>Ga0206806_1013_pt1 | contig 50787 bp, 46 predicted proteins | sample Alteio_BWOrgCont_60_FD_152911 | JGI IMG/M metagenome (GOLD analysis project Ga0206806, IMG submission 152911) | Enriched cells from forest soil in Barre Woods Harvard Forest LTER site, Petersham, Massachusetts, United States -... | ecosystem: Environmental > Terrestrial > Soil > Temperate forest >... | reverse complement strand
GCCAGTGGCGGCGATAACTTGTCATATAACTGGGCGCCCCCAACGGCCTTAAGCGATAATACAGTTTTACAGCCTGTGGCAAGCCCTGCCACCGATACGTATTATACTTTAAAGGTTACTAACGGTGATGGGTGTTTTGATACTGCGGGAGTTTTGGTTAAGGTATTGCAGTTTCCATCGGTGCCAAATGCATTTAGCCCTAACGGCGATGGCATAAACGATACCTGGCAAATAAGCTATATAAGCTCGTACCCCGACAGTAAGATAGAAGTATTTAACCGTTACGGGCAAATAGTATTTACCTCAACAGGTTATACAAAAGCCTGGGATGGTACATATAACGGTAAACCATTGCCCATAGGCACTTATTATTATATTATTTCAACCTCGCATTTACCCAAACCGTTAAGCGGTGCGGTTACTATAGTGAGGTAAAGCAGGAAAAATAATGATTGAAATTGTGTATATCTTTAACAACAGTAACAACACTGAAGGCAGATATACAAAAGACCGGCAAAAGATTAAGAACGAAACCTGGCATAAAACGGATTGAACAAAATGTAGTTTGTTGCATGAAAAAACTAACGCTTATTACTGTTATAGCATTAATGTCGCTAAAGCTGTTTGCGCAACAGCGCCCCTATTATACACAGTATGTTTTAAACGATTTTATTATTAACCCAGCCCTTGCGGGTATTGAAAATTATTGGGATGTTAAGTTAAGCCACCGCCACCAGTGGGTTGGGCTTGACGGTTCGCCGGTTACCACCTACGCAACTATACAGGGCCCGTTGCAAACAAACGGCCTTGCCCGCGAAACACCTTTTACCGTACACTCGCAAAATGAAAACCCCTTGGGGGATGCCTATTACCAAACCTATGAGGCAACACAGCGCCATTTCGGGCTGGGATTTACTGCTATAAACGACGCAACCGGGCCGCTAAACCGATTCGCTTTTTCAGCATCGCTGGCTTACCACATACCCATAGCGGAGAAAGTGAGCTTAAGCAGCGGTTTTTCACTGGGCTTTCAAAACATGCGGCTTGATGCCACCAAACTTGATTTTGGCACACAATACCCGGTTGACCCCGCTGTGGCTGGCAGCGGCTACCTTAACAAGGTAACGCCCGATATGACAGCCGGTGTTTTTTTGTATGCTGACCATTACTTTGTTGGACTATCAGCACAACAGCTAATACCTGAAAGGGTTGCATACGGAAATGTAAAAACAGGCCCGGACACCGTTTATATACCCGGTAAGCTTGTACCGCACCTTTTTTTACAGGCGGGTTACCGTTTGCTGCTAAATGAGGATGTAACTTTTATGCCTTCAATAACTTTAAAATACATAAGCCCGCTGCCCTTAACCGTGGATATTAATGCCAAGTTTCAATACCGTGACCTGATATGGGTTGGTGGGTCGTACCGCCCCAATGATGGTTTTGCCGCTATGCTTGGCTTAAATATCAACAGCTTTATGAACATAGGCTACTCGTATGATATTACGACCTCGCAGCTTAACACCGTAAGCCATGGCACACATGAAATATTAGTAGGCTTTTTGCTTGGCAACAAAAACAGCGACTGGTGCCCGAGGAATGTGTGGTAGAACCCCTGCCCCTAAAGGGGATTAGTTAGCCGGTAACGTGCAAGGGCGAATGTTATGAAATAAACGCCCACATCATAGTGGATGGTTTGCGTACATTCTCACAGTATGGCACTTTAATACAGGTGATCTATCATCATGTAAAACTCGCTGCATACCTTTATTATATTGCTTGCGCTAACAAAGCTGCAGAGTGCCATCCTGCGCGCAGGGCTAGGCTATGGACATTGACGAAGGGAAACATTCAACTCCTGCAATACAGTATATACAAAACAAAATTTGATTATGAAACTTATAAAACTTTTGGCCTTTTTTTTCTTTACCACCTTTGCAATAAGCGCGGCATCCCAAAGTCATAGCGATGGATTTGTTGTAAGAATGGATGGTTATATCGTCAATTTAGGTGGTCTAAAATTATTCCAGCCATGTGAGGATAGTGCAACAAGCGTTTTTGAGGCCTTGGATAATAGGAGTTTTGTCTTGTCAATCAATAATATCAATGATTTATACTTTGAAGCAATAGATAATATTGGTGATTCGGTTATAGTAACTGCATATGACACGTCTGGGAAAGAAAAGTATTTAGAAAAATTTTCTTCATTTTATTGTACTCTTGAAGTAGCTATGTTTTTTTTGGATTTGAGAAAATTCACAATATTTAAAGAGCCTTATCACACAATATATTTTAAGGAAAAGAAATACTACCTGGAAGGTTTTGATATAGAAAACATGGTCCGAAAGATTATACCTCATGAGAAAAGAAATTTGATGATGATGTACAATTTTTATAAAAACAAGGGCTACAGCGAACCTCCATGGCTTGATAAAATTGTAAATACAAAAGTTGCAAAATAGTGGCAAGCAATAACTAAAAATAGAGCCGGTGGTTCCTTTTCCGAAGAGTGTCCCTTTCGTGGTTTTTGTGTGCGGCAAGGTCCGCCCGGCTGAGCAGTTCCGACGGGCACTCTGAGGCAGCAACTACCTTAGCCCAACAAAGTTACTCTCGCCCTCAACTTAGTAATTGTTTTCTTAGATCAATCTTATGCAATTCTGTATAATATAACTTTAGGAAAATTACCCGGTTTCGCTTAAATTAGTGAAAGAAGAAAGTTTGAGGTTTGAGGAAGAATAAAAGTTAATAGTTAATGGTTCATTGTTCATGGCGAACGCAGGATAATTTTTATGATAGCAGCAAAAATAATTAAAAACGATAGCAGGCACCTTGTTAGGGTAGAAAACAGAGGTCTGCCTGAGATGATATTTAAAAAGTTATAATATGAGGCCTTTTACAACACAAGCTACAGATAATGAATGTGTTAGTGTTTTAAAAGTGGCTTGGATTGGCTACAAAATGGCTGCGTTTGTGCGTCTTTTGGACCACGATTTTAGCAAGATTTTTCGGATTCACCTGATTGCGGATGGATTTACACACAGGGGCAATCGTTTACCATATTGGCACATAGGTAACAAAGGATCAACAGCGTATTCAGCAGGCAGGTTTAACCAGATTTTTCGGATTCACCTGATTGAGGAAGAACGGTTTAATACCTGCAACCTTTTGTAGTTCGCGTATCAATAAGGTATTGTATTTTCCATTCGCTGTTTAAACGCACTATGCAAAAACAATCAATACCACAATGGCTGAATTTACCCTTGAAAAAAAAGTTATATGGCGCCCAAACAAAAGCAAGCGGCCCATCAATTTTTATGGTGTTAAATTTTATTTGTTCATCCGCGTCACCCTTTTGTAAAGAGCCGATTAAATGTGCAAAGTCGGAAAGGTTATCTGTTACCACAGTGGTCTTGCCATCTTTTTCATTAACCGTTTGCAGCATACCGCCTTCAGCAAAGGCACCCCTTACTCCGGCGCTGTCGGATGTGGCCATGCTTATAAAAAGTTGGTTTACTGCAGCTTTTACTGAGTCTTCGGGCTTTGGTACCTGTGCATGTACAGCATGTGCAATTAAAAGACAAATAACAGGTAAAATGCATTTTCTCATGTAATTAATTTAGCTGAAAAGTATTACATACCCGTCAAATAAAAATGCCATTTGTGGAATTTTATGTTTTACCTTAACGCACCGATTGCAAAACCAAATTAATTAATATGAGGGCCACCGCTTTAGTTATCGTTTATACTTTATGCATTTTTGCAGCATCTGCACAGCAAAAACTTATATTAAAAGATGGGTGGGCCATGCAATCGTCATTCACCACAGCTATTAACGGCGCAGATGTTTCACAAAAAGGTTACAGCACTGCGCAATGGTATAAAGTTTCGGTTCCTACCACCATAATAGCAGGCCTGCTGGCAAATCATGTATATGCATTCGATCCTTTTATGGACACCAACCTTGCACGCATTGCAGGCCCACAGTTTGATACATCGTGGTGGTTTAGAAAAGAGTTTACACTACCTGCCGGGCAAAAAGGAAAGAATGTTGTAATTACCATGCATGGTATAAATTACAAAGCTAATATATGGTTTAACGGCACACTGATAGCCGACACCGCGGCTGCAAAGGGGCCATTCAGATTTTTTGAACTTGATGTTACGAAACTTGTAAAATATAATGGCAGCAATGTTCTGGCCCTTGAAATTACACGGCCTTTTAACCCTAACAGGCGTGGCGGCGACCTTGCCATTGATTACGCGGACTGGATACACTACCCCGCTGATTACAACGGTGGCATTATAAATAATGTTGAAGTAAATATATATGATAAAGTTGCGGTGCTGCACCCATTTGTTGAAACCAATTTTGATCTGCCGTCTCTTAAAACAGCGCATTTAACGGTGTATGCAGATGTTGTAAATTACTCAGATGCGCCTGTGGATGCAGTAGTAAAAGGAAAGATAAATGACGATGTGCTTTTTAAACAAAAGGTTCATTTGGATGCGAACGAACGAAAAGAGATAAGCTTTGCGCCGGAAGAATACAAACAACTAAATATCTCAAACCCAAAAATCTGGTGGCCATGGCAATTTGGAAAACCAAACTTAAGCCGCATTCAGCTTAGTGCTGTAAGAAATCAGAATACAAGCAATACGGTAAGTGAGCGTTTTGGAATAAGGCAGGTAACCTCGCAGTTTATAACGGGCAATGCAAGAGAGTTTATTGTAAATGGCAAGCCTATATTGTTACGCGGCGCGGCCTGGTCGCCCGATATTTTCCAGCGGCGTTCTGCTAAAAGACAGGAACAGGAAATGAAGCTGGTGCGGGATATGAATATTAACATCGTGCGCAGTGAGGGGAAATTTGAGGATGATAATTTTTATGACCTGTGCGATAAGAATGGCTTTTTAGTAATGACAGGGTGGATGTGCTGCGGCGCGTGGCAATACCCTGAAAGATGGACACCGGCAAAAAGGGTTGTTGCCATGGCATCTGACAGCAGCATGATGTATTGGCTACGGAACAGGGCCTGCATTGTAACCTGGCTTAATGGCAGCGACATGCCACCGCGCGATACTACCGTTGAACGCAGCTGGCTTACTATTGAAGCCAACCTGCATTTTCCCAACCCTTTACTTGCCACAGCTAACGAAAGCGACAGCAAAGTATCTGGCAAAAGTGGCGTAAAAATGGCAGGACCATACGAATGGGTGCCCCCAGCCTACTGGGAACAGGATTCAGGCAAAGTAGGCGGCCCGTGGAGCTTTGCAACAGAAATATCCCCCGGCCCGGCTATACCACCTTACGAAAGCCTGGTGAAATTCATATCAAAAGACTCGCTGTTCAATACTTCAAAATATTGGAAGTATCATGCAGGTACCATGCAGTTTGGCAACACCCATATTTTTGATTCGGCATTGTATGGGCGATATGGTACGCCAACAAGTATGAAAGATTATCTTGCCAAAGCACAGGCCCAAAACTATGAGGCTGAAAAGGCTATGATGGAGGCTTATGGCCAATACAAACACGTTACTGCAACGGGGGTGGTACAATGGATGATGAGCAACCCCTGGCCAGGCATAATATGGCACACCTACGATTATTACCTGTACCCTGCAGGCACTTATTTCGGAATGAAAAAAGGCCTTGAACCCGTACATGCGCAGTATTCATACAAAACAAAAGAAGTATTTGTAAATAATTCTTTACTGAAAAATTATGCAGGTGTGGGGCTGGAGGTTAGGACTGATGTATATAATATTGATGGCACGCGAAAATTTACTGAGGTTGATGCGAAAAATGTACCGGGCGACAGCGTGGTAAAATTTCTGACTATTCCTGCTATTGAAGGCTTGTCTCAAACATATTTCGTCCGCCTGCAATTGCGTGAGCCAAAAGGCAAAGTGCTAAGTATAAACTGGTATTGGCTGTCGCAAAAAGAGGATGAACTTGATTTTAAAAAATCAACATGGTTTTATACGCCGCAATCAGCCTTTACTGATTATACCGCACTGCAGCAACTACCAAAAACAAGCATAAAAATCGCCCATACCGCTGCACCAAAAACCGACAGTACCACACAATTGCTTACTGTAACAAATACTGGTAAGGCAGTGGCATTTTTTGTGCACCTGCGCGTATTAAAAAACAAGGGAGGTGATGATATATTGCCCATAATTTTTGATGATAATTATATATGCCTTGCGCCAGGCGAAACAAGACGCGTAAATGTTACTTATAAAAATACCGACGCTGGCAGCAGTACTCCGTATTTTATAGCTGAAGGGTGGAACGTTGATATGCTGCATTCAACTCAAACAAAAAACACAGCAGTTGTGGCAGCGAATGAGTAGTGGGTTATATGAATGTTGGCCTAGATGCGCCAACGCCGTTAACATCCTCACCTTTAAACCATTGAATATTGGTTGCTAGTACCTTGTCTTTTAAAATAATGTACAGGCTTTCGCTTAAATGAATCAGTGACGCATCTTCGCTGCCAGTTGCAGTGTTTAATATAATTTTGAACGACTGCATGTATAATTGTTCGCCTTTAAAGTGAATATCTCTAAAGGCAAACGTATTTCGCAGAGTGAAGGTAAATATTGCGTCGTTATAGTACAGGTCAATCACTTTGTGGTATTGGTCAACAAGACTTCTTGTTACATTATTAGCTATTGTAGCTGTATTTTCAGTAGAGCAAAAAGTAACTACATTTCTTACAACAATATCATAATTTCCAACCGGTGTATTATCACATAGGCCACGCAAGCCCAGTTCATACATCTTTCTTAATATATCTTCATCTTTTCCACCATAACGCAAGGCTTCAATACATGAAACACGGATGGCGTTTATTGCGTTTTCAATTTCTTCGTCCGTAACAGGCTGCCTTTTAAAGTAACATTGCCCGGAAATATCTTTTTTAGAGTGTTCAATCAACCCCTTGCCCTCAGCCTCCGGCGCGCCACAACTTGTACATGCATCCTTAATTACATAAAAATCACCTTCAGCATTTTCGTGGTACCTTTTATTATCGTCTTTTTTGTTTGTACGGTTATGGCTGTGGCTCAGCATCTCCGCAACATTGCGCCTTTGTCTTGGCCGTCTAAAAATAAATTGAAAAAAACTCATTGCTTAAAGTTAAACTAACCTATCAATGGGAGAAGCTTACTTGGCCCACATTTCTGCAAATTTTTGGGGGTTAGGCTATTTCAATTATCAAAACAGTTTATTCCGCATCGTACTTCACTTTTTCCATCACCTTTCACCCCTTCTTGATCTTCCCATGAAACCATACCTGGGTTTTATCATTAGGGCTTGCGTTGTAATTCACGCAAAGCTCCTCTCCTTTTTTTATGCGCTTTACGGTACGCACGGTCATTATACTGCTGTCAAAATCCATTTCATAATCACAATTGCTTTCGTACTCATGGTTGTACAGCGATACATAGCCCAATGCAATACAGCCCTGCTTACGGCTTTTTCCCCATTCAAAAATATAATCAAATAGTTTGGTTTTCTCAATCGTCTTGCGCTCTGTGTTTGTAAGTACCAATACCGGCGATATTTCTACCACAGTATTCGCGGGTATGGTTTTGGTGGTAAATACCCCCCGTCCGCCCTTTGAAGGCGCTATGGTTAAATATGGCATTATCATTTTGTGAATATAAAAAACTAAATGCTGAAATTTGCATTTATACGTTTTATTTTGCAAAGGCCAAATTTTAACGCTGGTATGGGTGAAGAAATAGAAGACATAACATGGTTGGGGCAGGTAAAACAACTGCTGGAGAAAGACGACAAAGCTGCGTTAAAAGAGTTTTTAGACGACCAGAACATAAGTGATGTTGCCGATATTATAAATGAATATCCCGATTATGCAACGCAGGTAATAAGCAACATGTCGGTACACAGGGCAGTAAGCGTTTTTAAAATACTTGACGTTAGCACCCAAAAAGAAATTATTTCGGCGCTGCCCAGCTTTAAAACCGCGGAACTGCTGAACGAACTGCCTGCGGATGACCGTACTGACTTTTTGGAAGAATTGCCCAAAGGTGTTATACGCGATCTGATCAAACTGTTAAACCCTGAAGAACGTAAAATTACGCTCTCGCTGTTGGGGTGGGAACAAGACAGTGTTGGAAGGCTGATGACTCCCGATTATGTGTATGTGTATGCGCACAATACCGTAGAAGAGGTTTTTGCAACTATACGCCGTGTGGCAAAAAGCAGCGAAACAGTTGACGTAATTTATATTATTAATGAAAAGGGTGAATTAGTAGACGATATACGCATACGTGATGTAATACTTGCCTTACCCGAAAAGCGTATTGATGAGTTATTAGATGGACGAGTGGTGGCGCTAAATGTACACGACGACCAGGAGCATGCCAACCAGGTTTTTAAAATGAATAACCGTGTGGCGCTACCGGTAACTGACGACAACAACATACTGTTAGGCATAGTTACCATTGACGATATTTTGTGGGTTGCCAATGAAGAGTTTAGCGAGGATATGCAAAAAATGGGGGGTACTGAGGCGTTGGGTGAACCCTATCTTGATATTTCGTTATACAAGCTTATTAAAAAAAGGGCGGGCTGGCTTATCGCCTTGTTTTTAAGCGAAATGCTTACCGCATCGGCCATGCAGCACTACCAGGAAACCGGTATTTTTAAAAGCTTTATAGACCTGGTGATTTTTATACCCCTTATTACTTCAAGCGGTGGCAATAGCGGCAGTCAGGCATCGTCACTTATTATACAGGCAATGGCGCTTGGCGAAGTTACCCTTACTGATTGGTGGAAGGTTATGCGCCGCGAGATACTCTCCGGCTTTACATTGGGCTTAATATTGGGTACAATAGGCTTTTTAAGGGTATGTGCATGGCAATACCTGCGCGTATACGATTATGGGGCGCACTGGCTGTTAATGGCCAGCATTATATTTTTTGCTTTAATGGGTATAATTATGTGGGGCAGTATTATAGGCTCAATGTTGCCCATAGTATTAAAAAGGCTAAAGCAAGACCCTGCAACATCCTCTGCGCCGTTTGTAGCCACACTTGTAGACGTAACTGGTATTATTATTTATTGCACTGTGGCCAGCATTATACTGCATAACGTTTTAACATAACAACCGGCATGGTGACCCGCGTGGGCTACCATGCCGGTACATTATGCTGCTTTATTCTTTTGCAGGTCAGGAGGAATTAAAGAAAAAGCATAAACCTGTTTACATCTTGCTCTTTAAAGAATGCAGTTATGCAACAACATGGCGGGCATCGTCTGTAACATTGTCATACCTGTTAAGCACAGCCTTTTTACTGCGGCTTTCGCCACCCCTTTTGCCAATAATGGCCATGTGCTCCCGGTTACGGCTTACCGATTGGCCGCCCTTACGGCCGGCTTCGCTTGCCTTTGCCGAATCAAATTTGTAGGCCTTACCTTTTTCGTGAGCGGCCTTGCCGCCTGCGCTGGCTATTTCACGCTTTTTTTCAATACTCATAGAGGCAAATCCTTTGTTGGATGTTCTGGTTTTTTCAACGCCTGCGTTTTGGGCGGGCGTATGGTTCGTGTTTTTCAAAAATGTTGCTTCAGACATATTTACTTCACTTTAAAATGATAAAATATTGTCTTTTAAAAGCCCGGGTGAAAATTAAAGATGCGTTAGCTACACCTTTAATGGGTGGGGAACAAACTAAATTATTTTTTGTTCGATGCGTATCTAAAACATTTTCCGGTTTATGTTTTCTACCAGGCGTTTTATAAATCACGTGGCTTACTGTAACTTTTAAAACTTATCCCCGTTAAAATTAATAGACTGCCGTAACCAGGCAGAATATGAAAGTTTAAATAGATGAACGGCAAAAATAGATATACGAAATAATACGTACGATTAATGGCATTACTTACATTTGAAAAATAAAATAACATTTTATGATACGCAATTACCTGCTTATTGCCTGGAGAAACCTTTGGAAGAATAAAACAACGTCTTTTATAAATATTTTCGGTCTTATGACGGGCATAACCTGCTGCCTGTTGATAGGCCTGTACATTTATAATGAGCTGAGTTTTGATAAATTTCAGCAAAAAGGCAACCGTATTGCTCGTGTTATAATGCAATACCGCTTTAGCACAGGTGATTTTAACAGCGGCAATTTTACCAGCACAAAAGTATTTCCAACGTTCAGGAAAAATTTCCCGGAAGTTGAATCGGGGGTGCGAATGTCTCAAAGAAAAATGGTTGTTAGCGTGGGTAGCAAACAATTTGACGAACCAGGGGTAATGTTTGCAGACTCCACTTTTTTCAACCTGTTCTCATTTAAATTATTACAGGGGGATAAAAAGGATGTTATTTCGGGCCTTAATAAAATTGTACTTACCCAAACCACAGCAAAAAAATATTTTGACAACGAAAACCCGGTAGGCAAAACCTTAAAATTAGGTACTGGCGCTGATCTGTACCAGGTAACCGGTGTCATTGAAGACTGTCCCGCAAACTCGCAAATAAATTTTGATTTTCTTACATCCTTTTCTTCACTTGGCGAAACACAGGAGGAAACTTACTGGGATGCTAATTATACCACCTACCTTTTATTAAAAGATGTAAAAGGCTTTGAAACATTGCAGCCTAAAATTGCGCCCTTTATGCGTAATGAAATGAAGGGGCAAAATGCTACGGTTAATTTTATTCTTGAGCCCTTTACTAAAATACACCTCTATTCCGAATATGAAAGCTTTGTGCCCAACACAAGCATAACCTATATTTATATTTTGGCTGCAGTAGCGTTGCTTATTCTTTCAATCGCCTGCTTCACTTATATCAATCTTAGTACAGCACGTTCGATGGAAAGGGCAAGGGAAGTGGGTATACGCAAAGTAACTGGCGCCCATAAAAACCAAATATTTGGCCAGTTTATCAGTGAGTCTGCCCTGCTTTCTCTAATTGCTCTCATATTCAGTATAGGTGTAGTATTGGCTTTGCTGCCTGCATTTAACAGCTTCACCGGCAGAAGCTTAAGTGCTTCGCTGCTTTTTTCACCCGGCGTAATTGGTGCAGCTTTGTTTATTACAGCCTGCATAGGTTTGCTGGCCGGCAGTTATCCGGCTTTTATTTTGTCAAACTTCAGGCCGGTTAAGGTTTTAAAAGGGTCTTTCAAAAATACTGCATCGGGCATAGTGCTTAGAAAAACATTGATGGTATTCCAGTTTGTTATCTCGGTTTTTCTTATTACTTCCTCGTTTGTTGTGCAAAGCCAGTTGCATTATATTCAAAACAAGAATTTGGGGTACGACAGGCAGCACATTTTGGTAATGCCGCTTGATGATAAGATGTCTGATAACCTTAAAACAATTAAGACTGAATTTACCTCTAACCCTAATGTTAAAAGTGTATGCAGGGCGCAAAACCTGCCCACTGAAATAGTTAGCGGCTATAATATGCGTAATGAGGCTATGGCCGAGAACGACCAGATGGCCGTTACTGCAAACAGGATTGACGAAGATTACATAAAGACCACGGGGATACAATTGATAGCAGGCGCCAATTTTACGCAGCAGGATCTGAAGGATATTGAAACGGATGACCAAAGCAAAAAGAAATATCATTTTATTTTGAATGAATCAGCAGCAAAGGTTTTGGGTTGGACGCCGCAGGAAGCAGTTGGCAAAAAAATGTTTCTTGATAACTCGCGTCCAGGTATAGTAAAAGGCGTCGTAAAAGACTTTAATTTTCTTTCCTTGCACTCTCCTATCAAACCCCTTGTTTTATTTACCGAATCTTGGGGAAGGAATATGCTGGTGAAAATATCCGGTGAAAATATCCCTCAAACTATAAGTTATCTTGAAGGCAAATGGAAAACACTTATACCCTATCGCCCGTTTGAATATCATTTTTTAGACGAGGATTATGATCGTCTTTACAGTTCGGAAATGCGGTTGGGTAATGTAATGAACCTGTTTGCTGCCATTGCTATCATATTGGCTTGTGCGGGTTTATTTGGCTTATCATCCTATGCTGTACAACAACGTATTAAAGAGATTGGGGTAAGAAAAGTGCTGGGTGCATCCGTTTTCGGTATAACCGCTTTGTTATCTAAAGATTTTTTAAAGCTCCTGGTAATTTCTTTCTTTATCGCTGCGCCGGTGGCCTGGTTTTCATTAAGCCGGTGGCTGCAGGGCTACTCATACCGAATTACTATGCCGTGGTGGGTTTTTCTGCTGGCTGGTTTGCTATTGATGTTGATTGCAATTATTACTGTAAGTTTTAGAACCATAAAAGCAGCGCTTACCAACCCTGTAAAAGCTTTACGAAGCGAGTAGTCGCAGGCCGTAACTGGCAGATAATATTACTGTTTATTGGGTAGCTGCCAATTTTGTTATTACAGCCTTTTAACTTTTCTATTATATAAACTCCCCTTCAGGGGTTAGGGGGTTTCTTTGTTTTTAGCTATTTTCGGGGCTTATATGAAAAAGGGTTTAGGGCTTATAACAGTTTCGTTATGCTTATTGGTTTATTTAAGCAACTGTAACAAAACAAACACCGTTGCACCTTCAGCATTGCGTGTGTTTAATATAGACTATACTTTGCAGCCCCAGGATATGTACCTAAACAACCAGGTGCAGGCTACCAATATTACTTACGCCAACAATAATAGCTACGTAAGCGTACTACCCGGTACTTATAACATAAAATTCGCACCGGCCGGTTCATCAAATTTTAATGCTGATTATAACATTGATTTTACGGCAGGTAAAAACTACCTGATGTTTTTATTTGGCAACGGCGGCCAATTGCAGTCTGAAGCATTTGACGTTAATCCTTTAACGCTGGGTATAGATACTTCAGAAATACGTTTTTTTAACTTTAGCCCCAATGCGCCACTGATGGATATAGGCATAAAAAATACCGATACATCAAAATTAGACACTACTTACACCATCTACACGCACCGTTATTTTAATGATATTTATTCAAACAGGCTGTTGACCAACTTTCTCATTATGCCGTCAGGCACATACAGCTTTAAACTTCGTTACGCAGATACTACGCTGGCATTTGACAGCGTACAACTAACACTCGGCGACCGCAGAAGCTATACTATTCTGGCACGGGGCAATTACGGAGGCACTCCAGCTTTCAGGGTTGATACGCTGCAGCATTAGGTGGTTGATTGGTAAAAGCCCCGTTGATTGGTAAAAACCAGTTTATCAACTTTTACCAATCAACCGGTACTTACTAATCAACTGGTACTTACCAATCAACCGGCTTTTACTGGTCTCCAGTAGGCACTATACCGCTTGTTTCTACCATCAGCATAACTGTCTTCTTTAGTGCACGGGGGCGGTGCATAACCCCTTTTGAAATGGTTACCCCCTGGTTAGGATTTAATTCAATACTGCTGCTCTCAAGGTCAATTATCAGCTGGCCGCTTAGCACAAAAAAGAATTCATCGTCGTTATCGTGCTTATGCCAATGGTATTCGCCCTCAACAATGCCAATTCTAACAACACTATCATTAACATTGGTAAGTGTTTGGTTAAACCATTTGTCAGTGCATTCAGCCACAAGCTGGTTCACGTCTATTTTTTCAAGGTGGTCAAACTTAACATCAAGTTTAGTTACGTAATTGTATTTATTGTCCATAATATTGGTTTAAATCAGCAATGCGTTTTTCTACTATTGCAAATTAACTATTTCACATAACCCCAAAGCACATTTACAAGTTTCCATTCCCCGTTAATTTTTGCCAGTTGCACATAATCAATAAACTTAAATTTATTCGTAACAACCTTACAGGTGGCAATGCCATTGGTAATATCGTAAATATAAACATCAGCCTTAAAAGGTTCATTGTTGCCGCCCCCGTTGTTCTTAAACTTTCGCGCACTTAAAACAAGTAAGGAATAGCTCATATTTTGGATAGCATCACCGGAAGAATCTTTCATAACAATTCTTTTCACAAGCTCCGGCGAGGCTGCCTTCGCAACCCGTTGGCCGTCGCCGGTATAAAATCCTTCTACATAATTAACGCAGGTTTCCTTTATTTGCGCACTGTCATTAGCCTGTGCATAAACCGAATTATTGCCAATCAATAATAACCCGCCCAGCACGGCAGCAGTTAATAGCTTTTTCATTTTGCAGTTTTATAAATATTTATAAATAATGTTTATACTTTCAAAAATATTCCGTTTAATTTTATACCATAAATACTATTTTAACTATTAATCTATACCTAAATAAGTATACATGAATTTACGCAGGCTTGAATGTTTTCTTATGCTGGCCACAGAGCTTAATTTTAGCAAGGCAGCAGAAAAACTCTTTATGGTACAACCACCCTTAAGCAGGGCAATTAAAGAACTTGAAGAAGAATTAGGTGTTGTGCTGTTCACCCGCAACAGCCGCAGGGTGCAACTTACCAAAGCAGGTTTTTTTTTAAAAGATGAAACCAAAAAATTGTTCGCTCAAATTGAGCATATAAAAGAACACCTCTCAGAAATGGGCGAAGGCAAAACGGGGAAACTAAAAATTGGGTACGTAGGTGCCGCCATGCATTCTGTGCTGCCGGGCATATTATCAGCACTTAAAGAAAAACTTGATATAAACATAGTGTTGGCTGAACTTAAAAACGAGGAGCAGGCAGATGCACTTAATACCGGCCAGATCGACATTGGTTTTGTGCGGAGTGTTCCCGAGCGGGGCGATATTGTTGCAACCGAAGTTTTTAAAGAAACTTTTTCAATAATACTACCTCTTAATCACAGGCTCGCTCCACAAAAAAGAATTGCTTTAAAGGAATTAGCAACCGAGCCTTTTATTGCCTTAAGCTACGACTGCGCACCAAAGCTCTGCGATTCTATTGTCAATATTTGCGTTCAATCGGGTTTTACGCCAAAAACAGCGCATGAAACAAGTCAGGTTAACAGCATTGTGCGGCTGGTTGAAAGTGGTATGGGTTACTCCATTGTGCCAACAAGCGTAAGAAATGCTTACGATATAAATGTAAAATTTATTGAGCTTAAACAGTTTGCAGAGCGGGCAAGACTTTTTTTAATGCACAAAACTAATGCGGAACCCCTGGTAACAACAAGCGTGGCCGTAATTAAGGACTATATTAAACTGCAGGCCACTAAATAACAGGTTTAAGGTTATGGTACTTTAGTTAGTAGCCCTGAATGGCAGACATAACAGTTTGCAGGCATTTACATGGATTTCTTCCCTCTGTTCTGTGTTTCTGCATCCTGTGGCCTGCTATGGTCAACATCCTCCGCAAAAATTTTAAACTGGAAACTTTAAACTGTAACTCTGTATTTTGCAATTATCACTACCTTTGCCTGCTTTTTAAAATTATTAAAATAACCATGCAACTATCTTCCATTTTACAACGGTTTAATGAACCGGAAACATTAAAAATGGCCAAACTTGGCCGCGAACTAAGGGCAAAAGGTATTGATGTGATTGACCTTAGCCTTGGTGAGCCCGATTTTGATACACCCCAACACATTAAAGATGCCGCAATAAAGGCTATAAATGACAACTGGAGCCACTATACACCCGTTGCCGGTTTTGCCGATTTGAAGGAAGCTATTTGTACAAAATTTAAGCGTGATAACAACCTTGACTATAAACCCGAAAACATTGTTGCCAGCACTGGTGCAAAGCAAAGCCTTGCCAACGCCATTTTAGCTTTGGCTGATGATGGTGATGAAGTTATTATACCAACACCTTATTGGGTAACGTATTCTGAACTGGTAAAAATTGCCCGGGCTAAAGTTGTTGAGATACACACCACTCCTGAAGCCGGCTTTAAAATAACACCAGCGCAGTTAGAGGCAGCTATTACAGGCAACACGAAAGTGTTCCTGTTCTCATCTCCGTGCAATCCATCAGGTGCTGTTTATAACAAAGCCGAATTGGAAGGATTGGCTGAGGTGTTTAGGAAACATCCCGGTATAACCATTCTGTCAGATGAAATTTATGAGTACATCAATTTTATCGGCAGCCATGAAAGCATAGCGCAGTTTGCCGATTTAAAAGATCGCGTTGTTATTATAAACGGCCTTAGCAAAGGCTTTGCCATGACGGGCTGGCGTTTAGGCTATATTGCCGCGCACCCCGATATTGCTAAAGCTTGCGAGAAGTTGCAGGGGCAGTTTACCAGCGGTACGTGTTCAATCGCACAAAAGGCGGGTGTAGTTGCACTTACAACTGATCTGAGGCCATCAATGGAGATGGTTGAAGAATTTACACGGAGGCGTGCCCGTGTAATGGAACTTATAAAAGAAATACCGGGTATAAAATGTTTTGAGCCCGAAGGCGCTTTCTACATTTTCCCGGATATATCTTACTATTTTGGCAAAACCGATGGTGAAACAACAATCGAAAATTCTGCTGATTTCTCTATGTACCTGCTTAATAACGCTCATGTATCGTCGGTAATGGGCGATGCATTTGGTGAACCAAAATGTGTGCGCTTTTCTTTTGCCAACAGCCTTCCAAATATTGAAAGGGCCTGGGCAAGAATTAAAGAAGCATTGGCAAAATTGAAATAATATAATACCTGGATTCAAAATACAGGCAAAGTGATAATTTGAAAACTCCGTGATAACCTCATGGAGTTTTTTTTTTGAGCCTGCCTGCGCGAGTAATCCAGTTGCTTTATTACATGATGAATGGTAAATGCATCAATATGCTGTAACCTTTATCTTTGTCCTCCAAATTAAATTTTATGTCACGTCCAACATCTTCAGAAGCGGGTTTCGGCCAGCATTATATTGCGCTTGCACAGGGCAGTTCAGCAAAGGAAGTTGTAAACAACCATGCGGCAAACATATTGCAGTTTTATACAAACCTGCCAGCGGAAAAAAAGGATTTTGCTTATGCAGAAGGCAAATGGACTATTACTGAACTGTTGCAACATTTAATTGATGCCGAGCGGGTGTTTACTTACCGTGCCATGCGCTTTGCGAGAAAAGATGCAACCCCGCTTGCCGGTTTTGATGAGAATGATTATGCAGCCAATTCTAACGCAGCAGCCCGGGACTTTGATGAGTTGAAGCAGGAGTTTACAGCAGTACGCAGGGCCACGGATATTTTTGTATCATCGCTTAATGATGAGCAATTACAACAGGGCGGCACATCAAATAACAAATTTATAACTGCCAACGCTCTTGCGTTTATTATTTACGGGCATTTGCTGCACCATATAAACATTATAAAAGAAAGGTATTTGGCCGCTTAACCTTAATAACGGCAATTAGTTAGCAATAGCAAGTGGTATGCTCGCCTCTTCATTTATACGATTGGGGATGGTGATCCTAAAAATGGTTCCTACGCCGTAGGTAGACCGTACGGTTATTTCCCCACCCAGCCTTGTTAAGGCTTCTTTTACAATATGCAGGCCAATACCCAGGCCTGTTACATTGTTGCTGCTGCGGAAAAACATTTTAAAAATATTGTTCAGGTGTTGTTCAAGTATACCTATTCCGTTGTCTTCTATTTCAATCATGGCTTTCTCTTCATTTACCGTAACATTCACCTTAACAACCGGGTTTTGCTCGGTTTGTTTTTGGTATTTAACAGCATTGCTTATAAGGTTATCAAGTATTACAGATATCCTGAATGAGTCATTTTTAAAAACTAAAGGTTGTTCAACTGTGAGGTGAAAATCAATATTTGGGTTTTGCATACGGCAAATGCTGATGCTTTCTCCAACCAATTTTAAAAAGTCTATTTCATTGGTTTCATCTTCAACACGTATACTTTTATAATATTCTATTATTTTTTGAATAAATACATCCATCCTGTTTACACAGGTTTCTATCATACCAAGGTAGTTATTGGGGTCAACTACCGATTCTTCCATTTTTGCCAGGTTTAAAATACCCATAACAGAGGCTAATGGCGATCTTAAATCGTGAGAGGTGCTGTATACAAACCTGTTAAGCTCATCATTTGTTTTTTCAAGCTCAAAAACTTTATGCTTCAGCTGCAACCGCATGGTGTATATTTCATAAGCGTTCTGTATCGCATTTTGCAGTTCAAACTCGTCCCAGGGTTTTTTAATATACCTGTATATTTCGCCTTTATTAATAGCGTCAATTATTGCTTCAGCGTCGGTATAACCTGTTAATAATATGCGTACCGGGTCGGGGTGGGAAGTGCGGACTATTTGAAAAAATTCAACCCCGGTTGATTGCGGCATACGCTGGTCTGCGATTATTACATGCACCTTTTCCTTGTTAAGAACGCCCATACCTTCCGCCGCTGATGACGCTGTAAATACCTGGTACATTCTGCGAAAGGATGCCTGGAAGGACAACAGGTTGTTTCTTTCGTCATCAATGTACAATACCTTTATTTTTTTCTCCTGGCTGTTCATTGGATTTTATAAAGTTAATTAAGTTATGGGTTGTATATGGGGTAAAGTTAAAATAAATTCGGCTCCGTTACCCGGCGACGAGTTTATAGTTATTTTGCCATGGTGTTTTTCAATTATCTTAAACACTATGGCCATACCAAGGCCGGTACCTTCGCCCACATCCTTAGTGGTAAAAAATGGCTCAAATACACGGTGTTTAACTTCTTCATTCATACCAATGCCTGTATCCTTAATGCTTATTTCAATTTTGTCACCCTCAATATCGCTGGTCCTTATGGTTAAGTATTCAGCTTCACTCCTCTCCGGTTTTGCATTAATGGCCTGTAACCCGTTTGTAATTATATTCATAAATACCTGGTTAAGCTTGCCCGGGTAGCACTCAATATCGCCCTTTGCATTAAATTGTTTTATTACCTGCACATAAAAAGGAATGTTATTGCGTATAAGTACTATGGTTGACTCGATGCCATCATGTATGTTGGCTATTTTCAGTTCACTCTCATCAAGCCTGCTAAATGTCCTTAGGCCACGTACAATTTCGGCTGTACGGTCCGCACCATCCTCAATACCTTTTATAAGGTGGGTTATTTCATTTTTTATAAACTCCACATCCAGTTGCTGCTGCAGCTGTTCTATTTTTTGCAGCTTTATTTTATAAGCATTTACATCGCCGTTAACGGTATGCAGGTCGTTATATTCCTGCACAATATCAAAAATATCTTTAATATCAAGTTTTAACGGGCTTATGTTCGACTTAACAAAGTTTATGGGGTTGTTTATTTCATGTGCAATACCAGCGGTAAGCTGGCCTAACGAAGCCATTTTTTCAGCATCTACCAGTTGGGTTTGTGCATCTTTTAATTCCATAAGGGTATTGCTCAACTGGTGGTTGGTTGTGCGCAGTTCGTTAGTACGTTCTGTAACTTTTTGTTCCAGCACAACATTTTGCTCCCGTATAAGCTGTTCATTTTCCTGCGAAACTTTTAGGGCCTGTGCTTGTGAGTTCTCTTTCTCTTTTTTATATATATTAATACGGTTGGCCAACGCTATTGACAGCAGTATGGCCTGTATGCTTGAACCAATATAAAGCACGAAATTAGTAAAGGAGGTATAAGGGAAAACACCCGCATTTTTCAGCACAAAAATCAGCATGGCCACTATAAAAATAGTCCATGAAATAAGAAAAAATATACCTGAACTGTTTCCTTTTTTTGCAATTAGTATAGATATTACAAAGGAGAATAACACAAGCGCCGACACATTAATATCAATTATACGAAAACTTACACTGTACTTGCCTGCTATTACAAGTATAATGGCCAGCACATACAAAAGAGAGAACAAATAAAATACTTTGTCAAGCCTCGGGAATATTTTCCTGGTATCAAGAAAAAGCCTTGCGAAAGCGATGGCCGCCAGGCCGGCTAACGAGGCAACAATTATAATGCTGTACGGGTTTAAAACGGGCGTACCGGGCCACAGCCACCGCCACCCATAACCCTGCAGTATAATTTGGGTGAACCCGAAAAGCAATATGTAAAAAACATAATAAATATAGCCCCTGTCGCGTACCGAAAAATAAATGAAAATGTTGTATAAAAAAAGCGAAAGGATAATGCCAATATATAGTGCTGTAAAAATGTCTTTTTTTGATGCTTCGTGCAAAATATTACCTGCGCTGCCAACTTCTAAGGGCAGGCTTACTGGTACACTGCTGTTTACTTTAAGTAAGTAAGTTGATGTATCATTGGGCAGCAGGTTAAGATCGTACACAAAGGCCTGTAACTTATATTTTTTTTTGCTGAAGGCCCTGTTAAAGCCATCTGTTTGCGCATTAATAAGTCGGCCATTTTTAAACTGGTACAATGTGGCCTCGTCTAATATCGGGTAATTAAGGTTAAGTACAAAATTTGATACTGCAGATGCGTTTACCATGGTAAACCTGATCCATAAAGTACCGTTAAGTGTATATAGGCCCGGCACCGTTGATGTGCTTTGTGTAAAGCCCGAAGCGTTGATAACATTACCAGGTGTAAGTAAACCGGTTTTATCTTCAAACAGCTGCACCTTGTCGCCTATAAGAAAAATTGAACCGTTGCTGAGTGTTACCGTATTTACCTGTGCCGCCGCAAATTTGCATGCAAATACAACCAATAAAAAAATAACCACTTTTTTATCATCAAAATACCCGTACCTGAACAACATTTTCATTTGGTTGCAATATTAAACAGCAGCGTTAAATGTAAAGTATTTTATTTACTTGCAATAATAAGGTCGTGATGTATTTCAATTTCAATTCTTCGCAACGGGGCTTTATCTTTTATTACTCCTACCGGGTTGGCACGAAGGGCCATAATTTTTTCCCTTGCCTGCGGGTCTGCATAGGGAAGTGTAATGGAATCTTCAAGCAAAACAACAGTAGCAAGAAGATCTAATTTAGGATAGTAGAAAGTTCCGTTGTTGCCCACGCCGGTTACTACACGGCAACCTACCCATTGTGAGAATTTTACGGTAGGGGGTGCGCATAATGCAAATATTGAATTGACGCCTATTTGAGGCGATATAACAACACCTATTATGGTTGAAAAAAAACTGCCTATACCAAGGCCGGCAACTTCTATTGAGTTCCACAAACCGCATAACTCGCTTGTGCCTTCTTTCGCATATTTTTTTACTATGTCATGTATCTGCGGGTCCATCAAACTGGTGGCATCTTCAACAGGCAGCGGTGTTTTACCGTCTGCAACCTGTATACGTGCACCACCATAGGTTTTAGTGCCGTCGAGTGATTCAACCAGTATAACATACACAGATGGGTTAAAAGCCCATTCATCGTTTGATGACGTTATTTTATCAATCCCATGGTTATCTAAAACCCTTCTGTGGCCTTCAATAAATTTTCTGCATGATGCAAGATCATCTATTGCACGAAACGCTTTTATTTTAACTACAGGTACATTGTTCATGTAATCAGTCTATAAATAGTATGTCGTCTAAAGATAATCTTAAAGCACGGTTCACAACATCATCTCCTTTAAATATCCGGAAAAGAAACACCTCTCCTCTTTTTTCGTCACCAGGGAACAGCTGCATAAAACTATCTCTCGCCTGCGTAAGTTCAGCTATCATTTGCCCGGTCAAATCCTCTCCCCCGCCATGCACAATTCTCGGAAAAAGATATAGCGGCGCTATGAGGGGCTGGTACGCATAGCCCAGCTGCGTGGCCTTAAGCCACTGGCGCTGCACTGCCCTGCCACCATTAATAAAATCAACAGGTGTGTAGGCTGGCATTGTTACCAGGCCCATAGCCGCAGAATTAACCGCTGCCGGTATGGAAAACCCTTTAAAAGCCTGCGCGCCATCAATATCCCGTACCACCTTCATTATGTTATCATCGCTAAAAAGCCTCAGCGCCATTAAAGCCTGTTGCGGTATTTCAAGCGTGTTAATATCCATACCTGTGCGTGTAGCTTTGGCCTGCGCCTCTGTCCATCGCATCTCCCTGTGAAAAAAGTCGTAATGGCCATGGGGGTGCATAAGCCTTATCCTGTCAACAACTGAAATTATACGCCCGATAGCCTGTAGTGGGGCTTTATCAGTTTTAAAGAAAACTTTCGCACCTTCCACACTTTCCGTAGCCTGCTGCAGTTGCTGCAATACATCGTCGGGTGCGGGTTCGTTATTTACTATCTTCCGGTTGGTAGTTCTTGTATAAATGTAATCAGCCAGGTTATCGGTTGCGCCTGTACTTTTTGTTTGCTCAATGCCATTGAACAAAATTTCAGCAACCAGCTTTTTATTATTTTCAACAGGGAAAAGCTTCACTGAAATATCTATGTTTTGCTTATGGGCACTAAGCGCAACGTTTTCAATGGCGGCCCCAAGCGAGGTATATGAAGCCATGTTACGATAATCGCCGAATGAGTAAGATCTCGCTTCTTCATGAAAAAGGAACAACTTATTTTTACTGTATAGCCATTTCCATGGCTGGTCGTTGCCCGATGAAGGTGCCGCCCCGGCATCTGAAACCAACGCTTTTAAAACATCTTTATCCTTAATTGCCCCATTTTCACCCTGTTGCGCATCTTTTATAATTCCCCGCATCTCATCCAGGCTCAGTTCATTCAATTTAACAGGAACATAAGCAGGCGCTTCAGTAATATCCTGTTTTATAATTGTTTCACTGTCAACATAGTAGCGCCCTGAAACGGTCAACTGGTTTAGCAGTATCCGGCGGGCGGTTTCCGTTACAACACCGGCCCCTACCATTACCGATGACGCGAGTTGCGGCCACGTTGAAATGGACTGGCCAACCTCCAGCAACGAGACCTTTGACCTGGTTGACAGTGTTTGCAAACCTATTAGCCGGAGCATAACCGGTATCTTTTGCTCTGTAGTAAGGCCCTTTAATTGCTGATAAGGCATATCGCCCAAAAGCCCGTGTAATACTGGGTATTCAGGGTTAAGGTCAAAACGCTCAATATCAATCATACCACGGTCATTGGTATCCATTATTACCGGAATATGGTATTCCCTGGCTTTTATCCGGCTTAATATTTTTATGTCAAGGCTGTCACACTCTTCGGCCATAAGGTCCAGCTTGCCATCCTTAATTAAAAAATCATCTATATTATCTTCGGTAATTCCTTCTTCATAGCACACAACCTTTATAAAGGGGTCAATTTCAGCAATTTCCCTCGCCGCCGTGGTTAGTTTCGATACCCCTATGTTGTGTATACCCGTGCGTATGCGGTTATAATTGCTCAGGTCAAAAGTGTCAAAATCGGCTATGCGTATTTCACCGCAGCAGCGTTCCATTACAAGGGTTAATGCAATTGCCTGGCCAACTGACAGGCCGATAACCCCAATTTTTTTGCTCCGGAGTATTTCTGCCTCTTTCCGGGTTATCTTATGCTGGTTGCGGTTTGTTCTTACTGCAATAAATTCTTCTTCATCCAGTATATGCACCAATTTATTGCTCCAGGGGTAAAATACCCATACTCCATAGTAAGCCAGGTCGTCAAGTTGCGTGTGTTGTTTTATTAGTTGCTCAACATCTTCAGGTGAAAGGTTTTTTCCGGGATTTTTTATACGAACCAGCTCGGTTAGCTGTGCATCAATTTTATCAAAAACTTCAATGCGGCTGTTTTCATCTAACAGTGCGTCTAACCTCAATGCATCTTCGCCTAAAGAAAGCCTGTAAAAAGCAGGTTTTCGCAGGGAGTTTGGATTAAAAGATACCCTTTTAATAATCTTATTTCCTAAATTTGAGGACATTTACCCGGATATTGTGTAATTGCTAAAAATAGCTAAAATAAACTACAAATATAAGTACAAGCAGGTCTTGTGCATCAAAAATACTATAACTTATACTAATCCAATGTTCTGTATATGATAAACATTCTCTATATCGATGACGAACCGCACAATCTTATAGCTTTTAAAGCAACCTTCAGGCGCACATACAATGTTTTTACCTGCGAAAATGCAGAAGATGGTTTTAAAATATTACAAGCCAATGATATACATGTAATATTAAGCGACCAGCGTATGCCGAAGATGACGGGTATTGAATTTTTCGCTTCAATACTTAACAAGTACCCTGACCCAATCCGGATACTTATAACCGGCTATACTGACATAAATGCCGTTATTGATGCCATCAACCTTGGGCAGGTATACAAATATTTAACCAAGCCCTGGAATGAGAATGATGTTAGGAATTTTATAGAAAAGGCATACGAAGTTTACCACCTGCGTAAAGAAAACATTGAGTTAACTGAAAAGCTTATTGATGCCAACAGGAAGCTGGAATTTCTTGCCAGGCAAAGTTTGCTTTCTTAGCCGGTTTAGGGCTTACGTTCGTATTTATTGCGGATTGCAGGTTTCCGATTGCAGATTTGGGGAATGGGCTACGTGCAGTGAGCCGGTAAGCCGCCGGTTATTATTCTAATATATTAATTTTCAATGCCTTATAAATTATATGAAGAGGTAACTCTTTTTCACCATTAAGTCGCACTCATTAAAATACATCCCATAATCTGCAATCGCCAATCGTCAATCTGCAATTAAATGACTTTCTGGCGGTTTGTAAGAATAAGCATGTTTGTTCGTCAGTAGTAACATAAGTGGATAAGTCAAAATAGGATAATATTCAATTTGGATGTAATTTTGATGTTCCTACATATATTATTAAAATTTAAACATAAAACTATGGCTTTAGAATTCACAGACGCAAACTTTCAAACCTCAGTTTTGGATAGCGATAAATTAACTGTTGTTGACTTTTGGGCTGAATGGTGTGGCCCTTGCCGCGCTATCGGGCCGGTTATTGAAGAACTGTCAAAAGAATATAATGGTAAGGTAAATGTTGGTAAATTAAATGTTGACCATAACCCTAATGTTAGCGTTAACTATGGCATTACATCAATACCTGCTATTTTATTTATAAAAGGCGGTAAAGTAGTTGATAAGCAAATAGGTGCTGCCCCCAAAGTTATTTTAGATAAAAAAATACAGGCGCATATTTAAGTTTGCAAAAATTATATGCAAGCCTCTGCATAAGCAGGGGCTTTTTTATTGCCTGTTTATTCGTTAACGTATATTTCTGTTATTACCCTTTCACGCGCAGAGGTTTATCGTTTATCTTTGCCGCATGCATTATGTTTCAGCAGAGAATTTAACCAAGAGTTTTGGCGTTACCCCACTTTTTAACAACATCACTTTTCACATTAACGAAGGAGATAAAATTGCCCTGATAGCGCGCAACGGCATAGGCAAAAGCACATTACTGCGTATTTTGGCAGGCCAGGAAACGCCCGACAGCGGTAAATTATGGTTGCATAAAGATGTTACCGTGGCATTGTTTGAGCAAGACCCCAGGTTTGAGGAAGACAAAACCATACTGGAAAATATTTTTCACATTGCCCACCCTATTATAAATGTTATAAGAGATTACGAAGCTGCCCTGGATGTTGATGACTACGAGGCGATGACAGATGCCATTGTGAAAATGGATGAGTATAACGCGTGGGACTTTGAAAATAAAGTGCAGCAAATATTAGGGAAACTTAATATTCACCACCTGCGTGATAATGTAAGCACCCTTAGCGGCGGCCAGCGTAAAAGAGTTGCGCTTGCAAAAACACTTATTGATATTGGCTTTGACCATAAGCATACCCTGCTGATGATGGATGAACCTACCAACCACCTGGATGTGGAAATGATTGAGTGGCTGGAGCATTATCTTTCCCAGGAAAACGTTACGCTATTGCTTGTAACCCACGACCGCTATTTTCTTGATGCAGTTTGCGACGAAATATGGGAGCTTGAACGCAGCAATATGTTTGTATACAGGGGCGACTACGAAAATTACATGGAGAAAAAAGCAGCCCGTTTGGAAAGTGAAAATGCCAGTATTGACAAAGCCCGTAATGAATACCGGAAAGAATTGGAATGGATGCGTAAACAGCCAAAGGCACGCACCACTAAAAGCAAAAGCAGGCAGGATAATTTTTACGAGGTAGAAGCAAGGGCCAAACAAAAAATTGAAGACGCACAGCTGCAGTTACAGGTTAAAATGAGCAGGCTTGGCGGCAAGATAATTGAACTGAAAAAGGTATATAAAAGTTATGGCGAAACAAAAATATTAAAAGGGTTTGACCATACTTTTAGTAAAGGTGAAAGAGCAGGCGTAATTGGCAAAAATGGGGTGGGTAAAACCACTTTTTTAAACATGCTGCAGCTTATTGAACCTGCAGATAGTGGTAAAATAAATATTGGCGACACGGTTGTTTTTGGTAATTTCTCTCAAAGGGGCCTTGAAATAAAAGACAACATTAGGGTGATTGAATATGTAAAAACATTTGCAGAAAGTTTTCCATTGGCCAAGGGAGGCAGTTTAAGCGCGGCCCAGTTTTTAGAACTGTTCCTGTTTCCTCCTGAAAAACAATACACTTACTTAAACTCTTTAAGCGGCGGCGAAAAAAAGCGTTTACAATTACTAACTATCTTATTCACCAACCCTAATTTTCTCATTCTTGACGAGCCTACCAATGACCTTGACTTACCAACCCTTGCCGTACTGGAGAATTTTTTAAGTGAGTACCAGGGCTGTGTACTTATCGTTTCGCACGACCGTTATTTTATGGACAGGCTTGTTGACCATTTGTTTGTTTTTGAAGGCGACGGTGTGGTACGCGATTTTCCCGGCAACTATACACAATACCGTTTATGGCTTAAAGAGGAAGAGAAAAGAAAACCTGTAGCCGGCAGTCAGCCATCAGTAACGCAGGATGTATCTCCGGCATCTTTACCCCAGGCAGATACGGCACCAAAAAGAAAGCTCTCTTACAAAGAAAAAAGAGAGTTTGATCAACTGGAAGCAGAGATGCCATTGCTTGAAAAAGAAAAACAGGGCCTTACCGAAAAAATGAGCACCGGAACATTATCATTTGACGAGCTATCAAAAGTAACGGAGCGTATAACAGCAATTGAAACGCAACTGGCACAAAAGGAAATGCGCTGGCTTGAACTTAGTGACTCGGGTGTTTAAAACTGATTTTGAATTTTTTAATTCTTCGTCACACGATCTTCTCAAATAATCCCGTGGCTTTATTCTTGCGCACGCGGCCCGCGGGAAAGCAACTGCCATTCATGGCAACATATACGCCCTGCGGCAGTGTTTGTACAAAAGCCATGGCGCTGCCTAGGTTAAACAACCCATCTGAGCTGCCGAATTTATAGGGCACCATTGCACCGGTAAGAACAATTGATTTACCGCTAACAGCTTTGTCAAGATATGTAGCAGTTTCGGCCATGGTATCGGTGCCGTGCGTAATAATAATATTGTCTTCTGTGGCATCATTGCATTGTAATGCAAGCGCCTGCCGGTAACCGTCGGTCATATACAGGCTGTCAATCATATCAAGCGTAACAATTCTTGTTTCAACAAGGTTACGGCCAAGCCTGAGCATTTCAGGCAAATGCGTTTCCTTAAAATATAACTCACCCGTAAGCTCGTTATATTCCTTATCAAATGTACCCCCTGTTACCAATATTAGTATACCCATTGCATTTATTAGGTTACAAATGTAAAACTAATATTACTTTTTGTTTATCTGTAGTTTATGGGTATAAACCAATTGCCGCCTATCTTTAGGGCAATGAAAAATCGTATTCTCATTTTTATTACCGCCCTGGCATTATTGGGCTGCAATTGCAACAATAACACCCAACCCGGCAATAACCAGCCCGCAATATCAGCCGCGATTATAAATTATTCAGTGAGCGCTTATTTTCCTCACGATACAAATTCTTTCACGGAGGGTTTATTGGTACACAATGGTCAGTTGTGGGAGGCCACGGGCCACGCGCCGGATGATAACCAACCACAAACAAGGTCGTTATTTGGAATTGTAGATATGAAAACGGGGCAGATAAATGTAAAAGCAGAAATTGACAAAAATAAATATTTTGGCGAAGGCATATCATTTATAAATAACCGGCTTTACCAGCTTACCTTATCGCCAAAAGTTGGTTTTGTTTATGACACGGCCGGTTTTAAAAAATTGAGCGAGTTTAATTTTCCCGGCAAAGAAGGCTGGGGGTTAACAACTGATGGAGCAAACTTAATAATGAGCGATGGCACGGGCACGTTGTATTACCTTAACCCAGCCACATTGCAAACTGTAAAAACGCTTGTTGTAACGCAAGATGGTATTGCCGCTGACAGTCTAAATGAGCTGGAGTACATTAACGGGTATATTTACGCCAATGTGTGGCTTACAAACACCATCATAAAAATAGAGCCGGCAACAGGCAACATTGTAGGCCGTCTCGACCTTACGTCGCTTGCCGAAGAAGCAAAAAATAAATACCCCGGCAGTTTGGAAATGAATGGAATAGCTTATGATTCAGTTAGGGATAAAATATACATTACCGGCAAAATGTGGCCAACTATTTATCAAATACAGTTTCCACATTAGAAACCCCAACCCCTGAAGGGGCTTTATAAGCTTCGTAATTATTTTTATTCAGTTTTCAGTTTAAGGCCATTCATTAAAATCGCCCGATACTCCCGGCTTATGGATTATCTTTACTCTTAACACACTCTTATGCAACAACAGAATTATAAAAATCACCACAGTTATTACACTTTACATCATTTTATTTTTTACCCTGTTGTATTAACGGGATTGGGTTTTAGCATAAGATATTATTTTAAATACCCTTCTTTTCATTCTATATGGATTGCCCTGGCACTAATATTTTTCATAATTGGGTGGCTTTCTTTTATGCTTAGGCAGCACTACGCGCTTGGCAACCAAAACCGCATAATAAAAATGGAAATGCGTTTTAGGTATTATGTACTTACCCAACAAAGGTTTGAGCCTTTTGAACAAAGATTAACTTTCGGGCAAATTGCCGCGCTGCGCTTTGCTTCAGACGAGGAATTACCCGGTTTACTAAAACGCACCCTGGATGAGAATCTTTCACCTGATACTATAAAACAAAGCATTGTAAACTGGCAGCCAGACTATATGCGGGTCTAGGAAAAGTTCATGGTTAATAGTTCATAGCAAATAGCAGAAGGCCGCAGGCGGTAGTCTTCGGAGGCTGAATTACAATCCACAAATTTCACCTGCGACTGAAATTAGCAGGCGGCGGCCGTCTTTTAACTCTGTCAACTGTAATCAGTCAACTGTCATCCACCAACTCTCGACTCTTTATATTAATTTCGCGGCCTAAAGTGAAGAATATGAAGCCCATACAGATGGTTGATCTTAAAACGCAGTACCACAAAATAAAAGACGAGATTGATAAAGCGGTGATTGACGTATTGGAGAGTTCTGCTTTTATAAATGGCAAGCCTGTGCAGCAATTTGCTGACGCCTTTGCAGCGTATATGGGTGTTAAGCACGTTATACCCTGTGCAAATGGCACTGATGCCCTGCAAATCGCGATGATGGCGCTGGATCTGCAGCCCGGTGACGAAGTAATTACACCATCATTCACCTATATTGCTACTACTGAAGTTGTGGCGCTGCTTAAATTAAAGCCAGTATTTGTTGAGGTAGATGCGAAAACATTTTGCATTGACCCCGAAGCGCTGCGCAAAGCTATTACACCAAAAACAAAAGCAATTGTTCCGGTGCATCTCTATGGTCACGCTGCTGACATGGAAAGCATCATGCAGATAGCTAAAGAATATAACCTTTACGTAATTGAAGATAACGCACAGGCAACAGGCTGTGATTACACCTTTAGCGATGGTACAAAAAAGAAAACAGGCAGTGTAGGTACTATTGGATCAACATCTTTCTTTCCATCAAAAAACCTTGGTTGCTATGGTGATGGTGGCGCAATTTTTACTAACGATGATGTACTGGCCGCAAAAATGCGCATGATTGCCAATCATGGTCAGAGCAAAAGGTATTATCATGATTTGGTTGGTTGTAATTCAAGAATGGATACGCTGCAGGCGGCTATACTTAATATCAAGCTGCGCGATGTAGACAACTATATTACGGCACGCAGGAAAGCGGCTGACTACTTCGACGCAGCTTTTGCTAATAATCCAAAAATAACTGTCCCTTACAGGGCTTCATATTCTTACCATGTGTTTCATCAATATACATTGCAGCTGGAAGGGGTTGACAGGAATGGCCTGAATGAATATCTTGCAACAAAGCAAATTCCTTCAATGATATATTACCCAGTGCCGGGCCATAAACAAAAAATGTTCAGCAGTTTTAACCTTGCAGATTGTAATTTGCCTGTAACTGACTGGCTTACAGAAAGGGTAATTTCTTTGCCGATGCATACTGAATTAGACGAAGAACAATTATCTTACATTACAAACTCGGTGTTGGAGTTTGTAAATAAATAAGGCATGATATCACAATCGCTTATCAACAAAGAAAAAAAACTGGCTGTAATTGGCTTAGGATATGTTGGCCTGCCGGTAGCCCTTGCATTGGCCAGAAAAGTTAAAGTGATAGGTTTTGATATTAGCGAAGCCAGGATAGATATGCTGCGCAACAGCGTTGACCCAAGCCACGAAATAGCATCAGAATCGTTTAAAGGTTGTGATATTGAATTTACTGCGAGCCTTGAAACATTGCGTGAGGCAAGCTTTTTTATTGTTGCCGTGCCTACCCCCGTTGACGATCACAATGTACCTGATATAAGGTTGTTGAAAAAAGCTTCGGAAACAGTAGGTAAGGTTATTAAGAAAGGGGACTATGTTGTGTTCGAATCTACTGTTTATCCTGGTTGTACGGAAGAAGACTGTGTGCCTGTGATTGAAAAACAAAGCGGGCTTGTATTTGGTGATGATTTTAAAGTAGGCTATTCGCCCGAACGAATAAACCCCGGCGATAAAAAACATACACTTGAAACAGTTATAAAAGTAGTGTCGGGTTGCGATGCTGAAACCCTGGAGCAGGTTGCAGCAGTATATGAGCTTGTTGTAACTGCGGGTGTACACAGGGCATCGTCAATAAAAGTAGCAGAAGCTGCAAAGGTTATTGAAAATACACAGCGCGATTTGAATATCGCCCTGATGAATGAGCTCTCCATTATCTTTGACAGAATGGGCATAAGTACCTACGATGTGCTGGAGACGGCCGCAACAAAGTGGAATTTTCTAAGATTTTACCCAGGCCTTGTGGGTGGCCATTGTATTGGTGTTGACCCCTATTACTTAACATATAAGGCATCGGAGGTTGGGTTTAATTCACGCGTTATATTAGCCGGCAGGTATATTAATGATAACATGGGCAATTACATTACAAAAAAAGTGCTGCAGCATGTGATTAATTATGCCGGTAACGTAAAGCAATCCAAAGTGCTTATAATGGGGGCAACTTTTAAAGAAAACGTTACTGATATACGCAACTCAAAAGTAGTTGATATCGTAAATGTTTTACGAACATACTATCTTAATGTGCACGTTGTTGACCCACTTGCATCTTCAGAAGAGGTGATGCAAGAATACGGGTTTGCACTGGTTGATAAACCTGACAATGATTACGATGTTGTTGTAGTTGCAGTTTGCCATACTGAATATATGGACCTGGATGAGGATTATTTTTTATCCATAACCAAGTCCCATGCTTTAATTGCCGATTTAAAAGGAATGTATAGAAACAAAATTATTAACAGAAAATACTGGAGCTTATGACAAACACAAAGCCGGTTATAATGGTTACCGGGAGACTAGGCCAGCTTGGCAGCGAGATATTTGATATTGCGGGTAACTACCCTCAATTTGAGTTTAATTTTTCTGACAAGGATGAAATGGATTTAAGCAGCCCTGAACAATTACAGGCTTTTTTTGATCAATTAAAACCAGCTTATTTTATTAGCTGTGGTGCATACACCGCAGTAGATAAAGCAGAAACAGATAAAGATACAGCCCTAGCTATAAATGCCACAGCAGTTGCCAATATTGCGGCCTTGTGTAAACAGCACAATACCAAACTTATCCATATTTCGACCGACTATGTTTTTAGTGGCAACGGTACTGCCCCATATACAGAAGATGAAGTAACCGACCCCGTTAACTACTATGGTTATTCAAAACTGCTTGGCGAAAAAGCCGCGCTCGAGAATAATGACGAAACTATAGTTATCCGCACATCGTGGGTATATAGCACCTATGGCAATAACTTTGTAAAAACCATGATAAGGCTGATGAAAGATCGGCCTGAAATTAAGGTAGTAAGCGACCAGGTTGGCAGCCCTACTTATGCCGCAGACCTTGCACAGGCTATAATGGATATTGTTACCGGCAATGATGGTTTTGTTACCGGAATCTATCATTTTAGCAATGAAGGCGTTATTTCGTGGTACGATTTTGCAGTAGCCATCAGGGATGCGAAACAATTGAACAGTATTGTTCACCCAATACCAACAACAGCATACCCAACACCGGCAAAACGCCCGGCTTATTCAGCTATGAACAAGGAAAAAATTGTAAATACATTTCACATAAGGTTAAAACACTGGAAAGATAGCCTGCATACATGTTTGATTAAAATGTAGGCACACTTAGCGCTTAATTGCCTTTTTATTTATTATTTTTTCAGCAACAGCATCCTTATAATTCCTGCTTATGGGTATAGTGTGCTTGTGAATTATAATGTTGTTTCCGTCAATCCTGGTTATTTTATCAATAGCTACCAGGTATGACTTATGCACTTTTATAAACCTGTCTGCCGGTAGGGTGTCTTCCATCTTTCGCAGCGTTTGGTAACTTAAAAAGCTTTTCGTTGTTGTGTGAATGGTTACATAATTATTGGCAGCTTCAACAACCAATAGGTCGTTTAGTAGTATTTTCTCGTGTATGCCGTCACACTTAATAAAAAAATAGTCTTCATTGCTTTCCTTTTTTGCATTGTGCTTCAGCGCAAATAGCTCTCTTGCTTTGTTACAGGCCTTTAGCAACCGGCTGAATGCAATAGGTTTTAGCAGGTAATCAATTACATCAAGCTGGTAGCCTTCAACAGCGTATTCAGGATAAGCAGTAGTAACAATAACCATTGGGGGCTTCTGCAGCATTTTAACCAACTCAAGCCCATTAAATTTGGGCATTTCAATATCCAAAAAAATTATATCAGGCTCTTTTTTTGTTATCATGTCCATTGCTTGCAGGGCATTTTCCGCCACGCCAACAATTTCAATAAAGTCAATCTCTTTAATGTCTTCGGCCAGCCCTTTTCTCGCCATGGGCTCATCATCTATTATAATGCAACTAAGCTTCATGCCAGGGTTATTTTTAACAATAGGTCGTACACTTCACTTTCCTGCCTGATGGTTAGTACATGCCTGCCGGGATAAACAAGCTGCAAACGTTTTTTTATATTGCTCAATCCAATTCCACCTTTTTCATCAGCTGGTACTGTGTCCGTTGTGTTCATGGTATGCATGGTCAATTCGCTACCTGTTAAAAAGCATTCAATAAAAATAATATTTTCACACGTTGTGCTACGGCTTACGTGCTTAAAGCAATTTTCAATCAATGACATTAATAAAAAAGGAGAAATTTTCTGGCCTTTAACGTCATCAAAACCCTTGCACGTAATCCGGTAGTTCTCGTTAAGCCTTTCTTTTTGCAGTTCAATATACGATCCAATAAACTCAAGCTCCTTTTCAATAGCAATATACTCTGCATTGCATTCGTATAATTGGTACCGAAGCATTTTTGAGAACCTTTCAAGTGTTTCGCGCGCGGGCTGGTTGTTTCTGTCGATCTTATAAAAAATAGTATTCAGTGCATTAAATAAAAAGTGTGGATTTACCTGGTTTTTCAGCACATCAAGCTCGGCAATCGCTTTTTCCTTTTGCAATATTTCGACGATATTTAAAGCCTTCACGCGGTCAATAGCAAACCTTATGGCGGCGCCCGCGGCTGATATAAAAAAAACAAGAAAATATGAGCCAAATATCAGGTCAGCCCAAAACCAATAAAAATAGTGCTTGGGCGATTTTGCTACCCTTGCACTATATTCAAGTATAGAGCTGCCGTCAAGTTGCAGTTGCGATAAAATAATAATGGTACCGCAAACAAGCAGTAAGGCAAGGTAGCTTAAAGCAAATTGCAGGTATTTATGCCGGTACACATGCTTTGGCAAAAGCACTTCAACAGTTATTAAAAGGCACGTTAAAGCAACGCTAACGTCAACAGTTGCTGATAAAATGGCGTGCCCAATCTCGGGGATACCGCCGACTTTAAATAAGAACCAAAAAACAAAAAATATGGCTGTAAAAACAAAATAGTAAAGCCGGTTTCGCAATAGCCATTGCATACGCGTAATTATTTGCTGAAATTACTGCTATAACCGCTTAAAATGGCCGTATTTATGTAAAGGGGGTGTTTTACGTGGCAACCTGCAATTTTATATATTCACCAAGTTGCTGCGGTGTCTTACGTAATTGAGTTGCAAAGCTTTAATGGTGTTAATAGCTTTAAACAAAAAATATGGACCGCAAAAAATTTTTACTTACTTCAGCAGCAACTACTGCAGGCGTTTTATTTTCCAGCAACATAATAAATGCAAAACAAAATGCGCAGCAGGGGCCACCCCCATATAGCATAGATATGGTGAAAGAATTTGTAATTGCCGGCCATGGCAACCTTGAGAAAACGCAGAGCATGGTTAAGGATTATCCAAACCTTGTGTTTAGCAAATTTGACTGGGGTAACGGAGATTTTGAAGCCGCTATTGAAGGCGCGGGCCACCTGGGCAATAAAGACATTGCCAATTTTTTGCTTGATGCAGGCAGCCGTGTAACCTTGTTTGTATTAACCATGCTTGGCAAAACAGAACTTGTAAAACCAATTTTAGAAGCCTACCCTAAACTTATTTTCGCTAATGGGCCGCATGGGTTTACTATGCTGCATCACGCTAAAGTTGGTGGAAAAGATGGCGAGGAGTTATATAGTTATCTGCAGGAAAAGGGGTTGAAAGAAGATTGGGTGAAGATAAAATAAATCCACCCATGAGCTGACTTTCATCACGTCAAGTCCCGTTTCAGGCGGCAAATAATGCCATTGATACAAAATCACAAAAGTGTATAATAGTTGTTTACTATTTTTCACTTAGTGAAAAAAATTCTGCAAATATTTTTAAGCAGCGTTTTAATATGCGGGTTGGCTGCAAGTGCGCAAACCACCGGTAAAACAGCAGCAAGAATTGCCAGGACAATAGCGGAAAATGATCTGATTCCCGAAGGCATTGCCTATGACCCGTTAACAAAATCGTTTTTTGTAAGCAGCACTTATAAGAGAAAGATTGTAAGAATTGATTCAACAGGCCAAGCGTCTGACTTTGTGAAAGAGCAGCAGTATGGTTTACTTGGGGTGGTTGGAATGCGTGTGGATGCAAAAAGGCATCTCTTATGGGCAGCCTGCGGTAACGTAGGTAACAATATGCCCATGAAGAACTACGATAGTAGTCAATTGGGGTTTACCGGGTTGTTTAAATTTAATTTATCCAACGGAAAGATGCTTAAAAAATATTTGCTTAGCGTGCCGGGAGTAAAGCATTTTTTTAATGACCTCACGCTTGACAGCACAGGCAAACCTTACGTTACAGACACCTGGAATCAGAAAATCTATACACTCAATGAGGTCAATGACAAACTTGAAATTTTTTTAGATGTTGCTGACAAATATTCGCCGAACGGCATAGACATAACGCCTGACAATAAATACCTGTATGTTGCCATGTACGCTTCGCCCAATGCAGTAATAGGAAGGATAGACATTGCTGCGAGGCAAATGCAATTGGTTAACTTGAATAACTCGCCGATGAGCGGTGCCGATGGACTGTACTTTTATAAAAACAGCCTTATTGCAATATTACCAAACGAACCTAAGGATACTATAACCCGTTTTTTTCTAAATAAGGAAGGCCTCTCAGTTACCAGGCATCTTATCTATGTATCAGGAAATGATCTCTTTTCCCAGCCAACTACCGGCGTAGTGGTGGGTGATAGCCTGTATTTTGTTGCAACAAGTAACCTGCATTTGTTTAACAAGTTTTATAACGACAATCACGGGAAAGTAGATCCCCAGCTACTGCCGCCCGTACGCATAGGTGTTATAGCCATTAGGGACAATTGAAATCAGGCTTCAGCAAAAAAGTCAGTTTTCACCTATCGTAAGCTTGTAGTTGTAACGATATAGCACTGCAATTAGCTATGAAATTACCTGCAACAATTAAAAAGATACTTATGAAAATTTGGACTATGCTTGCCTTTTGCCTTGTTTGCTTTTATGCCAATGCCCAAAACGCCAACCAAACGCCCTGCAGTTCACCCGAAGCTGCACAATTTGATTTTTGGGCCGGCGACTGGAAACTTACGTGGAATGATACATCGCACGGAACCAACCATGTTGAAAAAGTATGGAACACATGTGTTACCCAGGAGAACTTTAACGACCCCAGCTCAAATTATTCAGGCAAAAGCTGGAGCGTGTATAACGCAAAGTATAAAATGTGGCAGCAGACATGGGTAGATAACCAGGGCGAGTATATTGCATTAACAGGCGGAATGCGTGGCGACAGCATGGTGTTGACGACGGCTGAAAGAAAAGTGCCTGCGACAGTAAGTCCAACCGGGAAATTACTGAACCGGATGGTTTACTACCATATTACCGGCCAATCATTCGACTGGAACTGGGAATCTTCCGGAGATAGCGGCGCTACATGGAAACTTAGCTGGCATATACACTATGATCGCAAAAGTTAATTCCCTATATTTTTATACAAAACTTCAAAAAGCCATCAGTACTCTCGCGGGTAACTTTAAATGATAGTGGTATTTCTGTTTTGGTTACATGGTAGGTTACAAGCCTGGTACCTGCGGGCATTTTCTCAAGCTGTTGAAATAACTGCGCTGAGTAATCATCAAATATTTTTTTGCTAAAAGGCAGCTTATCGTCAATCCTGCCTTCTTTAATTATGTTTTCGTAAAAGGAGTTGTAAAAATAAAAATGGTTGTATTGCTTAAAATCCAGTTCGTTAAAGCTGCCTTTGATAAATGTTATATTCTTTAATCCCAGGTCATTTTTTATAAACTCAGCCTGTTCTGCAAGGGTTTTGCGCAACTCAACACCGTAAAACAATGCATTGGGTTTATAATATGCCGCCGCAATACAAAATTTTCCGGCACCACTGCCAATATCCAATATTTTTACATTGTCTTCATTCACCAAAAATTCAGCGGCCTGCTTGGCAATATCAAGTTGTGTAAAATGCTTTAAAGCAGCTTTTCTTATTGACGGCGGGTATAATTGATTGAATTGCCTGTCAGAAACAAAATATTCAGCCGGAAAAGGCAACGGCCGTTTACCAAAAAGATGTTTCAAAAAATCAAGCAGCATACGTTGCAAAGGTATTGCACAATATGATTGAACTGCTGAACAACTGCGGTTAGTTAACCTGCAGTTGGAGGTTTACTTTTTCAAATGCGCATTTATAAAATCTTTATAGCCCAATGCTTTAGCCTCAAGTTCATCGTCGGTAACATTATCTGTATTATACACCACAAACGGATCGCCATAATGCATCTGGCAATATCTGGCGGTAAGTTCAAAAGGCCGCAGCAGTTCTTTTATTGTGTAAAGATTGTAACCTGTTTGCTGGTAACCCTCGAAGCTGCCGTCAGCACTGATCGTGGAAACAAGAATTTTGCTTTTCAACAAATCGCCGTTTTTTCCATATGCAAAGCCCTTAAGAAAAACCAGGTCTATCCACTCTTTCAGCAACGCGGGACTGCTGTACCAGTAAAAAGGATGTTGGAGTATTATTATATCTGCCTGCAAAAGCAGGGTTTGCTCGGCTTTAACATCAATTTTAAAATCAGGATATTTAGCATATAGGTTAGATACAATAACCCCTTCAATATTTTGCGCAGCAGCTAAAAGGGCCTTATTTATTCTTGACGCAGTTAGATCGGGATGGGCAAAAACGAGTAATACTTTTTTCATACAAGGCATTGCTTAATGCAAATTTTCAGCAATATTATACCAGCGGTTATTAGCAACCGCCTGCAAAGTTTTAATTGATTTTATTAAAAAAATTCACTGGCCGCCCAAAGGCCGCTTGCGAATGGTACATTTACCGTTCATCCCAACCTAACCCATTTTTAATTACACGTTAAAATTTGGCATTACGTATTTTTATACATTTGCTAATAATCATTAAATATTTTAATTATGGATATCCGGCATTTAAAAATGATACAGGAAGTTGCCCGCCACGGAAACCTTACAAAGGCAGGCGAGCACTTATTTCTTTCCCAATCTGCCTTAAGCCACCAGCTAAAAGATATCGAGGCATTTTTTAATACGCAGATATTTATAAGACAAAAAAAGCAAATGCTTTTAACCAACACCGGCAGGATAATTTTAGAGGCCAGCGAAAACATTATTGCAGAAATTGAAAGCACCAGGAACAAAATAAAGTTTTTGACTGAAAAGAACGCAGGTGAAATAAGAATAAGCACTGAATGTTTTACGTCGTATCATTGGCTTTCATCTTTTTTATGTGAATTCAAAAAGCTTTACCCTAAAGTAGAAATTAACGTTGATGCAGACGCCACTTATAACTCAATCAATGCTCTGCTTGAAAATAAAATTGACATATCAATTGTAGAGTATAACAACAACACAAAGCTTAATTATACGCAACTTTTCAGGGATGAATTTGTAGCGATAGTTAGCCCCGACCACCCGTGGGCAGATTTTAAATGGGTAAACCCAGAGAACTTTTACGGGGAAAACTATATTATGTATAATATACCTGTTGAAATAAGCACTATTTACAAAATATTGTTTAAGGCGGGCAGCCCGAGAAAGGTTACTAAAATTGCATTAACCGAAGCCATTATACAGATGGTTAAGGCGGGCATGGGTGTTTCAGTATTGCCGCATTGGGTTATATCGCCTTATGCGGTTGAATCAGGCGACATTAAAGCCATACCCATTACACGCAGGGGTATTAAACGTACCTGGTATGCAGCTACGCTAAAAAATAAAGAACTACCGCCCTACATGACTGTTTTTATGCGCAACCTTGCTAAGCACGTAAAACAATCTGATGAATTGGCCCCGCTTGAATTCGCCTAATCTTGCTGGGGCGCTTTATAACATCGCATAACCGTGCGGCTATCCGATGCCTGTTTTACCTTTATAAAACCTGCCTTTTGGTAAGCGCTCTCAAGACCATAGTATGCAAAAAGGTCGGGGATATTTTTATTCAGGGGTGGAATTACGGGGTAAGCTTCAACTATTTTTGCACCTTGTTTAAATGCATATTTACAAGCCTCTTCTACCAATTTTACAGACATACCTCTTTTACGGTAACGTTTATCAATATATAAACAAGTTATGCTCCACACTGGCTTATCATCAATGCTTTTAAATATCCGGGAATTTTTTAGACGTACTAATTTTTCCCGTGGGCTTACTGAGCACCAGCCTATTGGCACACTGCTTTCAAATGCAATAATGCCAACAGGCTCCTTTTGCTTTATAAGCTGGTGAAACAGGTCGCAGTTTTTAGCGCCTTTATTTTTTTCATATTCATTCGCAGGTAAGCGCCACGTCATACACCAGCAACCGCCGCAGGCGCCGTTGTAGCCAAACAACTGTTGTAGCGATTGCCAGTTTCCTGTTGTTAAAGGCTCAAAATGCAGCGTTGCAGCTGTTGGCATTGCGTTTATTTCCTGCGCTAAAACCATAAAGATGCCGGGTGTTTTTTTTACTAAATTGTTTGCAGGTAAGGCCTGGTAAATTCATTTATCACATCGCCGGTATTAAGCGTCCCCGCCGGTTCAAAAAGCAGAACCTGGGCTTCGCCGTCGGTTACCGGCCTGTGCTCAACGCCCTTGGGAACAATAATAAACTCACCCGGCCTTACTTCAACCGTTTTATCCCTTAATTCCATTCTAAAATTGCCTTTAATGATCAAGAACATTTCGTCTTCATTATCATGCTTATGCCATACATATTCTCCATTAGCCTTTGTTAATTTTACGTGCTGGCCATTAAGCTCACCCACTATCCGCGGGTTCCATGTGTCATTTATCTGGCTTAGTTTTTCTGCAATATTTACTTTTTCAATTGCCATATGCTGCTTATTTATTATGGAAACATCGATCTATCTATACCGGGGATTATTTTCAAGGCGTTTTTATAATATATTTTTTTCAGTACATCATCGGGCAGTTCCAGCCCATACATGTGCCAAAAAGCATGGTATTTTCTTAATGGTTCAAAGTATTCATCGCCTGTTTCCAGCATCCTGAAATAAAACCCGTATTCCTTTACATCCCACGTGTCCTTGCCAAACAATATCCTGTCCTGGTATTTTATAAAAAATTTTCTTGCATTCTTTGGTTGCCTGCCGATTTCTTCCATTATGGCGGCAAACTCAGTATAAACGTTTGGCAATGAATCTAACAGGTAGCCCAATGCAGCAAGGTTATTACCCAGCCAGCCAAAATGCGCCATAATAAAAGTTGTACGCGGGTGCCTGCGAAACATATTATGCTGCTCGCCCATTACCTGCTGCCAGGTTGGATATCCCTCCGTATTTCTTGCCCTGGTTGGATGCAGTTTTAACTCAAGCCACCTTTCGTTGGTGCTGTCCTCTTTATCAAAAAAAGCGATGGGCTCGCCTGTGTGAATAAGCACAGGTATTTTAAGTTCCGCGCATTTATCCCAAATAGGGTCAAGGCGTGGGTCATCAACACGTATGCGGTTACCTTTACTATCTTTTATTTCAAGGCCCAGTTCCTTATACACTTTTAAACCGTTTGCTCCGGCTTTTACATCGCTTTCAAGTTGTGCAACGGCTGCTCTCGTCCAACCAGCGCTGTCAATACCAATAAAATCAATATTTGTAAATAATACTACTCTGCCATGCCCGTTTGCCTTAGTATTATCAAGGCTTTGCTGCAGGTACCCTGGTCCCTGAACGCTAAATAGTGTTTTGCCATGGTAATTGGGTACCAGCTTGTAACCACGGCCACTTAAGTTAACCATGGCAACCATGTTTAGGGTGTCCATTTGGCGAAGCAGTAAAGCCAGGTCCTGTGAGGGCATTTCCCACTGGTGGTTATGCACGTCAATAAAAGGGTATTTTGCTTTTGGGGTAAGGTGCTCGCAGACTACTAATGTGGAAGTTGGATTATAGTTTTCAATATCCATCTTATCTCCTGCCTGAGCACTGCCGTTTGCACATATTAGTAACATAATTAAAACAAAATATATCTTTACCATTTTCTTCTTCACCCCCTTCTGTTAAGCGGAAAACAAAATTATTTTAGTTACGATCATGCGCTGATGAAATAAATTCATCGTCACAATTAAAAATTTGAAAGGCACAACAAATGCCTGCAGCATTACATTTTATACATTGCAGGTATTTAAATTAAATAATAACAATGGCTGATTACCCAAAAGTTAGGCGAAAAGACAGAGAAGCAACAGAAGTTGAGTTTTATAAAACCATGCTTGCACAAACGGCGTCGTGTGCAATAAGTATGGTTGATGCTAACGGTAACCCGTATGTAAACACAAATTTTTTTTTGTACGACGATGCTGAAGACATATTTTATTTTCACACAGCAGGTAATGGGTACACTCGCAGTATACTTGAACACAACAACAATGTTTGCATTTCCGTGTCAAAAATTGGGCGGCTATACCCGGCAAAAAAACCTGTTGACTTTGGAACTGAGTATTACAGTGTAACCATTTTTGGTAACGTAACAGTTGTAGAAGATGATGCTGCCATACTAAATTTTTTTACAAGGTTTTTGCGAAAATATTTTTCGCACATTAGCCCCGCAGAATATGGGCCGGTTGACATTCGCGATGCAAAGCGGGCTACTGTGTACAAGGTTGCTATTAGCAACTGGACCGCCAAAGTACATGAGGTGGATAAAGATTATCCCGGTGCAGTATACTACCACGATGTAAACAAACAGGCGTAAATACAAACCTACCAGTGCGTTTAATAATGTAGTGCTTTCAAAAGCGGCAGGAAAGCTTAGATTGGCTGGAAAACCTGGCAACAATACCAACCGGGGCGGTTTTTAGCTACGCCGACACCTTTTTTACCGCCGACAGCCAGCGTGAATATAATTGTTTACCGACCTTTTTTTGCTGTTCGCCCACTGCAATCAGCATTAGCCCTATTATGCCTTTTGGCTGGCGATACATCAAAGTAGTTTTGTTGTGTGAATGGGAAGATAATAGCCATCACAAAACCAAAATGAAAAAGTTTATATTAGAAATATTGTTAGGTCTTGGTTTATCAGCCACCATATTTCACATCCAAACAGGCGGCAAGCTTTCTGCTGAAAAGCCTGTTAACAAACAAATAAACCTATACGTAAGCAGGGACAGCAGCTATAACAGCGCTACTTACGATGCTACAATTGCAAGCGTGTATGTTGTAGTGTTTAAAAGCGTTGCACATAAGCAAACTATATTATGGCAAAAAGCTTATAATGCCATGCAGTTAAAAAATTACCCTGTAAACAACAGCGTACTGCGCCAGGTAGTTACTATAAAAAATGTTAAGGAAAGCAGGGAAAAATTGTATATAACATATCGCGTTACTTATACAACACGCGGTAACTCCCTTAAAATTGAAAATGGTACCTGTCTGGAAAAAGGTGAAAAGAAAGGCGATGTAATGATAAATATGTAACGCCAATCGCAACCCCGAAATTTTAGGGGCAATCGTAAATATTATGAGGTTTTGAGTTGTTGTGTATATTTTAGCTTTATATTTTTTGCCTGTAAATAGAAATATATGGTGGTTGGTTTCGGGTGTTATAGCACTAACGATTTATGTATCCGCAAAATAACGCAAATGGCTGTGCCATGCATGTTAACACGCCATGGTGTGCCCCTGCAGAGCGGACATTTTATGCGACGTCCGGCCTTTCACGATTCACGTTTCACGATTGAGGTATTCACGTCCTGATCATCTCAAAGATCTGTTCCGGCGTTTGCAATGCATCTATAAAGGGTATATTTTTTTGCTTTGCAACTTCTTCAAACCAACCACCCCAAATTATTATACCATCTTCATTAGCATCCATTAAAGGGGTTGGCCGTGATGCGCTAAGCAGCCGTTGCTTTTGAAGTTCAGGTTCAATTTTAAGAAAATACACCCGGTCAAACAGGTCAAGCATATTAAATATATTGCCTGAACCACCGAAAATATACACCTCTGAAAACTGGTTTATAAAGTTTCCTAGCACTCTTTTACTCCACAAAAATGCAAAGCCGTTCGCCATCGCCTCATCTGCCGTTTTTGGTTCAACCACTTCATTACCGTTCCTGTCAAACCATGCTGAGAGGCCCTCTATATCGCTATCATCATAAGCGTTAATACCCTGCCTTTGCAAAGCCTTTGCCATGTATGTTTTACCTGAACCAGAGGGGCCAAATATGAGTATTTTCATGTTGACGAAATGAAGTGTGAAGGTAACGAATGGCCGACATTCCACGTTATTCCGGCTAGTTAGGCATAACCAAAAGAAGGTACGTAAAAAGTTTATATTATATTTAGCAAAACCGGTACTTGAAGATATAAGAATTTCCTGGCCTGTTGATAGGCGAATGCCTGAATAATACTCACATTTCAGCTGCCGGAAATTTATTTACAGCTGCAACTACCTGGCAGATGATACCTGCTGAAATCAAAGGCACTGCCATTGAAAATTTTATGACACTGCATTAAATAGAAAGGTAGATCAACTTATCGCGCACGCAGTTTATTACACCAATTGCACAAAAAAATATTTACTTTTATGAAATATATTAATTAACAATCTGGTTGGCTTCTTTTGTAAAAATTCTGTAACTAATCGCCAATGTCAAAAAAAGCATTAATAACAGGTGTTACGGGCCAGGATGGCTCTTACTTATCAGAACTATTGCTGTCAAAAGGATATGAGGTGCATGGCATTAAACGTCGCAGCTCTTCACTAAACACGTCCAGGATCGATCACTTGTACCAGGACCCGCACGAGAAAAACGTCAACTTCTTTTTGCATTATGGGGAACTTTCTGACTCAACCAATATTATCCGTATTATGCAGGAAGTACAGCCGGATGAAATATACAATCTTGGCGCAATGAGCCACGTAAAAGTAAGTTTTGACACACCGGAATACACAGCAAATGCAGACGGCATCGGCACGTTGCGTATGCTGGAAGCTATGCGCATATTGGGGTTAACCAAAAAAACCAGGTTTTACCAGGCTTCAACGTCAGAATTGTACGGTCTTGCACAAGAGGTACCGCAAAGAGAAACAACGCCTTTTTACCCAAGGTCACCCTATGGCGTTGCTAAACTGTACGGCTATTGGATAACTGTTAACTATAGAGAAGCTTATAATATGTACGCGTGCAACGGCATACTATTTAACCATGAAAGCCCGCGCAGGGGTGAAACATTTGTAACACGTAAAATAACCCGTGGTGTTGCTAAAATAGCACTGGGCTTGCAGGATACTTTATATATGGGCAACCTTGATGCCAGGCGCGATTGGGGCCATGCAAAAGATTATGTTGAAGCAACGTGGCTGATGCTGCAGCAGGATACACCGGAGGATTTTGTAATAGCAACCGGTGTTACAACTACCGTGCGGGATTTTATAAAAATGGCATTTAGCCAATTGGGCATTGAAATTGCTTTTAAAGGTGAAGGTATAAACGAGAGCGGCTATATAAGCAGTTGCTCAAACCCCAATTATATGCTTCAGGAAGGCAAACACGTGGTTTGCATTGACAGTAAATATTTTCGCCCGACAGAAGTAGACCTTTTAATTGGCGACCCGTCAAAAGCATTCGAAAAATTGGGTTGGAAACCAACTTATACACTAAAGGGCCTTGTGAAGGAAATGGTTGAAGCGGATATTGAATTGTTTAACAAGGAAGCGCTGTTAAAAAATTCAGGATACCTTGTTCCTAGTCATTTTGATTAACGTACACTAACCTAAGGCCTATAATGAATAAAACCGATAAAATTTACATTGCCGGCCATTCAGGTATGGTTGGTTCTGCAATTCTTAGAAAATTAACTGCAATGGGGTTTTCCAACATAATTGTAAAAACCTCAAAGGAACTTGATTTGCGAAACCAGCAGTCAGTAAATGTTTTTTTTGATGAAGAAAAACCTGCCTATGTTTTTTTGGCTGCTGCAAAGGTGGGTGGCATAGTTGCTAACAACACTTACCGCGCCGACTTTATTTATGAAAACCTGGTTATAGAGGCAAATATTATTCATGCAGCATATTTAAACAAGGCCGAAAAGCTTATGTTCCTCGGCTCATCATGCATATACCCAAAACTTGCCCCGCAACCGCTTAAGGAGGAGTATATTTTGAGTGGTTATCTCGAGCCTACCAATCAGCCGTACGCCATTGCAAAAATTGCGGGCATAGAAATGTGCGATGCCTACCGGGCACAGTATAACTGCAATTTCATTTCGGTTATGCCAACAAATTTGTATGGCCCGAATGATAATTATGACCCTGAAAAATCGCACGTACTGGCGGCATTGTTGAAAAAATTTATTATTGCCAAAAGAGAAAACAAGCCCTTTGTTGAAATATGGGGCACCGGCACGCCGCGGCGCGAATTTATGTATGCTGATGATCTTGCTGATGCGTGTTATTTTTTAATGCAGCATTATAATGACGCCGGCCTTATAAATATTGGTGTTGGCGAGGACGTTTCGATCATGGAGTTAGCCTTACTGATAAAAAAAGTGGCTGCTTACGATGGCGACATAAAAACGGACCCTTCGCGCCCCGATGGAACGCCACGAAAACTGATGGATATAACTAAGCTTACAAACCTGGGCTGGAAAGCCTCGGTATCGCTGGAGGAAGGCATACAAAAAGTTTATGGCCAGTTGCTGAATTTACTAAAATAACACTGAGGTTATTGATGTCAGGTTAATGCCCGTTAAAAAGAAAGCGATGTTTGTGCATCGCTTTCTTTTTAACGGGCATCTTCTAAACTAAATTAATTTATCTTATGGCTGCCGGTCCCGCATTCGGCCTCCCTGTAATGTTTTAATTCCTCAATTCGTTTTAATTAGCTTAATCGTTTTAATCTTTCTTCCGTTTATTGCTTCAACCAGGTACAGCCCGTTTATAAACCCTTCTCCAAACCTAAACTGCTGCCATGGCGTTCCTGTTGTATGGTATATTACTTTGCCGCTCATATCCATCACTCTTATTTCCGCGCCAGCATTTGCATCTGCGTTTTGAAGCGTTAATGTAAAGTAGTTGCTGCTTGGGTTGGGATAAGCTGTTAAATTAAGCGATAAGCCATTATCGTTTTGTTTGGATTGGTCAACACTTTCCCCTGTTACAATTTCATCTCCCGCATTTAAGCCCGCCACTGATTTTATTGTGACTGTTACCGTAGTTACACAGCCGTTGGCATCCATTGCGCTGAATATGTATATGGCAGGTATAAGGTTTGCAAAAATGCCACTGCTTTGGTAGGGGTTTATTCCCTTACGAAACCGGTATGGTGCCACGCCGCCGGTTGCGGTTATAGTTGCATTGCCGGTTGCGGTGGCGCCCGTGGCATTTTTAAAGGTTGCCTGCACCTTTAATACAGCCGTTGGCGCAACAATAACCAATTTCCCGGTTCCGGTACAGTTGTGTGCATCTTTTACGGCGAGATTATAGGTTCCTGCTGCTTTGCCAGTATATGTTGCCCCAACCTGGTAAGCACCACCGTTAAGGCTGTATTGGTAAGGTGCAGTACCGCCAGTGCCGCCGGTGGTTAAGGTTGTAGTTCCTGAAAAACATAAACCGCTTGAGGCTATGGTGCCCTGTAATAAAGCGGGCTGGCCAACAATAGCAGTTACATTAATGCCGCAACCGCCAGAATCTCTTACCACAAAGGTTTTTGTACCCGCAGCGAGGGCTGTAAAGGTACCGCTGGCCTGGTAGGCTGTTGATGGAGATAACTGGTATTGATAAGATGAAGCATAACCACCTGCAGCCTTGATAACTACTAATCCATTGGTACTGCCGTAACATGTGGCATTAGTAATTTGCATCGTTGCGGTTAATGCAGATGCCGGTGGTTTAATGGTGAAAGAATTACTGCCCTTGCAGCCATTAACATCAGTTGTGGAAACAATGAAACTACCTGCAGACGGCTGGCCGCTGAACAAGCCCGTAGGCTGTTTGGCGCCGCCATTAAAGCTATACAGATAAGGCGCAGTGCCTCCCGATGCTGTTGCCACGTAAGTGGTAGGCACATTTAGACACAAAGCGTTTGCTTTTACGTAAACTGTAACAGGTGCCGGCTGTGTAACTACTGCACTTACATTTACCACGCACCCGCCCGAATCTTTTATATTGATCAAATAACCGCCGGTTGCCAGGCCAGTGATCTTTCCACTGGATTGATAAACCGGGAACCCCGCTGTTTTATATTGATAAGGCGGATAGCCACCGATACCTTTGGCTGTTATGCTGCCGTCTGTGTAGCCATAACAAGTATCATTTATGATGGTTACCGAGCCTTTTAACGCAGAGGCAGGGGCTTTAATAGCAATAGACGCCGCCGCAGTGCATCCGTGTGCATCAATTACAGAAACCGCGTAATTGCCGGTGATTGATTGATTATTAAACACTGCACCCGGTTGTTGTACCCCACCGTTAAGACTGTACAGATACGGCGCAGTGCCACCCGTAGTCGTGGCCGTAAGGGTTGCCGTGCTGTCAAAGCAAAGTTTGCCTGCTGCCAATACAGTTTTTAAAACCGCCGGCTGAGTTATTACCGCGGCAACAACTGCTGTACAGCCACCGGAATCTTTCGCCACAAAGTTATAAGACCCTGGCGTTAGCCCGGTAAATTTGCCTGTAGCCTGGAAAGGCCCGCTTGCAGACTGTGCGTAAACATACGAAGATGTGTACCCTCCTGCTGCCTTAACCGTTACTGAACCGTTTGCATTGCCATTACAATTTATATTGGTGATAGTAACCGTTGCCGATAGTGCTGATGCAGGCGTATTAATGGCCAATACTTTGCTGGCGGTGCATGCATTGGCATCAGTTACCTGTAAGGTATAAGTGCCGCCAGCCAATTGACCGTTAAAAATATTGCTTGTTTGCTTAGCCCCATTATTAAGGCTATATTGATAAGGTACTGTGCCGCCACCTCCTGTTGCTGTAAGTGTATTGCCGTTGCCAAAACATAACGTTCCCGCAGTCAAGTTAGCGGTTAACGGTGTGGGCTGCGTAATAGCAGCAACAACACTTGTTGTGCATCCACCAGAATCTTTCACTACAAAATTATATTGGCCTGGTGCAAGCCCGGTAAACTTGCCTGTGCTTTGGAATGGCCCGCTGGCAGATTGTGAATAAGAATACAAAGATGGATACCCGCCGCTTGCATTAACAGTTACTGCGCCGTTTGCGTTGCCAGTACAACTTACATTGGTAATTGTGGCCGTGGCCGAAAGCGCTGAAACTGGTGTGTTAATAGCCAGTATTTTGCTGGCAGTACAGGCATTCGCATCGGTTACCTGGAGCGTGTAATTGCCACCCGCTAACTGACCGCTAAAAATATTACTGGCTTGTTTTGCCCCATTGTTAAGGCTGTACTGGTATGGCGCGGTACCTCCGCCAGCGGTTGCTGTTAGCGTATTGTTATTGCCAAAACACAACGTTCCCGCGGTTAGGTTAGCGGTTAACAGCGTTGGCTCCGTAAGCACAACGGTTACGGTGCCCGCACAGGCGCTCGCATCCTTTACTGAGAAAACATAACTGCCTTTCTTCAAGCCGCTGAATAAGCCACTTGCCTGGTAAGCAGTGGACGGCGTCAAATTATATTGGTAAGGGTTTGTACCACCATTGCCCGTTAGTACAACACTTCCATTAGTGCCCCCGGCGCATAACGGCTGCGTTATTACCATGCTTGCACCTGGCATATCTATAGTAACTGTAGCAGCAGCACCTGTTACCTTTTGCACCATGCCATTTCCATCAGTTACACTCGTCAAAATATAAACAAAGCTGCCTTTTACTGTAGTGGGTGCTGTAACCTTAACTGAGTTGCCCACGGTTGTGGTTACTACAAGTGCAGCACCACCGTTAATAGAATATACAAATTTGTACGGCGCTGCACCGTTGGTACATGTAAAAGTAACCGATGGGGCTGTGCTGTTAAGGCAGGCTGTTGCTGTGCCGCTAATACTGGCACTAAGGCTGTATAAAAGATTGCGAAATACCGACACGCTGATGGAATACAGGTTACTGGCAAAAATATCGGGCTTGCTGTCGCCGTCAAGGTCAAACAGTGTTACATTAACAGGGCCATTTGCCGTGGTAAGGGGCACGCCTGGCGCAAACGAAGCTGCAGTGAATAAAGGGGCGTTTGTACTGGTATTTTTTAACACCGATAGAATATTGCTGTTAATATTGGCTGCTGTAATATCCAGCTTGCCATCGCCGTCCAAATCCGCGACGCTTGCAGCATAAGGGTGCGTGCCAACAACATAATCAACGCTGGATTTAAAGGAAGCCTGTTGTATGGCTGTACCGGCAACGGTTACGTTTTTTATAACAGACACAGTTGAAGGGTAATAATTGGCAGTAACAAGATCAGGAATGCCGTCACCATCCATATCGGCAACAGCTATGCTTTGGGGGCCGCTGGGTGTGGCTATAGACACAGGCATGCCCAATGAAAATGTTGTACCAGTAGTAATATTTTGATAGATTAAAATAGATGCAGATACTGAATTGGTTACAGCAATATCTGGTTTGCCATCGCCGTTAATGTCAGCTATAGCGATAGCAGTTGGGCTGCTTCCAGCTGCAAAATTAATACCGGGCGCAAAAGAAATTGTACCCGCCGTAGTGGTATTGATATATACTGACATGGTGCCTGCGCCATAATTGCAAAGCGCAATATCAGGCTTGCCGTCACCGTTAAGGTCGCCAACTGCAACGCCAGACGGGTTATAAGGTGTTGCATAATCACCGCCGGCTTGCGCAAACTGAATGTTGCCCGGTGTTGAGTTATTTTTGAAAATATTAAACAGGTTATTGGAGCGATAGACCGATACAAGATCAAGCTTGCCATCGCCATTAAAATCTCCCGTAGCAATAATATCTGAGCCAACACCTCCTATCACCTGGCCCGCCGTAAGCGAGTCATGACCAACAGTGCTGTTGTTCCTGTAAAACGCAAGCGATGAGTTATATGCGCCGGCCTGGGTGGCGGCAATATCTGTTTTACCATCCCCATCAAAATCTCCCGGCGCAATGTTTACAATACCCGCTATATCAACCTTTGGAGCAAACGAGTTGGTGGTAACTGTATCGGCACTGGCAAACGTTACAAGAAATGGTTTTGCAGAATATGCAGTTAAGCCGTTTACGGTAACCGTTATAGGCTGGTAAGCAGCACCAGCCGGTACAGTAACCGTAAGAGACACAGCCGACGATGCCGTTATATTTGCCTTTACAGGGCCAAAATACACGATGTTGTTGGCGGTAACAGGGCTGAAATTTGTACCTGTAATAACAACATTTGTTCCCACATGCCCTGATGAAGGAACGAATGTTGTAATGGTTGGCTGCGAAAAGGCATGTTGCATTAACATACACAAAAAAGGCAGCAAATATAACCGGGTTTTACGGATGTGTTTAACACAGAGGTAGATTGTATTCATGTTTGGTTTTGACTTGTTTTGGAATAATTATTATACAGGCACGGTTAACAAGCCTGCTATAAGCAGGAAACCGTTGCAAGCACAACCGTCTTTTCGTGGGGAGTTATTGATAATTAATTTATCAATGAGGCACAAACAT
>Ga0206806_1015_pt1 | contig 51573 bp, 51 predicted proteins | sample Alteio_BWOrgCont_60_FD_152911 | JGI IMG/M metagenome (GOLD analysis project Ga0206806, IMG submission 152911) | Enriched cells from forest soil in Barre Woods Harvard Forest LTER site, Petersham, Massachusetts, United States -... | ecosystem: Environmental > Terrestrial > Soil > Temperate forest >... | reverse complement strand
GGCGTTATGTAGAGTTTAACCTAGTGCATGACAGGGGTACTTTATTTGGTTTAAAAACCAATGGGCGTATTGAAAGTATTTTGATGAGCCTTCCACCACGGGCAAGATGGTATTACAACTATCAGCCTGAACCGGGAAGCGAAGAAGATAAGTTATTACAGGCGTGTCTAAAACCTATTGATTGGGTGTAAGGGATAGTAAGCTCTGAGGCTTTGTTAAATTGCTTAACCGTATTGACTTTTAAAATTTACTCAAATGTATTTGCAAAGAAGAAACAGGATATTAAGGCAAAGCCCCGCAATAAGAAGTCTTGTTGCTGAAACAGCTTTGTCGCCCAATGATTTTATTGTACCGTTGTTTATTGATGAGGGCGAGAACATTGCATTTGAAATTCCGTCCATGCCTAACTATTACAGGCGCTCACTTGATTTAACGGTGAAGGAAGTTGAGGAATTATGGAGCATGGGTATTAAAAGCGTACTGCTTTTTATAAAGGCCAAAGACGAGGTAAAAGATAACACTGGCCTGGAAGCATGGAACCCCGATGGCCTGATGCAGCGAAGTATTAAGGCAATTAAAAATGCCGTACCAGGGATGCTTGTAATGACAGACGTTGCTCTTGACCCCTATTCTTCTTATGGGCATGATGGCATTGTAACAGGTGGCGAAATTGTGAATGATGAAACCGTTGAAGCGTTGGTGAAAATGAGCATTAGCCACGCGGTGGCGGGCGCCGATATGGTTGCACCGAGCGACATGATGGACGGCAGGATTGGCGCCATTCGCGAAGGGCTTGAAAAAAGCGGTTTTACAAAAACAGGCATTATGGCCTATAGTGCAAAATATGCTTCGTGCTTTTATGGTCCCTTTAGAGATGCACTGGACAGCGCCCCCGGTTTTGGCGACAAAAAAACCTACCAGATGGACTATGCTAACCGTAAAGAGGCCATTAAAGAAACACTGATGGACATTGAAGAGGGTGCTGATATTGTAATGGTAAAACCTGCGCTTGCTTACCTGGATATAATACGCGAAGTAAAAGATTCAGTTGATGTGCCAGTAAGTGCTTACAACATAAGCGGTGAATATGCTATGGTAAAAGCCGCTGCCAAAATGGGCTGGCTTAACGAGGATAAAGCCATACTTGAAATACTTACTGCAATAAAACGTGCCGGTGCCGATTTGATCGCCACTTATTTTGCAAAAGATGCCGTAAAACTATTAACGCAATAAGGGAATTGCTTATTTATGAAAAAGAACATAATCGCTTGTCTTACGCTTTTAATGGTCGCCTGCAATGTTTTTGCCCAAGCGCCAAAATTTTCGCTTGAAACACCTGCCGGTTGGACAAGAACTGACACCACAAGGCAGTCCAGTAACAGTACGCTTGTTAAATTATCATCTCCGAAAGGCACCGTTGCAGGTAAGTATAAAGAGGTGATCGAACTTCTGGTACAAAATATATCTCCACGCATAGAGGTCCTGAAAGACAAGCTAAAAGAGGGCACAGATTTTTTTAAAGTAACTGCGGAAGGTCACACAACCATTGCTAATACCCCTTCTTATTGGTTTGAAATAACATTAAGACGGGCCGGTTCCAAAATAACAAACACTGAGCGCTACTACCACATCGAAAAAAATGGTGTATCATACATGTTTATATGTGTAATACCGGCCGAGAGTTTTTCGCCATTGCAGCCTTATGCCGACGCAGTATTGAAGTCGTTGAAGGTTACAGAGTAACTGCATATTGCTGTTTAGGGTTTAGCATCAATTAATACATTTAAATCAATTAAATTTGCAGCATATTAAATTTAAATGGCAGCGCCGGCGTTAAAATATATTACACCCAAAGAATACCTGCAAATGGAAATACTTGCTTACGAAAAGCATGAATACTTTGACGGGCAGGTTGTGGCTATGGCTGGTACAAGGGAGGCGCACAACCGCATAGTAGCAAATGTTATTGGTGAGCTACATGCTCACCTAAAGGGTAAGACCTGTGATGTTTTTCCTTCAGATCTAAGGATTGCTACCCCATCTTCAAATTCGTATACGTATCCCGATGTAAGCATTGTTTGCGGCGATATCAAAAAAAAAGATGGCGAATTTGACACCTGCACCAACCCTACCGTAATAATTGAAGTAATGAGCGACAGCACAAGGGACAGGGATATGGGTTATAAGTTTTTTTACTACCAGCAAATACCTTCTTTAAAAGAATATATACTGATAGATTCATTAACATACTTCACTGAAACTATTTACAGGCAACCCGATGATTCGTGGAAGTTTGATACGGTTAATGATATAAATTCTGCAGTTACCGTACGTTCAATTGATATAACCCTTCCGCTTGCCGACATATATTACAAGGTATCTTTGCCTTAGTATCTTTCACAACATTGCAGGTCTTTTAAAAAACATTATCACCATTAACAATTAAAAAAATTTCACTATAAACTTACTCCATGTATCAAAAAAGCAAAGAGTTATTTGAAAGGGCGCAGCTTAGTATTCCCGGCGGTGTAAACTCACCGGTACGTGCATTTAAAAGTGTGGGCGGCACGCCGTTGTTTATTGAAAAAGCAAAAGGCGCTTATTTGTACGATGTTGACGGCAATAAATATATTGATTACATCGCCTCATGGGGGCCAATGATATTGGGGCATGCGTATGAACCAGTTGTTAAAGCAATACAGGAGCAAGCCGTTTACTCTACATCATACGGTGCACCTACAGAGCTTGAAATAAAAATGGCTGAACTTATTATAAGCATGGTACCAAATGTTGACCTAATACGTATGGTTAGCAGCGGTACTGAAGCATGCATGAGTGCCATACGGGTTGCAAGGGGTTACACTGGCAGGAACAAAATACTAAAATTTGAAGGCTGCTATCATGGCCACGCCGACAGCTTTTTGGTGAAAGCGGGCAGCGGCGTTGCAACACTTAACATTCAAACGGTGCCGGGTGTAACAGCAGGTACAACCAACGATACCTTAACCTGTGCCTACAATGATTTGGAAGCGGTTGAAAGATTAGCGCAACAACACAAAGGTGAAATTGCAGCTATAATTGTTGAGCCGGTGGCCGGCAACATGGGTTGTATTTTACCAAAGCCCTGTTTTTTGGAAGGGCTGAGAAAATTATGTGATGAAGATGGCATATTATTAATTTTTGACGAAGTGATGAACGGCTTTCGGCTTGGCCTTGGCGGAGCGCAGGAGAAACTTGGTATTGATGCAGACCTTGTTACTTACGGCAAGGTTATAGGAGCAGGTATGCCGGTTGGCGCATTTGGCGGCAAAAAACACATTATGCAGGTTGTGGCGCCATTAGGCAACGTTTACCAGGCGGGCACATTAAGCGGCAACCCAATTGCAATGATCGCAGGGTACACCTTATTATCCATTTTAAAAGAACGGCCCCAGTTATTAAAAGAGCTGGATGATAAAACATTATATTTAAAGACAGGGCTTGATAAGGTGCTGGCGGCATCAGGCACACCTTATGTGATCAATCATTTAGGCTCAATGATAAGCATACACTTCAGCACTCAGCCCGTTACCGATTTTGCTACGGCGGCATCTGCCAATAATGAACTGTTTAAAAAATATTTTCACGCCATGCTCAGGCGCGGAGTGTACTTGCCGCCTTCTGCATTTGAAAGCTGGTTTTTAAATAACGCTCTTTCTTATGAAGACCTTGATGCAACTATAAAGGCAACCGAGGAAAGTTTAAAGGAGATATTGTAGAACCATGATTTATGGGATGTCGGAAGGATTGGCATGATGCTGGGGCTTTAGTTAACAGCAATTCCTCATAATCCTGAAGTTCATTATATATTCCAAAAAATCCTGGTTCTATTATCTTGTTTCTTCCTCTGTATCAAACCTGTCAACCGCATGTATGCCGGGTAGCTTTTTCAGGCGTTCAACCAGTTCGCTAAGTTCCTCTTTGTCGTGCACAAACACTTTAATAGAGCCCCTGAATAATCCTTCTTCGCTTTCAATGGTGAGGGCCGAAATATTTACGCGCATTTCGCCGCTTATAACATTGGTTATTTTATTTATCACGCCCACATCATCAATACCAATTATCTTAAGCCCGGTAAGGAATGATATCTCTTTGTTCTTGGCCCATTTTGTTTTTACAATACGTTCGCCGTGGTTGGCCATCATTTGCGGGGCATTCGGGCAGCTTGTACGGTGAATAATAAGACCTTTTCCAGGGCGTATAAAGCCAAATACATCATCGCCCGGTATGGGATTACAGCATTTGGCAAGCGTGTACATTATTTTATCACTGCTCTCACCAAAAATAATAAGCTCAGAATCTTTTTTTGATGGTGTGTGATGCTTTACTTCCGCCTCATGATGTTTTGCTTCAGTAGCAGGTTTTGCCTGCGGTTTGGGCTGCTCCAGCTTGTCGCCTAAAACATTAAAGTCTTTAAGCTCTTTTAGATCAATCAGCTTTACCGCAATATTGTAAAAAAGGTCTAATTGCGAAGCAACTTTATAAAAATTCACCAGCTCATCAATGTTGTGCTGGTTATACGCCGCCCCCAGGCCTTCAAGGCGGCGCTGCAGGGTATATTTACCGTCATCAGCCACCTTTCTTTTTTCCTCTCTTAGTGCGTCTTTTATTTTGCTTTTTGCCTTGGCAGAAACAACAAAATTCAGCCAATCTTCAGTGGGTTTTTGTTTTTGGCTGGTTATTATTTCTACCTGGTCGCCGCTCTTCAAACGATAGCTTATCGGCACAAGCTTATGGTTTACTTTAGCCCCAATACACCTGCGCCCTATTGCTGAGTGAATGGCAAAAGCAAAATCAAGCGCGGTTGAATTTATTGGCAGCATTTTTACATCACCCTTTGGTGTATACACATAAATTTCTTCTGCAAGAAAGCTGGTTTTAAAATCCTGCAAAAAATTAATGCCATCCATATCCTGCGTGCTTATGGCCTCGCGTATTTGGCCAAACCATTTATCAAACCGGTCTTCGTCATTGCTGCCTTCTTTATATTTAAAGTGCGCTGCCAATCCTTTCTCAGCAATTTCATTCATACGCTTGCTGCGTATTTGCACTTCAACCCAGCGGCCCTGGGGGCCCATCACGGTTGTATGCAGTGCCTCGTAGCCATTATTCTTTGGTTTGCTCAACCAATCACGCAAACGCTCGGGTGATGGTGAATATTGATCAGTAATAAGTGAGTATACTTTCCAGCAATCTTCTTTTTCTTTTTCAGGTGGTGAGTTTAAGATAACGCGTATCGCAAACAGGTCGTACACTTCTTCAAAGGCAACACCTTTCTTTTTTATTTTATTCCAAATAGAATGGATGCTTTTTGGCCTGCCGTAAATATCAAAGTCGTAACCAAGGGCTGTAAGTTTTTCTTTCAGTGGTTTAATAAATTCGTTTATATAACGGCTGCGTTCGCGTTTGGTATCGTTGAGCTTGCGGGCAATATCTTTATACGCTTCCGGTTCAAGATATTTCATGCTAAGGTCTTCCAGCTCTGTTTTAATATTATACAGCCCCATGCGGTGCGCAAGCGGTGCATATACCCAAATAGTTTCACTGGCAATTTTTAATTGCTTTTCCTTTTTCATGTAATCCAGTGTGCGCATATTGTGCAGGCGGTCTGCCAGCTTAATCAATATCACACGCGGGTCGTTGGTAAGCGTAAGCAATATCTTTTTAAAATTCTCAGCCTGTGCGCTTGTATTGGGGTCAATTACGTTTGATATTTTGGTAAGGCCGTCAACTATGCGTGCAATCTCGCTGCCAAACTCCCGTTCAACATCTTCAAGGGTAACATCCGTATCTTCAACAGTGTCATGCAGCAAAGCGCAGATGGTTGAACGTACGCCAAGACCTATTTCTTCAACACAAATCCTTGCTACGGCCAGGGGGTGCAAAATATAAGGCTCGCCGCTTTTACGCCGCATGGTTTTGTGGGCATTTGCAGCCGTTTCAAATGCTTCCCGTAACAACTCTTTATCGCCTGTTTTAAGGTTTGAACGTATGCTGCGCAGCAATGCCCGGTACTGCCGGAGAATTTCTTTGCGTTCCTGTTCTTCGGTAAGGTTATATTTTGGCAATGGTGCCTCTAAAACATTAAACTGCTCTTCAGCCATAAGATAACGAATTTACGAAAAAAAGGCCATAGTTTTTAATCGTATCCAAATACCATGTTCTGCTAAACTGGGCGACCACCTCAGAGCTTAAATGCACCCACTTTACTATAGAACGCAGCGGCAATAATATGCTATACCGATTAGCATCACCTATTGATGGTATGTAATTTACAATTGTATTTTTAACAATTATTTTTTACCACGTATATTTACCCATCACAACTTATCCTGTATGAAAAAAATTGCTGCTCTTTTATTGCTGCTCGTTGTTGCCGCATGCCTCAATGCCCAATATAAAGCCAATAAATTGTTATTCGGCGTTGCATATTATGATGAATATATGCCATACAACAGGCTTGATAAGGATGTCGAAATGATGAAAGCCGCAGGTATAAACGTAGTGCGCATCGCAGAATCTACCTGGGGTACGGTTGAGCCGCAGGATGGCGCGTATGATTTTTCGCATATTGACAGGGTGCTTGACGCCATGAACAAAGCCGGCATAAGCGTAATTATAGGTACGCCAACGTATGCAGTACCAACATGGCTTGCTAAAAAATACCCCGATGTATTAGCTATTACAGCACGTGGGCAAAACCAATATGGTGCGCGGCAGAATATGGATATTACCAATGTGCATTTTAAATATTATGCTGAAAGAGTGATACGTAAAATAATGGAGCACGTTAAGAACCACCCTGCCATTATTGGTTACCAGCTTGATAACGAAACTAAATCTTATGGCACTGCCGGCCCTGAAGTGCAAAAGCTTTTTGTGCAGTATATGAAAAATAAGTTTGTAACGCTTGACAGCATCAACCACGCTTTTGGACTTGATTATTGGAGTAACCGTATAAACAACTGGGACGATTTTCCGTCAACCACCGGAACCATCAATGCCAGCCTTGCCGCTGAGTTTGCAAAATTTCAAAGGCAGCTTGTTACCAATTATTTGGCCTGGCAGGCAGCTATTGTAAAAGAATATAAACAGCCGTGGCAATTTGTAACCCAGAATTTTGATTTTGAATGGCGCGGTTTCTCCTTCGGCATACAACCCGATGTTGATCATTTTGCCGCTGCCAAAGCGCTTGATGTGGCAGGTGTGGATATTTACCATCCAACACAGGACGACCTTACCGGTACGGAGATCTCATTCGGTGGTGATGTTGCCCGCAGTATGAAAAATGGCAAAAATTACCTGGTGATTGAAACCGAAGCGCAGGGCTTTCCACAATGGGTGCCTTACCCCGGTCAGCTTAGGCTGCAAGCTTTCAGTCATCTTGCTTCGGGTGCCAATATGGTCGAATACTGGCACTGGCATTCTATACATAACTCTGCTGAAACATATTGGAAAGGTTTGTTGAGCCACGACTTTGAACCCAACCCCACCTACGACGAAGCTAAAACGATCGGCAGTGATTTTGAAAGGCTGAGCAGCCACCTTGTAAACATGACCATCAAGAACGATGTTGCTATATTATTCAGCAACGAGGCGCTAACGGGCTTTAATGCTTTTAGCTTTGGCTGGGGTGCACGGGAAAATTATAATGATATCCTTCGCCCGCTGTACGATGCGCTATACCGTATGAACGTTGGAGCAGATTTCATTGACCCGTCTTCTCCCGATATTGAAAAGTACAAACTTATTATTGTGCCTGCGCTATATGCAGCACCAGCCAGCTTGCTGAACCGCCTTAACCAATATGTAAAAAATGGCGGCAATATTGTGTACACATTTAAAAGCGGCTTTGCCAACCAGGATGTAAAAGTTCGAACAACAAAACAGCCGGGTATTATTAATGAGGCCTGCGGCATTTACTACAGCCAGTTTACCATACCAAAAAATGTTACGCTAAAAAGTGATGTTTATAAAGATTGGGGTGGGGCGGAAGTAAAAACATGGATGGAACTTATTACACCCACCACTGCAAAAGTGCTTGCATATTATAACCACCCTGTTTGGGGCAAATATGCGGCTATAACGCAAAATCAATATGGCAAGGGCACAGCCACATATATCGGCTGCATTACCAATGCACAGGTAACCGGTAACATAATTGCACAAGCAGTTAAACAAGCCGGCCTGTGGGGTAAGGCACAGCAGGTAACTTTTCCGGTCATTACAAAAACCGGGGTTAACCAGTTGGGTAAACCGGTGCATTATTATTTTAATTATTCCGCTTCTTCTCAAATCTTTAGTTACCCTTACGGCAATGGCATTGAGCTTTTGTCTGGAACCAGCATTGCTTCCAGCAGCCAGGTTGCCCTCGAGCCCTGGGGCATAAAGATTATAGAAGAATAGCCTTCATCAACATAAATATTTTTCTTTTGTACAGGTTATTATACCATTATACTGTACAAACAGGCTGTTTTGCAGGTTTGGCATACATTCTTTTGTTGTTTACAACACAACTCCCGTTTTACATTCGTTAAACCGGTATTTTTATAATTCAAACCTCCATATGAATAAATTCTACTCAAAACCGTACCGTCTCCTGTTGTTTATCGTAATAAGTGCCTGCACAGCAATTACAGCCTGTGCGCAAAACGGCAGCCTTGATGCATCATTTGGCGTTAACGGAAAAGCGATAACAGATTTTGGCGGCGCAAATGACTTTGCCACCTGTATGGTGCTGCAGGGTGATAAAAAAATTGTAGTGGGCGGGTATGTTACGCTTGCAGCAAAACAATATTTTGCCCTTGTGAGGTATTCAGAAAATGGTGCTCCAGACAGCAGCTTTGGCACAAACGGGAAAGTAACTACGGGTTTTGATGGCATTGATACAGTATACCTGGAATCTATGAAGCTGCAGGCAGACGGAAGGATAATAACCGGCGGGTACCTTATAAATGGAGTAAATGACAATTTTGTGTTGGTAAGGTATAAAACAAATGGTTCGCCTGACTCAACTTTTGGAGATAATGGTGTGATCATTACCCCGTTAACGGGACATAACAATCGCGCAACATCTATTGAGATAGCGGCGGATGGAAGTATAATTGTGGCAGGCAGCATTAATTGCAAACCTGCGGTGCGGCGTTACGAACCTAATGGCAATAATTCCTTGTTTTTTGCCCAGCTTGGCGCAAACGTTGCAGACCTGGAAGATTGTTATAATACCACATCCATTGTTGCCATTGTTGCCTTTGCCAGCCAGAAGGTGGTTGTAGGCGGAAATGTTACAGGCACCCAGGACGAACCGGCAGGTTCCAGTTCTGCAGATAATATGTTCCTGATGAGGTTAGATCTTACAGGGACCGGCAAAGTAGATTCCACCTTCGGAAAAGATGGTACAGTAAAAACAAGCATAAAAGATACAGCAAGCATATTTGCGATAACACCGCAAACCGACGGTAAAATAATAACCGTGGGTTATGACGCCGCAACTGCCGGGCCCCGCGAGTTTACCATTACCAGGTACCAGCCAGACGGCGCGCTTGACCCAACTTTTGGCACCGGCGGCGAAGTTAAACTGCCTTTTACCGGCAGTGCTGCAGCGAATGCGGTTGCGATGGGCGGCGATGGAAAAATAGTAGTAACAGGCAGTCTTAATAATGGCACGAGGGACGAAATAGTTGCCCTGGTAGCCGGGCCTAACGGAAGGCTGGATTCAACTTTTGGCAACAATGGAGAGGTGATAACAGATGATGGGCTGGCTGATGATGCAGTAGCTTCTATAATACAACCAGATGGCAAAGTGCTTGTGGCAGGTTATACTTTAAGCGCCGATACAACAGGCTACAATTTTATTGTACTGCGATATAATGCGAATGACCTGTTGCCTGTAAAGCTAAGTACGTTTACAGCTTCGTCAGTTAAGAGCGATGTGTTACTGAACTGGACAACGGCTTCTGAGCTTAATACCAGTTATTTTAGTATTGAACGCAGCAGCACCTCTGCAAATTTCACCAGCATAGGCAATGTAAGGGCTACTGGAAATTCAAACATCAGCCAGCAATACGATTATATTGACCAGAAACCACTAAAGGGGGATAATTTTTACCGTCTTAAAGAAGTTGATAAGGATGGCCATTTCAGCTATTCAAAAACCATTCATATTGCATTTGGCGATGCGCCTTTTATAAAGGCATATCCCAATCCTGTAGTAAATACGGTAAAAGTTAGCGGTTTAACCTCTGCAGCATCAATTTCAATAATTGATGCATCGGGTAAACCCATGCAGCAATACAAAACTACCGGCGGTGGAGAATATTCAGTTAACGTGCAAAACCTTGCGCCCGGCTTGTACTTTTTAAAAGTGCTTCAGGATGGTAAAATAACGACACTTAAAATGGTTAAACAGTAATTTTCGTTTCCTGTAAAACTTCTTTACCGCTAACAACATATTGCACCGGGGCAATGGGCAACTTATTACCTTTGCCCCCTATTATGGCCGTTAGCTCAAACAAAAAAAAGATATTCGATTTCACGGTTTTGCGCAGGGTATTTCATTATGTTAAACCTTACCGCGCGCATTTTATCAGCAGCTTGTTGTTAGCTATATTGCTTGCTTTAATTACACCTTTGCGGCCTTATCTCATTCAGTTAACGGTTGATAAAGCAACGGGTAAAACCGTGCATACGCCCGGTTTGTTGCAATGGAGCCTTTTTAACGCCAATATTACCGATGCGGCACATTTTATATATGCTGTAACCATTTTGCAAATTGTGCTATTGCTGGTGGAAACAGCTATGCGTTTTTTCTTTACTTTTTTAACATCGTGGCTGGGGCAAAGCGTAGTGAAAGATATGAGGGTGAGCATTTTTAGTAAAATAATGAGCCTTAACCTGCGGCAGTTTGATACTACGCCCATAGGCACCCTTACCACCCGTACCATTAATGACATTGAAAGCATAAACGATATTTTTTCTGACGGTTTAATACCCATTATTGCCGACCTGCTTTCAATAGTGGTTATTTTGGTTGTAATGTTTTGGACCAACTGGCGCTTATCACTCGTTAGCCTTATCCCAATACCCCTGCTTATTTTGGCAACCTATTATTTTAAGGAAAGTGTAAATAAAAGTTTTATACGTGTGCGTAACGCGGTTGCGGCGCTAAATGCCTTTGTGCAGGAGCATATTACAGGTATGCAGGTGGTACAGGCTTTTGCGGCAGAGGACAGGGAGTTTGCCAAGTTTAATAAAATAAACAAGGAGCACCGCAACGCCAATATCCGCTCCATTTTTGCCTATTCCATATTCTTCCCTATTGTTGAAATTGTACTGGCCATTTCAATGGGTTTATTAGTTTGGTGGTTGGCGAACCAGGTAGATAATAACCCTGTTAAAGATCAAAACCTTGCTGGGGAACTTGTAGCCTTCATACTGTACCTAAACCTCATTTTCAGGCCGTTAAGGGTAATAGCCGATAAATTCAATGTGCTGCAGATGGGCATGATAGCTGCTGAAAGGGTATTTAAAGTACAGGATAATACAGATGTAACCCCTACCCCTAAAGGGGGGTATGAAGCAGCTTATGCTAACAATCAACTCGCTGAAACTTTAAATAACGGGGTAAGCTTGAATAAAACTTATGGTGCTATAAGCCCCCCTTTAGGCCCGCCCGTGCCGGAACGGACGGGGGATGGGGGAGCGGGCATTCGCGGCCAGGTTGATTTTGAGCATGTTTGGTTTGCTTATGTAGATGAGAATTATGTGTTGAAGGACATTAATTTTCATATAAAAGCCGGGCAAACCATTGCACTGGTGGGCCATACAGGCAGTGGCAAAACATCAATTATAAGCCTGCTTAACCGGTTGTACCATATACAAAAAGGTGCCATAAAGCTGGATGGAGTAAATATTAATGAATACGATCTTGATAAATTGAGGAGCAGCATAGGTGTTGTATTGCAGGATGTATTCCTGTTCTCGGGTTCGGTGCTTGATAATATTACGCTTCGCAATCCTTCTATTTCAAAGGAGCAGGTGATACAGGCTGCAAAAATGATAGGTGTGCACGATTTTATTATGCAGCTGCCCGGCGGATATAGTTATAATGTGATGGAGCGCGGCAATACTTTGAGCCTGGGTCAAAGGCAGCTTATATCATTTATCAGGGCGTTATTGTATAACCCCTCCATACTTATACTGGACGAAGCCACCTCATCAATAGATACCGAAAGTGAGATGCTTATTCAAAAAGCTATCGATACCCTTATTTCAGGCCGCACTTCTATTGTAATTGCCCACCGCCTCTCTACCATCCGCAAGGCCAGTAAAATTATAGTGCTTGATAAAGGCGAGATAAAAGAAACCGGCACCCATGAAGAGCTGCTTATGCAGGGTGGCTTATACAGCAAACTGCACAGCATGCAATTAGAGAAAAAGAAGGTTTTGCCGGTATAACCCATTTAAAATCAACGTGTAACCATTTACATAGCAATTGCTACGGATGGTGACCGGTTGGCCGCAGGAAGTTTTTCCCAAATTCTAAACTTCAAATACAATTTTTAATACCCCAACCCTTATCTTTGCGGCAAATTTCGGGATGGGTATGTCGTCAAAAAGCCTCAAATCTTTACTGGTAGCGGTTTTCAGCGTTTTTTCGATAGTTTTTTTCAATACGGCTAACGCTCAGCCGGGCACTGATACCAGCACTACGCAAGGTCCTGTGGAGCCTAAGAAGGGATTTAATGCCAGCGAGGTTATTTTTGGCCACGTATTAGATGCCCATGAATTTCATTTTCTTTCTTATAAAGACGGTAGCGGCAAAGAACACAGCATAGCCATACCGCTGCCTGTTATATTATATTCCCCGCAAAAAGGCTGGTCTTTTTTTATGGCTTCTGCCTTTGAAGAGGGTGAGGTAGATGGCTATAAGCTTGATGGCAATAAAATAGTGGCTACTGACCCATCTGTAAAAGTGTACGACCTGTCATTAACCCGCAATGTAGTGCAGATGATATTGGCGCTCACCCTTTTGGTTTGGATAATGATAAGTATAGCCAACAAGTATAAAAAGAACCCGGGCAAAGCACCTTCAGGCATGCAAAACGCTATGGAAGTGGTTATAACTTTTGTGCGGGATGAGGTTGCTGTACCAAACGTTGGCAAAAAAGCGCCAAAGTACATGCCTTATTTTCTCACTATCTTCTTCTTTATCCTTATCAATAACGTTATAGGCCTTGTGCCGGGTACAGCCAATGTAACGGGCAACATCGCCTTTACACTGGTGTTTTCACTTATTTCTTTTATAGTTATTCTTATCAGTACGAACGGCCACTACTGGATGCATATTGTAAATCCACCTGTGCCAGGCTTTGTAAAACCCATTATGGTACTGGTTGAGGTGCTGGGTATATTCACAAAGCCTTTCGCTTTAATGATACGTTTGTTTGCCAATATGCTGGCAGGCCACATCATTATTATATGTTTAATATCGCTGATATTTATATTTGGTTCGCTTAACGCAGGAGTGGGTTGGGGTTTTTCTCCAATCTCAATAGGTTTTTCAGTATTTATTTATTTTATTGAAATATTGGTTGCTTTTATACAGGCATTCATTTTTACTAACTTAACTGCCGTGTTTATTGGCCAGGCCATGGAAGGTTCACATGATGATCATGGAGAGCATCATGAAGACACAGTGATGATCTAATAAACGTTGTCTTTTTTAAACAGTATAAATATACAATTATGCATTTATTAGTGTTGTTAAGCACAACCCCTTGGGCAAACGCAGGTGGTGCATTGGGCGCTGGCCTTGCTGCCATTGGTGCTGGTATCGGTATCGGCCAGATTGGTAAAGGTGCTGTAGAAAGCATCGCACGCCAGCCTGAAGCCATTAACGATATCCGCTCAAACATGATCCTTGCAGCAGCCCTTGTAGAAGGTGTTGCGCTGTTCGGGGTTATTGCAGGTATTCTTGCAATGTTCGTGTAAACAAAGATCTTTACTGCACCCGGAGCACAGGGCCGAGGGTGCAGTAATTATTAATTGCATTTGCCGGTTTAAATATTTGTGCCAAGGGCACATAACTATAAATAAGATCAGTATATGGATTTGCTTACCCCGGGGTTTGGATTGATTTTATGGACACTGCTTGCGTTTCTTATAGTGTTTTTTATTCTGAAAAAATTTGCGTGGAAGCCTATCCTCAACTCGCTTAAAGAGCGTGAAGATGGCATAGCGGCTTCTATTTCATCTGCTGATAAGATCAAGGCTGAAATGGCCCAGCTTAAAAGCGAAAATGAATCATTGCTTGCAAAAGCAAGGGAAGAAAGGGCTGCGATGATCAAAGATGCAAAGGAATCGTCAGATAAAATGATTGCTGATGCCAAGCAAAAGGCTAAAGCTGAATACGACAGGATCGTGTCTGACGCGCAACAGGCCATTACCCAGCAAAAAAATGCGGCTTTAACTGATGTTAAGAACCAGGTAGGTAATTTGGTTATTGAAGTAGCAGAAAAAGTGCTGCGCAGGGAATTATCAGCAAAGGCTGAGCAGGAAAAGTATATTAAGGAATTAACCGACGTAGTAAAGCTTAATTAATTTGAGAATGAGCTAATTTGTCCGAAGGACCCTTCGGGGAAAATTAATAAACCATGCCTAATCCACGTTTAGCAGCAAGATATGCAAAGAGCCTGATTGACCTTTCAACAGAAAAAGGCCAGTTGGAATCTGTGTATGCTGATATGAAATATTTACAGGCTGTTTGCAAAGCCAGCCGCGATTTTGTAAATCTTTTACGCAGCCCGGTTGTAAAGGCAGACAAGAAGCAAAGCATAATTGAGGCTGTTACAAAAGGCAAAGTATCAGCCTTAACTACAGCTTTTAATAATTTATTGGTAACCAAAGGCCGTGAAAGTGATCTACCCGAAATTGTAACGGCTTTTATTGACCAGTATAACGATATTAACGGCATCCACAAGGTTAAGCTTACAACAGCGGTATCTTTAAGCGATGAACTGAAAAATAATATTATAAGCAAAGTAAAAGCTACACAGGGTTTGGATAGTGTGGAACTGGAAACCAAAACCGATGACAGTCTTATTGGCGGTTTTGTATTGGAATTTAATAACAACCTTGTTGATGCCAGTGTACTGCGTGATCTTAAAGACATTAAGAAGCAGTTTGAAGGCAATGTGTATGAGCATAATTTAAGGTAGCAGGGAAAGCCCGTCTCCTAAAGAGGATGATGCGGCAGAAAGATATTTGAAAGAACAACTTTTTTTAAGCCTTGTGTAAAAACCGGGCTTCTCCCCCATCAAAGCCCCGTTAGGGGGTGGGGGTGATATTGGGGCATAAACTATAAACTATGGTAGAAATTAAACCCGACGAAATTTCGGCGATCTTAAGGGAGCAACTGAGCAACTTTAATTCGGCTGCTGAACTGGAAGAAGTGGGAACAGTTTTACAGGTGGGCGATGGTATTGCCCGCATATACGGCCTTAACAATGTAAGAGCTGGTGAACTCGTTATATTTGAGAATGGTACAAAAGCTATCGCTCTTAACCTGGAAGAGGATAATGTGGGTGTGGTACTGATGGGTGAAAGTGGCGATATTAAAGAAGGCGCTAAAGCAAAACGTACCGGCCAGATCGCTTCAATAAAAGTGGGCGAAGGCCTTGTAGGCAGGGTTATTAATACCCTTGGCCAACCAATTGACGGCAAAGGCCCTATAAGCGGCGAGTTGTATGAAATGCCCCTTGAGCGTAAAGCACCGGGCGTTATCTTTCGCGAGCCGGTAAAAGAGCCCCTGCAAACAGGTATTAAGGCCATTGACGCCATGATCCCTATCGGCCGTGGCCAGCGCGAATTGGTAATTGGCGATCGTCAAACCGGTAAAACTGCCATTTGCGTTGACACCATTATAAACCAAAAAGAGTTTTACGAGGCAGGCAAGCCTGTTTATTGTATATATGTAGCTATCGGCCAGAAAGCATCAACCATTGCCGGTGTAATGAAAACATTACAGGACAATGGTGCACTGGTTTATACTACCATCGTTGCGGCTTCTGCGAGCGACCCTGCTCCTTTGCAGTTCTACGCTCCTTTCGCAGGTGCTGCTATCGGTGAGTTTTTCCGTGATACCGGCCGCCCTGCATTGATCATCTATGATGACCTTTCAAAACAGGCTGTAGCTTATCGTGAGGTGTCACTTCTGTTAAGAAGGCCTCCTGGTCGCGAAGCGTATCCTGGTGATGTATTTTACCTGCATAGCCGTTTGCTTGAAAGGGCTGCCAAAGTTATTGCCAACGATGATGTTGCCAAAAACATGAACGACTTGCCGGAATCAATCAGGCATCTTGCAAAAGGCGGTGGATCTTTGACCGCTTTACCAATTATTGAAACACAGGCTGGCGACGTATCTGCATACATTCCAACAAACGTTATTTCCATTACCGACGGGCAGATATTTTTGGAAGGTAACCTGTTTAACTCAGGTATCCGCCCTGCCATTAACGTAGGTATCTCTGTAAGCCGCGTGGGTGGTAACGCACAGATAAAATCCATGAAAAAAGTGGCTGGTACGCTTAAGCTTGACCAAGCGCTATACCGTGAAATGGAAGCCTTCTCAAAATTTGGTGGCGACCTTGATGCTGCTACCAAAGTGGTATTGGATAAGGGCGCCCGCAACGTGGAAATTCTTAAGCAACCCCAGTATTCACCATTCTCTGTTGAAAAACAGGTAGCTATTATATACCTTGGTACACAAGGCTTATTGCGCGAGGTTGCGGTAAGGAAAGTAAAAGCTTTTGAAGAACATTTTCTTGTGGAGATGCAGAATAAACTGCCTGATGTACTGGCCGAATTTAAAAAAGGCAATCTTCCTGAAGATGGCCTTAAGAAAATGGTTGAGCTGGCAAAAGGCCTTATGCCACAATACAAGTAAATCAATTGGCGATTGCAGATTTGCGATTGCAGATTGATTAGAGCGAATAACAAAAAGCTGTCCAACCGGGCAGCTTTCTTGTTTTTAATATGCCCCGCAAGCAGTTCTTGCCCTTGCTGTGCCAGTTTAAAAAATGGTATTTCTTTGCCAAAAGGAGGAAAAAGTATCCCAAAAGTTTACCCTTATTTTTGCCTAATTAATTTATTATCAATATATTGTAAAATTAAAAGGCAAAATGGTGTTATAAATTCAATTGCCAATTCCCCTTTCAAAAAAAGTACATGTTATCAATTTTAAACAATATGTCAATGATCTATATACCTAAATATAAAAAGTGATGTTTTGTCCGCTAAAAACACCACCTTTTTAAAAAATATTTTTTTGCTTTTAATTATCCGCACATCCTGTAAAACCTCCATATATAGTCCGCTTGTTGCAATTAATAAATATTTCATTAAATTTTCATCGGCTGTTAAAACCCGTAATTCAATTTTTTATTATTTTGCGCACTCAAATCTTAAACACTTAAAAACGTAAACTATGAAGCTAAGGCTATCTTTTATTATTGGCTGTACAGTCCTGTTTATTTCAGCAAATTCTCAGTTTAGGTTAGGTTTCCAGGCAAGCGGGTTAAAACTTCCGGCATCTGCAGGCAACTATGGGATGTCATTCGGTCCGGGTGTCGATCTCTCCTATTCCCCCGACGAAAGTAAAATTGAGTATTACTTTAACGGTGCTTACTTTTTACCCGCTACAAGTGTGGGTACTGGTTTGGTGTATGATAACAACAGTTCTTCTACAGAAGCAACACTTACTCAAAAAACTTCCCTCATCGGCCTTTCATTAGGAGCAAGGTATTTTTTTACTGACAGGACCGAGAATGACTTTAACGCTTATGCTGCTGCAAATGCAAATTTTGTGTTTGGTAACACCACCTCGTCTTATTCAAATGTTCCTCAAGGCTACTCGCCTGCTTATAACGATGGATCAAGCGGCAAATCAAGCCAGGTAATGGTAGGTCTTGGTATTGGTGTTGAATACAATTTAGGAAGCGGCAACATATTTGCCGAAGCACAAATCCGGTTCCCGGCTTCATCTTACAATTCCCGTACAGGTTATGCTGACGACGTTCAAATACCTGCCCACCCGTGGTTTTCTGTAGGTTACAGGTTTTCATTTGGCGGTGGAAACGGCTATTAACATTTTTGTTTATAATTTATATTGCAAGAGGCTGCCTGAACGGGCGGCCTCATTTTTTATAAACCCAATAATGTAGCAAACAGCCTCATGCGGTTGGGTAAGTTCCTCCTAACGGGGACGTGTAGCCCTTTTCTACAAACATTGCCAAACCGGCCTTAAATTCATTTTTCCGGCAGTTTCAGGATCTTCCAATTACCCAAAGCCCCATTTTCCCCGCCGCCTACCCTTCATTTACCGCCGTTTTCTTCCATCCATCATATTCAAATGAAATTATTCACAAAATAATTTGGTTTATTTTATAAACTACTCTATGTTTGTGTCATCAAAGCAAAAATTGTTATGAAAAAGCAGGCAATATTAACAGCAGCACTTTTACTAACCACCTCCTTTATATATGCACAAACTATTATTAAAGGCACAGTAAAAGATAATCACAATCACCCACTGGCAGGCGCAAGTATTACTCTGAAGGACACTTATGACGGCGCAACCTCCGATTCACTGGGCTATTTCCATTTTGGTACTACTGAAAAGGGCGCGCACATTATATCAATAACATCATTAGGCTATAAAGAATATATACAAAACGTAACCCTGGGCAGCGAACCTATTGTTATTGAAACTTCATTAAAAGAGCAATTAGACGAGTTAAAGGCCGTAACAGTAACAGCGGGCAGCTTCGCAGCAGGAGACAATAAAAGGGGTACAGTTTTAAGCTCGCTTGATGTGGCTACAACTGCAGGCTCGAATGCCGATATTACCGCCGCTTTAAGAACATTACCCGGAACACAGCAGATCGGGGAACAGGAAGGCCTTTTTGTACGTGGTGGCGCAGGCTATGAGGCTAAACAGTATATTGACGGCACGCTTGTAAACAACCCATACTACTCAAGCGTACCTGATATTGCCAGCCGTGGCCGCTTCTCTCCTTTCCTGTTTAAGGGTACCGTTTTCAGTACAGGTGGCTATTCGGCATTGTATGGCCAGGCTTTATCATCTGTTGTATTACTTGAATCAATTGACCTTCCTGAAAAATCAGAAATTGATGCATCAGTATCACCCCTTGTGGTTGGCGCAGGTACACAGCAATTGGCAAAAGATAAAAAATCATCCTGGGGCTTTAGCTATGATTATGTGAATGTGGGCCTGTATTTCAGCCTGGTAAAACAAACACCTGATTATTTTAGACTGCCTCAATTTCATAACGCCGATGCCAACTTCAGGTTTAAAACCAAAAGCGGCGGAATGATAAAATACTATACCACATTTGCACAAAGCAACCTTGGCATACGCAGGCCCGATGTTGACAGCAGCTATTTAAAAGATGCCTTCGCATTAAAAAATATTAACTGGTACAATAACCTTAGCTGGAGGGAGAATTTGAATAATGGCTGGAGGATGAACCTTGGCGCAAGTTACAGCACAAATACTGATAACATATTTCAACAGGTTCAAGACCAGAGCAACCAGCCAAAGCAGTTTTCGCCATACACCTACTGGATGAATTATAAAGATTTTACAATCGACAGCAGGCAAGACCTAACCCAGCTAAAAGCAGTATTTGAGAAAAAACTGGGTGGCATAAGCACATTGCGCGTTGGCAGCGAATACTGGTACAATTATAACAAGTTTACGTATAACGATACATTACGCAAACTGATTGACAATTATACCGCAACTTTTGCTGAAGCAAGCATATACCTTACAAACGAAATAGCTGCACAGATAGGCGCCCGTTTTGAATATTCATCAGTTATAAACAAAACAGACGTGGCACCGCGTATTTCACTGGCTTATAAAACTGGTAAAGATGCACAGGTATCACTTGCTTATGGCGAGTTTTACCAAAAGCCCGAGAATAATCAATTGCTGTATTCAACCAATGTTGGCTTTACAAAAGCTACGCACTACATCATTAATTATCAAAAAATGAATACGCTTCGCATTTTTCGCGTAGAGGCTTATTATAAAACTTATGCTGACCTTATTAAAACAATACCAATTGGCTATAATTACTTCAACTATAATAACAGCGGCAAGGGCTATGCAAGGGGTGTGGATGTATTTTTCAGGGATAAGAAAACTATTAAAAACCTTGACTACTGGATAAGCTATAGCTATGTTGATACAAAAAGGAATTATTTAAATTATACATCTGAGCTTCAGCCAAATTACGCAGCAACACATACAGCATCATTAGTAACAAAACGCTTTTTCCAGGATCTGAAGATGGGTGTTAACCTTACCTACACTTTTGCAACTGGCAGGCCATACTACAATTTTATGGTTGATAATGCAGGCAAATATTTTCTGCAGGACCAGGGAAAAACCAAGCCATATAACGCCCTGAATTTTAGTGCGGAATGGGTGCCAAGTGTAGGTAAGCCAAATGCCAAAACGTTTATAGTGCTGTTTGCAAGTGTTACAAATGTGCTTGGTTACAATGCGGTATACGGCTACAATTATTCGTATAACGGCTTATATAAACAGGCCATTGAGCCGCCTGCAAAAAGGTTTTATTTCATAGGATGTTTTTTAAGCTGGGGTGTTGACAGAAGCCAGGATGCGATAAATAATAACCTGTAGGAAGTTTGCACGAAAGGCTCATTTGGAGAATGTTTGAAAAGTTTGATTGTTTGATTGTTTGAAAAGTTAGAGCGGGCATTACTTATAAAACAGTTTTTAAAGTTTTGGGATAACTTAGATATAAAGCGGCGATATATCAAAAGCATTTTAACCCAAAAAACAATCAAACAGTCAAACTTTTCAAACAATCAAACTAAAATAAAACCAAACCAACCAACCATGGATAACGAACAAAATGAAGATCTGTCACCACACGAAAGTCTGAAACTAATCAGTAAAATGATGGATAAAGTACAGGATGATGCTCTTTGGAAGATCGCAAAAAAAAGATCAACCTTTAAATTGACGCTTGTAATATATTTTTTAATAAACGTCATGCTGGTTGGCCTCTGGTATTTTACCACAGGCCCCCATTCTTATTTCTGGCCGGCGTGGCCGATGTTAGGCTGGGGCTTTGGGGTAGCATTCCAGTTTGTAGATGCATACATTTCGCACGGCATTTTTTCTGAAGACAAGGAATTTGAAAAATTAAAAAAGAAAACACGCGAAGAACAAAATAAAAATCAATAACAATAAATAAATCACCACAAAAACCAACTTTATGGATAATCAGCAACAACAACAGCGCGATGAAGTTTTATGGCGCATTGCCAAAAAAAGGGCAGCCTTTAAGCAAACCTGCATTGTTTACTTTTTTGTAAACGCCTTCCTGGTAGGTATATGGTTTTTCTCAAGCGGCCCATGGTCTTATTTCTGGCCAAAATGGCCTATGCTGGGCTGGGGCTTTGGCCTGGCTATCCAGTATTTTGATGCCTATGAAAGCAACCACATCTTCTCCGCCGAGAGTGAATATGACAAGTTAAAAAAACACAACTCTTATTAATAATCATTTCAACTTACATGTATGAAACCGATAATTCTTTCTGTTACATTTTGCCTTTTCATGCTGTTTTCGTTTGCACAAAGCGACCGGTACGCGGCGGCCATGAAATCAAAACTTTCGTTATTTGATTCTGCAAAAACTATTGCTGACCTGCAGGGCCTTTCTGATGCTTTTGTAAGAATTGGTGATGCAGAAAAAACACAATGGCAGCCTTATTACTATGCGGCTTTAGCCTTATCAACCGCAGGTTGGATGGGAACCCAGAGCAATGATTTTGACAAGGACGGTAATGCGCAAAAAATGAATACTTTATGCGATAAAGCCGAAGCACTTGCAACAGCGGATGCTGATAAAAGTGAAATATGCGCTATAAGAAATATGGCCGCCACACAACAAATGATGGTTGACCCCCAAAGCCGGTATATGACGTACGGCACTGCAGCAAACAATGCCCTTAAAAAAGGCATGCAGTTAAACCCCAATAACCCAAGAATGTACTACCTGCAGGGTATGAGCCTTTTTAACACCCCAACACAATACGGTGGTGGCAAAGACAAGGCAAAGCCGGTTTTTGAAAAGGCCATTAGCCTGTACAATGCAGAGCAGCCTGTGGGCTTTAACCCACGGTGGGGCAAGCAACAGGCCGCCACACAGCTTGCTTTATGCCAATAACTTGTGTATAAACTTTAGTCCCGCAACCAGCGGGACTAATTTACTTTTAACTACCTGTTATGGAAGATAACGAACCACAGTTTACGCCGGAAGAAAGCCTGCACCTTATTGAGAGCATGATTAACAAAGTAAAAGACCGCTTTAACGAAGACGGTCATTTGTACTTGTTTTGGGGCTGGCTTATTTTTTTCAGCAGTATTGGTGAATTTATACTGTACAATTATGTGCATTATGAAAAGCACTACCTGGTGTGGTCATTAACCTGGGTGGCGCTGGTTTACCAGGTATTCTACCTTGTAAAAAAACATAAAAAAGCAAGGGTGCGCACTTACACCGGTCATCTTATTGGTTATGTGTGGCTTGCGTATGTAATACTCTGTTTTTTAATCGGGTACCTTAATGGCCGTATAATGGGCGACAGGTATTTTTATCACATCTTTCCAACGGTACTTGCCCTGTATGGTATGCCGCTGTTTTTAACCGGTGTGATCATACGTTTTAAACCGCTCGTTCTTGGCGCCTTTAGCTGCTGGCTGTTGTCAATAGCCGCAGCATTTTTGCCTTATGAGTATCAAATGCTTTGCCTGTCAGTAGCCATGATATTTGGCTGGATAATACCTGGCTATATGCTGCGGGCAAAATACAAAAGACAATTAAACTAATTACCATGGAAGAACAGGTATTAACACCCGAAGAAAGCTTGCTGGTAATACAGGCAATGATAAACAAGGCAAAAGAAACCGTTGCAGATAACAGCTACTATTTTCTGTTATGGGGGTGGCTTACGTTTATTGCATGTATCAGCCAGTTTGTTTTAAAGGTTATTATTAATTCCCCATACCATCCCGTTGTTTGGAGTATAAATATTTTTGCGCTTATTTTTTCTTTGGTGCATGCCGTTAAACAGCAAAAAAAGCAGCATGCAAAAAGTTATGTTGATTCTGCACTTGATTATTTATGGCTAAGTGTTATGTTATCGTTTATGCTGTTTGGCTTTGTGTTTGCGCGTTTGGGCTGGCAGGATTGTTACACGTTTTACATGTTGCTGTATGGGTTGGGCAGTTTTGTTACAGGCAGGTTATTAAAATTTCCCCCGCTTGTTTGGGGCGCAGTTGTATGCTGGCTGCTTGCAATTATAACAACCTTTACAAGCTTTAATGTAAATATGCTGCTGTGTGCTTTGGCAATTGCTGTATGCTATATTATTCCAGGTCATTTATTAAGGTCAAAATATAAACCTCAGTAAAATTATTTTATGCAACAGGAAGAGCAGTTATCAGGTGAAGAAAGCCTGAACCTTATTAACCGGATGATACAGGAGGCGAAAGGCTACTCATACGAAACCGGCCTTGCGGCAATTATTTATGGCTTTACTGCTATTGTGTGCAGTGGCCTGTCATTCTTAAGGGAAAAGGAAATCATACAATTCCCGTTTCATCCATTTTACTTAATGGTGCCGGTATTCTTTATACAAAGCTGGGTACAATACAGGGAAGAAAAGAAAAAACTTGCCAAAACCTTTACTGACGAAGCTATTGATTATATATGGATAGGATTTTTTCTGTGTGTGCTTGCCGCTTTGTGCGCCGGTTTCGCAGGCATACATTACATACAAATAAGCTTTATAATAATTGTCGCGGCACTTGCAGCTTTTCTTACAGGCATGGTGAGTAAAATGCGCTACATGATAGTTAGCGGTTTTATATGCTGGGCTTTGGGCATCATTTCTTTTTTTGTATTAAACCCCTACATATATTTATTGCTTACAGCGGTTGCTATAGTTATTTATGTAGTACCCGGCTTTTTACTGAATGCTTATTTTAAAAAACAGCAACATGGAAGATGAAACGCCTTTATCTGAACAGGAAAGCCTTGCATTAATTGCACGGATGATCAATAAGGTAAAATGCGATTACGAGGAGTCGGGCCTAAGCACCCTTTTGTGGGGTGGCGTTATTACCTTTTGCAGCATAGTAAGCTTTATTGCTTTTGAAATTGATAAGCCCTGGCTGTATAATGTTTGGGACCTGACGATACTGGCCGTAATCATCCAGGTAATTGTTGTTATACGCGAAAACCGCAGAAAAAAATACAGGTCACATAGCGACGCAATTATGGGCGGCATCTGGATAAGTTTTGGCACATCAATGTTTCTTATTTCATTTTATGCATCAAAATTTCAAATTCCGCATGCAAATGCACTATATCTTATTGTTTATGGCATACCAACCTTTGCTACAGGTTTAAGCCGGGGTTTTAAACCCATGATCTACGGAGGGCTGGCCTGTTGGGCGCTTGCTATAGCTTCAATGTACACACAAGATGGCTACACTTTTCTTTATAGCGCTGTTGCTGCGCAGGTAGCCTGGTTTATACCTGGATTGATTTTAAGAAAAAGATACCAGAAAGCAAAAAGCGGAAATGTTTAAAGAATTAGATCCCATATTACACTCGCAGTTGCGCCTGGCTATAATGAGCCTTCTTATAAGCGTTAAGGAAGCTGAGTTTACTTTTATTAAAGAGAAAACAAATGCTACCGCCGGTAACCTTAGCGTGCAGGTGCAAAAATTAAAAGAGGCCGGCTATATTGACGTTACAAAGGAGTTTAAAGATAACTACCCCAACACCACATGCCATATAACCCAGCAGGGCATAAAAGCTTTTGAAGAGTATGTAAAGGCCCTGCAGGAGTATCTGAAAGTGGGTCAAAGCAGGTAAAAAATATTTTTTACCCTTCTTATTAGCGCATTTCTTAAAATTTCTATAAATCCCCTGCTAAAATTTTGGCGATCTGAATTTAGATGTAGGTTTACATTGTCAAATTGCATTAAAATGTAATAAAACTTGTAGCCCCCTACTTCGCCCGGTCTTCCCATCACTTATTTTTGCTTATTTTTAGAAACGGAACCGTAGCTATACAAATGTTATCAGTAACATGCGTGCAGTAGTATGCAAGCCAGGCGGCACAGGTTAGAAGTACATGAGAACCAACTAAAAAAAATTATTATAGCGTAAAACACATATTATTGCACTAAACTTTAGCAGCGTCAGTCTTAAGCAGGTTGCTTTTTACAATTTCAAACTATAACTAATTTATACTCCATCCCGCTAATTACACCAGTTATTACCCGGGTGGTTACCGTTAAAAGTTTTACGTTGTATTAATTTAAGCTTATGAAGTTTATAGCAGTAATTCTACTGGTTTGCATAAGTATAAATGCTTTGGGTGGTATTGATGAGAACGATGTGTATTGTTATATAAAAAGCATAGGTATTAAAAACCCCGAAATTGTACTTAAGCAGGCTATATACGAAAGCGGCCATTTTAAAAGCCTTGTTTGCATTAAAAAGAACAACATATTTGGTTTTAGAAGCGTGGTGATATACAAAAGCTTTAAAACGTGGCAGGAATGTGTGGATTATTATAAAAGGTGGCAGGACAAACACTACACCGATACTACTGAAGAGTATTATCATTTTTTACAACGTATAAATTATAGTGGTTATAAAGATTTCAGTTATTCAAAACAACTACAAAAAGTAAAAATACAGGCATCGTTAAAATGTCAGGAAGATGAGCAGCAACAAAAATAAAATAACCCACCCTGCCCTTATTATATGGGCTGCTATAATAGTTCTTATTTTATTATCGTCAGTAAAGTTGCCTGTAATACCATATATAAATAGCTACAGCCACATTGATCTGCTGCAGGATATTAAAGCAGACAAAAAAAGTGTTATTCCAATAAAAAAAATCACATTGCCTGCTGGAGTTGCACCCGGTATGCCGCAGATGGTTAACAACGCATTTGACAGCACTTTAATTGTTGACTATGCTGACGACGCAAGCGTAATGATGCAAAGCTTTTATAGCAAGCTTAATGCGCTTAAAACAAAAAAAGGCAAAGTACGCATAGCATATTTTGGCGATTCATTTATTGAAGCGGATTATATAACAGGTGAACTTAGGGATAAGTTGCAGGCAATATATGGTGGTAGTGGCCCGGGCTTTGTACCCATGCAGTCAATAGTTGCAGACGATTATGTTACTTTTAAATTTAACAGCAACACGTCATGGGCAGATTATAATTTTCATAACAATCCTCAAAAATATCCCCTCGGTTTAATGGGGCATGTGTTTTATTCAACAGGCAGATCATGGTCGCAGTATTCTGCAACAAATAACAATAAGTTTAAAAATATTTACCTGTATACAGGCAAAACAAAAGACAGTTTAGCAAGTGTAACGGTAGATGAAGATGATAAAGAGAACACTGTTACTGTAAATGACGACAGCTATATAAATAAAACGGTTATCAGCAGCAATACACCTGTTGGTAAATTAAAACTAAGCTGTACAAATACCGCTTTACCCGTGTACGGCCTAAGTATGGAAGACAGCACCGGGGTATATATTGATAACTATGGCTTCAGGGGTAACACGGGTGCACTGTCGCTGCAGCTGCAACCCGATGTGATGAAAGGTTTTGCCAGCTATTTTAAATACGATCTTATTATAGTGCACTACGGACTTAACGTTCTTGTGCATAATGATACCAATTATCTCTGGTTTGACAGGACCATGGCTAAGTTTATAGAAAAGATAAAAACAAATTTCCCTGGTGCGCCTATTTTATTGGTGGGCAGCAGCGACGTTGCTTATAACGAGCAGGGCACTTATGTAACAGATCCCGGCGTACCTGTATTGGTGCGCACTGAAAATGAAATTGCCCGCAAAAATAAAGTTGCCTTCTGGAACCTGTATTACTCAATGGGTGGTGAAAGCACCATGGCCAAATGGGTGGAAGGCGATACAACATTTGCCTACAGGGATTACATGCACGTAAACGAACGCGGTGCTAATAAAATAGCCGGCGTATTCCTGGATAAATTATTACACTCTCAAAAATAAAATGAGGAGTGCTGTTAGCGCAGCACCTTTGTATGAACTTCAGCCTTCATAAATTCTTCGAAGAACTTCTGTACAACAAAAAAGACCCACTGCTTTTTAACAGCTCATTCTTTCTTATTTTCTTTGCGTTGTTTTTGCTTATATACCTGGCGCTGTATAAAAAAGCTACGCTGCGCCTGTATTTTCTTACACTATTCTCCCTGTACTTTTTTTACAAGGCATCCGGCTGGTATGTTGTGTTTATTTTAATTGCAGCCGTTGTTGATTACAACCTCAGCCATCTTATTTATAACGAAGTAAATAAGCGAAAGAAAAAGATACTAATGCTAACCAGCGTTTCACTGAACCTCGCTTTGCTATTTACTTTTAAGTACACCGATTTTTTTATCAGCATTATAAACGATGTTTCTTCATCCCATTTAAAATTGCTGAAACTTGGTTTGCCTGTGGGTATATCGTTCTATACATTTGAAAATCTTAGTTATACTGTTGATGTATACCGCGGCCATTTTAAGCCTGTTAACAGGTTTATTGATTACCTCTTTTTCCTGTCATTTTTTCCAAAACTTATGATGGGCCCTATTGTGCGCGCAGCAGACTTTATTCCTCAAATAAACCGGGAGCCTTTTGTTGATAACAGGCAGCTTAGCGAAGGGTTGTACCTGTTATGTTCGGGCATTATTAAAAAAATGGTGATAAGCGATTTTCTTACCGCCAACTATGTGCAATATATATTTGACGGCCCTTCCAGGCACACTGGTATCGAGTGCCTGTTTGCCGTTTATTGCTATGCCATGGTTATTTACTGCGATTTCTCCGGTTATTCTGATATGGCCCGCGGTATTGCCAAATGGATCGGGTTTGATATAAATATCAACTTCCTCTCGCCGTATCAGTCAGCAACCATTACGGAGTTCTGGCGGCGCTGGCATATATCACTATCAACCTGGCTCAAGGACTATTTATACATCCCATTAGGCGGTAACAGAAAGGGTAAATTTAATCAATACAAAAACCTTTTTATCACCATGCTGCTGGGTGGCTTTTGGCACGGTGCAAGCTGGAACTTTATTTTTTGGGGCGCCCTGCATGGCACTGCTCTTGCGCTTGATAAATGGCGCATGGCCATAGCTAAAAAAATGAAAATATCTTTCAGGCTGCCGCATGGTTTAAAAAGGGCCATCGGCATTATCATTACTTTTCATTTTGTTTGTTTTTGCTGGATATTTTTTAAATGCACAACCTTTCACGATAGCTGGGTGATGATAGGGCAGATATTTACCAATTTCAGGCCCGATGTTGCCGGCGTTTTATTTACCCAGTACCGCCCTGTTTTAATTATACTTGTAACAGCGTTTTTATTACACGCCATACCGGTAAAAGCCGAAGTTAAACTGCAGCAGCGCATGGCTAACTGGCCGTTAACAGCAATGGTATCGTATTTTTTAATATGCCTTTATATTGCCATTGAGCTTAAACAGGCCGTGCCAATTAAACCGGTGTATTTGCAGTTTTAAACCCTTATTGCTCAATTAATACCTGCATTTCATTTTTCGTACGGGACGTTTCGGTATATTTAGGCAAACTGCTTTCTATTTCCGCTACCTGCAAAATATATTGTATGAAATTAATCTGCTATTGCCTGTTGCTTTTTTTAATGCCTGCGAAGGCATGGTTACAAACTGATACCGGTTTTTACTCCATAGTTGACAAAGGAAAAATTATTGGGCGCCAAAAGGTATGGAAAAACAGCAGTGATGAATACAATATTACTTTCCAGTTTAATGACCGTGGCCGTGGCGACAGCACTACCACTGTAATTGGCATTAATGCAAATGGCCTCATCAGGTCAGTGTTAACTACCGGTGTTGATTATTATAAAAACCCTTTTAAAGAGCAGTTTGGCATTACAGGTGATTCTGCTGTTTGGATTGTTAACGGCGATAGAAAAGCAGCCAAGTTCAATAACCAGTTATATGCTTTAAATGGTGGCGGTTATGTTGCTTCTGAATGGTTGTTGAAAGCGCTTGTACAACAGCCGGGTAAGAAAATTAATACGTTGCCTGAAGGATCCATTCATATAGGTGAGGTAACCCAAAAAACAATTGATCTTGATGGCAGGAAACAAACATTGAAATTATTTTCCGTTTACTATGATCCATCACCTGTGCCCAGCTATGTTTGGATGACGGATGACATGCATTTTTTTGGTGCCGGGGGCAGTTGGTCGTTCGCTGTAAAAAAAGGATATGAAACATGGACTGATACACTGGTTACCTTGCAGGAAATGGCGGGCGCAAGCTATTACACTCAACAGTTAAAAAATAATTCATCACTGTTAATGCCACACATGCTGTTTACACATGCAAACGTATTTCAGTCGGCTACTGCCACAGTGCAAAAAAATATGACGGTAGACGTAACAGGGGGAAAAATAACCGGTATATATCCTTCCAAATCAACAACCGCAAAAGCAGATACGGTAATTGATTGCACAGGCAAGTTTATTATGCCGGGCCTTTGGGATATGCATGCCCATTACGGCAAGGATGAAGGTGTAGCATACCTCGCAGGTGGAGTTACACATGTTAGGGATATGGGCAATGATAAAACGTTGCTGATTTATAAAAAACAAATTGCCGCCAACACATTGCTTGGCCCCGATGTAAGTTATATATCCGGCTTTATTGACAAAGAAGACCCTTTCCAGGGACCAACGGGCGCCATTGTTGCTACGCTGGATGAGGGTTTGAAGGCTATTGACGATTACCACAGGTTAGGGTACCAGCAAATAAAATTGTACAGCGCTATACGCCCCGAATGGGTAAAACCCATGGCTGAGCGTGCGCACAGTTTGGGCATGCGGGTATGCGGCCATATACCGGCCTTTATGACGGCCGAACAAGCCATAAATGCCGGTTATGATGAAGTTACCCACATGAATTTTTTGTTCCTGAATTTTATGGGCGACACTATTGACACACGTACACCCGCCCGTTTCAGGCTGGTTGGTGATAATGCAGGCAAGCTTGACCTGCAAAGCGCGCCAGTGCAAAAATTTATTGCATTAATGAAAAACAAACATATAGCGCTGGATGCCACGATGAATGTGTGGCAGGGTATGTTTGATGAGTTTAAAGGCGATACTTTAGGGTTTTTAAAGCCTGTTATGGATTGGTTGCCCGCCTCGTTCAAAGCCAGCACTGTAACCCAGCAGCCTTTTGGCAATGATGAGCAAAAGCCATACTACAAAGCAGCCTTTGCTAATATGCTTAAAATGCTAAAGCAGTTATATGATAACGGCATTTTACTGGTGCCGGGCACAGATGGCGGCGATGCCAATGCGCTTCATCACGAGCTTGAGTTATATGTAAAAGCAGGTATACCCGCGCCTGAGGTATTAAAAATAGCCACCTACAATGCCGCCCTTGACTGCAACCTGCAAAACAGGTACGGCCAGTTATTGCAGGGTACGGAGGCTGATTTTATTATTATTGATGGCGACCCAACAACAGATATAAGCACAATACGCCGGGTACAAACCGTAATAAAAAATAACAGGCTATACAAGCCAAAGCAATTGTTACAATCGCAGGGATTGGGGTATTATTATTAGCAGCATAGCTAGTAAGGTTTATTGCAGGGCATACATATAAATTAACGATATTTTTCGCCTTTGTCCTGGCCTGAATAATAAGGGTGCTTACTATTAATTATGGTTTTGTATCTTTACATAAACCACGGGTATGGTTACGGATAGCAGAAAAATACACATAATTGAAGCTGTCATTGATGCAAATGATGAGAACCTTTTGGCGGAACTGGAGGTGGTAATTTCACATTCCAGGCAGGGGCAAAAAAGGCCGGACGCACTGGATTTTGTAGGTCTCATAAGTGAAGAGGATGCAGAATTGATGGAGAAGGCGATAGAAGAAGGTTGCGAACAAATTCATCCTGATGACTGGAAATAGATATTTACTTGATACCAATATCATCTCTGCATGGCTGAAAAAAGAGGTGCCTATCGCGGTGCACATCAATAACGCTGAGTAAATATTTATCCCAATAATTGCGTTGGGGGAAATGTATTACGGCGCACAATTTTCAATCAAAAAAATAGAAACTATACGTAATATATCAATGGTTACCCAAAGTTACCCTGTATTGTCTATTACTGAAAGATCCTGCGAAACATTTGGTTTAATTAAGGCGGCTTTAAGAAAGAAGGGCAAACCAATTCCTGAAAATGATATTTGGATAGCTGCCATAGCTAAAGAAAAAAACTTGATAGTTGTAACCCGGGATAATCATTTTACTGAAATTGAAGGCTTAAATATTGAAACCTGGTAGTATCCCATTTTATCTTTTATTTGTAAATGTTGCTCAATTATCAACCCTAACTTTGCAAATATTAATCGCGCCGATGCAAAACATCATTTCAGTAACCGGCCTTACCAAGCAGTTTAAAAATCTTACCGCGGTAAATAACCTGTCCTTCTCCGTTAACGATGGCGATGTGTATGGTTTTCTCGGCCAAAATGGTGCGGGTAAATCAACAACTATACGCATGCTGCTTACCCTTATACAACCAACGGCAGGCAGTATAAATATGTTCGGGCTCGATCTGCAAAAAAGCCGCAGGCAGGTATTACAGCAAACCGGTGCCGTTATTGAAAAACCCGACGTATATAAGTATTTATCAGCGCGCGAAAACCTGAAGCTTTTTGCTGCTTTAAGTGGTATAAAACCTACCCAAAACCAACTTATGGCGCAGTTGGATATGGTGGGTTTAAGCGGCAGGGAGAATGATAAGGTTAAAACATTTAGCCAGGGCATGAAACAACGGTTGGGCATAGCCATAGCACTAATACATGACCCTAAACTTATAATACTTGATGAGCCTACCAACGGTCTTGACCCACAAGGTATTGCCGACATACGTAACCTGATTCTGCACCTTAGCAGGGAAAAGGGAAAAACGGTTTTTGTATCATCGCACCTGCTTAGTGAAATTGAACAGGTTGCCACAAGGGTGCTAATAATTGATAAAGGCAAAAAAGTAATTGAAGGCAGCGCGCAGGAGTTGTTTGATCCATCGCAAACGATAGTTGAAGTTGATACGCTAAATAATGAAACTACCCTTGCACAGTTACAGCAAAGCCAGTGGCAGGCTGCTTTACAGCCACGGCGCAGTCATACTATAATATTAAAATTAAACCGTACCAGCATACCGCAATTACATATTTGGTTGGTACAACAAGGTCTGCAGGTGTTAAGCGTGCAGCCAAGGCACTCATTGGAAGATCTTTTTTTACAGGTAACATCAGGCAAACAACATGTGGAAGCTTTTACAAATTGAGTTATATAAAATATTTCGCAGGCCGCGCACATACATTGCGTTTGGCACCATAGCCGCGCTTATTATTATATTGCAGGTAGGTTTAAAGCTGGACGGGCAGGAGTATCTCGACTTTATGCTTAACTCCCTCAGCAAGTTTGATGTTAGCGGTACTGTTTTAAACGGCTACATGGTTTGTTACGTAACCCTGCAAATGCTGCTTATTAATGTGCCATTGCTTGTTACCCTTATTGCCGGCGATATTATCTCCGGCGAAGCAAATATGGGCACGTTGCGGTTTATGCTGGGCAAGCCTTACAGCCGCTCACAAATATTGATCGCCAAATTTCTCGCTGCTTCCATTTATACCTTTTTATTACTTATATGGCTGGCAATTTTCGCGCTGCTGCTAAACCTGGTAATATTTGGCACCGGCGACCTTATGATCTTTAAATCAAGCTATCTTGTTATTATAAACCACGACGATATTTTTTGGAGATATATTGGTGCTTTTTGTTTCGCCTTTCTTTCTATGACAACGGTAGCTGCGGTTGGTTTTCTTCTGTCAATATTCGCTGAAAACTCCATTGGGCCTATCGTTGGCACAATGAGCGTTATAATTTTTTTTACTGTTATAAGCACATTAAACATTCCAATGTACAACGTTATAAAGCCATTCCTGTTTGTAACCCACATGAATGTTTGGAAAGAATTTTTTGACCAAAAGGCCGATGCACATAATGTTGGTATACCTGGCACCCTGCAAAACCCTCAGCGCATAATTAGTTCAGCACTCGTTTTGCTGGCGCATATTGTGGGCCTTGTTTCATTGGCAGTTTATATCTTTAAAAAGAAAGATATTCTTAGTTGATCTTTTGTGAAGACTGAATATTATTTTATGAAAAAAATGTTGATTTTACTGTTCACTGTTCCCTTTTGCTTTTTGGCTGCAGCACAAGATATGACTGATCTGGTAAAAAAGGTAAAAACCAAGTTAGACCAGGTGAACGATTACGAGGCAACCGGTGTGCTTAAAACAGATATCGTTTTTATTAAAGCACCGGTAAGTAAAATAAAAGTATACTTTAAAAAGCCCGATAAATTTCGTTTGAAAAAAGATGGCGGCATTTCTATATTGCCCAAGGGCGGCGTTAGTGTAACAGTAACCAATATTGTAGATATTGCAAGCTTTGTTGCGCTTGCTGCCGGCGAAAGCACTGTTGACGGCTACCCGGTAAAAATTGTAAAGGTGCTGCCGTCTGATGAGAATAATGAAATAGTGCTGGCTACCTTATATATAGATGAAAAAAATGTTTTGGTACGTCGTGCAACTATAACAACAAGGGAGAATGGCACGTATGATGTCAGCTTATCTTACGGCAGCTACAGTAATTACGGCTTGCCCGATAAAGTTGTTTTCAGCTTCAATACAAAGGATTATAAACTGCCAAAAGGCATTACGCTGGAGTTTGACGATGATGTAAAAAGCAGTGACATGGATAAGCTTAAAAACAAAAAGGGCAAAGTAGAAATTACTTATTCATCGTACACTATCAACAAAGGCATTGATGACAGTGTTTTTAAATAACCATGCTATGCAAACAATTAAAAACAAAATATCCATCCAGGTTTCAGATGGCACATTAATGAATGCATTTATAACCGCCCCGGATGACAGCAACGTCCACCCCGGTATCATCCTGCTGCAGGAGGCGTTTGGTATTACCAGCCATATACGCGCCGTGGCAGAACGCATCGCCTGCGAAGGCTATGTTGTAATTGCGCCGGAATTATTTCATCGTACAGCACCGGGCATTGAGTTTGACCAAAATAACCTGCCTGCGGTAATGGAGCATGTTATGGCAATGAAGCCCGACCAATTGCAAAGCGACCTTCGCGCCTGTTATGCGTGGTTACAACAACAGGATAAAGTAAATAAAAACAAGATTGGAAGTATAGGTTTTTGCATGGGTGGCCGCGCAAGTTTTGTAGCCAATTATACACTGTCCTTAAGTGCATGTGTCTCCTATTATGGCAGCGGTATTCAAAATATGGCCGATAAGGTTAAAGACCTGCACGCACCCCACTTGTTTTTTTGGGGAGGATTAGACACACATATTTTGCCTGAGAACGTTTCTGCGGTTGTTGACGCGATGAAACAGGGAAATAAACCGTACGCCAACGTAGTATTTTCTTATGCTGGTCATGCATTTAATAATGATCAGAGACCCAACAATTATAATTCTGATGCATCAAAGGAAGCATGGGCCATAAGTATAGCTTTTTTAAAAAACAAGTTGCATTAACCCTTACGGTCTTTTATAAATAGGACGCAGATTAGCATGATTGTCAGGAGGTTCGCAGATTTAGCTTCTTCTGATGTTAGCCTTCCTTTTACTTATAAATCCTGTATATCTTTTCAATCCTTAAAATCTGCGTTCCATACTTCAGCTCTTATCCCTCCACCTACAATTCTTTTTTACTTACCGAAATATGTTATTAAATGACCTTAGTCAACAAAACTGGCTTTAAACGTGTTTTACTTCATACGATCATATCTTGAACAGTTGGGGGTGACTGGCAAAATAGGTTCATAACAAGCTGCCGCGGTAGAAATACTTACTTGAAAAATCGTAACCCAAAAGTTATACAATGGTTAGTAAAAAAATATTTTTAATAGCTGTGTTGAGCATGTTGTTTACTGCAATGTACGCGCAGGATACAACAGCGTTCCGGCATGATACCCTTTCGGCTAACGCGCTTAAATGGACTTTACAGCAATGCATCGATTATGCCAAACAGCATAATATACAATTAAATAACCTGCGGCTTACTGCGCAATCATCCGAACAGGATTTGATGCAGTCAAGGGCAGCAAAGCTGCCTAATCTTAACGGTAATGTAAGCCAGTCCCTCACCCGGGGTAAGGTGTTGGATAGCAATGGCGTTAGCTTCAGCGCACACACAGGTGTTACAGGTAACTACTCGGTTAATTCAGGCATGGTGCTATATAATGGCAACTATCTGAACAATGATATAAAGCAAAAAGGTCTTGTGGTGCAGTCTTCAAATCTTAATATCATTCAATCAATAAACGATATAACCCTTCAGATAACGCAGGCCTTTTTGAACATTCTTCTTGCCAAAGAAAATATTGTGTACCTGCAGGATTTGGTAACCACTTCAAAGGCACAGGTAGTGCAACAACAGCAGCTTTTTAACGCAGGCAGCATTGCGCGTAAAGACCTTGTATCGTTCCAGGCGCAGGCCGCGACCGACCAATACAATCTTGTGCTGGCCCAAAACACTTTACGGCAAAACACGCTTACATTAAAGCAATTGCTTCAATTGCCTGTTGATACTGTATTTGTGGCTAACGTACCCGATTCGCTGACAGCAGAAAAAATGTACCCGGCGCTTGACCAGGCTGTAAATACTGCTTTGCAAAATCGCCCGGAAATAAAGAATGGTAAGTTGGTGGTCGATATTTCGGAGCTTGACCTTGAAAAAGCACGGGCAGGCCTTTTGCCAACATTAAGTGCAAACGGGGCTTTATCAACAGGCTATACAAATGGTTTCGGCCCATATTTCAGGCAGTTGGATAATAATTTTTTCCAGCAGGTGGGGCTTACGTTATCTATTCCCATATTTAATAAACGGGTTAACCGCACTGCCATTGAAAAAAGCAAAATAGAAATAGCCCAGAATGAATACAATCTTGAATATGCAAAAACACTTTTATCGCAGGAGGTTGAACAGGCTTATATAAATGTGCAGAATGCAGAAAGCCAGTACGATGCATCTGTTGTAACGCTTGCATCAGCACAGGAAAGCTACCGCATTACCAATGAAGAATTGAAATTAGGCGCGGTAAACTCTGTTGAACTGCTGGTGCAAAAAAACCTGTATATACAAGCGCTTGAATCATACGTACAGGCAAAATACAACACGGTGCTTTACATTAAGATATATGAGTTTTACATGGGCATTCCCGTAACACTATAAAAATTAACAGGGTATGAAAAAATACAGGTGGTTAATAATATTGCTGGTTATAATACTTGCCGGCGTGGGTGTTTGGTACTGGCTGTTTAATAAAAAAGAAGAGCAGGTAACACTGGTTACGGAAAAGCCTCATTACGGTGACATTGCCAACAGCATAACTTCAACCGGGACAATAGAACCGGTAGATACTGTAGTTGTAGGTACTCAAATATCAGGGCCCATTCAGTCCATATTTGCTGACTTTAATTCTAAAGTAAAAAAGGGGCAGCTTATTGCGCAAATTGATAGAACAGTTCTTGAAGCCCAGTTAAACCAGATACAGGCCAATTATGCCAGTGCATCAAGCCAGCTAACCTACGCAAAAACAACGTACGACAGGCAAAATAAACTATACGCAGTTGGCGCAATAAGCCAGGTTGATGATGAAACAGCTTTAAATAATTACAACGCAGCCAAAGCCCAGGTTGATAACCTGCAATCGCAAATAAAGGCAGCTCAAAAAAATCTTTCATACACTGAAATATATTCACCTATTGACGGTACCGTGTTAACCCGTAATGTAAACGTTGGCCAAACCGTAGCAGCCAGCTTTAATACCCCTACCCTTTTTGTTATAGCAAAAGATCTTACAAAAATGCAGGTACAGGCAGCGGTAGATGAGGCTGATATTGGCAACGTTAAGGTGGGGCAGCAGGCAAGCTTTACAGTAGATGCCTTTCCCGATGATGTATTTAATGGAACTGTAAGGGAGATACGGCTGGAGCCAGCAGTATCTGCCAATGTTGTTACGTACACTACGATGATTGACGCGCCAAATAATGAGCTGAAGTTAAAGCCTGGTATGACGGCCAGCGTAACCATCATAACCAAAGAAGATAAAAATGCATTGCTGGTATCAACAAAGGCATTGGTATTTCAGCCTGATTCTGCGCAGTTAAGAAAATATATTATAGTGGGCAGGCGGAGTAAAAAAAGTGAAGCAGGCGGAGCAAAGGGTGCAACCGCTGCTGCGGGGCAACGGCAGCACAACACCGCAGATTCTTCAAAACGAAAGCAACACGTGGTGCCTAAAGATTCGTCAGCCCAGCCAGCATTTATTTGGGTATTAAAGGGCGACAGCATTATACAAAAAAGAATTTTTACCGGCCTTAACGACGATGCCAACGTTGAGATATTAGGTGGGCTTACTGAGAATGATGAAGTAATTACGGGCGTTATGGCGCAGGGTAGCGGAACGGCCAAGGCGGGAACAGCAGCAAAAAGTCCTTTTATGCCGCAAAGGGGTGGCGGCAGCCGTAGCGGAGCAGGCGGTGGTGGCGGAAACGGGGGAGCAGGCGGTGGCACCAGGAAGCCGCAATAAATTTAAAGACGATAGTAATGGCTAATTCAATATTAGAAATAAAGGATCTGAAGCGCGAGTTTATTGTAGGCTCTGAAACAGTACGTGCATTAAAGGGTGTTAGTTTTAATATAAACGCCGGGGAGTTTGTTACTATAATGGGCAGCAGCGGCAGCGGCAAAACAACCATGCTTAATATTTTGGGCTGCCTTGACAAGCCCACAGATGGCGATTATATACTTGATGGCACAAATGTGAAAACTTTAGGTAAAAACGAACTGGCAAGGCTGCGTAACCGTAAAATAGGGTTTGTATTTCAGTCATATAACTTATTGCCGCGAACAACAGCGTTGGAAAATGTTGAACTGCCCCTGTTATACAACAGTGAAATATCCGCTAAAGACAGGTATGACAGGGCTAAACAGGCATTGGAAGCCGTAAAGTTAGCCGACAGGTTTGACCATACCCCGGCGCAACTGTCGGGTGGCCAGCAACAGCGCGTGGCAATTGCAAGAGCCCTGGTAAATGAACCTGTAATGATTTTGGCAGATGAGGCAACGGGTAACCTTGATTCGCGTACATCCTATGAAATTATGGCCCTGATGCAGGAACTTAACCAGCATAAGAACATGACCATCGTGTTTGTAACGCATGAGCCTGATATAGCCTCTTTCAGCGCCCGCACAATTATGCTGCGTGACGGTAAGCTAATGTCAGACACAGCAAATAATAATATTCGCTCAGCAAAAGATGTATTACAATCATTGCCAAAAACCAATGATTATTAACCGGCATTTATGAGTATTTTGAACCTTATACAGATAGCTTTAAAGGCAATGCAGCGTAATAAGTTGCGCGCCTTTCTTACCATGCTGGGTATCATCATAGGCGTGGGCGCTGTTATCGCTATGGTAGCTATAGGGCAGGGCTCAAAAAAAAGCATACAGGACCAAATAGCTGGTATGGGCAGCAATATGATAACCATACGCCCCAACAGTAATGTAAGCGGTGGCGTAAGGCTTGATGCTACCAGTGTGCAATCGCTTGATGCAGATGATGTAAAGGCATTGCAAAGGGCGCAATACCTTAACGCAGTTTCGCCTGCCGTTACGGCAAGGGGGCAGGTTATTTACAGCAGCAATAACTGGTCAACAAGCCTGCAGGGTGTTAGCCCTGAATACCTGTCAATACGCGACTGGCCTTTGAAAGACGGTATAAGTTTTACTCAGAAAGATGTAACAAGTTCAGCCAAGGTATGCCTGCTTGGTCAAACTGTTATCGCAAATTTATTCCCCAATGGCGATGATCCCATAGGTAAAATCATACGCTTTAAAACCATACCGCTTAAGGTTATCGGCACACTTAGCGGCAAAGGCGAAAATGCATTTGGACAGGACCAGGACGACATTGTGCTCGCCCCATACACAACGGTAATGAAGCGTATAACCGCCACAATATATTTTCAAAACATTTATGCCTCAGCCATCGACCAAAACTCTACAGACCTTGCTTCGGCAGAAGTGTCACAAATATTAAGGGAATCCCATAAATTAAAACCTGGTGAGGATGACGATTTTGCGGTACGTACCCAGGAAGAGCTTATCAGCACCTTCAGTTCAACCAGCCAGTTGCTTACAGTTTTATTGGCGGTAATCGCGGGCATATCGCTGGTAGTGGGTGGCATAGGCATTATGAATATAATGTACGTGTCGGTTACTGAACGTACCCGCGAAATTGGCCTGCGCATGGCTATTGGGGCAAGGGGGCGGGATATTTTGATGCAGTTTTTAATTGAGGCGGTGCTTATAAGCATTACCGGGGGCTTAATCGGCATAGCGTTCGGCTTTATTTCAACCAAGCTGGTTACTTTATTTTTAAAGTGGCCTACTCTTGTTACTGAGTCATCGGTTGTTATATCATTTATAGTTTGCGTGGTAACCGGTGTGTTCTTCGGGTATTATCCAGCCCAAAAAGCGTCCATGCTCGATCCTATTGACGCGCTGCGGTACGAATAAAAAATTGTAACTGTCCAAAAAGCCAAACTTTAACACCTGCCGGGCCGCGTTAACACTACCATTGTTGTTAACAATTTCTTCATACACTACCTTTGCTGCAAAATTGTAACAGTATGCAGCTTAAACAGGTTGATACCGTAGCAAATATAGACGGTGAAGATTTTAAGAATAAGTATTATGATCCACAGGTACCGTTAATTATACGCGACCTTGCAAAACAGTGGCCGGCTTACACTAAATGGAACTGGGAATATCTCAAAGAAGTAGCGGGAAAAGAAAAAGTGGGCATTTACAACAATGTAAAAAGCGATGCCTATACGCCCATTAATAAGGCAGACGAGTATACAACCTTTGGGGAATATATTGACATGATAAGTAAAGGGCCGGCAGCGTGGCGTATTTTTTTGTTTAACATTTTTAGCCACGCCCCTCAACTCACCAAAGATTTTACCTGGCCCGACCATTTAATGAAGGGTTTTGTAAAACGGGTGCCCATGCTGTTTGTTGGTGGCCAGGGCAGCATTACCCATATGCATTTTGATATTGACCTCAGCCATATTATCCACACACAATTTGCCGGCAGAAAACGCGTGTTACTTTTCCCGCATGAAGAACAGTTCAAACTATACCGTAAACCGTTTGAGGTGTTAAGTGTAGCAGACTTTAGTAATTATTATGATCCCGAACGGTCAAAATTGGATATAGCCCAGTTTCCAGCAGTTGATACAGCAGAAGGTTACGATATTATCCTGGAGCCTGGCGACACCTTGTTTATGCCCGGTGGTTACTGGCACCACATGGAATACCTGGAAAGCGGTTTTGCCATGAGCCTGCGTGCCCTTAATAATTCTTTTTCCGGTAAGCTTAAAGGTGTTTGGAACCTGGTAGGAATGCGCAATATTGATACGCTAATGAAAAAAACGATGCCCATTAAATGGTACGACTGGAAAAAGAAAAAGATTTTTGACGCTGCGGAGAAAGAGTTGCAGATTTAAAATTCCATCACCTCACCTCTATAAAAATATAACGGCGGTTAGAAAACCGCCGAGATTGCGTCAGCATATAACCCCCAATGAAAATCGTTTATATATAATCTTTTGTATTCGTTGTTTTTATTTGCACCACAAAGATGCTTTGCTTACATGGCCTTTTACAAGTGATTTTTCACTAATATGAAAGTGATTTTTCACGCATTTATACGCAACAACTTTTTTGATCAGGGTTGCGGAAAAAAGATTCAGCCGTAAAAATTTCAAAGAAGGTATTTTTTGTAAGTGAAGTTTCAAAGCCCTGCTTTCATGATGTGCAAAAAATAAGACGGCGGTTAGAAAACCGCCGAAGTTTGTGTCAGCATATAACTCCAATGAGAAAAATTGTCTGTGTTTCATAGATAACAACGGTTGTTGGCCCTGTTATGCGATAGCAAAGATGAAATTCAATGCGGCCTCTGCAACTGTGATTTCACACAGTAGTTTATGTGATTTTTCACATCGCCTTGTTGTGAAAAATCACATCGCCCTGTTTTGATTTATTACCATTGCCAAAAAACCGCTTATTTTGTTAAAACAAATGATTTACAATGCCATTCAGCATTATTAAGGAAACCGGTGCTTTTAACGTTGTACGTCTTGTGGATAGCGACAGCCAAACTTCAGCAGAAATATATTCCTTCGGGGCACTATTAAATTCGTTCAATATTTCAGGCAATGGCAAATGCCATAATATTATTGATGGCTTTGCCACCCCGCAGGATGCGGTTGATAATATCACCGCAGGTTTTAAAAGTGCACGTCTTTCCCCATTTGTATGCCGTATTACAGCGGGCAGGTACACATTTGCAGGCCAGGAGCATGCAATTAATAAATTTTTTTTAGGTACTGAAGCTATTCACGGCCTTTTATACGACGCCCCATTTACAATAACTGCAAAGGGGGCTGATGAACAGCACGCTTTTGTTACGCTTGGATATGATTATAATAAGCTGGATGAGGGTTACCCGTTTTCATTTCATTCAGTTATAACTTATACGCTTGAAAAAGATGGCAAATTGGAAATATCCACTGAAATAACCAATACAGGGAGAACAGAAATGCCGTTAACAGATGGCTGGCATCCTTATTTTAGCCTGGGCGACAATGTAAACGACTGGGTTTTTGAGATGAATACCCATGAAATGCTTGAGTTTAGCGATAAATTAGTGCCTACAGGAAATATTATAGAGCATACTGCTTTTAGCAACCCCGCTCAAATTGGCGACACCTTTTTAGATAATTGCTTTGTTTTACAAAACAATGGAGCACCAGCCTGCACTTTAAGCAACCCGGCCAATGGGCTGCGGTTAACAATATTGGCCGAAAAAAATTATCCATACCTGCAGGTATATACGCCGCCACACCGCAAAAGCATTGCCATTGAGAATTTAAGCGGCGCGCCTGACGCATTTAATAATGGCATAGGGTTAATAATTGTAAAACCGCTTGAAAAATTTACTTTTGCAACCGTTTACAAAATACACTTATCGCGTTAATCAACAATCATGGTAACAAGTGCCGGGGAAATTGCTGCACTATTCAAAACTAAATTTACTGCACAGCCCTGCCTGTTTTTTTCACCCGGAAGGATAAACCTTATTGGCGAACACGTAGATTATAATGATGGTTTTGTAATGCCCGGTGCAATTGATAAAGGTATTTTTTTTGCTGTAGCGGCTAATAATACAAATAACATTCGTGCATATAGTGCTGATATGGACGAGTACCTGGAAATAGCATTGGCCGACATTCATATAATGACTGGCTGGAAGAATTATATTCTCGGCGTGGTTGACCAGCTATTGAAAAGAAATTACTCTATTGGCGGGTTTGATGTTGCTTTTGGCGGTTTTTTGCCCGTTGGGGCTGGTCTATCCTCCTCGGCCGCGGTTGAATGCGGTTTGGCATTTGCATTGAATGATATATTTATCCTTGGTATAAACAGAATTGATATTGCGCTTATATGTCAAAAAGCAGAACATACTTACCCCGGTGTGCAATGCGGCATAATGGATCAGTTTGCAAGCGTGATGGGAAAAAAAAACCATGTGCTGTTGTTAGATTGCAATACACTCGAATATGAAACACTGCCTTTTGATACCGATGATTATGGCATTGTACTTATAAATTCAAATGTGCACCACGAACTGGATGGTGGCGAATACAATACCCGCAGGCAGGAGAGTGAGAAAGGGCTGCAACTGTTGAAACAAAATTACCCCGCTGCCAGAACCTTCAGGGATATTACACCGCAGCAGGTAACAGACATTAAAGCAGATTTTGATAGCGAAGACGTTTATAAACGCAGCTTGTTTGTTACCGAGGAAATTGCCCGTACAAAAAAAGGGGCGCAGTTACTTAAAGAAGATAATATTGAAGCTTTTGGCAAGCTGATGTTTGCTACCCATGAAGGGCTTAGTAAACTATATGCTGTAAGCGTTGAGGAGCTTGATTACCTGGTTGAGCTTGCAAAAGCACACCCTGAAATAGTTGGCAGCCGGATGATGGGCGGTGGTTTTGGCGGCTGCACTATTAATATTATTAAAAAAGAAAGCATACCCGCTGTTACGGTTAATATAGCCCTCGGCTACAAAGAAAAATATGGTATTGATGCCGCTATATATGAAATGAATTTAAGCGACGGCACTTATAAGATTGAGTTTATGGTGTAGTATCGTGCTTATTTTCACTAACTGTTGCGGCAAGGTCTTTAAATTTAACAAGGTAGTTATCAAAATCTTCGTCGGCCACACCTCCCATAACCACTACATTCTCACCAATAACCACAAGGCATTCAAACAGCATAATTTTTTTGCCGTTTATTTCACCATATACCTCCCTTTGATAACAGTTAAAGCCGTTGAGCTTATTGCTTGAGGCATTTTTAATAATAGGGTTATTCAATGCTTTTAACTCCCATGCAACATCTTCTTTTAAACGCTCATGTGTGTAGGGCAGTGTATAAATCGTAAAGTTGGGCGCATTGTCATAATTGCCCTTTGTGCCATTTACCGTATAGATATATGTTTTTACCTTTTTTTCAGCGAACTTAAAAATGCTTTGGCTATCATCTATTTTAAAAGGCGCTGCATCCAATGGGGTTAATGGTTTGGACGCTTCATAATAAATTGATCTGAAAATAAGTTTGAGTTCATTCAGCATCTCGTCATCATCAGCAGGTATAAAACCGGTCATGTTTACACAAAATGTTGAATCGCCAAAGGCCAGGGAATATGTTTTAAGGGACGCTAACGAACGCACTACCAGTTTAGCCGGCATGCCGTTTATTTTAAATTGCATGTATTCAAGCACACCAAAATATGCAGCGCTTGATTGTGCGGCTATACGCGCAGTGTTGGTATAAAAACTAACCCCGGGCAATTCGCTTACTATAATAAAACGTGCGCCGTTTTTTTCAATACCTGCAGCCGTTTTTGATATAGCATAGCCTTCGGGCAGCACAACATATACTTTTGTCCCTGGTATATTTATATGCGCCGCAGATCTTTGCGTATTAATGTCGCTAAAGTCGTTCCTTTCATTTTGCGCAACTGCTCTGTAAGACAAAAACAAAAACATTAAGGGTAGTATGCTTCTCATGGCACAAAGGGTTTATTATATATAAATATCCAGGTCAATTACAGCTCCACAACTGCAATCATGCTTATCTCCACATTAACGCCTTTAGGCAGGCCTTTTACTGCAACTGTTTCGCGGGCTGGGTGGTCACCGGTAAAATAGCTGCCATACACTTCATTTACTTCACCAAATAATGCCATATCACTTAAAAAAATAGTGGTTTTAACTATGTGACCAAAGGTCAGTTTGGCTTCATCCAAAATAGCTTTTAAGTTTTTCATTACCTGGTGGGTTTCGTCTTTTATCCCACCTGTCATAATATCACCGGTGGCCGGTATAATAGGAATTTGCCCGCTGATAAATAAAAAGCCGCCTGCCTTTACCGCCTGGTTATAAGGGCCGATTGGCGCAGGGGCGGTTGAGGTATTGATGATCTGTTTTGACATAGCTAAGTGGTTAATAAAATTAGTTTGGCAAATTACCGGCATTTCCTTCATCCATCCAACCTATTTTTGCTGGCCGAAAACACTATTATGCATATTGCTGCAAAAGGAGATGAAGAAAGAAAGGGTGCCTTTTTTTCAAAAGGCATCCCGCCGGGTGTAACTATACAATGGGCGGAGGCGGGTGATACCCTGGCTTCGGTGGAAGCCGATGCATATTTTGACCTGTTGTTTGATAATAACTTTCTGCCGGCAAATGAGTTTATTACCGGCAAGCCTGTTTTTGTAAGCGCAGTAACGTGCACGGCAAAAGAAATCGGTCACCCCAATTACATTCGCTTAAATGGTTGGAGCGGTTTTTTGGAACGGCCTGTAATTGAGGTTGCTGCAATGCATGATGCAATAAAACCCGCTGCCGAAAATATCCTGCAGGCATTTGGCTGGCAATACACCTGGGCGCCCGATGAACCGGGTATGATTGCAGCAAGGGTTATAAGTATGATAATTAATGAGGCGTATTTTGGCCTTGCCGACGGCATAAGCACAAGGGAGGAGATTGACATAGCTATGAAACTTGGCACCAATTACCCTTATGGCCCTTTTGAGTGGGCTGCGAAAATTGGCGTTGAAAACATATATTTCCTACTAAAAAAACTGCAAAAGCAATACGGCGACAGGTACCAGCCATCTGGATTGCTTGAGCAGGAAGTTTTGAATAATGGCGTTACTGCTTAACATAGATACAGCTACCGAACGCGCCGGGGTATGCCTTACCCGGGATGAAGAAGTTTTGGCCATACTGGAAACAACTGAACAAAAAAATCATGCCTCATTTATACAACCTGCTATAAAGCAGCTATTGGCCAGTAGCGGATATAATTTAGCGGCTATTAATGCGGTAGCAGTTTCGGCCGGGCCGGGCAGCTATACCGGTTTAAGGGTAGGCCTTGCAACCGCCAAAGGGCTATGTTATGCCCTTAACAAGCCGCTTATTATGCTCAATACGCTTGAAATAATGGCTTTTGCATCAAAAAAACATCAAAAACATCGCGATTTAACCAATATTCTTTTTTGCCCGATGATAGACGCCCGCCGTATGGAAGTTTTTACCGCTTTGTACGATCACTCCCTTAATATTGTTTCGCTACCTGCAGCGGTTATATTGAACGAAATGTCGTTTTCAGCAGGGCTTCAGCAGCATATCGTTGTATTTTCGGGCAGCGGAAGTACAAAAGCACGGGTTATTCAGCACCCAAATGCTGTTTTTGGGGAGACAACATATTCTGTCGGTGAAATGGCGGTTTTATCCAGCAAGGCATATAAAGCATCATTTTTTGCTAATTTGGCCTACAGCGAGCCTTTTTACCTTAAAGAATTCTATAAACCTATAAGAAAAAATTAAATCTGTTTTAAAATCAACCTATTAAACCTGTGTATTTGTCGTAGGTTGTTTAATTACGATAATTTTACCTCTTAACATTTCCCGGTCTTTAAACCTACTAACGGAACAATGAATACCCATGTACAAGTAGCAGTTATAACTGATGTTAGCACCAATGAGAGTGTAAGAATTGATTTTTTGCACATGAAAAAAGCTTCTATGATATTGCGGGCGCTTAACCATAAGCTGCGCCAGCAAGTTATAAAACTGCTTGATGAGCATCAGAAAATGACTGTAACCGAAATTTACGTAAAGCTTCGCCTTGAACAATCAGTTGCCAGCCAGCATTTAGCCATATTAAGGCGTGCCGGTATTGTAGGTACCAAGCGCGAAGGAAAGTTTATCTATTATTCCATTAATTATGGAAGAGTTAAGGAAATAAGCCATTTTGTTGAAGAGTTTTTAAAATAACCCCAGTTACCGTACCTGTTTCCCACTCCTAAAGCTTGCTTATCTTTGCAGAAATTTCTTGAGATATGCATGTACAGCAGATATATACAGGTTGTTTAAGTGAAGCCGCCTATTACATTGAAAGTAATGGCGAAGCTGCTATTGTTGACCCTATGCGGGATATTGAGACCTACCTTCAAACCGCCCGTGAACGAAATGCTGTAATTAAATATATTTTTGAGACCCATTTTCATGCTGATTTTGTAAGCGGCCATATTGATCTTGGTAAGGCCACTGGTGCGCCTATTGTATACGGCCCGGAAACAAACGCAGATTTTCCGGTACATGTGGCTAAAGACGGTGAAGAGTTTAGGCTGGGCGATGTTACCATTACTGTTTTACACACACCCGGCCATACCCTGGAAAGTGCATGTTATTTACTTAAAGATGAACAGGGCAAAGATTATGCGGTATTTACCGGTGATACCTTGTTTGTTGGCGATGTTGGGCGGCCAGACCTTGCACAGGAAGGCAACCAGCTTACGATGTACGATCTTGCCGGTATGATGTACAACAGCCTTCAGACTAAAATTGTTCCTCTTGCTGATGACGTAATTGTTTACCCCGCTCATGGCCCCGGCAGCAGTTGTGGTAAAAACCTCGGCCCGAATACACAAAGTACTATTGGGGAAGAGAAACAAAACAATTATGCATTAAAAGCCACCAGTAAGGAGGATTTTATAACAGCGGTTACCGATGGCATTGCAGCGCCGCCACAATATTTTCCTATAAACGCGCGCATAAATAAAGAGGGTTACGAAAGCCTTGAAGCATTGCTGGAAGGTTTAAAACCCTTAACAGTACCGGCGTTTAAGCAGTTAATTAAAAGCGACAATGTAATTGTATTAGATACACGTAATGCCAATGCATTTATGCATGGTTTTGTACCGGCCTCAATAAGTATTGGGCTGGAAGGGCGTTTTGCCGAGTGGGCAGGCACACTGCTGCCTTTTGACAAAACGCTGGTGCTTGTTACAGACGAGGGACAGGAAAAAGAATCTGCCATACGGCTTGCCCGCGTTGGCTTTCAGCATTTTGGTGGTTACCTGCAGGGCGGTTTTACCGCCTGGCAAAAAGCCGGTGAAGAGATTGATCTGATCATTGACGTAGATGCTGACGAGGTTGCCATGGATCTGCCTTTTGATGAAAGGATGATCATAATTGATGTTAGAAAAGAAGCCGAATTTGCTGACAGCCACGTAAAAGACGCACATAACATTCCATTAGACACTTTAACTGACCCTGCCAGTATGGGCAATATAAACGACGACGACAACATTTATATACACTGCGCAGGTGGTTACCGCAGTATTATTGCATGTTCGATGTTTAAACGCCAGGGTATACATAACCTGCGCAACATAAACGGTGGCTTTGCTGCTTTAAAGGCGATAGACAGCATTGAGATGGAGAAAACGGTAGAGGCGCTGAATTAGGGCAAAGTTCGCCGACCCTTGAACCTGCTTACTCTATCACATGCGGAACAAACCTGCTTACATTATTGGTGACTAATGTATTTGATTCCCTTATGCCAATGCCGGCAGGTTGCTGGCCTATAAGCCAACTGCCAATTACAGGGTAATTACCTTCAAAGTCAGGCAGGGTAAATAATTCCTGGTAAATATGCCCTTCTTCACCATAGTCGCCATCGGTTTGTACCAGCACTTCGCCGCCTGTAACTATTTCTATATTTGCCCCTTCTCTTGACAGTATGGGCTTTTTTACATAACTAAACAGCCTGTCATTTTCAAAATAGGCGGCCAGCAGCAAAGGATGATTGGGATATAATTGCCACAGCAGTGGTAACAGCGCTTTATTTGATAAAAACATTTTCCAGGCAGGTTCAATAAATAATGTGCTGTTGCGGTCAATAAAAATATTTTCTCCAAACTGTTCGTGCGCCATCCATTCCCAGGGGTACAGCTTAAACAGGTTTTTTATTGGTTCACCTGCCATATCAACAAAAATATGGTTGCTAATATCCCAGCCAATATCATCAACATATATCAGCCTTGTGTTTATGCCTGCCTGCATCGCGCAATCGCGCAGGTATTCAACATTGGTAAGGTCTTCCAGCGATTCTTTTACACAGCTAAAATGCAGCAGGCCGGGGTACAGGTATGTATGCAAATAACGCCAATGCGCAATAAGTTTTTCGTGTATGCTGTTAAACTGGTCTTTTGTTTTATCAAAATCCTGCAGCCAAAACCACTGTATAATGCCCGCTTCATACAGGCTGGTAGGTGTGTCTGCATTAAACTCCAGCAGCTTTATTTGCCCGTTTTTATAACAAAAATCAAAACGGCCGTAAATAGACGGATTGTCTTCATTCCACGATCTCTTGATGTATCCAGCAAATTGCGAGGGTATATGAAACTGGGCGTAAAGGTTGTTATCAATAGCGTGCTGCACCGCGTGCAGGCACATATCCCACAATTCGGCCGTAGCATCTTCAATGGCCAATATCTCCTTCATTGCAAACGAATAATAAACACTTTCATCCCAATAAGGCACATTGGTTGTGTGAAAACCAAAGCCTAATTGCTCAACAGCCTGCTGCCAGTTATTACGTGGTGTTGTTAGTATGCGTTGCATAAGTTTTTACAATTATGGTTAAGAAAGAATTCCTTTGTTGCTCGCCAAAGTTTAAGAACCTCCCGTGCCTGTGTACCCAAAGCCTGCACGTACTATAAATTTGCCACCACCAACCCTAACAGTACCCTTCCTGTAACGGCGCGGCCCATAGTAGTAACCGCTATAACCAGGGCTTAGGTAATAAGTGGTATAAGGTTGAAATGATACACGCCATTGCTGGTAATAATCTTCGCAACTGCACCCGTCAGAATATGTTAGTTCGGTACTGTCGTCATAATATGGTGTTTCGGTAAGCGTGCTGTCATTGGCAAAGTTTACCGGGTTTTGCTGCGGCAAAAGCGTTCTGTGGCACGACGCAAGCGCCGCGCTTATAAGCACCAGTTGAATATGTTTGCTCTTCTTCATACTATCATTTTTTGTGTTGCAGGGTAATTTTAATTAACTCCAAAGCTTATATCAATGGAAAAAGCGTGGCCGTTAAAGTTGGTACCGCCGTTGTTTATATAATTTACAACGTGGTATTTTGCCTGTATGCCAATGGTTGGCCCGCGGTTTATAAACCATTTAACATGCAGCCCGGCATTAAGGTCAAAGCTGCTAAGTTCGTACGGCGATAATTGGCTGGTATAATGCTGGTGGCTGAACGCGTTAAAATAATCCCATGCAACAGCAGCCATGTATCCCGCCTCGAATGACATTTTTCTAATAACAAAACGGGTGTAATCAAAACCAAGATAACCGCCGTCGTAATGGTTGGTGTTAAATAAACTGTCTTGCCTTATAACCTGGTAATAATTTGGTGCGGGGCTTAAAAATCTTATGTTCCATGTAAAATCGTATTCATTCTTTTTGTCGCGCCAGCCAAGCTGCATACCAATTTCGGGGTGATTACCAAGTATGTAAGGCTGACCGCCGGGCAACCATAAACCGGTTAAAAGATGCGCAACAGGGGTAGTACTTTCCCGCTTAAGTTTAAAGCATTTTTCATGCAGGGTATCCACACTTTTTTCAAAGGCGTTTATTTCAGCATAGTCATCAACATTAACACGTAAATACCTTTTTGGGTTGGCTATATTGCCGGCAAATACATTGCATAAATATAATTGTGTACTGTCAAGTTTTCTTTTTTTTATCAGCTCTTTTGACCATGATTGCAAAAACCGAAAAAGTTTTATAGTGGCATCGGTAGCATCGTACCTGTAATTGGTGTAGGTTATTTGTACATAATACCTGAAGGACTCCGGCGATTGCTGGCTGTTTTTCAATTCCTTTACATAATCCTTCAACAGGTATTCAAAATCCCAGGGCATTTTACTGATGCTAAATTCATTTCGCTCTATGGCAATCAAGCTTCGCAGTGCAAATATTAACTCATCACTTGGGCTGTTGCTTTGGTTCCAGTTCTCGGCAAAGTTCTCCATGGTATCTAAATAACCCTTTTCAAGCATTTGCGGCAATAAAACAGGTGCGCTTACAATAAATTTTACATCCTTGTAATAAAACGAGGTATATTTTACAAGAGGCTTGTGTTTTTGCGCGTTAGCAACCGCAACAGAAGTAATAAAAAGTAATAATAATACTATGCGGGTAAAAAGGGGATGCATGCTTTTATTTTTGGTATATGAAGGAAGAGGCGGCAATTACAAAAACTTATACCCTACAGAAATAGCTATGGGCAACAGCGTATTGTTAAAGGTTACGCCCTGTTGTTTTAGCTGGTCCATATAATCGTTCACATCTGGTTTGCGTACGGGTATTAACAGGGCTAAAGTAAAGCAGCCATTGTTTCTGTGTTTTTTGTAAAACTCACAGCCCGCGCCAAAACTTGGCCCATAAAATATCTTGTCGTACCCCGCCTGGTTTAGTACAGCCACAGCGGCGTTATAACCATACATACCCACGATAAAAGGGATGGTGTTTGCTGGTTTATTGTTTCCAAATATCCTTGCCTTCAACCCAACATTATAACCTATGCCGGCCAGTGCATAACCAAATCCGCCAAAAGCTGCAATATGCTTTTCGGGATAGATGGCTAAGTTTATTCCTATACCGCCATAATCAAACCCGGCACCTATTCCAAACGAAACAGGGCTTTGGCCG
>Ga0206806_1014_pt1 | contig 52755 bp, 51 predicted proteins | sample Alteio_BWOrgCont_60_FD_152911 | JGI IMG/M metagenome (GOLD analysis project Ga0206806, IMG submission 152911) | Enriched cells from forest soil in Barre Woods Harvard Forest LTER site, Petersham, Massachusetts, United States -... | ecosystem: Environmental > Terrestrial > Soil > Temperate forest >... | reverse complement strand
GCGCAAAGAAAACTCAGTACGATCACGCCAAAGGCGTGATGCCCTGCATTACTCAACAAAATCATCGCTCCAGCGGTAGGCTTTTATAAGCCCCATTTCACCATCCTTGCCGGGCTTTGAAATGCCATGTTCCATGCCAAGCATGCCCTTATAGCCCTTTTCGTATAAGTGCTTAAAAATGTTCTTATAATTAACCTCGCCTGTTGTGGGCTCTTTGCGGCCAGGGTTGTCGCCAATCTGGTAATAGGCAATTTCATCATAACAAAGGTCAAGGTTATGTATCATATCGCCTGAGTTGCGCTGCATGTGGTACATATCGTACAATATTTTGCACGACGGGCTTTTTACTGCTTTGCAAATAGCATAAGTTTGGTCAGCGGTGCGTAAAAAAAGGTCAGGATTATCGCTTAAAGGTTCCAGCACCATCACTATTCCGTGGGGCTCTAATATTTCCGCACCCCTGCGTAACGCTTCAATTACGTTGGCGGTTTGTATGCCCATTGGGAGGTGCCGCTCAAAATCTCCGGGCACTATTGTAGTTAATTTGCCATTTACCCGTTTTGATACTTCCACGGCGTTTCTGCAGCCCTTTAAGAATATATCAACATATTCTGTCTTCCCTGCTGTTAAGCTATTGGCATCGTTGCCGCCCTTATCCAACACAAAAACACCCATCCGCATACCGAGTTTTGCCAGCGCATCGCCAATTTTTGACTGCATTTCAGGCGTACGGCCGGGCAAACCGTTATCTTCTATCGAACGAAAACCCATATCGTAGGCAAATTTTATCTGGTCAATAAAATTATCGCCCGCACTATTTTTAAACATGCCGTCATGTGTAGCATAGTCAAGGTGAAAAGGTTTGCTGCTGTCGTCTTTTTCTTTGCGTGCTGCTTTGGCTGCGGCGGTAGTAAGCATGGCCGCACCAGTTAAAACCGAGGCCTGCATAAAATCTCTTCTTTTCATGTGGCAATATTTTTTAGTGTAATTATAACAATTAAAAGTAACAAAGCATTTACATATAGCACTAAAATAATTTTTTACCGGCTACTGCGTATGTTGCCGAAATTTATTTTTTTAATTCATCTCTTTCTTACCTTCAATCTTAACATTTATCAAATATGTCGTACTTTAAAAACAAAGTAGTTTGGATAACCGGGGCTTCTTCCGGTATTGGCGAGGCGTTAGCAATAGCATTGTCTGGTGCAGGCGCGATGGTTATTTTGTCAAGCAGGCGGTATGAAGAATTGGAACGGGTTAGAAAAGCGTGCACCAATAAAGGCAACGCAAAAATTTTGACACTAGATTTGCTGGACACCGCATCCCTCGCAGCTAAAACAGCGGAAGCAATTGCTGCTTTTGGACATATTGATATTATGGTACACAATGGCGGTATAAGCCAGCGCTCAACAGTGGCGGATACCAGTATGCAGGTGCAGCGCAGGGTAATGGAAGTAGATTATTTTAGCTATGTTGAGCTGACAAACCATTTGTTACCGCATTTTTTAAAGCAGGGTAGTGGCTGTTTTGTAGTTATAAGCAGCGTGATGGGCAAAATAGGCACGCCAATGCGCAGCGCTTACGCAGCCGCCAAGCATGCATTGCACGGCTTTTTTGATTGCCTGCGTGCTGAAGTGTATAGCAAAAACATACAGGTTACCGTGTTAACGCCCGGCTATATACGCACTAACGTTACCGTTAATGCCCTAAAGGGCGATGGCAGCGCACTGAAAGAAGTGGGTGAGAACATTGCCAAAGGACTGCCCGCTGATAAGGCCGCCCAACAAATTATGCGTGCGATTGAAACAGGCAAGCCCGAAGCATATATTGGCAAGAATGGGCAGGAAAACATGGCCTTGCTTGTGCAACGGTTTGCGCCACGCATGCTGATGAAAATGGCCAGGAAGTTTGTGCCTAAATAATGGGCTATTTTTAATTAAAAATAAAACCTTGATTATGAAAGAGTTTATGTTTTACATACGCAACGCAGGCGATGCAAAAGCAGCACTTTCCGCTGATGAGCACCTGGCATTTATTAAACAATGCGAAGTGTATATAGGTAAGCTAAAAGCTGAAAATAAACTAATTGCTGCACAACCCATAGTGCGGGAAGGATTTGTTATTACGAAGCATGAAGAAGGCTGGAATAAAGTTGCCGTCGACCCTTCAAAAGAAGTGCAGGTGGGCTATTACCACATTATGGCAAACGATATTGATGAGGCTATAGAAATTGCAAAGGATAACCCGGAATTTGCATTTGTACCTTCCGCCAGTATAGAGGTGCGGCCAATAAAAGTAAAAGAGGAGCAGACAAAGTTTGTTTATCCAAAATAGTGTTCAACACTTCACCATTTTCTTCTTTTTACCAAGCGTGCCTTTATCTTTTACTTTGTTAATATAATCCACCGCTGCAGGTACTTTGCACGCCGTGCCATGCATATCAACAATCACTGTACCTATTTTTTTGGCTGCTGCTACAGCATCATTTGTCAGGGGTGCTACATAACTGCCGAGCGCAATAATAAACCCGTTCATAGCATAGATCACGCGGTTTTGAGAAGAGCTTATTGTTTTCACTACCCTTTCAAGCAATTTTTTTAACGCAGGTATATCCAGCTCAGCGTCGGGCTTAAGCGCTACCACGTTGCTGAGTGTTGACCAGCCTGCTGCTGCAATATTTTCTTCTGGTGAGTTTATCCACTCTGTTGCAAGCTCAAATCCGTAATTACTGCCTGCCGCAACCCAGGGCACCGTATATTCACTGATATTTTTTGACAGGGCTTTCTTTACCCAATCCTGCAGATCTTTCTTCGTCATTTTTACATCGTCGGCAATTAATCCTGCCAGGTACATGGCATCTGCATTGCCAGTATCGTATAAATCTTTGGCCAGGGCGTAATCAGTCTTCACTTTTTTCTGTATCACTTTCAAGTGCTCAACCTTAACCCCAAAAAAAGGCTCCAATACACCATGTTTCAATAGAATTTTTTTTATGCCTTCATCCCCTTTTGACTTTAATTCGGCCATTATTTCTTTTACAGTCATAAAAAGCAGTTTAGTGGTATAAATATCTGTAATTTATCCCACCGGCCAATGAAATACCAGCAGGTAACCGTCGGGATCTTTCACGTAAATGGCCCAGAAATTATACTTCGTAATAACCGGCTCTTTTAAGTCAACGCCTTTAGCCGTAAAATGTTTGTAGGCAGCATCAACATTGGAGCAGCCAAAATAAATGGACGTGTCGTAGTGAGCTCTTGTTCGCTGCTCATCCGGTAAGGACGGCCTTCTGTCGCGCTCATACATTTCGTTCAGCATAAATTCCACGTTGCCGTGCTTCATCAGTACCCAATACACTTTGTCACCCTCGCCGTCGTCAGATTTTGCAGCCACTTCAAAACCCATTATATCACGATAAAAATGTAATGATGCCGGCATGTCAAACACCTGCAGCAATGGTGCAAGGCCGCGAATATCAACAGCATGTTTTTGTTCGGTTGGCATAAAACTATTCTGTTTTAAATGGTTTCTAAAAGTTCCGCAATCTCCGTGTGCCCTCTTCTTATTGCCCATTGCAGCGGGGTAGCCCATGCAGGTACGCCTTCGGCATTTGCTTTCGCACCTTCCTTAAGTAAAAACATAACCATCTCTTTTTTGCCGTACTTAGCAGCCCATCCCAATGGCGTGGTGCATATCTCGCCATCCACCGCGTTTATGTCGGCGCCGTGTTCTAAAAAAATGGTAGCATTTTCTATGTCGCCTCTTTGGGCAAAGCGGTGCATTGGCCGTATGCCCAGCCAGTCAATATAATTGGCATTCATCCCGTGATTGAAGAGTATTTCAACTATGGCACGGGTTTTTATACTACGGTCAGGGCCCGCGCTTCTAACACCCACTGCAACTTCCTTTGCCAATGTGGGATGATATTTTAACATCAACCTCACAAACGGTTCATGCCCCTCAGTTGCTGCACATTCAAGAGCGTAAGCATCATTTGCAAGCGCCGGGTTGGCTGCAAATACCGCCGCGCCCTCCCTTAAGTCGCCATAATAAGCTAACAAATTAACCCCTCTTGCAGCACCGTGCGAGCATAATAATTCAATCATTGGTTTATCATCACGGGCAATGGCAGCGCTAAGTGTATCGGCTGAGCTTTCTATTGGCACATTGGGGTAAGCGCCATGCTGCAGCAACAGCTTTACAACTTCAATATGCCCGTTTACCACTGCCGAGTGCAGTGCGTGGCCGCGGGGAGCAATATGCTCCTCTGGCAGGTTCGGATCAGCCCCTCTTTCGAGCAGCAGTTTTACAATTTCAATATGCCCTCTTGCGGCAGCATTTTTTATAGGCGCACCTGAACCAATATAGTAGGTTACATAATCTGATACTTTGTTGGCAAGTGTTGCATCTTCATCAAGCAATTGCCTTACCCTGTCAATATCGCCGATTGCACAGGCTGTGCAAATATCAATATAAGCGCCCCTTTCGCGCAGGTGGTCCAGCACCTGCCGTGGTGTTACAGGAAAATCTTTTGTCCAGCCACGATAGCTATAATCACCGTTTACCAATTGCACCGGCCTTGCACCATCCGCGCGCCTGGCGTTAATATCCGCACCACGTGCCAGTAGTTCGTCAATCATTTCGGGCTGCCTCGTCATTACAGCCCAATGTATAGGCTGGTTGCTATTGGTGTCTTTGGCATGAACGAGCAGGGGCTGCTCATCCAGTAATTTTTTAACTGCAGCAATATCCCTGCTTCGTATGGTTTCTGCAATTATGTTACCACCTTCAGTTACGCCGCCGTCACCCGCAATAGCAGTTTCAAGCAGCAACTGTATTTCGGTATACCCCCTGTCTGTGGCAATGTTTAATAATGTATCGTTAGTGCCTGATGAAATAGGATTGGCGCCGTGGCTTAATAAAAACCTTACGGCTTCCACCTGGTTTTCCTGCACTGCAAACAGGATGGCATTGCGATAATCGTAATGGCTGCGTATAAGCGCCGGATCTTTATCAAGCAATGATTGCAGTGTATTAATGTCGCCAGTCGCCGCAGCGCAGATCATCGCCCACAGATCTTTGCCACTGCCAACGCTCCAAAGCAAAGGTTCATCTGAATTTAATGCTGCCGGCTGCCACATATTGGCAAGCCTGTTAGTATTGGCCATAGCTTAGCCCTTATAATATTTGTTGTAACAACTGTAGGTTGTTAAGTTAAATGTACTTAAGCCATTTCACATCCGGGTTGGCAAATTTATATTTTGCATACCACCTGCATGCGAAATATAAAATTACCAGGTCAACAGCATACACAAGGTAGAGTACGCCTAAACTCCATTTTTGTGCAGAATCTATCTCGGTAAAAGGGGCCGTTGTATACCATTCCTGGTGCGCAGCACCCGACAGGATAAGGTTTGTGATGATCGCTGAAACATGAATAAGCAAGATATGCAGTAAATAGTAAAACATTGGCACGCGGCCGATTGTTTTAAGTGTATCGGCCAACCAACCTGTTGCACGCTGTGTATAAGGCACTAATGCAATAACAGGCCCGAGCGTCATTAATAAAAATAGTTGTGATGGCGGATATTTTTGCTGTGCCAAAAGGCGGAACAAAAAGGGCATATTACCCTGGTATACCTCACCAGTGTTTAAAATTATTAAACCTGCAATTAGCCATGCTGCAATTGCTGTAAGCCCAACCCACAAACAAAACCTTTTTACAAATTGTGCGTCGCGTAATAATAGCTGTCCAAAACCATAGCCAGCCATCATGACGCCCAGCCATGGCAATATAACAAACAACACAGCAATGTGCGGCATGCCCTGCAACCCCGATGGATAAAAGAAGCCCCAAAACCATGCAAAGGGCTGCTGCCAGGGTTGAGGTAAAATAGATGGTACGTAGTGAAAAGCCTGCTGCCCAAAAATGATAACCAACCCAACTATTGCAATGGTTAAGGGCCTAAGCCTTACAAACGCGGACAGCAACACCATACACCAGCCGATCATCCATATAACACCGGCAAGTGTAAAGGTTGCATAGTCAAGGTTAAAGCCCCAGAAGAACTTTATCACCGTTAATTCAAGCACTACAAGCAACAGGCCGCGCGACAAAAGAAACTTTGCCAGCTTACTTTTATCGCCCGTTTTATTGTAATATAAAAAAGCACTGGTGCCTGCAAAAAAAACAAATGCGGGAGCGCAAAAATGAGTAACCCAGCGTGTGAAGAAAATGCCTGCCGTGGGGCCACCGGCAGGCTGGCCCGAATACACGCGCACATGATCAATGGCCATTAAAACCATTACAGCGCCCCTTAAAATATCAACACTCTGTACCCTTGTTATAGTTTTGGCAGGCTTAACACCTGAAGTTGTTTGTAAGGTTTCCATAAGCTGATGCTGAATATGTTTGAGTATGTTAATATCGAAAAAAATAATCCTTTGAAAAAACAATTATGATATCAGGTAAAAAAGTTTACACATAGAGAATAAATAACCTGAAAAAAGGCTGTGCATGATATGGCCGTTTACTCACTAATAGCCTCTTGCATATTTCTCACTTTAAAAATGGGAACCATTCTCATGTATGTAAAATTCTGCAAAATGTAAGCTACGTACAGAAATTTAAAAAAATATTTATGATATACGACTGAAAAAACTACGTAACTAAGCCATTAACAATGATAACATGTGAGCAAGCCTACGGTAAGCTAAGCGGCCAGCATATTTGTATGAATTATGTTTTAGCTTTACAGTTAATAAATAATGTAACTAAAACTGCAAAGCTTGCGTATCGTTTTTCAAAGAAGATATGTTTTTCACCTGCTGTTCTGGCTGATGTACAGCCTGTTTATGATATTGGAGCTACAGGACTATATAAAAAAGAGAAGCTTTGCTTTTAGCCTGCAGCCCCTGGTAACGCACCTTTTACTTATGGCCATGCTTGTTTATATACATACGCTTGTGCTTATACCATATTTGCTTGAAAAGAAAAGAACAGTATTATACATTGCAAGCATAGCAGGGTTAATAGTACTCTACACAATTGTGCGCAGCTGGAGCCAGCTGTATTGGGATGCCGTTGTATGGCCTGAAGATGTAATGACGCTGCAATCGTATTTTAAATGGAACCTGTTTTACGCGGTTTGGTTTATACTTATATCATCCATGCTGCTGTACACACAAAAATGGAGCGAGCAAAGGCAACAGGTAAAAAATATACAGATAAGCCAGCTGCAAACAGAGCTAAAATACCTGCGGGCACAAATAAACCCGCATTTTTTGTTTAATGGCCTTAACACCATTTACGGTTATATTGATATAAACAATCAGCAGGCGCGTGATATACTGGTGCAGTTTAGTGACCTGCTACGATATAATTTATATGAAGCTGATGTTGACATGGTTGAATTAGAACAGGAAACAAAGTTTCTGCAAAACTATGTGGCATTGCAAAGGGCGAGAAGCAATGATAACATGAAGATTGAACTGGTAATTGACACAGAGGATAATACCGTAAAAATTGCGCCGCTGATATGTATGGCTTTTGTTGAAAATGCATTTAAATACACTACCCGTGACAGCAGGGAAAATACCGTAAAAATTTACCTGCAGCAAAAAGGCAATACCATACATTTTAACTGCACCAATACTTACGAGGAAACGCAGCAATATTCAAAAGGCATTGGACTGAATAACGTAATGCGCAGGCTTGAGTTGCTTTACAAAGACAGGTATATGCTGGATATACATAAAGAAAACAATATTTACAGGGTTGAATTAACCCTTACTGTATGAAGAAATTACGCTGCATAATAGTAGATGATGAGCCTGTGGCAAGAAAAATTTTGCAGGAGTTTGCTGAGCAGGTGCCATACCTTGAACTTGCCGGGAAATTTGAAAATGCTTTAAAGGCCGATGCTTTTTTACAAACCAACAGGGTTGATATAATGTTTTTGGATATTGAGATGCCGAAGCTTACAGGCCTGCAGTATTTAAAAACATCCGTAGTGCAGCCGCTGGTAATTTTAACAACCGCTTTCCCCCAATATGCGCTGGAGGGTTATGAACTGGATATTATTGATTACCTGCTGAAACCGTTTGCGTTCAACCGTTTTTTAAAAGCCGTGCAAAAAGCAAAGGAATATGCAGAACTAAAAAACGTTACGCTGCCCAATAATACTGCATCGTATATTTTTGTGCGCAGCGAAAAACGTATTGAAAAGGTTGAACTGGCCGATATATTATACATTGAAAGCCTGGGCAACTATGTAAACATTTGTACCGAACACAAAAGGATCATCGCCTACCTTACACTAAAAAGTATTGAGAACCAGCTGCCATCGGCCGATTTTATAAAAATTCATCAATCATTCATTGTAAGCCTCTCAAGAATAAACGCCATTGATGGCAACCAGGTGATACTAAAAAGCAAGGAATTGCCAATGAGCCGCAACTACCGGGATAACGTTATGCAGGTGGTGGAACAGCGGTTGCTGAAAAGGTAAAGATTGCTGTTTATAATTTGTCTAATACATATTTGGCAAACCAGTTTGGCACAAATTGCGGATCAAAATTTATTTCCCTGCCTTCCGTAATTTCAGCTACCAATTTGTGTGTAGTGCCCGAATTATCAAATAAATAAGCCCGGTTTGTTAACTTGATAATATTTAACAGATTATTTAACGACGCGTAGTACCTTTTTTCAATTTTTTCAACCGGTACGGCGTGTCCACCCTTTTCAACCCTGTCGGCAACACGGTCTTTGTTAATTAAAACATTGTCAGTCGAAATATAGTACAGGTAAATTCTATAATTATCTTCTTTAGCAGCCCTCAAAAAAGCCAACTTATCTTTTCCTGACATTACTGTTTCAAAAGTGAAGGTTTGATGGCTTTTCATTATTTGTTGCCTCACAAAATCAGCAACCAACGCGGCGAAATAAGAAAAAACTTGCAACCCGCCTGTTAAATACAAAGTGTTGCGTTTTATGGTATAACCAATATTTGGACATTGCAATCGCAGCGGATGTTGGTAAAAAAATGAATTGAACAATGCAGCCGAAACGGCTACTTTATACTTTCTAAATCCTACTTTTTTATTTTTTTTTAGCTCTTTTTCTATCTCATCGGCATTAATATAATAGCCAAAATTGAGATGATAATTTTTGTGAAGGTCTTCTGTAAGGGTAGTCTTGCCCGAACCGTTAGGGCCGGCAATAATACGTATCCGGTACATTATTTAATGAGCATTTTGCCGCTGCTATACGTCTTAGACAATGGAGTAAGTTTTTTGATAGCAGTTTTGGTTCCATTTGGGTGCAGGCGATAAATAATATTATTCTCCAAAACTGTTACGGAAAGCCCTTTTTTAAAGGATGCTGCGATAGCCCTTCTGCCGGCAGATGCAATGGCCCCACTTTTTATCAGTGCACCAATGCGTTTCTCAGGGTCATAACCCTTACTTCTTCGCAGTGATACAGTCTTATCCGCAATTCTTTTTATACCAGTTTTCATATCTGCAATGTACGAATTTTGGTGAATTGAAGTGGCAAAGTGTGTTGGCAATTTCCTGCTACCCATCCTTCTTTCAACCCCCATTTCGCAAATTCGTGTTATATTGCGCCCAAATTTTACTGCCTTCACATGAAGATCTTATTGAAGCAGGTTACTGTTGCCGATCCTCTTTCGCCTTTCAACGGCTCTGTAAAAGACATTTTAATTTCCAATGGTATTATTGAAAAAATTGACGGTTCATTGGAAGCGGATGGGGAAGCAACAACCATTACAGGTTTAACGGTATCACCCGGCTGGGTAGATATATTCAGTCATTTTTGTGACCCGGGACTGGAATATCGTGAAACGCTGGAGTCTGGTGCCGCGGCAGCCGCTGCTGGTGGCTATACCCAGGTTTTTGTAGTGCCTAATACCAGCCCGCTGGTTGACAATAAATCGCAGGTTGAATATATCGTTCAAAAATCAAAAGCGCTGCCGGTAACAGTTCACCCACTTGGTGCGGTTACAAAAGGTATTGAAGGAAAGGAACTTGCTGAAATGTACGATATGCAGTCAAATGGAGCTGTTGCATTTAGCGACGGTATTTTACCGGTTCAGTCGGCGGGCCTTATGCTGAAAGCCCTGCAATATGTAAAAGCGTTTAACGGCGTAGTAATACAGGTGCCGGTTGATAAAAGCATAGGGCAGCACGGTTTAATGAACGAGGGCATAATTTCAACCAGGCTTGGTTTGCCCGGCATGCCGGCAATAGCCGAAGAACTTATTATACAGCGCGATATTGAATTGCTTAAATATACCGGCAGCAAATTGCATATAACAGGTGTATCAACTGCAAAAGGGTTAAGCCTTATTGCCGCTGCCAAAGGGCAGGGGCTTGAAATAACCTGCAGCGTGGCGCCTTACCAGGTATTTTTTTGTGATGAAGACCTGCAGGAGTATGATACCAACCTAAAAGTAAACCCGCCCTTGCGCACGCGGCAGGATATGCTTGCTTTACGGGAAGGCGTTAAAAACGGGCTGATAGATTGTATTGCATCCCATCACATTCCCCAAAACTGGGATAGCAAAACGTGCGAATTTGAATATGCTAAAAACGGCATGCTGGGTTTACAGACAGCCTACGCCGCCGTTAATACAGCCATACCCGGCCTTAGCAGTAACAGGCTGGTTGAGCTATTCTCAACAAAAAGCCGCAGCATATTTAACCTGCCTTTAGCTACCATAAATGAGGGCGCAACAGCAGAATTAACTTTATTTGCAGGCGATGAAAAATTCACCCTGCAAAAAAAGGATATCAAAAGCAAATCTTATAACTCGCCTTTTATATTGCAGCAGCTTTCGGGCAGGGTTGCAGGGATTATATCAAAAGGGAATATCATTACAAACGAATAATGCTTTACATGGCTAAGAATAAAAACGTTTCAACGGGCATTATTTGGGGTGTAGGCTTAGGCGTATTGTATTGCATTTTGCTTTTTATAAGATGGCGGCTGGCAGGCAACCTTCTTTCATTTGGCGTATATGCTTTTGTTGGCTATGCAGTTATACTCGGGCTGCTTTTTTTTGAAAGCAACTATCGCAAAAAGAGAGAAGGGGGCTTTATTGAACTTAAGGAACTTTTTCAAACATTGTTTGTGTCTGTTTTACTGTTTGAGTTGTTCTATTCAATTTTCAATTTGCTATATTTAAAATGGATCGACCCAGGGGTAATAGACAGGCTGAAAAAAGGTACCGAACTGATGATGGATAAAATGGCCATGCCCGACGACCAAAAGAAACTTAGCCTGCAGAGCATTGACGACCTGAAATTGTCAACCGAAACAGGCAGTGTTATAAAAGGATATTTTACCAGTGTAGCAGTAAGCGGCGTACTGGCATTTTTTATTGCGTTAATAATGCGAAAAAGAAAACCTGTTGTTGCAGAAACAAATTAAATAATGGATGTATCTATAGTTATACCGCTGTTTAATGAGGAGGAGTCGCTGCCTGAGTTAAGCGACTGGATAGTGCGCGTGGTTACTGAGAATAAAATTTCGTACGAAATTATAATGATCGACGACGGAAGCAGGGACAACAGCTGGAATGTAATTGAAAAACTCAGCGCTGAAAACAGGCATATAAAGGGCATAAAATTTCAACGCAACTATGGTAAATCTGCGGCGCTTAACGAAGGCTTTAAAGCTGCCCAGGGCGAGGTAGTAATAACGATGGACGCTGATATGCAGGACAGCCCGGATGAAATACCTGAACTACGCAGGATGATAGTTGAAGACGGCTATGACCTTGTAAGCGGCTGGAAAAAAGTGCGGTACGATAACGCTCTGTCAAAAAACATCCCTTCAAAATTATTTAACTGGCTGGCACGCCGTGTGTCAGGCATAAAGCTGCATGATTTTAACTGCGGGTTAAAAGCTTACCGTAAAAAAGTAGTAAAGAGCATTGAGGTTTATGGCGAAATGCACCGAAACATACCTGTGCTGGCAAAATGGAGTGGCTTTAGAAAGATAACAGAAAAAGTGGTGATACACCGGCCGCGCAAATATGGTGTAACAAAGTTTGGCTTAGACCGGTTTATCAACGGCTTTTTAGACTTGCTTACGGTTACGTTTGTGGGGCGCTTTAGCAAAAGGCCTATGCACTTTTTTGGTTTGTATGGTACACTATTTTTTTTAATAGGGCTGGGCAGTATTATTTACTTAACTATCTCAAAATTCAGCGATGCAAATTTTGGGTTAACCAACAAGCCCGCTTTTTATATCGCACTAACCGCAATGATAATTGGTATGCAATTATTTTTAGCAGGTTTTGTGTCTGAACTTATTGCCCGTAACTCCACTGAGAGAAATAATTATCTTATAGAGAAGAAATTAGGGTTGTAAAAGAAAGATTGATATTTGCCTATGCAAAAAGTGGTTATAATAGGCCCTGCACACCCTTTACGCGGCGGATTGGCGTCATTTGACGAAAGACTGGCACGGGCGTTTCAGCAGCAGGGGGATGATGCAATTATTTACACTTTCTCACTCCAATACCCCGGTTTTTTGTTTCCCGGCTCAACACAATATTCCTCAGAACCAGCACCAACTGACATACGCATAAAAGTTTGCATTAATTCTGTTAACCCGCTCAACTGGCTTGCTGTAGGCAACCAGTTGAAAAAATATAGACCGGATATTATAGTGGTACGTTACTGGCTGCCGTTTATGGGCCCTTGCCTGGGCACGATTTTGCGCAGGGCAAAAGCCAATAAACATACAAAAGTTGTTGCGATAACTGACAATGTGCTGCCACACGAAAAAAGGCCCGGAGATAAGCCCTTTACCAAATACTTTCTAGGTGCCTGTGATGCTTTTATTACTATGAGCGAAAAAGTGATGAAAGACCTGCGGCTGTTTACCACCAAACCGGCCAAACAGATCATTCATCCTTTATACGACAACTTTGGCAGTGCTGTAACAAAAGCCGAAGCAAGGCGGCATTTGGGTTTACCGGTTGATGGAAAGGTGATTTTATTTTTTGGGTTTATAAGAAAATATAAAGGGCTTGATATTTTATTTGAAGCAATGGGCCTATTAAAGCATAGCGCTGCAGGAGATATAAGATTGCTGGTTGCCGGTGAGTTTTATGAAGACAGGAAACCTTACGATGATTTAATTGAAAGCCTGGCAATAAGTGAACAATTAATTCTGCGGACAGATTTTATTGCTGACAGTGAAGTGAAATATTATTTAAGCGCTGCTGATTTTGTAATACAACCCTACCGCAATGCAACGCAAAGCGGTGTAACACCTTTAGCCTACCATTTTGAAAAGCCTATGCTGGTTACTAATGTGGGCAGCCTGCCAGACCTTGTGCCTGATAAAAAGGTTGGTATTGTAGCTGAACCGAACGCCCGGTCAATTGCTGACGGTATTATTCAACTTTACTCGTTAGGTGAGGAATATTTTTTGCCCAACCTTCGTGAAGAAAAAAAGAAATACAGCTGGGATGTATTGGTAAATACGGTAAAGCAACTGGCACAACCTTAATACTTCTTCATCGCTTTTTCCAGTAAAGTGGCAATAACCGCGTAACCTTTGTCAGAGGGGTGAAGCCCGTCAAATGTCATATTGCCTGCTTCAACTGGATAAGGGTACTCGTCCGTGGCAGGGTTAAACGGCACATCAATAAATTTGGGGTAGGGGTAGTTTGTGTATTCACCGGTTTTCGGGTCTTTCAACCGCTTAAAGTAAACAAGCTTTGGCAGCTCCAGCTTTTTGGTATGGTAAAGGTCAACTACAGCAAAATGCTCAAATTCTCCAATACTTTTAATGGCATTGGCAAATTGCTCCAGCGTTTGGCCGTTCTTCGCCTTATAGCTACCCCAGGCATTGTTGGTGTAGCTGTTTATGTACACAAAATCTGCCCTTTGCATGGGAGTGATCAAAATAATTTTCGCATAGGCGTTCAGGCCCCGCAATTTGTTAATAATAATACGAAATGAGCCGTACACCGTATTGTTGCCAGTATTGTTTTTGTAATCGTCAAGTGTGCCTACAGGGCGGCCCTGCCACCAATCGTTGGTTCCCAAAAAAACAGAATATACGTCGGCTTTTTCAATACCCAGCTTGTCAATACTTGCCGCAATACCGCCAGACGTCCACCCGTTATAGCCTTTGTTGGTAAAATGAATATAGGGCATTTTTTCAGCAACCCTTGTCATGTACCCTTTGGTAACCCTGTTGCCGGTCTCGTTTTGGTGATCGTTAAGATAGGTGATAGAATCGCCAATGGCAACCCATGAAATATCCTTATGGGTAAATGAGGCTGCGATAACCGCAATTACTGCAAGCGATAAAAGCTTTTTCATCAGAGATATTTGAGGGAATAAATATACGGTATGCGCAGGGTAATTATTCACCATCCTTAAAGCGACCAGCTAACAAAAACGTTGAAGCTAAAAAAATACTTTGCTGTTTTAGCGGACAAAACAGCAGTTTGTATATATAGGTATGAAGATCTTTGATTAGACGGAAAATTGAATATTGATTTTGAAAGCGCGTACAACGCGAAGGCCTGAGCTTACAGGCGTAAAAAAATAATGTATTAATTTTATAATTTTTGCAATTAATGCATTGATAATGAATACATTGCAGTTTTTAGCATTCCTCCTTTTTCCTCCTTTTTTCCTCCGCGGATGGAGCCATCGCCGAAAATCCTGAAATGGCAAAACATACTACTGCCCGTTGCAACTTAACACCTGTTTTGCAGGTATGGTGTTAATTGCTTTTTTTTGCGGCATGATACCTTTTGAGACGATAGATAAAAGCTGGACATTATTTTTAGACAGGGATGGGGTAATAAACCGCGATAAAGAAGGCGATTACATACGCAACAAGGGAGAATTTGTGATGCTGGAAAGGGTAGATGAAGCCATTTATATACTCAACAATATTTTTGGCCTTACCGTAGTGGTAACCAATCAAAAGGGAGTGGGTAAGGGATTGATGACACTGCAAGATTTGAATGGCATACATGAACTGCTTGTTGAGCAAATAAGCGCAAAACAGGCAAAGGTGGACAAAATTTATTTTTGTTCCTCTACCGATAATAACCACCCAAACCGTAAGCCCCAGCCAGGCATGGCACACCTTGCCAAAGCCGATTTTCCGCAGATTGACCTTGCCAAAAGCATTATGGTGGGCAACCGCCTTAGTGATATGGAGTTTGGCAAGAACGCCGGTATGTACACTGTGTTTTTAGCTACCACGCACCCCGATACACCCTTTCCACATCCCCTTATTGATGAAAGGTTTAACAGTTTAATAGAGTTTGCCGAAAAATTACATGCAACAAAACATTAAAGTTTAAAACTGGTATAATATTAAGCCTATTAAAACGTAAACAACAGTGTATCTTACAACAGGTTTAAAGCGGTTTTACAATATGCGGTATATTTTTGTATGTTTTGGTGCCTTGATTGGTTTTGCAGCGGGTGCACAAAAAATAAGCGCCGCCGATATGGCTTATTTGCAAAAGCTGGAAGATGATTCAATAAAGCCGGTATCGCGCCAAATGGTTCTTGATACTATACCGGGCAGGCGGTTTTCTGCCGACAGCGCTTTTATTAAGCTGTTTGTAAGGGCGCTGAAAACAAAAGGCTCATTCAGTTACCCGTTTGATTCAATTGCAACCATCAGCAAGATATATCCACCGGACAGTACCTTCAGGATATTTACCTGGGAAATGGAACGCGACGAGGGGTATTACAGGCAGCAGGGTGCCATACAAATGAAAACCTCAGATGGATCGTTAAAACTTTTTCCGCTTATTGACGGGAGTGATTTTGCAGTAACACCGACAGACTCTATAAGGGGCCCGCAAAGCTGGATAGGCGCTATTTATTACGGTATTGTTACAAAAGAATATAAGGGTAAAAAATACTATACGCTTTTTGGATTTGATGATAACGATTTTGTAAGCACCCGTAAGTGGGCCGATGTGCTCACATTTAACGCAAATGGCCAGCCACAGTTTGGCGCAAATATTTTTGACTATAAAGAAGATAGCTTAAAAGCACCACAACCAGCCTATCGTTTTTTGCTTGAATATAAAAAAGATGCGCGGGCAAAACTTGTTTATGACCCGGATATGGATTTGATAGTATTTGACCATTTGACCAGCGAATCGAACGAGCAGGCAAAAAAATTTACACTTATACCCGATGGCAGTTATGAGGGGTTTAAATGGAAGGATGGTAAATGGGTGCATATAGATGACATTTTCGCCAACCCGCAAACAGATGGAAAAGTGCCCACACCGAAGCCATTATTTAACGATGCTGGTAAACCGGGCAACCAATAAGCTTAAAATAGGCTTAGCGCGGGTTATGTTATAATTAAAGCTAACGGTTATTAGTGGAAAGAAATTACATTTGTTTCGGCTATGCAACACTGGTCGAAATATACAAGATCCACGGCTACATTCTGGAAAAACCTTATTGGTGACCCTACGGAATTTTCGTTGGAAAACAGGTTGTACAACGCCGTAAGCCTGATCACCCTTGCAGAGCTTATTCTTCTTATACCGTTTGATTTTGCTATTGGGCTAACCAGCATAAGTGCAATGCTTGCTGTTTTATCGGTTCTGCAATTTTATTTCTATTATTTAGCCCGGTATAAAAAGAAGTTTTATGCAGCCAGTATCATATACTGCTTTATCGCATACATATTTCTCATACTAAATTATTATATCAACTCCGGTATAAATGGGCCTACGATCCTGGGGTTTGTTATGAGCTTTGTTTTATTTATTGCCATTACGCCGCCACGCTGGCACAAATGGTGGCTTACATTGCATGCGATTATTGGTTGTGGCCTTTTAACACTGGAGTATTATAATTTGGGTGGCACCGATACCTACCGCGATAATAAAGACCGCTTTACCGATAATGGCGGAACATACCTCGTGCTGTTGTTTTGTCTGTATTTTGTAATTCGTTACACACTGACTAATTACAACAAAGAAAAAAATCTTGCTCAAAAACATGCCGCCGCCATTGCAATAAAAAACATTGAACTGGAGGAACTTAACCGCGAAAAAACACGGCTGTTCTCAATGATATCGCATGACCTGCGTACACCGCTTAATTCAATACAGGGTTATCTTGAGTTGTTATCAATGGGAAGCCTGCCTGCACCGGAAAAAGAAAAAATTGAAATAGAACTTTTAAATCACACCCGCCAAACACAGGATATGCTTTTTAACCTCTTGTCGTGGTCTAAATCGCAGATGTCAGGCAGTAGTACTTATCTGCAACCGCTTAATTTTTTCAGTACTGTTTCAGGCACGTTAGACATGATGACGACCGTAGCTAATAAAAAAGGTATAACACTCACCAATGAAATTGACCCGCATGTGCAGATTAAAGCTGACGCAGATATGCTGCAGCTGGTTGTGCGTAACCTGGTACATAACGCAATAAAGTTTACAGGCAATGAGGGCCTGATAATGATTAAAACCCAGGCGGGAGATAATGAATGCCTGATAAGCATTAAAGACAACGGCATCGGTATACCGCTGGAGAAACAGCACGATATTTTCTCTTTAAAAATACGTTCGGCCCAGGGCACCGGAAAAGAACGCGGCATTGGCCTCGGGTTGTTCCTGTGCAGGCAGTTGATTGAGTTGCAGGATGGAAGGATATGGTTTAACAGCGTGCCCGGTATAGGATCAGAATTTATGCTGGCACTACCACGCGTGCTAAATTAACCAGCCCTTAATGGGAATGTAGTTTTTTTAAGATATCTGGAGACACATCCTCGGCAGACATACCGTAGCCCGTAACCAGCACCCCCTTTACACCTTTTTTTGATTGAATAGCATATACAGTTGCTTCATCGCCGGGGTCGCTATTACCTTCGTAGCGGTAAACATCAACAATATCAAAGTCGTCAGCATTAAATGTTTCATTGCCAGCCATAAGGCAGTTCTCTCCGATGGAAAAGTCTACCGTAAAGCCCTGGCTGTGCAGTTTCTCTAATGCCCCGGTAACTGTTGCATAATGAAAGCTTTGTGACACAGGTTTAATTTTAGGTGGTGTAAATGAAAGAACAAAAATATAATTATTATTTGCACATTTATTACATTGCCGCCATGCGATATAATAGTTTTGTTACAAAGGCGCTGCTTGTTTTTTTCGGGTTGCTTTTACAGGCAGTTAATTACGCACAAACACAGCCACGATACAAAGATCCGCATGTTAGCATTGATGAAAGGGTGAAAGACCTGTTGGCCCGCATGACACCGGAAGAGAAGTTCTGGCAGTTATTTATGATACCCGGCGACCTTGACAACGTTGATACCAACCAATACAAGCATGGTATTTTCGGCTTCCAGGTAAGCGCGGCAGCAAAAGGTGATAATGCAGCGGCACAAATGCTGCAATATGGAACGGATGAAGATGCATTAAGCCTTGCCAAAAAAATAAATGCCATTCAAAAATACTTTGTTGAGAAGAGCAGGTTAGGCATACCAATTATTCCGTTTGATGAGGCACTGCACGGTCTTGTGCGAAGTGGGGCAACATCCTTTCCGCAGGCAATAGGGCTGGCCGCAACCTGGGACACAACCCTAATGCATAACGTAGCTGAACGTATTGCGGAAGAAACAAAGGCACGTGGTATTAGGCAGATATTAACACCGGTTATAAATATAGCAAGTGATGTGCGATGGGGAAGAACGGAAGAAACCTATGGCGAAGATCCTTTTCTAACATCAGAAATGGCGGTGGCGTTTACGGGCGCTTTTGAACGCACCGGCATTATAACGACACCAAAACATTTTATAGCCAATGTTGGCGATGGCGGCAGGGACAGTTACCCAATTAATTACAATGAACGGTTACTGGAAGAAATATACTTCCCACCATTTAAAGCTTGTTTTGAACGGGCTGGCTCGCGTTCTGTAATGACAGCATACAACTCATTAAACGGCGCACCTTGTTCCGCCAATGATTGGCTGCTGAATAAAAAACTTAAAGATGAATGGGGTTTTAAAGGTTTTGTAATATCAGATGCGAGTGCGGTAGGCGGCGCCAATGTATTGCATTATACCGCTAAGGACTATCGAACAGCAGGGCAGCAGGCTATTACAAACGGGCTTGATGTTATTTTTCAAACAGCTTATGAGCATTATAAATTATTCATTCCCCCATTTCTTAACGGCAGTATACCGCAAGCAAGAATTGACGATGCCGTAGCAAGAGTATTGCGGGCTAAGTTCGAGCTGGGTTTATTTGAAAACCCTTACGTACCTGAAACTGAGGCTGCTAAATGGGTGCATACTGATACAAGCAAATACCTTGCGAGGCGGGCTGCATTTGAATCAATCGTATTGCTTAAAAACGAAAATAATATCCTGCCGTTAAAAGGCAGGCACACTATTGCTGTTATTGGCGAAGATGCTGTAAATGCGAGGCTTGGCGGGTACAGCGGCCCTGGCAATGGCAAGGTAAGTATATTAGATGGCATGAAGCAAAGGGCTGCAGACAGCATTAAGATTGTGTACGAACCCGGCTGCGGATTGAGGACTAAGGATTGGATAGTAATTGCAGCAAACTATTTAAACAATTTAAAAGGAGAATATTTTAGCAACATAACATTAAGTGGCATGCCTGCTATAAAAAGGGCTGATAAAGAAATTAATTTCCAATGGACATTGTTTCCACCGGATAATGTACTGCCGCTGGATTTTTATTCTGTGCGATGGACAGGGCAGTTAAAAGCGCCCGCAACAGGTACATACAAAATAGGGCTTGATGGCAACGACGGCTACAGGCTATATATAAACAACAGGCTTGTTATAGATAACTGGCGCAAGCAAACATACAGCACTATACTGGCAGACTACATGTTTGAAAAAGACAAGCTGTATGAGGTTAAAGTAGAATTTTTTGAACCGAATGGTAACGCGCACATAAAATTAATATGGAACTATGGAGCCGATAATGATTGGAAACAGAAAATAGATAAAGCTGTTGCGGCAGCGCAAAAAGCCGATGCAGTTGTAATTGCTGCGGGTATTATTGAAGGCGAGTTCCAGGACAGGGCTATGCTTACATTACCGGGCCACCAGGAAGAATTAATAACCCGTGTGGCTGCAACAGGTAAACCTGTTGTTGTTCTATTGGTTGGCGGCAGTGCTGTTGTTATGAATAACTGGCTTGATAAAGTAAAAGGCCTTGTTGAAGTTTGGTACCCCGGTGAGGAAGGTGGCCATTCAGTGGCGCATGTGTTATTTGGTGATTATAACCCAGCGGGCAGGTTACCAATCACTTTTCCGCTAAATGAGGCGCAATTGCCATTGGTGTATAACCATAAACCAACAGGCAGGGGGGATGATTATAATAACCTAAGCGGCCTGCCATTATTCCCTTTTGGATATGGGCTGAGTTATACAACATTTGAATATAATGACATGCAGATTGAGAAGCAGGATATTGACACCGCTTCATCAACCATCGTGCACTGTAATGTAAAAAACACCGGGGTGACAGAAGGTGACGAAGTTGTGCAATTATATATTAGGGATGAACTGGCATCTGTAGCAAGGCCTGTAATGGAGTTAAAAGGCTTTCAGCGTATACGTTTGGCACCCGGGGAAACAAAAAACGTTTCATTCGCGCTAACCCCGGCATTATTAAAAATGCTGAATGATAAAATGCAGTGGGTTGTTGAGCCGGGGGATTTTAGAATTATGATCGGTGCCTCGTCAAGAGATATACGTTTGAAAGACACCCTGCATGTACAGTAAGCAATGGTAAAACAAAACGCCGTGCATTAGTGCCCGGCGCTGCTTAAGAAATGAAGAGTTTATAAAGGCAGTTATCTCTGTATAATTATTTTATTTGTTGTTACTGTGCCGTTTGCAATTATTGAAACTGTATACTGGCCTGCTGCCAACTGCGAAACATCAAATGCGTTGTTTACTGATGTATGCTGCCATTGCTTTACCGCCTGCCCCTGCATGTTATAAATAGTAACATTATCAGCTGTTGTAATACCAGGCATTGTGATGGTTATATACCGCGCTGCAGGATTGGGGTAGACATTTGCAACTGCAGTTTTACCAGGCGCTTTTACCACAACTGTATTTGAGTACATATAGTTACCGTCTTCATCAACCTGTTTTAAACGGTAAAAGCCGGTACCTGAAGAGGGGGATATATCAAGATAAGAATAGTGCAGGTTTGTTGCCGAATGGGTTGCACCCGCAACCATACCTATTGAATCAAATGTAACCGAATTGGTGCTTCGCTCAATAGCAAAATATTTATTGTTAAGCTCTGTTGTGGTTTGCCATTGCAGCATTACATCGCTCTTAATATAGCTTGCCGTTAATGGCAGCATAGTTACAGGCAGCGTGCCGGTACTGGTTAATAATGATGAATAAATATCTGAGTTATCGGTAGCATAATCCCTGTTATCTTCCCAAAACACAATGCCGGCACCGGTTCCGTTTGGTATTATAACAGCCCTTTGTTGGTTATCAGTTGCGGTACAAATCGCTACACCATTTGCATTCCATAACTTATTGCCGGCACTGTCAATTTTCTGCCCATATATATCAAGGTTATTGTTGCCGTTCCTGTTATCAGTACACACAATAACTGCATTGCCCTTCTTATCAGCCATTGTGCTGCTTGTTACTTCATCCTCTTCAAATATTGCCGACCCGGGGTATGTTTGCGTTGTGCTTAGCAGTATACCATCAGTGGCAAAAGCCATTGAGCCATCTTGCCTTACCCGCTGCGCATACATGTCAAAATTGCCACGCTCATCTGCCCATGTAATATATGCGCCTCCTGCACTGTCGCTTGTTAGCTGGGGCATAAACTGCCTGCCGGTCGCAGTACACACGGGCAAGCCGTTATTAAAGTACCACGGGTCAGTTGGGGCAAGCCATTTTTTATTGCCGGCACTATCAACCCACTGTACATAAACGTCGTATGTTGCGCCGCCAAAGCCTTTGCGGTTATCATCCCACACAATTATAGCGCCTTTGTGCCCATCGCTTATTATACGCGGGTAAAGCTGGTCGTAATCCTGCTGGCATATAGGCAAATCCTCATAGCCCCATTTTTTGTTAAAGGACGAGTCGTAATGCTGTGCGAAAATATCATCACCATAACCAGAGCGATCATCATACCATGTTACAATAAAACCGCCCGCCATGTCACTAACAAGCTGCGGCTCGTAGGCATAATAATTATTTGGATAACTAAGCTGCAGCCCGTATTGTGTGTTACTCACCAATGCACTGCCGCTGCTGTTTAAGTGCTGCCCCATAATGTTAACCTCATTGCCGTACCTAAACTCATCCCACGCTGCATACAGGCCACCTTTGCCATCATTCACCAGGCTTATATGAGCCTTTATATCGGGGTTTGAGTCTAATGCAAGGCCGCCCGCAGTCCATGTCGCCACGCCGTTAGCGTTAACATGCTGCGCATAAATATCCTGCTCCTGGTTGTTGGTGCCGGTTTGATTGCGGTAATCAATCCATGCAACAAAAACACCACCGCTGCCATCAGGCGTTATCTTTGGGCGCGCCGCTTTTTGGCCGGCAGATAATACCTTGCCATTAGCTGTTAAAAGCTTCTCGCCCTTGCTGTTAAGGTGTTGCAGGTAAATATCACCAGGGTTGCCGACGCGTCCATCCATCCAGCAAACGAAAGCGCCGCCATTGCCGTCTGGCGCTGCCTGCGGAAATGTTTGCCCACCAGCAGCATTGCAGGTAGCGTTATTTTTTGTTGGGCTGGCATTCCATTGTGCAAAGCACAGTGCGTTAATAAATAAGAATAAAAGCGTTAGCGTAAAATTTTTTTTCATACAAATTGGTGTTTAAACAAATAATATGTTTCAGGATAATGGATGAAAGGCATTTCATTGGGTATGGTTAGCTGTTTAGTGCCGGTGTACTAAATAAAAAAATATTTCCGTATCCGCATACGATGCCTTTACAAGTGGGAAAGCTTATTTAATAAGTGGGAAGTGAGGCTTGCAGGCAACAAAACGGCCACGCACAAGCGGCATGGCCAAAATAATATTTTAATGTTAGGGCTAACAAACCAACTAATCAACAATTCAACCAGTCAACTACATACCATATCCCGGCCCTTTAATAAACCTGCCGGGTTTAGCGCCTGTATGTTCGCCACCTTTTAACACCTGTGTACCGTTCACAAAAACCTGCAGCATACCTGTTGCATATTGGTGCGGTTTTTCAAACGTGGCATGGTCTTCAATTTTTGAAGGGTCAAATACAACAACATCAGCGTAGTAACCCACCTTTAACTCGCCGCGTTTCTGCAGCTTTAAATTGGTAGCGGGCAGTTTGGCTAATTTATAAATAGCCTGTTGCAGCGTAAGTACTTTTTCATCCCTTGTATATTTGCCAATAACGCGTGCAAAATTTCCATAAGCCCTTGGGTGGGCGTTAGATTTAAGGTAAATACTGTCATCGCTTGTATAAGAAGCTTCGTCGCTGCCAAAGCTTACCCACGGTAAAGCCATTTGTTTTTTTACATTGTCTTCATTTATCATAAAGTACACTGCTTCAATTCGGGTGCTGTCCTGCACAATTAAATTCATTGCAGTTTCTTCGGGTGACGTCCCGCGTATCTTTGCTACCTCAGCCAATGTTTTACCGGTGAATTTTTTTAATGAATCTTGCTTAAAGCCCAGCAGCAACACTTTATCCGCACCGCCCGCGTTATAGTATAAATTCTCCCAATCCAGCGATGAAGTGTTCATCGCTTTTGCCATTTCCTTTCGTACTGCGGGGTCGTGAAGCCGTTGCCAAAGTTTGCCAAAACCGCCGTCCTGTAGTACCGGCGGAAAGGAAGCGGTTAAACCGGTTGCACCCGCAAGATAAGTGTACATGTCAGCGGTGATAGCAAGGCCCTGCTTTCTTGCATCTTCAACCTTTAATATAAGGCTGTCCATCTTATGCCAGTTGTCTTTACCGCCTGCTTTCAAATGAAATATTTCAGCGGGTATATTAGCCTGTTTTGATATGGCGATAAGTTCATCAACCGCCTGCAGCAATTTAGTGCCTTCGCTGCGCATGTGGCTTATATACATTCCGTGGTACTTAGATGCTTCTTTGCACAGGGCTATCAATTCATCCGTTTTTGCAAAAAAACCAGGCGGATAAATAAGCGCCGTGCTTACGCCCATTGCACCTTCTTTCATCGCCAGGTCAACCTGCGCTTTCATGCTGTCTAATTCAGCAGGGGTAGGGGCACGGTTATCTTCGCCAATCACATATTCACGCACCTGTGCCGCACCTACAAACGAAGCTATGTTACAACTAACACCTTTTTTTTCGGCATAGTTTAAATATTCGCCCAGGGTGTTCCAGCCCACATCAAACTTCAGATCACCCTGGCCGGTTTGCATATCATGTTTCATGCGTGGGTTTAAAGGCCCCATGCTGCCACCTTCGCCCATTACTTCCAGCGTAACACCCTGGCGTATATCACCCTGGCTGCGGCCATCATGCAATAACGCCACATCACTTTGGCTAAGCATATTTACAAAACCCGGCGCAACGGCCATGCCGGTTGCATCTGTTTCATTTTTTGCAGATGCATTGGATAAATTACCAATAAATGCAATGGTATCGGCATTTATGGCGATATCAGACTTGTACGGCGTGCCCCCATTACCATCGTAAATAATGCCGTTGCGGATGATCGTATCGTATTGCTGTTTTTGTGAACAGGAGAAGAGAATGACTGTGATAACGACGAAGTTTAATATATTTTTCATGAAGTAGTTGGTTTGGTTGTTAATTTTTGGGCAGCCTAAATTAGTATATTCAAATGAAAATGGAAAAGCTGTTTAAATCACCCCGGTTAAAATTTTAAACACAAGTTCAATGCCAATACCGCTAATTAATAACCTGTGTTTTTTATTGCTGAGCAGTTGCTGTGTCCAGTCAACAAAACCTCCATCACTCAAATTTATTTCCTTGCCTTTGTAATTAAGAAAGGTTTTAAACTGAACGAGGCCGTAATAATTGTTTGGGTCTTGCTGGTGAATGATTTCCGTTGAATAACTTTCGCTTATATTTTTTATAGCTGACTGAATGGCTACGCGAAGGGCTTCATTCTTTTCCTTTAATAATATTTTTATGGAGAGGTCTTCTTTATTGAATGATGAAAGCAGTTCAAGATGCAGGCTTAGATGCTCGGTTAATTGTTCCATCTCAAACAAAAAACTGCCTGTGTTAAAGCCGGCGCTTGCCATGCAGAATATGCCAAAATGTGCACTGTGGCCCGGATGCGCAAGGCCTTGCGCGCGCACCAGCCGCTCAGCGGTTACATACTTGACGGGCGTATAGCTATTTGTTTTTTTATAGTGTTGTGCAGCCAGAAGTGCGAATACATTGGTTGCATCGCTCATTACTTCGGTAGCACGTGTTGCGCTTACAATATTATTTTGATGAACTGTTTTAAAAGTTGAGCATGTGCCCAGCGGCGCCAGTGGCGATAACTGCACCGGCTTAAATTTTTTAGTAGCTGCCAATTGCAGCCATTGCAATTCCATTTGCTTAAAAGCAATAACATCAATTGTTGAAGGGGTGGTAAACCGGTTTTGATCAAACTGAGTTAATACGTCGTTTGGAGAAATAGTTTGGGTTCTTCTTACAAATAGTTCCAGCAAAATACTGTTCAATTCAGTGCCAGGAAGCTGCTCAAGCTTATTGAGTATTTCATCAGTGCCTGCTTTGGATGATATGATTTCCGAAACATTTTTCATGCACTGTAAAAATAATTATATTCTTATTTAGGTACTTACAAATTAAGCGGCGCTTTAAAGGAGAAGATGAATGTATTACTTATGGCGCAGGTAGTGTTTTTTACAGGCATGTTAAAATATGCGAGTGAGGCTGACATATTGATATGCTTTGTAACGGCAAGCTGCTTGAAAATTACTTCCGGCGATACGGAAACATACACTGTATTATTCCATAAGGGCGTGTTATACCATGCAGATATGCTCACATCTAACATTTTTGATTGATAGCTGATTTGCAGGCGACTCACGAAGTCTTTTTGTAAAGTAGATTTTGTTAGATTACTAAACATTTCGGTGTTTTCAACCGATACAACTTTTGATATGTTGTAAGTTGCCTTTATAATGAAGCCTGCATCGGACGTTGAATCCATAACCGAACCGGCTTGCGATATACAATAAAATGCTGCTGTTGTTAATGAAAAGCTGCCCGAGAGGTTGTATGTTTTTAAAAAGCCGGTTGTAATATAATTGAGATCTGTCCTGTAATCCTGTATATCAAGCGACTTGTATAAAAAGAAAGTTACTGGTTTAACGGGAACGATAAAAAGCGCATCAAACATTGCATGCCGGTTTAATACTGAGCCGCTAAATGGCACAAACCCCTGCGAATGCAAACCCAGGGTAAATGATGGGGCATTTTTTCGCATGCTGTCTTTTGCAGCTTGTGCCGTGGAAATCGCCGGGCTGGTCATGGTGATCAATATAAGTGTCAAGAAATAGAGTCGCATATTTTTGGTGGTTTGGTATTTAAAGACATGGCGCTGCCCTTCCATCTGCTATGCAGATTTTGGCTGCGTTTGCTAAACGTTGGATAATTTCTTTAAGAGAACTGCCGTTTGCGATTCGATTACCTGCAACAGACAATGCCCTGTTTTTCGTCACAGGTAGCAGTTGCGGCCTTTCGCGGGTTGAAGCGTTTAAGAGTGGCTAAAAAATTAGGGAAGCGAACTTGCAGAGCCGCTGGTTTTTTGAACAGGTCTTTAAAATCAACTACATCCCTTTCAAGGTAGCCGGGTATTTGATGTTGCATACAGTATAAATTTTAGTGTATATTTGCTTTACCATCTAAATATGAATAGATGGTAAAATTACTTAACTTTACCAATAAAACAAGCTTTGATGGTAAAAAATATTTTAGTGAATTCACTTGACCTTGAGGGCGGCGTTTTGTGCCTTGATTTTGTAAATACCACAAGCGACCGGAGGCATGCACCGATAACCGATTATTTTGGTGATATAGAAGGGTTTTTATACTGGGCAGTAAATAAAGCAGGTATAATTGAGGAAAAAAGGGCGCTATCACTTGAAAAAATAATTAAGGCGGACAGGCCAAAAGCTGATGTGTTTTTTAAGGAAGCGATGGATTTAAGAGAGCTGCTGCATGATATGTTTTACAGGTTAAGCAGGCAGGAAAAAATTACCGCATCACAATTGAACAGTTTCAACAAAGTATTGAGAGAGTATTTGCCCCAAACCCAATTGCAAATAAAAGATGAAGGGTTTGAGTCAGTTTGCAGTTGTGAAGCAAGTAGCCTGCAACAGCTTACCGCACCGATAGTACAAAGTGCACATGAATTATTACTGAGCAATAAATTGGGGCGGATAAAGCAATGCGGCAGCAATAATTGCGGCTGGCTATTTTTAGATACAAGCAAAAATGGCAAGCGCCATTGGTGCAGCATGAAAACCTGCGGCAGCAAGGATAAAGCGATAAAATATTACTACCGTAAAAAGGAAGAGCAGCAATAAGTACTACAGGTTAATGGAACAGTTGACCCACTCGGGATCAAAATTGGCGTTGTATTTTTTGTAAAAATTGATGGCAGGTTCATTCCATTCCAGCACCTGCCACACTATGCCTTTATACTTTTTTTCTTTAGCTTCTTCCATCAACGCATCAAACAATAATTTACCAATGCCTTTGCCGCGCGCTTCCTCCGTTACAATAATATCTTCCAGGTACATTCTTTGCCCCTTCCATGTTGAGTAGCGTATATACCATAAGGCAAACCCAGGAATTTTTTCTGTATTGGTGTCAATGGCTACAAAGGCCCACCAAACAGGGTTTTCGCCAAAGCCGCTTTCTTCAAAATGTTCAAGCGTAACTGTTACTTCCTGCGGCGCTTTTTCGTAAAGGGCAAGCTCTTTTATCAGTTCTAATAATTGCGGGCAGTCTTGTTTCTCCGCTCTGCGTATAGTGATATTCATAATTTAAATAAAGAGGATCTTTTGAATGGATGACACCTTTGAAAAATCCTGATCCATCGTTACAAGTTCAAAGTTATTTAATTGTGCAGCTTTTAGCTGATACGCGTCGTCATAGTCAAGCCTATATTGCAGGATAATATTTTCAATATCCTTCAGCGCTGCATTATTTAAGGTTATCACTTCAATATTATCAATAATATCATTTACGAATGTCGTAAACAGGGTGATGTTTTTCTTTCTATAACAGATTAATGCGATTGAATGAATGGAATATTGGGATATAGCTATGTCATGAAAATTTGACGTAACAAAATTTATACAATCAGCCTCTTTGGTTTGTTGTAATAGTATTTCAACAAAAATATTAGTATCAACTAAATATCTCCTGCCAGCCATTCATTAGATTTTTTCTGTAATTCAACAGAAGTATATTCAGATTTTAAAAAAGATAGCCCGCCTGCCCAGGCAAAAGTGGGTTTATATGACTTGTCTTTATTTTTTGAATTAAGAATATCATTGATATGGTTTATGATTTCCTGTTGTTCGTCAGGAGAAAGTTTTTTTATTTTCTCTTCAATTTCTGCTTCAATTTCCATACTTACAATTTTAAATAAAGGTAAGCATTTTTTTATATCTCATTCACCAACTCAACCACCTCGCCAGCGCAGCCAAACGCCAGTGTATAACCACTGCCGCCATGCCCATAGTTGTGAATAATGTTCGTGTCCTTTTCTCTTTCAACCCTAACCTCGGGCCTGTAAGGCCTAAGCCCTGCCCAGTTGCCAATAATTTTTCTTTTATCAAGCCCCGGAAAAACACTGTATGCCCTTTTTAATATATCATCAAGGCTTTCCTGCTCTGTTTTTTCATCATAAACATTCTCCTCGTAAGTGCCGCCTACAATAGTGGCGTCTTTGCGTGGCACTATATAAGCGGGTGTTTGATTATCAAGAAAAATATGATCGGGGAAACCCGGCTCAAGCAAAACAACCTGCCCCCGTACGGGTATAACAGTTTTATCATTGCATAACTCGCGTGAGCCCAGCGCAGCACAGTTTATTATTGTATCATATTCGCCACTCAAATCATGCAGGTCAAATATTTGTTGTTGTTTTAATATTGCTCCCTTTGCCTCAACCTGCTTATACAGCCAGGGCAAAAATATTTGTGTTTCAATCAGCGGCACGTATGCTTCATACGCGCTGTTGTAACCAGCAGGTGCTTTGTCATTCTGCAGCAAGCTAAGCGTGTCGGGTGGCATAAAGTCCAGCCAGGTATCTTCATCACCCGTGTTATCTTTCACAGCCTTTATAAGCCTTTGCATACTTATGCCTGTTTCTTCACCACAAAGCTTTTTGTAAAAGTAAAAGCTATCCAGGCACCAGCCGATGCCCCGTTTATCATTACGTATATGGTATGGAAACCAAAACGCGGCTGCCCTGTTTGATGTTATGTTTGGCGAAAAGCCCTTAGCAATAATATGCAGTTCGTGGCCCTGTTCAGCAAGCAGGTAAGCACAACTCATGCCGCTTATACCCGCCCCGATAACAGCAATCTTTTTAGTCATGCTGTAAAGATAAAAGATAAACCCCTTCCCCTAAAGGGGTAAAAAGGTTTCTCTTTATAATGAATTTATTTCTTCCTGGTTGCCTTGAATGTTCCGTTAGGCTGTATAAAAAGCACTTCTGTCACCTCACCCTTATCAGATAAGTTAAACTGTATATTAAAGCCTGATAATGATTTAATTGCGAATTTATCCTTTTCAACTGGTACAAGCTCATACTCAGGCTGGCCAGGCACAAACAGGTATAATGTTTTATCATTTTTGATATACACCTTAGTGGTTACACCGGATAGTTCATATTCGCCCACATATTTTTCCAGGTCGGTTTTTGAAACTTCTTTTGGTTTTGGCGCGCGCTCAAAAACAATTGGCTTCAAACCACCTTCTAACGTCATTGAAACACTTTCAATATCCCCGGCGGCGTTCATATTAAACTGTATAGGGTCACTCTTGTCGCTTGTATCAATGCCGTTATGTTTATCTTTATCAAACGGCTCAAACAGATCATAGTGATAATGCATCAGCCACCATGTATTATTGGGTAAGTAGGCAAACAATGAATCGCGTTCAAAAGAAACAGTTAACGGGCCATAGCCTTTATTGCTGTAAATGCCTTCGTAATCCTTTAACGGGTGGGATGGCGTGGTATTTAATTTACGGTTTGATACCTGTGCAACTTCCCCTTTTTTTGCCGCTGCCTTTGCTGAGTCAGCCCTGCTCTTCAGGTAAGTTTCCCAGTCAAAATATTTTAGCCCGAGCATTTTATCAGCCACAATATTTCTTACTGCAGAAGGAACCGTTGAGTTATTTTGATTACTTAGCACAATTATTCCTATGCTGTCTGAAGGAAAAAAACATGTACTTGCAGAAAACCCATCAATATTGCCGCCATGCTCCACACGGTAATGCCCGCGATAGGAGGCAAGCATCCACCCATAGCCATAGCTTGAAAAGAAAACATCAGGCACTTCCTTGGTGGGCATGGCACCATCCATAACCATTTGCGCACTTATGGCCTCAGGCACGTAGGCAGCAGGTATAAGCTGCTTATTGTTAAACTTGCCACCATTTATCCAGGTGGTTACCCAGTTGGCCATTTCGGTAATACTGCTGTTTATACTGCCGGCCGGGCCCATTGCATCAATGTGGTAATAATCAAGCTTGTTTATAATGCTGTCTTTTTTTACGCTATAACCAATGGAGGCGTCTTTGTCGGTAGCCAATGTATCAACAGAAAAATTTGTACGTACCATGCCAAGCGGCTGCAATATTTTTTCCCTTACATTTTGTTCCCACGCATTACCTGTTAATTTTTCTATTATTACACCCTGTGTTAAAAACATAAAATTATTATACTGCCATTTTTCACGGATGCCAAACGTTGGCTCCATATATTGTATACGTTTAACAAGACTGTCCCTTGATTTTGTTGTGAAGTAATACCATGACAGATCATGCCTCGGCAGCCCCGTGCGGTGGCACATAAGATCTTTCACCATGATATTTTCATTCATGTTGTCATTATAAAATTTAAAATCGGGCAGGTAATTTAAAACGGGTTTATTAAAATCAATCTTACCGTCATCTCTTAGCATGCCCAGCAGCGATGCAGTAAAAGCCTTTGTGCAACTGCCTATGGCAAATAAAGTATTTGCGGTAACAGGCTGTTTGTTTTCGTAATCGCGGTAACCAAACCCTTTTGCATACACGATCTTATCTTTCTCCACAATCGCAACGGCAAACCCGGCGGCATGCCAATCTTTAAGCACACGCGCAAAAGCGGTATCGAGGCCTTCAAAACGTTTATCTGGCTGTGCGGGTGTAACCTTTTTTTGAGCAAATGCGGTACATGCATAAATAATAAATGCAAGGGCTAATACAATTTTTCTCATGTGCTAATATTTAAATGTTACACTTTAATCTTCAAATACGGGCCGCTACTTTCTTTGAATGTATATTTCACCTTAAACATATATTTATGCGTGACCTTCAAATAACTATATAGCGGCGGCTTTTGCAGCCAATGCCAGTTTGCTTTTTCTGTATCCGTATAAAAAGTATATTATCAAGCCCAAACCCAGCCAGCAGCCAAACCAAAGCCAGTTATTGCCCGTCATGCCGGTTAGTAAATAAAGGCAGCTTGACAACCCCAGCAAAGGTATTAGTGACAGGTTTTTTAGAAACGCGATTACTGACAGAATGATTAAAGCCGACCATAAAATAATGGTGGAAACATTTAGCGATGCATCATCGGCATTTATATTGAACAACCCTGTAAAGTAATGGGGGTTGTTAACCTGCAAAAGAATTATTGCGGCTGCTACTAATAACGGGAATATGAATTTTGAATTTAAATAAGGCATATTAAACTTGCCAGGCACTTTCTCTTTTTTTGGTATTAAGAGCACCCCGCCGCATACAAGCACAAATGCGAACAGGGTGGCAATGCTCGTAAAATCAAGAACGAATGTTTTATCGGTAAATAAAATGGGCACACCCACAAATAAACCTGTAATGATGGTTGAGAAAGAGGGTGTTTGAAATTTTGGATGAATTTTTTCAAAAACGGCTGGCAACAGGCCATCACGGCTCATACACATCCATATTCTCGGCTGCCCCATTTGAAAAACAAGTAATACGCTCGTCATAGCAATTACCGCCGCCAATGACACCAAAAACTGCATCCAGCTAACGTGGGTGTCTTCAAATATCTTTGCGAGCGGGTCGCCAACATCTTTAAAATTACGGTAGTTTATTACCCCTGTAAGCACCAGCGCCAACAATATGTACACCACGGTACAAATAACAAGGGAGAGTATCATGCTTCGCGGCAGGTCCCGCTGCGGGTTTTTACTTTCTTCAGCCATAACACTTATAGCGTCAAAGCCTATATAGGCAAAAAACACACCGCTAACAGCCGTCATGACACCACTAAAGCCGTTAGGCATAAAGCTTTTTATACCGGCATCGTTTACAGGCGCCCAGTTAGCCGGGTTTACATAATAGGCGCCCACGCCAATTACCAGTGCCACAATGCAAAGCTTTAATATCACCATTATGTTGCTAAAGTTTCTTGATTCCTTTACGCCTATATACACCAGGATTGTAATAAGCACATTTATGATCAATGCGGGAAGATCAAAAATGATTCTAAGGCTGCCAATAACAGGGGCGTTGTTCCAGGCATTCAGTAACTCCTGTGTTGATGCATTAAGCATGCTGGCAGCCTTGCCCGCATTTTCAATAACGGCCTGGTGGGCTTCCATATAACTGCAGGTGAAATAAGCTGGTACATGCACACCTATACGGCTTAAGAATGAAGTAAAATAATCGCTCCAGGAAAAGGCGACGTAAATATTGCCGATGGAATATTCCATTATTAGCGCCCAGCCAATTACCCAGGCAAATAACTCACCAAACGATGCATAAGCATAAGTATAAGCGCTGCCTGCCACAGGTATACGACTGGCAAATTCAGCATAACATAAAGCGGTAAAACCGCAGGCAACCGCACAAATAATAAACAGGAAAACCACACCGGGGCCACCCTTAAAGCATGCTTCCCCAAGGCTGCTAAAGCTGCCTGCACCAATTATAGCTGCAATACCAAAAAACGTAAGGTCGCGCAGGGTAAGCACACGTTTTAACCCGCCGCCCGCATGCGGATCGTCCTGCATGGTTTCGGCATCACCAAGTATCTTAGAGATTGATTTTGTGCGAAAAAGGGAATTACTCATGCAGTATAATTTGTATAAAAAGGTAAAATAGCGAAACGGCGTTACGCAGAAAAATATTTTTTAATGCAGCAGGCCATCAGCAAACTCTCTTTTGACAGGCAAATTTGTATACGGTCACGGGGTTAAATCAAAATCATGCTATTTCTTCTGCTAAAATAATTAATTTCATCAGGCACAAAACTATGGAATGGTAAATATTGATGCATTTCGCAAGTTGGCCCTTGCTATGCCCCTTGCAGAGGAGAAGCCGCACTTTCACCTGCCTTCCTTTAGGGTGAATAATAAAATATTCGCCACTATTCATGAGAAAGATAACAGGGCAATGATAAAACTCTCGCCTGTTGACCAATCTGTTTTTTGTGCAATTGATAAAACGGCCATTTACCCTGTGCCGGGTTATTGGGGCACCGGCGGAGCAACCTTTTTTGAATTAAGCAAGGTAAAGAAAGCTGTTTTGAAAGACGCCCTGGCGCAGGCATGGCTTAATGCAGCGCCAAAAAAACTTGCAGAAGAATATAAAAACAAAAAAAGGCCACCCCAATAAATGAGATGGCCTGTCACCTAACTATCCAACCATTGATAATCGCCTCTTGCTTCTTTAAGCCTTGCTTCTAAGACCTTGAAGGCTTTTGAAGGAACCTTCAAAGTTTAAACTAATCCTGCCTTTTAACCGCGTTTGTAATCGCCGGTTACTTCAAGCTCGCCATTGTATATCCTTACTACTTTTACATGTGTGTCGTCCTGCAGGTGTATTACATAAATGCTTTTTTCCATGCCGGGCATAATAATCTCTTCTACGCCTACAATATCAAAATCGTAATACTGGCTGCGTACCAGCGATTTTACTTCTTTATTCAGTTGCGCGGCATCGTAACGCTTTACTGAATACAAAAGTTTGCCTTTTTTGTCACGCACATCAGTGCTGGTACTTTCTTTAACACTGGTGGTTGTTTTACCTGCTGCGTTTACTGTTGATGTGCTTACTACTGCTGCTAATAATGCACTTACTGCGATGGTGATGATCTTTTTCATTTTCTTAAATTTTATAGTTTGTTTTTTGTTTTAGATGAACTGTATCCGCTCATTCACAATACAAAAATACTGTGGCTTTACAGCGGTTAAAAGGGCTGGTAGGCAGGCAGGCAGTAACGGGTGGTTATTGCAGGAAACGTGTCGGTGAAAATTTTCGCAGTACTGCCGGTTGGCGGTAAATAAAGCAGCGGGCGGCGGTAAAAGAAGAGAAATTTACATGAGAAGGGAATAATGGATGAGGTTTCCGGCTTTTCTTACTGTTTTACATTAGCAACCACTTTTGCACCGGCTTTTTTTGCTGAGGCCAGCACCTTAAAAAAGCCACCGGTATACGATATGGTATCGGCGTTTACAACAACGCTGGGGGTATCAATGGCAAGTTTTGCTTTGTTTACCTCCTGCATAATGGCACTGTCAAGCATAAACTCCGATACTTCCTTTGTACCTATATATATTTTATTATTCTTATCTATAGAAACAACAATATTTTGCTTTGCTTTTGTATCAGCTTTACCTTTTGGATTATTGACCTTTACAATGTTAGGGTTGGCGAGAGTTGCCACAATAAGAAAGAACATCACAAGTATGAACAATATATCATTTAATGCGCCGGTATGCACTTCGGGATGTGAACGTAATCTCTTTCTTATATTCATCGGTAATATTTAATCTGTTGCCGGTTAAGCAAAATCCATCTATCTTGTCGGTTCCTGTAAAATGTCTAAAAAATCTGCACTTGCCGCTTCCATTTTATTTCCGGTCTTATCAACCTGGGTAGTTAAAAAATTATGGAATACATAAGCAATCAGGCCAATAATTAAACCAGTGCCAGATGTTATCATTTTTACATATATGCCGTTGGCTATTGTTTGCAATTCAAAACCCGATTTATTTATGTCATAAAAAAGCTGAATCATACCAATGATGGTACCCAAAAAACCAAACATTGGTGCGATGCCGGCTATAAGCGATAGAATATTAAGGTTGCGCTCCATTTTGTACATTTCAAGTTTACCCACATTTTCCATGCTTTTCTCAATGCTGTCTATAGGTTTGCCTATACGTTGTAAACCCTTGTCAATCATGCGAGCAACCGGGTTATTTGTGTTTTTGCTAAGGTTGCGTGCGGCGCTTACATTGCCGCTAATAATGTTGTCGCGAATAATGTTCATAAAGTTCGCATCAATCCGCGACGCCTTGCGTATGGCTATCAGTCTTTCAAAAAAGAAGAAAATAGCCAAAACAAACAGGGTATAAAGGGGGTACATCAGCCAACCGCCCTTGTTTAAAAGAGTCCATAAATTCATGTTTTCGGGGGCTTGGGCAGCGTTTGCAGCCCCGGTAAGCAGTTTTGACGAATCAACCTGTAGTAATATTCCCATTCCTTATTATTGTTTGAAGATTGCTAAAGTAAACAGTTATGGCAAAAAAACGGTGATAGTGTTAATAAATTGCTGTTTAATGTGATTTTAGGAAAATTTTGAGGAATTGGGGGAGGGGTGGAGTGAAAGAACGCAACTAAGGAATTTCGTGAACTGTAAGTTGTATTTTTACAAAAAGCAGGTATGGAAGACTATAATCTTGACAGGGCTGCGTTTAAAATAAATACTTTTAAAGAAGCTGATAACTCCTGCATATTTGATAAAGATGTGCCGTACATAGAACGCTTAAACCAAGGCTATTACCTTAGTTTAATGGCCTACGGGTATACATTAGATAACCAGCCTAAATTAGACAGAACTGTTTTTGCAATGCATAAAGCCGGCAATTAATGGGGAATATATTTAACGACGATTTCAGAGATTTTCTTTACGCATTAAATAAACATGAAGTTGAATACCTGCTTGTGGGAGGATACGCCGTGATATTACATGGTTATAGAAGAACCACGGGAGATATGGATATTTGGGTTAATTGTACAACGGATAATTACAACAGACTTGTTAAAGCGTTCGCAGCATTTGGTATGCCTGTTTTTGGCATGACCCAGGAAAAATTTATGGATCGTGAAGCCAATGATGTGTTTTCGTATGGCAGACCGCCGGTGAGTATAGATATCATTACACGACTTAAAGGAGTAGAATTTGGTGATGCTTTTGCAATGAAACAGGTTTTTTATGAAGATGGCCTGCCTATAAATTTTATACACGTTACAAACTTAATAAGTGCTAAGAAGGCAGCAGGCCGGCATAAAGACCTTGATGATATAGAAAAACTTTCAGGTAAGGCAAAAGGCGGCCCCGGAGAACAATGAGGATTGGAAAATGAAAAGTACTGTTACCAGAAGGAACGGTGACCGACAATCAAACGCGCCGGTACCTTTTGCCAGGATGCTGATAACAATTGTGTACTGTCAACCACTATTACGGTTTCTTCTTCTATTGCATATATTATTGTATAAGGAAATACTTTCAACAATTTGTCTCTTAATATTTTCCTGTCATCAATAAAACCAAAGTTTGTTGGATACATTGAGATTGAGTCATAAGCGAGTTGTAATTGGGCAAGAAATTTTTCGCCAAGACCTGGCCTCACATTCTCATAAATATGCAAATGCTTTTTCAATGTCGTTTACAGCCCCCTCCTAATAACAAGCAGGTAAGGCATTATACTTTTTTATTTCTTATGAGGTTAAAGGATCCCTCTACAGTAAATGATTTGCTTTTACCCTCCTGGTGTCCGCTTAAGCGGTTGTAAAAAGTTTCTATTTCAGCCGGTGAATATTGTATTGAGTCAGGCGTGCCATCATGTAACCAATCATATATTTCATTCAGCCTTATATCATCAGCCTCGTCAATCATTTTATGCAGTTCCTCTTTTACTGATGTTAACATAAACGATGTTTTTCTAAATATACGACCATCAGTTTAAATATTTTCCCAATGATTTATTGAAAAGTGCTGTTACGCGTTTATGAATGCCTGTACTTTACTTTTCCCGGTCTTTTTTTCAGCCCTCACCGAATTATTTGGGCTTCTCTTCCTGAAGACATAAACTATATGTATTTTGTTTGTAACGATTGACTGATAATTTATTGAAAAATGCAATTACATCGTATCGCAATCCTACTTTTCACGCACATTTTCGTCAGCAGCCTGTATAGCCAGGTATTAAAACAACATCGCGTTTCAATACCCCTTTACTTTGATATAAATGATGATTATCACGAAATGTTAGGATTGAAGCAAGCATTAGTGGAGATTATTACAGCAAAAGATACCTTGTTGTATAGCAGTAAAAAATACAAACCTTTAAGGCGTCAAACAAACCCCGTTATTAAAATTACTTCTCCTGGAACTTATAAAGTGCGTGTAAGTTATTACGCAGACAGCACACTTACGCCCAGCACTTTTTTGGATAGTTTTAAAATAGCAGGCGACGAAATAAAGATAGAACTAAACATAAATATTCAATGGTTTGATGGAAACGAAGATGGGCTTTATGTAAATAAATACTATGGTAATAAATTAAATGTTGTGCTAAAAAGGTTGTGGAACCCGCAACAGCAATTTGATGTCAAAAGAAAACTGCTTCCTGAGTATGAATGGACAAATACCTACGATTCTGTGATATATGGAGTCCATTATCTATCTTCATCTCATTCCATGATAAGCTGGGTCTCAAATTGGAAAATTGCCTTTATGGAATTTGAGATTTTTAAAGGAGACAACTGGCTTTCCGCAAATTGCAATGCACCAAGACTTGATGCTATTCTTAACAAAGGAGAAACAGGGAAAACGCTGAAAGATATGGTACTTGACTGCGATAAAGAAAATTATAAGCCTGGTGATTCATGCAGAATATTAATTAAGTATGGGATAAACGACGCTATATTCAGAACAACAAATGCCACTGCAATGTATACGGCACATAATTACTCCGAACACCACATTTACCAGGTTGCTGATGAGTTTAGGCTGAAATGAGGAGGGTTTAATGGCGGTTGTTGATTGCATCAGCCATTCCTGCCTAAATCTCCCTTAAATTGCAATACACAATTTATAGCAAGGCATGTTTAAAAACCATCTTAAAACAGCGTGGCGTAATTTAAAGAAGCATTGGGGCTTTACGCTCGTGAGTGTTTTGGGGCTTACCATTGGTACGGGCGCGTTTATTATTTTAATGAATTATGCCGATTTTGAAAACCATTACGATGCCTTTAATAAAGATATCGACAGGATTTACCGTGTAGAAGCTTATTTTGAAAAAGCGGGTGTAATCACCGACTCATGGGTTACCAGTTCGTTCGGTTACGGGCCCGCCATGAAGAAAGAGTTTCCTGAAATAAAAGATTATGTACGTGTAAACAATTACGAAAGCGAGCGCATGGTGAAATACAAAAGCATTGTTCACCGTGAGCCGCGCGTGGTAGCTGTTGATTCAAACTTCTTTAGCTTTTTTAATTATAAGTTATTAAAGGGCGATGTTAAAAAAGTGCTTGTTAATCCAAATTCAGTCGTATTGTCTCAATCTGCTGCAAAAAAATATTTTGGTGATGAAAACCCCATCGGTAAGTTTTTAGACATTTCAACACTTCTTACAAAATACCATTGCATGGTTACCGGGGTGTTTGAAGACTTTCCGGCGCAATCGCACATACACCTGGACATGATGTTTAGTTACAGCACGCTTGCAAAATGGCAATGGGATACGTGGTATATGCACGAAGCGTATACCTATGTAAAAGTGGACAGCAGGGCCGAGGCAAATGCTGTGGAGCGCAAGTTTCCCGCGCTGGCAGAAGAATATAAAAACCTGCCCGCCCTAAAGGAAAAAAAATGGGGCGTTTATTTAGTGCCGTTAAAAAGCATACACCTTAACGCATTTAAACCTTATGAGCGGGAAACAAAAGGCAGCCGCACCACGTTAAATTTTATTATAGTAATAGCGTGTATAATTTTAATTGTGGGTTGGGTAAATTTTATAAATACCCTTATATCAAAAGCCATGGAGCGTGCTGGTGAAATTGGCGTGCGTAAAATGGCGGGTGCAAATAACCGGCACATTTTTATGCAATTTTTTGTGGAAGCCCTTTTTGTAAATGTTGCAGCATTGTTGTTGTTCTTTGTATTTGTGCTGGCATTTGTTCCTTTGTTTGAAAACCTTAGCGCTGAAACTATATTTTATCATTTTTGGCAGCGGCTATTAGTGTGGCAACTAATAGCATTTACGTTTTTATGCGGCATAATTATAACATCGGGCATACCATACCTTATACTAAAGCGGGTAAATACTGCACTGGTATTAAAAAATAAAATGGCTTTTACCGGTGGCTTTGGCAAAGTACCCAGGCTGGCACTTATAGTGTTTCAATATTTTGCAGCAATGGTGTTAATTGTAACAACAGTTATTGTGCGCAGGCAAATAAACTATATGCGCAGCATTAACCTTGGCGTGGGTATTGAACAAACACTTGTTTTAAAAACACCCGGTGCAACAGATAATTATGATGCCAGGCTTGAAGCGTTAATACACAACATAAAAACATTTGGCGGCGTAAAGGCTGTTACCGCAAGCAATACTGTGCCCGGAAGAAGTGAGCCTTTTATAATGAGCAACACACGCGATAACGACCCTTTAAAAACAACACGGCTTGACGATATGATTCGTGTTGATTGGGATTTTATTCCCGCATACGGCTTAACAATTTTAAAAGGCCGCAATTTCTCGCGCAACTCCCCGTCAGATACGGCAAAGGCGGTAATATTAACGGAGAATGCTATGCAACTATTTGGCTTTAAAAACGCGGATGATGCTGTTGATAAATACATAAACCTTGAAGGAAAAGGGGACGAACGTTTCCAGGTGATTGGCGTGGTGCAGGACTTTCACCAGCTATCGCTGAAAGAAGGGTACAGGCCTATTGTTTTTATTATGCTAAACCCATGGGACGCCCTTAGCATGCAATTTATCAGTGTAAAATTACAGGGTGCAGATGCTGCAAGTATAATGGCACAAACAAAACAGCAGTTTGCCAATATCTTTCCTGAATCTTCATTCGATGCATTTTTTCTTGGCGATTATTTTAACGCGCAATACCGCGACGATATAAAAAGCCAAACCATTGTAACAGTGTTTACATGGCTGGCATTAATAATAGTATGCCTGGGCATATTCGGCTTAAGCAGTTTTATGCTTATAAAGCGCACAAAAGAAATTGCCATACGCAAAATTATTGGCGCAGGCATGCCGCAAATACTGAGCTTGCTGAATACTGATTTTATGCTGTGCATCATCATCGCATTTGTTATAGCTGTTCCTGTCTCGTGGCTTGCCATGCACGCGTGGCTGCAAAATTTCACCTACCGCACAACTATACAATGGTGGATGTTTTTGCTGCCACCTGTTATAACCGTTGCAATAACTGTAGTAACTGTTAGCGGTATTGCATTTAAAACCGCTGCTGCCAACCCGGCAAAGAATTTAAGAGTGGAGTAAAGCCGTAAATCCTCTAAGGGTGATTTGAAGAATGGCGCAAATAAAAACAGGCAGGGTTTTAAAATCCTGCCTGCATTCAATTAAAATTATTGATTTGTAGTATTGGTTCAAACTCCTCGTTACTTAATATCTAAATCGAATGAACCGTTTGTAACAGTTTTTGTAGCTGCCCCGCTGCCACTTTCAAGAATAAGCTTACCGGTAAATGTACCCTTAACGTGAGTGCTGCTGATAGACGAAATAGTAACTGATGCATTTGATGACCCACTTGTAGGATCGTTTTGATAAGCCACGCTTGTGCTGGCCTGTGCATAAGTTAACTGCACATTGTCGTGAGCCGTTGTAGCCGAGTAAGTGCCCGCTGTAACATTGCCGCTTGTGGGTGTTATAATAAGTGTTATAACATATGTGGTGAGGCTGGAGCTTTGTACACCGGTAATAGTAAGGGCCTGTGAACCGCCAAATGCTAACAGACTGGCTGTAGCGCTATAATTAAAGGTTTGTGAACTACCATCAACCGTTGCAGTGATTGAACCAGAACTGCCAGTGGAAGAGGAGTTTTTTTTGCAGGAAAACAGTAAGCACAAGGCACACAGAGGGAGTAAAAACCGAAGTTTCTTCATTTTTTAAGAATTTAGTGTTAAGTTAATTTAATACGTTGCGAAGATAAATTTTATGGCTTTTTCAAGGCATTTTTCATATTAAAATTCCATGAAATATTGATTAATGCCGGGACACGAGATAAGGAGTAAACTCCTAAATCCCACTAAGGGATTTGAAGAATGATGAAGTTTGTTAATGTTGAGCATCATTTAAAATATAATTACTGGGATCATTTTTATTGCGGGTTATTGTTTTCAGCGGGAATGCTTATAGCCAGGAACATTACTGTGTATTAATTTGCAACCTGCCCTCAATAAATATATGCTCTTTATAGTCTTCTGATCCTTCCATTTTTAATCTTATTTCCAGTAAAGTTGTTTTTGAAAATAAGATGCCTATTAAATCTATCCTGTCAAAATCTGAGAAGGCCATTAATGAACCCTTATAGGTACAAAAGTCAGAAATGCAAACATATTTGTGATTTGTTTGCCTTAAAGCGGGAAGCAACGTATCATAGCCTGTAACGTGGGGGTTTTCAGCCCGTTCTTTTTCAGTCTGTCCTCTTATTTCATAAATCCTTAACAGATGTTCTTTTGATGGACCTGATGATGAATCGTCAAAGCAATTAAAATCAACCTCTATTTTTTTATATTCACTAAGAAACTCTGCCGCGACCGGAAATAGATGCTGGTTTTCCCTAAGCAATTCAATCGTTATATCAAATTGTTTTTGGAGTTTTAAGTTAGAATCCTCCATAGGTTATAGAATTGTTTTAATCGTTTGCATTTTAAAAGTCTTTAACTTATTTTCTCTTTGCAGAAATTACAACTTATATACCCTCGCCTCGTATGGCTTTAGTGTTATATTATTTAAAGAAGGGGCTGCTGGTGGGTTGATATAATTGCACAACAACAAAGTTGCATTTGATGATTCAATAGCTGTGTGCGCCTGTGCAGTTACAGCACTAAAATTTAAAACTATAAGAAACTTAACGCCATCCAGCTCGCGTGTGTAGGTATAAACGCTGGGGTTGGCTGCATCAAGCAGTGTGTATTTTCCATAAACCAAAACAGGGTTATCTCTTCTCAGTTTTGTTAGTTGCCTGAAGTAGTTAAGGCAACTGTTGCTATTGGTTTCCTGCGCAATTGAATTGAGGGTTGTATAATTTGGGTTTACTTTTATCCAGGGTGTTCCGGTAGTAAAACCTGCGTTAGCTGTGCTATCCCATTGAAACGGGGTGCGGCCGTTATCACGGCAGCTAAACTGCATTTCGTTTAATAATTTTTGTACATCGCCACCGGTATTTTTTACATGCTGGTATTCGGCAAGGCTGGCCTTATCGCGGTAGTCTTCAATGTTTGTAAAGCCTGCATTCGTCATGCCCAGTTCATCACCGTTGTAATAGTAGGGTGTGCCACGCATGGTTAAAATAAATGTGCTCAGCATTTTTGATGATACCTCCCTGAATTGCGGGTTATCATTACCAAACCTGCTCACAAGCCTTGCCTGGTCGTGGTTGGCGAGAAAGATAGATAGCCAGCCATTATTTGCAAAAGCACTATCCCAGCGGGTGAATACTTCTTTAAAATGCAGCAAACTATAACCACTGCTTTTGGCAATATCAACACCTTCAAAAGCATAGGCCATATTTAATTCTTTACGGTTTGTGTCAACAAGGTTGTGTGCATCTGTAAAGTTGTTGCCTGCACCTTCAGCCACGCTCATTACATCATATTTGCTAAACACTTCTTTATTCATTTCCTGCAAATAATCGTGCAGGTGCGGGCCTATAGCATAGTAGAGCCAAAACGTGTTTTCAAAGCCTTTTGGAAATGCCGGAAACGTGGTATCCTTCGCCACAAACTGAAAAGCATCCAACCTGAAGCCATCAATACCTTTATCGGCCCAAAACTTCATAATACTATACACTTCCTGCCGCAACTTTGGGTTTTCCCAGTTCAGGTCAGGCTGTTTGGGACTGAAATAGTGCAGGTAATATGCATTGGTAACGGTATCGTAGCGCCATGCATCATGGTTAATATCAAACAGGCTGTAACGGTAAGGCGGCTTGCCCCTTTCAGCATTCCACCAATGGTAATAATCACGGTAAGGGTTTGTGCGGCTGCTGCGGCTTTGTTTAAACCATTCATGCTCATCGCTGCTGTGGTTAACCACCAGGTCCATCACAAGCTTAATACCACGGTCGTGCAGGCCTTTTAGCAGGGCATCAAAATCGGCCATGGTACCAAATTCCTTCATAATGTTGCGGTAGTCGCTAACATCATAGCCGTTGTCGTCGTTGGGCGAGCTGTAAATAGGGTTTAGCCATATAACCGTAACACCAAGGCTTTTAATATAATCAAGCTTTGAAATAATACCTTTTAAATCGCCCACGCCATCGCCATCGCTGTCTTTAAAGCTGCGCGGGTAAATTTGGTAAACAATGGCTTCTTTCCACCATTTTTTTTCAACCTGCGTTGTGTTTTTTCTTGTACAGAACATGCATGATGTAAATAAGATACAATAAAAAATAAGCTTCTTCATAGCTGTATATGAAAGGTTGTAAATAAAATGGCGGTAATAAAACTACGGTAATTTGGGAAGTTATTTTTTGTTTTTTGTTTTGTGTTTTTGGGTTGCTTTAGCGCTGGCGCGCAGATAAGGATAGATTTCACGCAAAGCCCGAAGTTTCGGGCGCAAGGGCGCAAAGGAAGAATGATTTTTGGGGATAGGCTGTATAGCCTTGTTGGGCTGCAGTGGCGTTGCACACTGCGGCTGTAGTTTTTCAAATGCCCTTTACAAAAGGGGTTTTATTATTAGTTCAAGATGCCCTGCGGAACTCGAATAGCTGGTATTTAAAATTTAATTCTCCTATTTGAATTAACAACAGGAAGGATGATGCCTAAAACTATTGCAAAACGCAATGAAGTTTCCCAATCAACTGCTGCAATTTTATGAAACACCAGGTTCCATAAAAGGCTTACCGCTAAAGTTACCAGCAGCGTTATTACAAATACCCTGATAAACCCAGTTACATTTTTTTTAATATCCATTTTATAACCTCCTGTTTATAGTTTAAATTATTTTTGCAATAGTGCATTACAAGTTTCCCTCACGCCTGTTAACCAAAATTTACCATCAGTATATATCCAACCTGAACAATCTTGTAAACAACCTTTGCGCGTGCCCGGTGATTGGTCGTACAGATCCTTTGTGTTCAGCCATGGCCTACCTTACAATTACTTATTTTACAAGGTAACGTTGTTTTTATGAATTAGCCCTCTTTCAAAATTATATTTAAGTAACCTGGCAGCACATGCCGGGAGACCTGCGCCAGTGGCGGGGATATTTAACAAAACGGCGAAGTTTCGGAATGGCTTTTATTAAATAATTCGTAGGGCCCTAAAGTACTACACGAATAGCATGGGCAAAGATAAGACCTATAAGGTTTTTAAAAACCTTGTAGGTCTTGATACTGCCCCCAGGCACTAAAAGGCACAAGTGCCCCGTATTCGGGAACACTTGCGCCGGTGAGGGCGAAATGCTTTTTTTCCGCTTGGTTTTACAGCTATATTTTAGTATCTTTACTATGTAAAAACCAGGTAAATGCCAGGCAGTGTTGTTAACAGTAAAAAAGCTAAAATTGTTAAAAAGGATGAAGCATATTTGTACACCATACAACAGTTGCGCGCGCGGAATTTTAGCAGAAACCTTCCCTTTTTAATTGTTTCCGAAAGGCTACCTGAAGGGCAGGTGTACCGCGAGTTTCCTGATGGAAGGATGGAATTACAGCAAATGGCAACCCAAGGCCCCTCTTTTCATTTTCGCGTAGTAAAAAAATTACCCCCTGCAGAAGCCGCCAAAGTTAGAAAAGCGTATGGATTACGCTAAACCTACCCTGCTTGTAATCTCCGGTCCTAATGGTGCGGGTAAATCAACTCATATTCAAACTATGCTTCCGGAAGATTTCCAGGGAATCGTATCGTTTGACCGTGATAACACACGTGTATCTTTTGAAAAAACATTGGCTGCGGCAGGGCTTACGCCCGACGTGGTGGCGCAAAAGGCCAGGGATATGATGGAGGAGAAGCTGCTTAAGGAAATGAGAACTGCAATTATGCTAAAGGAGCATTTTGTATTAGAGACACCGCTTTCGCACCCTGACTATTGGCAATACATCGATCTGTTTGAAAATGCCGGTTACCAGGTACAGCTAAACTACCTGTGCCTTGATAAGGTAAGTGATTGCATTGCACGGGTTGGGCAACGGGTTGAGGAAGGCGGCCACTATGTGGGGCCGAAAACTATAAAAGGGGTATACGAAACAAACCTTAAGTATATTGAAGATTATAAAAATACTTTTAAAGTGGTTGAGCTTTACGATGGTATGATTTTACCTGAATTACTTGCCCGGTTTGAAGATAACGAAGTGACCTATGCTGTAAAGCAGGCACTGAATAAAAACTGGATAAAGAAAGGTCTTCCGGGGTGGCAGAAAGTATAAAATTATTTCTAAATCCTAATTTTTTTTCGGAAGGTTTAGAATGATTTTTTTACCAATATAAAGAACGTTTCACTAACTCTTTTTTGGATAGCCCAGTATTATATAAAAAGTGGACAAAGCCCCCAGGCACTAAAAGGCGCAAGTGACCCCGCATGGCGGGAACACTTGCGCCAGTTGGGGGCTAAACGTCCTATTTTCTCTACACGCCTGCTTTACGGAGCATATATGTGTTCAAAATAACCCAAGTTTATTTTTACGCTTTAAACTAAAGACTTAATTAGCAGTCCCTTGGTTATGATTTTATGTTGGAACGTTTTTCTCTCTATTAATGGCAACGAATATCTTTTTATAATTAGTACCCCGTTAATAATACTGCATCGATATTGACATGTCCACTGTTTTAAAACACAATGCCACTCCCAATAAAACTGTATAAACGCAGCAAGTGCATATAATTTAATACCCCTTCTTTAAACTATAAGAATTAAATGAATATTTTTATTAAGTCAATGGTAAGCACCCGCTGTAAATTGCTGGTACAGGAAGAATTAAGTAAACTTGGGTTGCACTACAGCACAGTTGAATTAGGTAAAGCGGATATTGAAGAAAACATTTCAATCCGGCAGTGGGATGAATTAAATATTGCACTTAAAAGGTCGGGCATCGAGTTATTAAAAAGCAAAAAAGACGTACTGATAGAAAGAGTAAAAACTTTAATTATTGACCTTGTGCATTATTCAGAAGGCCCGCTGGATATTAACCTGTCTGAATACCTTACACGAAAACTGCATAAGGATTATACCTACCTGGCTAATGTATTTTCGGAAACACAGGGGGTTACCATTGAACACTTCCATATCGCCCACAAAATTGAAAAGGTGAAGGAGTTGATTGAAGATAATGAACTAACACTGACTGAAATTGCGTGGAAACTTCATTATAGCAGTTTAGCGCATTTATCCAATCAATTTAAAAAGGTTACTGGTGTAACACCTTCCGGGTTTAAAAAAGCCGATGGGGCAAAAAGGGCTGTATTGGAAAGTGTTTGTATGTAACGCCTTGCCTGCTTTCCAATAAGCAGGACTGATAAAAACACAGGCATATGTAAAAGAAAAAGGGTGCAGGCATAATTCCTGCATCCTTTTTCTTTTGTTTAGCAGATAAGCTATATTATTTAGCCGGTATTATATCAATAATTACTGTTCTGTTATAAAAGCGTTCTTCCGGAAGGCTGTTTTCAAATGGCGCCATACCGGGGTCTTCACCAAAGCCGTATGTTTCAAATTTAACACTTGTCTTTCCGGCTTTTGCTAACGCCCCTTCGATGATCTTTTGCGCACCTGTTGCCCTGTTCCTTGATAAATTTAGATTATACTTGTCGTCTCCAATAATATCCGTGTGGCCATGAATTATAACAGTTCCGTTTTCAGGTATTAATGGCGCTACAATATCAGTAAGAAATTGCTCGTAAGCTTCTATCGTCTTTGACCTGTCAAAATCGAATAGTATGCTATAACGCAATCCTTCCTGTTTGGGGTCCTCCATTTTTATTAAACTTACAGAGCTTTCTTTACTTACAGAATGGCCGCTTTTGGTTTGCCCGGTCATTACTATTTTATAGTTGCCCTGGGTATTATTACCCAAAATTGTTTTTCCCGAAACAGATGCCTGGTCTGTATTATAAGGCCCGTAATGCTGTACGTTACCCTGCTCATCTGTAACATTTACTGACCATGATTCAAGCAAGTCATTAGCACCTTCTGCGGTAAAAATTACGTGACTGTCTAATGGGTCTTGCTGCACCGCCCGTATTTGTACCGGTTTTAAAAAGGGAGAAGTACTTCCACCTACCTGTAACAATAATTCAGGAGAGGTACTTGTAATATCCACCCTGCGATCACCCTCACGCAGTAATACAAGTTCTTTTGTGCCACCCGGTTGTTCCGACGGAATTACAGGCTTATCCCTGCCTTCGGTAGTTATTCTTGCACCATCAATGCCAAATACAGTTACTAAATATTGCTTTATATTTTCAGCCATTACTTTACCTTCTGCCGGGTTTTTGCCTGATGCACCGGTTAATGTAATAGCGCTTTGCGGGTTGGCCCTTAAACGGTCGCCGGTTATATTCAAAATATTATAATACACAGCCAGTTGCCTTGACGAACGGCCATTATTTAAATTAGCGGGTTGCCGCTGCTGCAGTTGTTCTTCTTTAAATGATGTTGCGTCACTTGCGCTTAACATTATATAACGGTTAGGTATAGCTGTCATTCCCTGGTCAAAAAATACCGAATTGCGCAACGGGAAAGTTTCTTTTACCTGGCGGTTCAACGGAACAATTTTTGGTGCCCGTACCGAAAACTGTACTTCTTTTTCTATTACTGCAGGTGTAATTGCAGCCGGTGGTATTACAACCGGGGTAGCAGCGGCAGCCATCTTCCTGGCCGTGCCAAATTTAAGCGCTATGCCAGCCCTGACTGTATAAACTGACCATGATTCAACAGAGCGTGGGTCGTGCCCAAAATCAGTTAAAAAAGAGGCGAAGGGGGAAAGCGTCATTTGTGTTGCACTCGTGGTTGAAGAAACGGGAATATCTATCCCCATGCCGGCCTGGCCTGAAAATACAGTTTTGTGTATATCGCTCCAGTCGCCCCTGGCATCGTTTTGTTTTAGCTGGGTGTAAGTAAAATCTTTATTAATATTAATACTGATAGTTGGGCCCGCAAATATGTAGAATGCTGAAGAAAAAGGCGCTATACGCAAACTTGGTTCTATAGCAACATAACTTACGTTGGTTGATAAATTTTCAGGGCAATTACAGGGCGCCATTACGCCATCAAATTTAGCGCCGCGGTTATCGTAAGCAATATTCACCATTCCGCCCCACACCTTGCCGGGCCGGTATTCCGCTAACAAAGATGCATAGGGCTTAACCCCATTGCCTTTATGAAAAGCCGCCGGCACAGTTAAGTTGCTGTTGAGCATTTGTGTGGTGCCGCGGTACTGGTTAAAGTTTGCTGCAACTGATTCGCCAAACCACCAAACTGGTTGGGGGCGCTTTACCTGTTGTGAATAACCTGTTGCACAGGCAAAAACCAATACCATAAAAATGATCGTGAATTTTTGCCCTGTTTTATAAACTTGTAACATATAATATTCTTTTAAAAATTAGTTGTATTGTTTCTATATTGATAAAAACATCCCGCTCAACAGAGCGGGATGAAGGATGTTATTGAGGCACGTTAACGGTTGTATTTACCATAGTAACCGAAGCATTTAAAGAAATTGCCCTTCCGTTAAGTACAGTTTGAACAGCATTGCCTGCGGTTGAGAAAGTAACACCTGCTGATGCTATGATGTTCCCTGTCATAATTCCACCGCCAGCACCGTTAATAGTGGCTGCACTGCCAACATACCAAAACACATTATTTGCAGTTGCACCGTTTATCAACATAACATTTCTTGCCCCAGTTGGTCCGGCAATACCTACTGTGAGGGACGTTGGGGCTTGAAATATCCATACAGCATTGGGGTCGCCCTTTGCGTCAAGCGTAAGGTCGCCATTTGTTATTTTAAAAGCGCCGCCTGCTGATTTGTAAACACCAGGCTGTAATGTTAAACCACCCAATTCACCCGCACCTGGATCAGAACCCCCAGGTTTTGAAGCTGGTGAAATAGCCAGGTAAGCCTGGTTTGCATCAAGCAGGCCCTGGGTAGCAATTGAGAACGAGGTTGCATTGCCCGGTGCTGGCGGTGCAGTATATATTCTGCCTTTTACATCGCCTACATTAAGCGGCGTTTCTGTGTATATATCGCCTGTTGTTTCATCATGGAAACCAGTAACCAATGTTGAGGCGCCCGTGGTACCGATACTGCCATTGTTTATCACAGTATTCAGGCCCTGGTTAGTTATACCGGCGCTTCCGCCAAACGCACCAAAAATTGAAATACTGCCTAACAGTGGTGGTATTATTGGTGGCGCTGTTGTAAAGCTCCACACATAATCGTTAACCAGTGCATTGCCCGCAACATCCTGTGCCCCAGTGCTGATGGTGGCTGTGTAAACGGTATTAGAAAGAAGGTTTGCTAACGGAGCAAAAGTTGCCGTTGTACCTGAATATGTAACCGTTCCTAAAACTGCTATTGCACCATTTTTCAACACAAATGTTGCGTTGTTAATAGTTAGCGGGTTCATCGCCTTGCTAAAAATGGCAGTTACCTTTTTATTCAGCGCCACGTTAATGGCATTATTTAAAGGATTTGTAGAAATTACTGTTGGTGGCACAGGCGCCGCAAGGGTTGTAAAGCTCCAAACATAATCGCTTACAAGTGCATTGCCTGCAAGGTCTTTAGCACCTGTTGTAATAGTACCTGTATATGTTGTATTGTAAGCGAGGTTACTTGATGGTGAAAAAGTAGCTGTTGTGCCGTTGTATGTAACCGTACCCGCAATTATTGTTGCACCATTTTTTAATACAACCGTAGTATTGTTTATGGTTAAAGGGTTCATCTTTTCGCTAAATGTTGCTGTAACCGTTTTATTTAAAGCCACATTAGCAGCATTATTTAAAGGATTGGTTGAAACCACCGTAGGTGGCGTTACGTCAAGCGCTGTGCCGGTTGTAAAGCTCCAGTTGTAACTGCTTACCATTGCATTACCTGCCAGGTCTTTAGCACCTGTTGAAATTGTAGCCGTATAAGTGGTACCTGATGACAGGCTGCTTGCAGGGGAAAATACAGCGGTGGTACCGCTGTAAGAAACCGTTCCCGGTACTGTAATGCCACCCAGCGTGGTATTAACCACCGAAAAAGTTGCGGTGGAAATAGTCAACGGGTCCATCGCTTCGCTAAACGTTGCGCCAATTTTTTTGGTAAGCGGCACATTAATAGCCAAATTCGCAGGGTCTGTTGAAATTACTACAGGCGGTATAATAGATGGCCCTGCCCCTGTGGTAAAGCTCCATATATAATTATTTAAAAGGCCGTTACCTGCCATGTCTTTAGCGGCCGTGGTTATAACAGCTGTATAAGTGGTGTTAGGTAAAAGGATAACGCCAGGCGAAAACACAGCAGTTGTGCCGCTGTAGGTAACTGTGCCCTGCACTGACGACCCGCCTAACGTGGTATTTGCCAGTGAAAAGGTTGTTGAAGAAATAGTTGACGCATCCATGGTTTTGCTGAAAGTGGCTGTGATCTTTTTATTAAAAGGCACACCAACTGCATCTTTCAAAGGATCTGTTGAAACTACAGTGGGCAAAATAATATCAGGCGCCGCGCCCGTTGTAAAGCTCCACGTATAATTACTTACAAGCCTGTTGCCCGCAAGGTCTTTAGCGCCTGTTGTAATAGTTGCTGTATACGTTGTATTGGGTAACAAATCAACCGATGGCGAAAACATGGCGGTAGTACCCGTGTACGTAACCGTTCCGGTTAATTTGGTTCCGCCGGCGGTAGTATTTGCCAGCGTAAATGTTGTTGCATTAATAGTTAGCGAATCCATCAGCTCGCTGAAAGTGGCAGAGATCTTTTTATTAAAAGCCACACCCGTAGCGGCATCTGCTGGGTCGGTTGCAGAAACGGTTGGGGCTATAACATCGGGGCCCGCGCCGGTTGTAAACGTCCAAACATAGTCGCTTACCGGCGAATTGCCCGCCTTATCTTTAACGCCGGTGGTAATTGTACCGGTGTATTTTGTATTAGGCAATAAGTTATTTGTTGGGGTAAAAGTAGCCGTTGAGTCGTTATAGCTAATTACACCAGCTATGGGCGTTGTACCCTGTTTTAAGGTGAACGTTGCAGAAGTAATGCTGGTTGGATTAACAGGCTCGTTAAAAGTAGCGCTTACTGCCTTATCCAGGTTTATATCAGCAGCAACATCTGCCGGACTTGTTGAAATTACTTTTGGGCAAACCCCGGTAAGCCCTGCTACCTCAGTAACTTTTGAACAGCCTGCAAAAAAAACGCCGAACAATAAGACAATCCAGGTGCTGCGGAAAATTTTGGGATAGCTTTTAAATACGGGCAATAACTGCCCTTCACTTGCGGAAGAATGGTTTTTCATGGTTATGTTTTATGGTATTAGTTGCGTATTTAAAAAATTTTCAACTAATCCACAAAAATATGCTAACACCACAGGCTGACTGTTACACGATTATGATATTAATTTGCACGATTCACACTGTTTTAACGGGCGCCGGGACCATGGGTAACTGGGGACACAGCGTAACGCAGCGTTTTGCACTGAGTGGCACGGAGTTTTTTTAAAGAAGCCTGTTATGAAGCGGAGATAAGACCTGTAAGGTTTCTAAAAACCTTATAAGTATTAATAATGCTGGCGCGCAGGTAAGGATGGGTGTCACGCAAATCCCGAAGTTTCGGAACGAAGTTTCGGGCGCAAGGGCGCAAAGGAAGAATGATCTTTGGGGATGAGCGGTATAGCTTTAGCGCTGACGCGCAGGTAAGAAAGGAAAGTATTTCACGCAAAGGCGCAAGGGCGCAAAGGAAGAATGATTTTTGGGGATGGGCGGTATGGCTTTAGCGCTGACGCGCAGGTGAGGATAGTGTCACGCAAAGACGCAAGGGCGCAAAGGAAGAATGATTTTTGGGGATGGGCTGTATGGCTTTGGTGGGCTGCGGTCGTACATTGCGGCTGTACTTTTTCAAATGCCAGCCAAAGACTGGAGTTTTATTTGGAAATCCTTAGACGCCCTTCGGAAGTCTAAGGATAGCGGATGTTTCGGAACGAAGTTTCGGGCGCAAGGGCGCAAAGGAAGAATGATTTTTGGGGATGGGCTTTATGGCT
>Ga0206806_1012_pt1 | contig 57264 bp, 43 predicted proteins | sample Alteio_BWOrgCont_60_FD_152911 | JGI IMG/M metagenome (GOLD analysis project Ga0206806, IMG submission 152911) | Enriched cells from forest soil in Barre Woods Harvard Forest LTER site, Petersham, Massachusetts, United States -... | ecosystem: Environmental > Terrestrial > Soil > Temperate forest >... | reverse complement strand
ACTGCTAAAATACAGAATGTAAACCTGCTGTACCACGAAGCAACTTATTTAAAAATTCTTGAACAAAAGGCCGCTGAAAGGTTTCATTCAACATCAGTACAGGCGGGCAAAATAGCGCAGCTTGCACATGCAAAACGTTTGATCATCGGCCACTTTAGCAGCAAGTACGAGACACTGGATGATTTTCTTACCGAAACGCGTGAGGCCTTCCCAAACACACAACTCGCGCTGGAAGGAGTTACTTATCTCGTTTAGTTTCCAGTTTAAAGTTCCTGGTTTAAAGTTGAAAGAAAGAGGCTGTGGTATTTTAGAAAAATCATAACCGTATGCCATAGAAGCATTAATTTTTAATCTGTGCTGTAAAGTTTCGCCCGTCCGCAAACTTTAAACTTCAAACTGTAAACTTTAAACTGCCTTGCAATCGTATTATCTTTGCAAAAAAACAGGAACGAAGGAAGATGAAGTTATACCCCGAATCGGCGGATGTGCAGTTGGAGTTTACAAAAGTAAAGGCCTTATTAACTGAGTATTGCAAAAGTGAATACGCAAAAGATAAAGCCACGCATTTACGCATACATACCAAAAAAGATTATATAGAGCTGGAGCTGCAGCAAAGCCATGAGTACAAGTTACTGCTGCAGCAAAGCCAGTATTTCCCCAACGATTATGTGCTTAACATTTCAAGGGAAATAAAATTGCTGGGCATACCCGGTGCAACACTTAGCGGCGAACAGTTTATACAGGTACGCAAACTTGCGGAGAGTATTGAAAAAATATTCCGCTGGTTTGATAATGAGCGCCGTCTTGCTTACCCGGCCCTTAGTAATGTGATTAAAGACACCTACTACGAAAAAGTTATACTTGAACTGATTGATGAAGTGCTTGACGAAACAGGCAGCGTGAAAGATACAGCATCAGGCGAGTTACAAAAAATACGCATGGGCCTGTACCGTAAACGTAATGAGTTGCGGCGTATGTTTGAGAAAGTAGTTGCAAGGCTAAATAAAGCCGGCTATACAGCGGATATTGACGAAAGCTTTAGTAATGGAAGGCGCGTGGTTGCAGTATTTTCTGAACATAAAAGGCAGGTAAAAGGCATATTGCATGGCGAGAGCGACAGCCGTAAAACAACATTTATTGAGCCTGAAGAAACCATACCGCTTAATAACGATGTATTTGCATTGGAGAATGATGAGCGTAAGGAAGTACAGCGCATATTGCGGGCATTAACAGGCAACCTGTCAATATACAGCGGCCTGCTGCAAACCTATCTTGAAGTGGCAGGTGAGTACGACTTTATTTGTGCCAAGGCAAGGCTTGCTATTGAAATGAATGGCAACTATCCCAATATTGTAGATAAGGCCTGCGTTGATCTGAAAGATGCGTATCATCCATTGCTGTATCTCTACAATAAAAGGTCATCAAAAAAAACCATACCTGTTAACTTAACACTTGATGAAAAAAACCGCATACTGGTAATAAGCGGTCCCAATGCGGGCGGTAAAACCGTTACCATGAAAACCATTGGCCTAAACCAAATGATGGTGCAAAGCGGTTTACTGGTGCCTGTAAATGTTACAAGTGTAATGGGCATTTTTAAACAACTATTCATACATATTGGCGATACTCAAAACCTTGAGTTTGAGTTAAGCACTTACTCATCGCACCTGTTGCACATGAAATATTTTATTGAAAATGCAACCGGCAAAACATTATTCTTTATTGACGAATTGGGCAGCGGCAGCGACCCTAACCTTGGTGGCGCATTTGCCGAAGTGATAATGGAAGAACTTGCACGCAGGCACAGCTTTGGTATTGTTACAACACACTATCTTAACCTTAAAGTAATGGCAAACCGTACCATTGGTATTTTAAATGGTGCTATGGCTTTTGATGAGGTTAACCTGCAGCCACTATACAAATTAACTATTGGTAAGCCGGGCAGCAGTTATACCTTCTCTATTGCTGAACGTATAGGCCTGCCACCGCAACTGATAAAGCGTGCAAGGGGCCTTGTTGAAGAAGATCATTTCAGGCTGGATAAATTGCTGAACAGAACTGAACAGGACCTGCAGAAACTTGAAAAAGAAAAAAAAGAATTGCAGCAGTTGGTAAAGGAGAATGAAAAATTGAAAAAAGAAATGCAGGTGGTAATGGATAAAGAGCGGCACAGCCAGCAGGTTGAAATGCAAAAACACCAGAACAAAATAACTGAAGAACAGATAAATTATTTAAAAGATACTGAGCGAAAACTGAAGCAGATTGTATTGGAATGGAAAAAGAGCGATAAAAAAGATGAAGTTATAAAGCAGGTACAAAATCTTTTGTTTAATAAGAAGGAGACGGCAGTAAACAATAAGCTTGCAAAAAAAGCAGAATCAAAATACCGTGAAACCAATACTGCCATTGCGGTTGGGGTAAAAGTAAAAATGAAAAAGAACCACCAGGTGGGTGAGGTTAAAGAGATAAGGGGTAAAAGAGCGGTTGTGCAAATAGGGCTATTACCAATGAGCGTAGATTTATCTGATCTTATTACCGTTGAAGAAAAAGTTATTGCTTAAACAAAAATTGTTTTATTTTTAGTGCCTGTAATTACTAACCCTGCAAAACTGCAATATGCCTGTATTTGACAAAGTTCTGTTGGTTGAAGATGACCCGATAACCATATTAGTTTGTAAACGTACTATTGAGATAGCTGGTTTTGCAAACGAGGTAAAGTCAGTAATTAACGGGCAGGAGGCTATTGATTATTTAAAGGACGGTGAAGAAATACCTGACCTTATTTTGCTCGATCTTAACATGCCTATTTTAAATGGATGGGAATTTTTAGAATGGTATACAGGCTGGGTTGCCAGTGCACCAAAAGTACCATCTGTGTATATTTTATCCTCAACTGTTGACCCCGAAGACCAGAAAAAAGCCATGGAATATTCCTGCGTAAAAGGGTTTATTTCCAAACCTCTTACAAAGGAACACTTATCAAATCTTGAAAAAGAATACGGGCGCTTATAAAAAACTTAGTGGCACTTTTAGCGCCTTGCAATTAAATTACCAATAAATATCGGTTAAAGCGGGCTTATATTCGGTTTTAAGTAATAAATTGCGCTGCTATGCAGTAATTGCATACAAACAATATCCAATATCGTATTACGCAAAGTAATATTTCCTATGAGGCGTTACCAGCTAATAGCAATTATACTGCTGCTTGCCTGCACAGCAAGGTCCCAACGACAAGATATCAAATTTGATCATTTTGGAACAGCCAATGGATTGTCTCAAAGTAACGTTTTATGCATACTGCAGGATAGCAGGGGCTTTATGTGGTTTGGTACAAGGGACGGCCTTAACAGGTACGATGGTTATGTATTCTCTGTTTACAGAAACATTCCCGGCGATAGGAACAGCCTGGGCAACAACCAGGTTGCCTCAATTACAGAAGATAACGATCATATTATTTGGCTGGCAACAGGTGGTGGCGGCCTTTGCCGTTTTAACAGGGAAAAAAATTCGTTTGAAAATTTTACTCACAATGATAATGACCCCAATACCATTGCAAGCAATTATGTAAATTATGTGCGGGCCGACAGTCGCGGAAATATATGGGCCGGTACAGATGGTGGTGGCCTTGATGAATACAATCCCTTAACAAAAAAATTTACGCATTTTACAAATAAACCAGGTGACCCAAATAGCATTGCTGACAATTTTATACGCAGTATTTACGAGGATAAACACCACAACTTATGGGTTGGCACTATTAACAAAGGGCTTGATGAATACAACCCTGAATTAAAGAAAATTGCACATTACCAAAACGATTATAAAAACCATGCATCGCTAAGTAATAACGATGTTTATTTTGTTTATGAAGATAGCCGTAACCAAACATGGGTTGGTACAAATGGTGGTGGCCTTAATTTGTTAAACAGGCAAGCAGGCACCTTCACCCGTTTTCAAAACAACCCGCATAATGCAAACAGTCTTTCAGCAAACTCTATTTACGATATTTACGAGGATGAAAAAGGCAATTTATGGCTGGGTACCGAAAATGGGGGCCTTAGTATATTCAACCCTGTTACAAACACTTTTACCAACTACCTGCACGATGATATAGATAACAGCAGCATCGGCAATAATTCTATCTATTCAATCTGCAGGGATACACGCGGCGATATTTGGCTGGGCACCTTCTCAAACGGCGTAGATTTTATTAATGCAGATAACCGCAATTTTAAATATTACCGCCACAGCCTTGATGCCAACAGCCTTAGCAGCAATAAAATTTTGTGCATTTACGAGGATATAAAAAACAATGTATGGGTAGGTACCGATGGTGGTGGTTTAAATATGCTTGATCCTAAAACCGGCAATTTTACACATTACACGCACCAGCCCGGCAATAACAATACTGTTTGCGGCAACTATGTGTTGCATGTTACTGAAGATAACAGCAATAATTTGTGGATAGGTACATGGGCCGATGGGCTAACTGTGTTTAACAAACAAAAAAACACCTATAAAACATACCGTAATAACCCGGCAGACCCTGGCAGTTTAAGCGGTAATAATGCGTGGTATACTTACAGGGACAAACAGAATAATATGTGGGTGGGTACATTTGGTAACGGGCTTAATTTGTACAATAGTAAAACAGATAAGTTTACGCATTATATGTACGATGCAAAAAACCCGTTTAGCATAAGCAACGATAAAATTCATACGGTATTTGAAGATAGCAAGGGCCGCCTATGGATTGGTACTGAAGGTGGGGGCCTTAACCTTTTCGACAGGGCCTCAAACAAGTTTATACGCTATGTGCACAGCGATAAGATCAACAGTATCAGCGATAATAGTATAGAAACAATTTTTGAGGATGGTGATGGCAAATTGTGGGTAGCTGGTGCTGCAGGGCTAAACTACTTTAACCCCGAAACAAACAGTTTTACAGTTTACACAACAGCCAACGGGCTGCCCAACAATATTATTTTTGGTATTTTGCAGGACGGTAAAGGCAACCTGTGGGTTAGTACAAACAGGGGCCTTTCAAAATTTAACCGCAAGGCAAACAGGTTTGAGAACTTTAGCACGGCTGATGGTTTGCAGGGTGATGAGTTTAAAGAAATGGCTTTTTGCAAAACGCGCAATGGCCTTATGTATTTTGGCGGCAACAATGGGTTTAACGTTTTTCATCCCGATAGTGTAAAAAGAATGTATTACGATCCCCCGCTTGTTTTTACCGATTTCAGGATATTTAACCAGTCTGTTTCTGTTTCAAATGCTGATAGCATTTCTCCGTTAAAACAAAACATCTCCGAAACAAAAGATATTACTGTTTCATACAAGCAATCAGTTCTCGCATTCCAGTTTGCATCACTTAACTACTGCCCTTCAGGAAAGAAAAGGTACAAATACAAACTTGAAGGTTTTGATGAAACCTGGAACGACATCAGGGGCGCACGTATAGCAAATTACACTAATCTTAATTCCGGTACTTACACACTTAGGGTAAGGGGGCTTGATAACCAGGGCAACTGGTCAGGAAAAGAATTGTCGCTTACATTAACCATTACACCACCTTTTTGGCAAACCTGGTGGTTTGAAACACTGGCTGTTTTGGCTGCCATTGGCATAATCATCGCCATTTTCAGGATAAGGCTTCGTTTAATAACACGGCAAAAAGCATCGCTTGAAAAACAGGTACAGGTACGCACGCTGCAATTGGCGCAATCTATAGAGCAGGAAAAGCAGGCAAGGCAAAATGAAGAACAGGCAAGGGTAGAGGCGGAGCGTGCAAACCGTGCAAAAAGCGTTTTTCTTGCAACCATGAGCCACGAGATACGTACGCCTCTGAATGGCGTTATCGGCATGTCGTCGTTGCTGGCAGATACTGAGTTAACAATTGAGCAGGAAGAATATGCAACAACAATAAAAAGCTGCGGCGAAAGCCTGATGTCGGTTATAAACGACATCTTGGATTTTTCGAAGATCGAATCCGGCAATATGGAACTGGAAAGGCAGGATTTTGATCTGCGCACCTGTATTGAAGAAGTGCTTGATGTGTTTGCAGGCAGTGCTGCTAAAAGCGGGGTTGACCTTGTATATGAAATTGACCATAATGTCCCTTCTCAGGTAGTGGGCGATGTGCACAGGCTAAGGCAGGTGTTGATGAACCTTGTTGGTAATGCCATGAAATTTACGCACAAGGGCGAGGTGTTTATAGGTGTACATCTAACTGAATCATCAACAGATGAGGAGCTAAACATTTGCTTTGAAGTACGTGATACCGGCATTGGTATTCCGCCTGATAAAGCGCACCGCCTGTTTAAAGCGTTCTCCCAGGTTGATTCATCAACTACACGCAAGTATGGCGGTACAGGCCTTGGGCTGGCTATTTGCCAAAAATTGGTTAGGCTTATGGGTGGTGATATTAATGTTGAAAGCCGCCCTGGTGTTGGCACCACCTTCTCCTTTAACATTCTTACCACAGCAAGTGAGCAGCCCCAGAGAAAGTATGTGCATTATAACCACCCCGAACTGGATGGAAAGCAAATATTGATTGTGGATGATAATACCACCAACAGGCGCATTTTGCACACCCAGCTTGAGCAGTGGAAACTTACACCTGTATTGGCCGCCTCGGGCAGGGAAGCACTTGGTATGCTTGAGGCCGGCAGCAGGTTTGACCTTGTGATAACCGACATGCACATGCCTGAAATGGATGGTGTTGATTTAACAAAGCGTATAAAGCAGTTGCGGCCACAGTTGCCGGTAGTATTGCTCAGTTCAATTGGCGACGAACACTCCCGTAAATTCCCAAATCTTTTCAATGCTGTGCTTAATAAACCTATTAAGCAGCAGGCCCTGTACCGCTGTATTATGCAGGAGCTAAAAGCAAAAGATAAATATGAAGCAACAATAAACGGCGAAAGCAGTATAAAGAACCACGCCAACCTTGCTGAGCGTTACCCGCTTAATATACTAATTGCCGAAGACAACATAATAAACCAGCGCCTTATGGTGCATGTGCTTAATAAGCTTGGTTACCAGCCACAACTGGCCGAAGATGGGCAGCAGGTACTTGAAAAAGTGGTGCAGCATAATTTTGACGTGATATTTATGGATGTACAGATGCCCGAGATTGACGGCCTGGAAACCACACGAATTATAAGACGGCAGGAACAGGCACAACCCGTAATACTTGCCATGACGGCAAATGCCACAAAAGAAGACCAGCAGGAATGTCTTGCCGCAGGCATGGACGATTATATAAGCAAGCCAATACAGTTAAATAAGCTTGTTGCCATGATTGAAAACTGGGCCATGAAAAGGAAGAAGTTGCTGGTTGATTAGTTAATTGGCAACAGGCAGTTGATTGGTTGAATAGTAGTATCTGTTGAATTGTAAGAAGCGGTTGATTAGTAAAGAAGATTTTGTTACACGGTTTATTTCAATCTGCCACGAAGTGGCCCCTTTGGGGCGATCCGCAATCGTTTCACTTTTTACTTTTCACTTCTTCACTCATAAATACTAGCCGCGGTTTTTTCTGCAATGCCTTTTGGGGCAAGCCATGCAAGCGCTGCGCCAAGCTTATTTGCAAAACCGGTAATAACCTCTGTTTTTTTGCCAAACATTTTTTGTACGGCTATTGCGGCAACATCTTCCGGCTTCATGTTGAATTTTTCAGCTGCTTTCTTACCCTTTTCGCCAATATTGGCACGCTGCGGAAAATCAGTATCGGTAGGGCCGGGGCAAACACATGTTACAGATATATTTGTTTTTTTTAGTTCGTAATGCAACGCCCGGGAAAAACTAAGCACAAACGATTTTGATGCTGAATACACCGCCAGGTATGGTACCGCCTGGTACGCGGCTGAGCTGGCAATGTTTAAAATATATGAAGGCGAAGGCTGCTTTTTCAACAATGGCAAAAAAAACGAGGTTAACTGCACCAGCGAAACAACATTTACCTGCAGCATGTTAACATGGTCTGCCTCACTGTATTTTTCAAACAGGCCGCTTAATCCATAGCCTGCATTATTAACCAATATATTAACCGCGTAGTTGTTGGTTTGGCACCAGTTTAATATTTGTTGCGGGGCATTTGCCTGGCTAAGGTCGGCAACAAAATAAAAGGCCTTAATACCGTATTGCTGCTGCAGGGTATTGCATAATTGCTGCAAAAGGTTTTGGCTGCGCGCTACCAGCAGCACATCGGTTTTGCGTTTTGCAAGCTCTTCAGCTATATTTTTGCCAATACCTTTGCTTGCCCCGGTAATTAATGCAAATGCCATAATAGTGTTTGTGTAAATTAAAAAGCCACGTTTTTACAACGTGGCCTCAAATATAATCTGTTTAGCGGGGTTACTATAAAACTTAGCGGTTAACTTTTGCTGCAAATTTGTGGTAAAACGGTGTTTTGCTGTTTTCACTTTTGGGCGCGTACTTACCTGTTATAATGGGTATATACATTACCCTGCGCCGGCTTTTTTCACCAAAATGCGGGCTTTGCTGTACCCTGTGCCAAAGCCTGCCATCGTGCACTGACAGGTCTCCCGCAAACATATCAAAGCCGGCTTCACGCTTGTCAGCGTTGTTGTCAACAAAATATCTTTTACCAAATAAAAGTTTTATCATGCCCTGTTTATGGGTACCGGGTATAACCCTAAGGCCGCCATTTTCAAAGGGGCAATCATCCAAATGAATGCCCACATTAAGCATGGGCATAATTTTCTGGCCTAAAAAAAGGTCGCGGGGGGCATCGGTATGCCAGCCCATTTGGGAGAAAGCGCTGTTTGGTGTGCGAACGTAATTATTCATTACCAGGCCATCCTTCTCAATTTCTCCAATACGTCCCTCGTATGGCTTAACCAAAGCGGTTAGTAATTGTAATCTTTCATCCTGCAAAAGCTCATGCAAAACAGTGCTATATTGTGATAGAAAGCAAAGACGCTGTATTGTAGGGTTTCCGTTTTCATCTTTGCCGTATTTAAGCGGTGTGCCATTTACTTTCTCTTTTCCTTCCTTTATCCATTGCTGCTCAACCTTATGCGCCTCACTTAAAAACAGCTTTGCTTTTTCCCTGCTCACAAAATTCCTGAAAACGATTACGCCATACTTATCAAAATAGTCTAATTGCTCATCAGTCAACTTTTCTCCTAATGTAAAAACGGGTTCTGTAATTTTTTTCATATTTCCTGTTAGGACTGGGAGTTTTTTAAAATACCAAGCTACTTGAAAAAGGCAATATTACAAAATTGCGTATTTAATATTTATAAAAACACTGTACTTTTCATTTTTAAATGGAACTTAATCTTTTGAATATATACAAATTTTTGATATTTACCCTCTTAAACCGGTTGTTTTGAAGAATATAGTGTTTGCAGTATTATGCTTGCCTTTTTTTTACCCAATTAAGAGTTTTTCACAAGATAGCACCAAAAGTAAACTGCTGCTGTTGCCGGTAATAACAAGGTCTATTGAAACTGATTGGTCGTTTGGCGGGGTTACTTCGGCTACTTTTCACTTCGGTAAAAACGATTCAGCTACAAGAACGTCTAACCAGCAGGCGTTGGTATTATATTCCTTAAAAAAACAGCTGGTATTTGTTTTAAATGGCAGTATATATTTCCCCGATGAAAAATACATACTAAACAACCAGGTATCCTACAGCTATTTCCCGGATAAGTTTTGGGGGCTGGGTAAACACACCCCCGCCAGCAATGAAGAGCCGTACACCTTTAAACAGTACTATGTGTACATGCACCTTCTTAAGGCCGTTAAAAAAAACCTGTTTGCAGGGTTGCTGTTTGAATACCAAAACTTGCTGAAGGTTAACTATATACCAGGTGGGTTATTTGATAAGGAGAATGTGGCAGGCAGAAACGGGTATAAAGTAGCAGGGCTGGGCGCAAGCCTTACCTACGATAACCGTAATAATGCCTTTGCGCCTGGTAATGGTGCTTTTATACAGGCCTATTTTAACCACTTTGACCCTATTTTAGGCTCCGGCTTCAATTATACCAATATTGTTATTGACCTCAGGAAGTTTATACGTGTTTATAACAACCAGGTGCTGGCATTGCAATTGTACAATTTCATGAATGTGGGCGATGTGCCATTACGCAGCCTGGCAAACCTGGGCGGATCGAACAGTATGCGTGGCTTGTTTGACGGGCGCTACAGGGATAAAAACCAGTTGGTTTTGCAGGGCGAATACAGGACGCCCATCGCAGGGCGGTTTGGCGCAGTTATATTTACTGGCGTTGGAGATGTAGGGCATACCGTTACTGATTACTCCTTCAAAGATCTTAAATACTCCTGCGGTGGCGGCCTGCGCTTTGCTGTTGATAAAAAGGAAAAATTAAATATCAGGCTTGATTATGGCCTTGCCGGAGGTAAAAACCATGGATTATACTTTCAATTGGGTGAGGCGTTTTAGTTTTTTTGCCGCGCAATTTTTAATCCCAGGTAGTATGCTGCGTAGGCAAATAAAGGCGCAACCAATACATCAACTGTGTAATGTACATGCTGTACAAGTACAAGTATGCCAACTGCGGTGCCCGAAATAAAGGCCAGCAACTTATCCGTTTTCTTTTGAAGGCAAAAGCCTATAATAAACATAGTTGCGGTATGGCCTGAAAAAAACAGGTCTTTCGTAATAAAATTCTTTCCGTAAAACATGTTGCTCAGCGGGTCAATTATGGGTATCAGGCCTGCGGGCGGGTTAAGGTTTACAGCAGATATAGTAATAACCCTGAAAATGCTCAGGCAGATAAACGTCCATAAAAAATCTAAAAAAATACCGGGGCTGTAAAGTGACCGGATTGTTATTAAAATGGATGTACCCCATATAAGAATTACTAATGGAATAGAAACATTTATAGCCGGAATGCGGTTTAATACAATATCATGCATAACCTCACCCTGCCTGCGCTGTATGTACTGGAAAAAAAAGCCGAACAGAACAAACACGGCTATTAGAATACCGAGGCCTGCTATAAATTTTTTTCTGTATGCGGGTTGTTTTAAAGCGTTTGCCCAGCTTGATTTCCTCACTTTAACCGGATTATATAGTGGCTGTTAATTAAAAGTCGCAAATATATACTTCATATTTTTAATACAATGTATTTAAGCACAACTTAATAAACCCAGCCACTATAATTTAGCAATAGCAGGTATCTTAAAGCAAAGTCATTAATAGTGCCACCTTACAAACGCTTCCATTGCCGCATATTTGGTCAAGCCGAGCAGGGCATATAGGTTTGCTGTATTGCCATTGCGTTCTTCAGCACGCTGCCAAAATTCCCTGCTATCTGTCCCTTGGAAAGGCACACTATCCTTTTGGCTTTGATGTATAAAAATGCCGTAACGTTTTTTAATTACCTGGTCTGGGCTCATAGGTATCGCCATTTCAATATCGGCAATATCCCATTCCTGCCAGGCGCCTTTGTAAAGCCACACCCAGCAGTCATTTACCCATTCCTCGCCCGCTGCTTTAAGCCTGCGCAGGCTTTCAAACACCACGTCAAGGCAAACTTTGTGGGTACCATGCGGGTCAGCAAGGTCGCCGGCACAAAATACCTGCTGCGGTTTTATTTTGCCTAACAATTCAACGGTAAGCCTCACATCTTCCTCGCCCATCGGCTTTTTTTCAATAGTGCCTGTTTCGTAAAACGGCAGGTTTTGAAAATGTATATTTTCATCTTTTAACCCAACATATTTACAGGTAGCTTTGGCTTCGCACCTTCTTATCAAACCCTTAATACTCCTAATTTCCGGCGTATCAATCTGGTGCAGTTGTTTGGTGGAAAGAAATTTGCGTGCTTCAGCAAGTATCTGCCTGCTTTTCTCATTATCCATATCAAACATCTGCTGAAAGCCTACAGCAAAGTCAATAAAACGTGTAACAAACTCATCCGTTACCGCAATATTGCCGCTGGTTTGGTAAGCCACATGCACATCATGTCCCTGGTCGTGCAGGCGCATAAACGTGCCGCCCATGCTTATTATATCGTCATCGGGATGTGGGGAGAATATCACGCACCGTTTTGGGAATGGTATGCTCCGCTCCGGATGGCTGGGTATGTTGGTATTGGGTTTGCCGCCGGGCCAGCCGGTAATACTGTCACGAAGCAGGTAAAACACCTGCAGGTTAATTTCGTAAGCATCGCCTTTTTCTACAAGAAGGTCACCTAAGCCATTTTCATTGTAATCGTGCGTTGTAAGACTTAAAACAGGCTTCTCAAGCTTTAATGCAAGGTTTACCACAGCACGTTTGATGATAGACGGCGACCATTGAATATCGCCTGTAAGCCAGGGAGATTTAAACCTGGTAAGCTCACTTGCCGCAAGCTCATCAACCACAAAGGTACAATTGTTGTGCTGCTGCAGAATGCTGGCCGGTACCTGCTCTGTAACATTGCCTTCCACTGATTTGGCTATAATGGCAGCCTTATTACCCCATGCCATAAGCAATATACGCTTGCTCTTCATAATGGTGCTTATGCCCATGGTAAGCGCCAGGCGGGGTACTTTGGCAATATTGCTAAATTCTTTTGCGTTGGCAGTACGTGTGTTATTATCTAAGTTTATTATCCTTGTTTTGCTGAATATGCTTGATCCAGGCTCGTTAAAACCAATATGGCCGTTATTGCCAATACCAAGCACCTGCAGGTCAATTCCACCCGCTTCATCAATTTTTTGTTCGTATTCCGCGCAATGCTGCTTTGCCTGCTCCTTGGTAAGGTTGCCGTTGGGCAGGTGTATATTGGCGGGGTCAATATCTACATGGTCAAACAGGTGGCGGTGCATAAAACTCCAGTAACTCTGGCGCGCACTTCTCTCAATCGGAAAATATTCATCAAGGTTGAAGGAAACCACATTTTTAAAACTCAATCCTTCCTCGCGGTGCAGGCGCACCAGCTCAGCATACATGCTGATGGGGGTAGAGCCCGTTGCAAGCCCCAGTACACATTTTTCGCCTGTGCTTTGTTTTTGCTTAATAAGCTGTGCAATTTCTGCAGCTACGTAAGCAGAGCCGCTTTTTGTGTTTGAGAAAATTTCTATATGAATTTTTTCGAAAGAATCTACCATGCTCATAGTAATGTTTGTTTGGTTGTGGAATGGTATGGCTAAGTGTAATAATGTAAAAAGCGAGCGGCAAATATAATTTGTAATACAGGCATTTTGCACTTTTTTTTAAAAATTACAATGTGGTAACGCCTTACCTTAAAACGAAAAAAGCCCCCGAAGGGACTTTTTCCTGTGACTTTTATAGCTATTGATCAATTCAATTATCTTCTGCCGCCTCTTTGTGGGCCATTGCCGCTGCTGCGCTGCTGCGGTTGTGCCTGTGGCCTACTGAACTGTTGTTGTGGCCTGCTGATCTGCTGTGTCTGTGGCCTGCTAAACTGTTGTTGCGGCGCACTAAAACGCTCTGGTTGGCGGTATTGCTGCTGCGGCCTGTTCTGCTGTATTTGCGGCCTTGCCTGTTCCATACGTGGCTGGTTGTAGGCCATCCTGTTGTCAGGGGTTGCATTATACCGGTTGTTGTTAACGGCGTTCTGCTGCCTGTCCAAATTTCGTATGGGTTGCCTTGGCTGATTATTTACAGGTTGCTGGCTGGACCTGTAAGGCGCAGGCGCACTTTGCTGTGGCGCCCTGTTATTAAATTGTTGCTGCTGCCTGTTGTTATTGGGCAGTTGCATATTATGCTGCTGTTGCGGCCTGTTAATAGTACCCGGCCTTACGTTAGGCCTGTACATTTGCACGCTGCCCCTGTTAAATACTGCAGCACCCGGCCTGTTTGCATTACGTATAGGCATTGCGTCTATCCTTCTGTTGGTAAACCTTTCAACTTCATGCCTGTCTGGCCCGGCAACAAACCTTGCGTTATGGTAACTATTTACATTATTAATAATGGTGGTATTTCTTATTACGGTAAAATTTGTGCGCCTGTCAACGCAATAACGGTTAAACGAGCCACTGGTAATATAATTACGGGGGCAAAAGTTCCATCTTTCAGCTGGTATATACCCGCCATAACCTACGCCTACACCAATGCTTATGCCCGGCATAAGGGGAGCCCAACCATAATAATCACCACCAGTACGCCAGCTAACCCAGGCCGGTGCCCATTCATAACCGGGTACCCACATCCAGTGGCCGTTAAATGCCCAGCGGCCGTAGTGAAACGGTGCCCATCCCCAGTTGTAGTTTGATACCCATGTCCATCCCGCGTCTGTATAAGCCCAGTTACCATTTGAATAGTAAGGGGTAAAATCAGCCTCATTGCTTACCCATACCTGGCCATAATTGGGGTCGTCTTCCCAGGTACCATAAGGGCTCAATGCATCGTAAAATGTGTTAAAGTCAACGTCCTGTTGTGCTTCAACATTGGCGCCCTGGTCGTCGTATGCTTCACCCTGCTGCGCAGGCGGCTGGTTATTATAGCCCTCATCCGGCTGTTGGGCGCTGGCATATTTTGGGGCACTGCAAGATAATGCCATTATACCTGCAGTTGCAATGCCGATCAATGTGTTAAAATTCGCTTTCATAAAATTTTTATATTAAGGGGTAATGAATTTATCCTTCCACTTATATTGACGTATAAATAACCATAAGTTTAATGCCCGTATTATGGTTTTAAGGCATTTTATGAAAGCTTTTGCATTTGCAACCTTGTTGCAAGTTGAGGGTAGTTTAAGTGTTTAAAGAATTTATAAGCGGAGTTATACTATTTTTAAAAAAACTGGTTGTAATGACTAAAACTGAACTTGTTGTTGAAGCAGCAAAAAATGAGGTTGTGCAAAAAAACTTTGGCTTTACCCGACAACTGCTGCAGGTGCATGAAGTTGTTTATGAAGTTGATATGCCTAAGGTTTTACGTGTTGATTTAGACAGAGAAGATGGAAACGCGATTGTTTATTTCGGTATAAAAAATGAAAAATTTTATTTGGCCGTGAAAGTTGATACAAATCAAATAGTTGCAGTAACGTATGTTGGTACTGAAAGTTTTAATTCTGTTAGTTTTATTGCAACAAGCGAAACGTTAACATACGATGAACTTTGTGCCAGTACAAAACTAATTCCAACAAGCGGCCACAACAACGGCAGCATAAAAAGAGGCTCATTGCCATATAAATACAGCTCAATAAGATTTGAGCCTAACCCTGAACCTGATGAATTCGAGGATAAGCTAAAAAAACTGCTTGATTTTTTGGAGCAGGATGAAAAAGGTGTTTTAGAGCTTATTGAAAATGCAGGAGGGATTATCCAGGTTACTTCCATATTCCACAATGGTAATACAATGCTGGGTGGCCACAATATAGATAAAGAGACGATAAAGCGGATGGCCGCGTTAAACCTTTCTATCGACTTTGATCTGTACGCAGAAGGAAACTTTTTTTTGGACGATAATCAAATCACTGGTTAAAACTCCACATGCAGCCTTGCTGAAACTATGCTAACTGGCCCCCTGTCTTTGTTATACGCCGGATGCAAAACAAACTGATAATCGGGGCTGATAAAAAGGTGCTTAAACAGGTTAAGCGAGTAGTATAATTCAACAATTTGTTCCTTACCGTAATTTAGTTGGCCATCGCCAATTAAAAAGCCATAACCGCCTTTGGTTAAATAAGTTCTGTGCAGCTCGCTCAGGCCATTTGACACATAAGCCAAGCCTAATTTATCGTCCTTCCGCTTCCAAATATCACCGTCTAACTGTATGCCTGCGCTAAGGCTCTTGTCAATCTCTGTAAAAGCCCAGGTTTCGTTATTGCCATCATTCCAGCTGCCTTTCAGGTAATAGTGAAAACTACCCACCACCTGGTCGTACGATGCATAGTAACCCCATTTATCCCTGCCATACATGCGGCTTGCAGTAACATCAGGTGTACCGGGTGAGGCAATGGCATCGGCATAGCTGCCCATACGCGCCTTGTTCCAGAATATCCCGCCGCGTATATCGGCATTATGCGCACTGTCTTTATAAAAAATACGGTTATTCTCTACTTCCCAAACCATACCGATAGCCTTACCGGGTTTCCATTGCAGGTTCATGCCGTTGGCTTCGGTGGGCACAAATGTGTTGGCATAGCGCAATGCCCAGCTTTTAAATACAGCCTGTACAACTGCACCAAATGTATAACCGCGGGTGTTGGCGGGATAATCCCATGCACCATGGCCCATAAGCGACCAGTTAAAAAACTGGCTCCGTGGGTCATGTGTGATAATGGAGCTGCCAAAAAAATCGGTCAGGCTAAATTTACCCGCCAGAACTGAGATATATTCCTTGTTTGTATACTCCCGTACCTGGTTAACATCATTATCAACCTGCTCCTTTTTCTTTGAAAGAGGAAACCGGTGCTCAATATACAACCTGCCAATGTAGGGCTGCGGTTTTGGATTACCCACACGGTATATTTCCCCATTGGGAAAGCCTGCAATACCCAAAGTTTTGCTAAGCCCTTTGCCGCCCGCCAATTCAGGGTTAAATACTATATAGGAGTGGGGGGCGAATTTAAATGCCGCAAATATTGTTGCTGTCAGCGATGCACGCACCGGCTCATGCGGCAACAGGCTGTTATTGCCCTGGTAAGGTGAGGTAAAGTCAAAATGGTATTGGGGTATTGCTGTTGACTGAAAATGAAGTGAGAATTTTTTGTTCACAGCCGAATCTGCCTGCTGGGCCCGTGCTGCCATTTGCAAAACCGTAACTATAAGGATTAGTATTGAAAATCTTTTCATGCGGCGCAAAAATAAAAGGTTACCTACTATTTTAGCAGTTGTTTACTATTTGTTAATGCAACAGGGTTTCAAAGGAGGGGATTTGTTTGAAACGTTGTTGCCAAAATAAAAACTTATATGAATAAACATTTTTAAATTAAAAAGATAACGACGCTTTAAATTCTCAATTTGCAATTTGCAAATTGAGAATAATTCTTACTTTTACACCATGAGAAAACATAACGGGATGCGCCCCCAGGACGTACCCATACTTTTAAAAATTATTGCAAAAGGCGGTGTGGCATGGATGAATAAAACCCTTGCAGAAGAATTGTTTATAAGCCCGGCAGAAATATCTGAATCGCTCCATAGAAGTGTGGTTGCAGGGCTGATTAATGCTGATAAGAAGAAAGTACACAGGCAAACATTGCTGGAATTTATAGAATATGGCCTGCATGTTGTTTTCCCGGTAACGCCGGGTGGTTTTGTAAATGGGTTGTCTACTGCTCATTCGCACCCCTTTATGCAAAAACATTTTAGAAGCGACTTTCCATACGTTTGGCCCGACCCAAAGGGTGTGAACCGCGGGTTGGCTGTAGAACCACTTTATAAAGAAATGGCGAAAGCCGCCCAATTAGATGAGGTTTTTTATAAACTTGCAGCCCTTGTGGAAGTAGCAAGAGTAGGTAAAACACGGGAATTTAAAATTGCCATGGAAGAGATTAAAATAATATTCAGGCAGCATGAACCATCACACTAATATTGTTCGTATAAAAGCCATTTATAATGCCTTGAAAAGAGTGGAATATGATTACGTTTTTGTTGGCGGTGCTGTTGTATCCCTTTATGCAGACAGACCTGCTGGAGAAGTGAGAGAAACAGATGACATAGATATTTTAATTGAAATTTATTCCCGTTACGATTACGTGGTATTAGAAGAAAAATTACGGCAATTGGGTTTTAAACATGATACAAGCTCAAATTTTGTTGGAAGGTTTTTAATTGAAGGATTGATCATTGATTTTATGCCCCTTGACGAAAAAGTGCTTGGCTTTAATAACAGGTGGTATGCAGAGGGGTTAAAAAATGCAATTGATTATGTTATTGATGATTTAGATACCATTAAAATATTTGCGGCACCTTATTTTATTGCTGCCAAGCTTGAAGCATTTAAATCCCGCGGCAAAAATGCAAACGGTGAACTGGACGGCAGGTTCAGCAGCGATTTTGAAGATATTGTTTTTTTATTAAGTAACCGAATGGCAATTTGGGAAGAGATGAAATCAGCAAATAAAGATATAAGGGAATACCTGGTTAATGAATTTACTATCCTTTTAAAGAATCCATATTTTGAAGAATGGATAGACGCTCAAACCGGTTATATGTCCTCTTTCGCGCAAGCAATTATTTTGCCACAAGTAAAGGATTTTATAAGTGGAAAATAGATCGTCAGCAACTTCAACCACAATCCCTACTTCTACACCACATCCTTCTTCCACTCCTCTACTTCTTCTAAAAACTGCATGGCTTTTATAACATGCACCCAGTCAGGGCCGTTAAACATTAGCTTAAACCATTTTTTGTGCCTGTTATTATAATTTATGTTCCTGAACAGCCATATTGCGGCGACGGTAAAAAAGCCCGTTACTGCAATTAATATAACCCAGCCTGCAGCGCCCATAACATGCAGCATGGCGGGCGATAAAAAAAAGGTACTGTAAAAAGGCATCTGCAGCCATGCAATACCCACACTGCGTATGGTTGAGGCTTGTAAAGCCGCAAGCTTTTGCTGTGTATCAGCAATACTTTCACTGTTATCAATTTGGCGTATAAGTACAATGTGTTTTATAAGGGTGATGATTGAAATGGCGGTTATAACCGCTATCATAGTAACTGAGATATTAAAAATAATACCCTGCCACCTGTACGATATGCACATTAAAAATACCAGCAATAACAGCCAGGCAACACCAACCACAATAACCCTTAACTTAAAACCCGCCAGGCGGTTAAGGCGGCTTTTTGCTTTTTGCATTTGCATGGCTTCCTTGCTTTGCAGGTTTAATGCCCAGCTTTGCAGGTTAAGCAATTTTGCCTCTTCAAGCTTTTTATCATATTCAGCCCATAAATTTTGCAGCTCCATATCTTCCATATTAAAGTTTGTTATAGTGTAAAAATTTTTGTTTTAATTTTTCTTTGGCGCGGTTTATCCGGGTAGCTACGTTTGTTTCAGTAAGGCCTGTTATTTCGGCTATTTCACTATAGCTTTTGGCCTCAAGGTATAATATCATCAAAGCCCTGTCTAACTCTTTTAATTCACTAATGCATTTTTGCAGCAGGGTAATATTTTCTTCCAAATTATTCTCCCCCGGTGTTTTGTCTTCTACATCAAAACCGGTTTCGTGTAATGCAACGGTATTGGTTTTTCTGCTGCCTGTTCTGTAAAAGCTTATAGCGGTGTTAAGTGCCACCCGGTACATCCAGGTAGTAAATTTGTACTGCGCGTCAAAGCTTTTACCTGCTTTCCAAAGCTGGTATATAATCTCCTGCGCAAGGTCTTCCCGGTCGCTCCTGTTGGCGCAATAAGCGTTGCATATTTTATATATTATGCCGCTGTTTTGTTGTACAAGCTCAACAAATGCGTCGTTTACAGGTGCGGTGCTCATGTATGCTGTATGCTTTACATTATTATTCGCCCAAAGGCAACAAAAATCACGTTTATGCTAAAAATATTTTTTAAGGTATGCCAATTATTTGTAACCCCGGGTCAACCGCCGCGTCATACAAACCATCCGTAAGCAAGCGCTGCTATAATAAAATATCGCCCGCAATTAAACTTTGGTAACGAAAACACATCAGATACAAAAACCATTATATGAAGAAATTTCTTTCCATGGCAGCTTTACTGCTGCTTTTGGGCGCAGCCAAAGTACAGGCCCAATACGGCGGGGCGCGTGTGTATGTGCAGCCCGGTTATGCAAGGCCCTACCAGCCCCGCGTAATTAACAGCGATAATTTTCAGCCTACGCTTAACATCAGTATCGGCTATGGCTTCCCCAATCTTGATAAAAACCAGCTTGCCGAGTTTCTTGAGGCCTACAAAGGCAATGTTACCCAAAACGGCCCTGTAACTGGCGCGGTAGATTTCCAGTTCAGCCGTTACATGAGTGTTGGCGTTATGGGTACTTATGGCAAGGTTACCGCACCGTATTACAATAATAACTCAAATGGCAACACACCCGATTTTACCGGTACCCTTGAAAACTGGAGCATAATGTTTAACCTGGTAAATTATTTTCCCAGCTATAACAAAAGCGTATCGCCTTATTTGCGTACCGCGGCCGGTGTAAATAACTGGAGCCAAAGTTATACCGATGCCAACGGTAAAAAAGTTGCCGATGCGCCAGACCCAAATATTTTCAGCTACCAGGTATCGCTGGGTGCCCGCATAAACTTATCTCCCAATGCAGGCTTTTTTATGGAAGCAGGCTATGGCAAGTATATTCTTAATGGCGGGCTTACCTTTAGATTGTAAACGATATTTGCTGATCTAAGAAAAACACTCAACACTCAATAGTCAATTTTCAAGTGTAAAGCAATGCGGATTGCTATAACGCTTCTCTGCTTGAAAATTGATTATTGAGTTTAGCTTTACAAGTATTCCTCTTGCGTTTTAATTTTGGCTTTTGATTTCCCCTTCCCATTCACGTTTCACGATTCACGGTTCATACCGCCAAAACATCAACCTGCCCCCAAATAAAAACCCCCGCCAGGAATGGCAGGGGTGCTTCTCGCGTCGTTTTTTCAACAAAAAAACTATTTGCTGGTTGTTTTGGGTGTTAATAGCTTTATTTCATCCACCACACTTTTACATTGGCATTGTTACCGCCCATGCTGTTTACCTGTGCATTAAAATTGTCTGTGTTATATACTGCCTCGTTTTGAGGGTATGTTAAGCGGTAGAAGCTTGCGTATGCAGATGGCTCACCGTCCCTTGGTGTTGCGCCTGTTCTTCTCCACAAATTAAATGCAAGCCAGGGTTGACGGAAATAGCTAAGCCACTCCTGTGCATATATCTTCTTTAAGTTATCAGCATCATTTTCAGTAAATGCAACTTTAGCGTTGGTAAACAAAGCTGCCCATTGCGCCGTAGTTGGTGCGGCAGGCGCTACTGAACTCCACGCGTCATGTGTTGTATTGGTATTTTGTGCAATATTGTACCAAAAATTAACTGACGATGTTATACCTGCTTTGTATTCGGTTAATGCAGCACCTGCATCTTTGGCAACACCTAAGCCACGCATATAAGCTTCTGCTTTTAAAAAGTGTACTTCAGCAGCGGTAAGCGCTATTTCAGGTATATAAAACTCATCCCTTACAAGATGGTAGTTAAACGGAGAGTATATACAGCCATCTTCATCGCTGTAATCATTATCCCTGTCGCTTTTGTATGGGTTTTTTGTATCGGTTTCAGTGCTGCCAATTTTGTAAGCAGCATACTGGCCGGCCTGGTTAGGCTCAACAAATAAAAATGCACGTGGGTCAAAAATTGATGCCGTATCAGTACCATCTGCAACCTGGTTCCAAAAAGTGGTGCTCATACGTATAAACTTATGGCTGCTAAAGCTCCATGGCCTGCTGGCAATATCAAGTCCGGCAAGCTTTGCCGGCCACATGCCAACATCTTCACCATCGCCAATTAAAGGCAGGTTGCCACCAATAACATCCTGTATGGCTGTATTGGCATCAGTGCCATCTTTCTCTTCAATTTGCATTGCAAGCCTAAGCCTCAATGAATTTGCAAACTTCTTCCACATGTTCATATCGCCGCCGAAGAACGTATCCTCGCTGCCCATGCCAACGTATTTATCACCTTTGGTAGTTGTTGCGCTGCCATCGGTAACAATGCTGCTGCTGGCCCATTTAAGGTCGCTTAACAATGACAGGTAAATTGACTGCTGCGAATCGTATTTCACACGGTATTTGGTAATATCGCCTGTGTAACCTTTACCTGCATCAAAATAAGGTATGTCGCCAAACTGGTCGGTTACCCTTGATGTTTTGTAGGCGCGCAGTATAAGCGCTATTGCTTTAATGTTTACCATAGCCTCGGTATCAACATAATTATGCGTACCATCAAGCACAGCGTTTACATTTTGCATGGCGCTGTAATAATCATTCCATATTTCATTAATGCCATCGGCTAATACATAGCCCGAACCTGCCGTAACACCGGCTAACTGCGTGGTTGGATAATACCAGTCGTTATGTACAGATGCCTGCTCATGCCACTGCAGCATAAGCGTACCAATAACGCCGTTTACTGCGGGTGGTAAGCTGGTAGTTGCCGGGTTGTAAGGATTGGTATTTGTTTCAGTAAAATTTTTTGTACAGCCGCATAGCACCAGTACAAATGTTGTTATGTATAAATATTTTTTATTAACGGTCATAACCAAATTTTTAATTGTTAGTAATGCTTACAGCTAACTAAAATGATACCCTTAACTGTACACCAAGTGAGCGAACGCCGGGTAATGAGGCAAACTCAATACCCTGTGCATTGCCTACACCGTTCATACCTTCGGGATTGATCCTGTCAGGTACGGTAGTGTATATGTAAAACAGGTCTCTGCCTATCAGGGTTACTGTAGCTGCCTGGAATACATGCGTTTTTTGTATAACTTTTGAAGGCAGTGTATAGCTAACACTTATCTCGCGCATTTTTATCCAGGTATCTTTTACTACGTCGTTCCTGTCAACCCAGTTACTGTAAGAGTTACCGCTGCTCCATACACCATAAGGTATGTATTTGTAGTAGTAATGCACTACTGTGGTGTTTACACTACCATCAGAATATACGCCGGGTAATATAACACCCCAGTTTGTTTTGGTGCCGTCTGGTGTAGTATAAGGTAAACCACCGCCGTCCCTTTCTTTCAGGCTCTCTACGCTCTGGCCCTGCTGCATAATAGTACCATAGCTTCCGCTCCACATATCACCGCCTAATTTTGCATCAACAAGCGTTCCTATTGAAAGGTTGCCGAAAGTAAACACGTTGCTTATACCCCCAATAACTTTTGGTGTTGCATTACCTATGGGTACAGTAGTTGCAGTTGACTGGTACATGGTGCCCTTCATAGCAGGGTTGCCATAAGGTGCATCAACTAACAACGGCTGCCCATTTTTATATACATAGTCATACCCGTAAATAGTACCAAACTGGTCGCCCACTTTTGCTGAGATGGTCGGCCCGTTTGAACCCCAAATGCTCGCAAGGTCTATACGGTCAGCACCGGGCGCTAAGGCTAACAGTTTGTTTGAGTTATGAGAGAGGTTAAGCGTTGCATCCCACCTGAACTTACGGGTGTTAATGATCTTTGCATTAACTGATATTTCAGCACCAGAATTTTGCAGTGTACCTTGTGATACATACAATGAGCTTACACCTGAAGTAGCTGGTAACGGTGTTTGCACAATCTGGTTTTCTGCTTTACCATGGTAATAACGCATATCAACATTAATGCGGTTATCCATAAAGCCAAGTGTTAAACCAAAATCATAAGTGGTATTGGTTTGTGGCTTGTAATGGAAGGCCGGCAGTGTGCCCGGTAAAGATGATGTTGGCTGGCCGCCAAATGAACCTGTGTTATAGGTAAAGTTTACTAAGAACGGATCTGGCGGAACAGCACCCTGCGCAACTGCAGCCCTTACTTTACCAAAGCTCAACACTTTAGGGTTAAGGTGCATAAGCTCAGTAAACACAAAGCTTGATGATACTGAAGGGTAGAAGTATGATTGCTGGCTGGTTGGTAACGCTGATGACCAGTCGTTACGGCCTGTGGCATCTAAAAACAGGAAGTTTTTATACGCAAGGTTTAAGAAACCAAACACAGAGTTTTGCTTGTTGCGTATTATTTGGCCGCTTTCGCTGGCTGCATTTGGCACGCCCTGGTAAGTACTGAACGAATAAAAATTAGCAACGCTCCAGTTACTGTTTGTACCGGTTATGCCATAAGCTTCCCTGTCAAAACTTTCAGCGCCACCACCCAGTTTGGCACTAAGGCCATCGGTAAGTATATTTTCCTTATGCAGGGTACCAATGCCAATAAGGTCAGTGGTATTGTCCCTGCTAAGGCCATGTGCATACAAACCGCCGTTGGTACCTGTAAGGTCAGTTGGTGTGTTTTCTTTTAAGTCCTCGTTGTTGTTGGCATCAACACCAGCGCGGAACATAAAATTTAAAAAGCTTGTTGCTTCGTAGTTTATTTGTGCACTACCCAGCAATTTGCGCCTTGTAACCCACTCGTTGTCCTGGAAAATGTCCCACACCTGGTAACGGTTGTTACCAACCCATGGAAAACTTGAAAGGTCGTTACGGGTACCATCAGGGTTTTTGTATACAGCTATATCTTCACCCTGGTAGTTACGGGGCGAGTTATATAACAATTTTTTCTGCCATGATCCTACATCATCATTACCCAGCATTGGGGCATTCAGGTAGGTGTTTACAAAATAGCTTGCATTTACCAGTACAGTTACCTTATCAGAAACCCTAAGGTTTGAACCCATGTTAAATGTGTTCTGGTTAAAGTTTGAATTAGGAAGAATAGCAGTGTTATCAAGATGAGAGTATGACACCCTGATGCCCCCCCAGTCGCCACCACCCTGTACGGCTACAGTGTGTGTAAGCGTATTGCCATTTTGATAAAGAAGCTTCATGTTATCAGGCTGCGGTACGTCTTTTTTTGTTGTGCCATCCCACCATGTAATAGGTGTGCCGGTCATTTTCGGTCCCCATGAAAGGCCATTACCTGGCCAGCTTACCTGGTCCCAACTGTTTACGCCGTAAGGGCCGCTGCCTGTTTTGTCATCAACAAACTGCTGGTCCCATCCATCAGATAATGCAGGGTTGCCATTGCCATCTGTTCTGTAATAAGGGGCATTTAAAGTTGTCATACCGCCCGCACCATATTCGTTCTGCATTTTAATATAGCGGTAAGGCTCAATTGATTTATAAGCAAGGGTATAATCAACACCCAGGCCTTTTTTCTTTATACCTTTTTTTGTAGTGATCATTATAACACCGTTGGCACCACGGCCCCCATAAAGCGCTGCTGCGGCAGGCCCTTTAAGTACGTTATAGCTCTCTATATCTTCTGCGTTAAGCAGGTTAAGCGGGCTGCCAAAATCCTGCGGGTTGGTAACGCTTTGTGCATTAGCAGGTATGTCGTTGTTCATAGGCACACCATCAACCACTATCAGCGGCTGGTTGTTACCGGTAATACTGTTGTAACCGTCAATTACCAGTTTGGTGGTACCACCGTCAACACCGTTGGGGCTTATTACATTAAGGCTTGCTACGCGGCCAGATAAAGCCGAACCTACGTTTGCAGCATTAGAGCGCGATACATCCGCACCGCTTACCTGCTGTGTAGTATAACCTAATGCACGGGGGCTGCGTTTTACACCCAGCGCCGTTACCACAACGTCGTTAAGGCCGTTACCCCCTTCTTCAAGCGATACGGTTAAGTTGTTGTCGCCCGCGCCAACTGTAATTTCCCTATCAGAATAGCCTACATACGAAAACTGTAAAACCACCTGGCCTGTGGGAATGGCCAGCATGAACGTGCCGCCATCGCCAGTAATAGTTGATATGTTTTTGTTCTTCACTTTTATTGTTACCGACAACAGGGGAGTGTTGCTTTTTGAATCGGTAACAGTGCCACTAATTTGTCTCGTTTGGGCAATAGCCGCTATGCCCAGGGTACTTAACAACATAGTGAGCAATACGTGCAATGTTGTTTTTTTCATAGCAGTTGTTTTATTGATTTTTTTGGTTAAAGAAACAATGGCATTGGCGGTTAACCACCTTGCCACGCATATTAAAAAGCTGTTCAGCTCTCACCGAACAAAAAGTCTGTTTGTGTTTCTCCCTGTGCAATCTCGCTCAGTAAATTCTGCTCGTAGTTTTCCATTACGAGTGCTGCACTGCCTATCAGTTCCGCCTCATAACCCAATGACGATAATTCAATCTCTGTGCTGGCCGCAAGCCTTGGTATGCAGTGCTCATTCAGCGACTGCTGTATGGGCGCCTTCCAAATTTTACCTGCAAGTGAGCCGCGACCGCTTAATATGATTATTTCGGGGTTAAGCAGGTGTATAAGTATAGCCACGCCTTTACCAATATTATACCCGGCTTCTGAAAACAGGTCAATGGCAAGCTTGTCACCCCGTTGGGCTGCTTTCATGATCATACCAAAAGCTGTTTCTATGTCTGCATTAAATATTTGGTCTCTAAGTACAGAAGGTTTGCCATTGCTGATTGCCTGCCGCGCTTTTTCAACAATAACGGTTAACGATGTTTCGGTTTCAAGGCAGCCGGTTTTGCCGCAAACGCTGCAAAGCTTGTTGTTTGTAAAAAGGGATATATGGCTAAACTCGCCCGCAAAGCCATTATACCCCCTGAACATATTGCCGTTTAATATCAGCCCGAGGCCAACGCCCCAGCCAATATTTATAACCATGGCATTGGTTTTATTTATGGCCTTGCCAAAGCGCAGCTCAGCAAGTGCAATAAGGCTGCTGTCGTTATCTATAAATACATCAAGCCCCGTTCTTTCATATATATAGCCTGGTATATCCGTGTCAGGCTCAAAAAATGAATAATTAGCGCCTTTACCACCATCAACAAAACCAGGCATGCCAATACCAATGCCCGCAATTTTTGTTTTAGTTATGCCGCTGTTATTTATGTGGTTGTTTATTTTTTCTGCCAGTTCGTCAAGGGCATTCCTGTTTTTTTCAATATCCAACTCAAACTTTTCAACCGGGGTAATATAATGGTTGTGCATGTCCATTATAACGATACGCGTTACAAACTGGTCCATAGCTACCGATACCACGTACAAAATACCCGGCTTTAACGAGTAGGTAAGGGGCCTTCTGCCACCGCTGCTGGGGGCAAAACCGGTTTCGTCTATGTATTCTTCCTTTATCAATTCCTGCAGTATTTTGGTTGTTAATGGCAGGCTTTTATAAATCCTCTCACTTAAATCGGCCAGCGACAACGTATTTCCAAAATATAGCTGTTTTATGATGGCCTTTTTATAGAGGTCTTTTTTCTCAGACATATTCGGTTGCTTAATAATTAGTTATAATAGTGTACGGTACTTTTATAAAAAAATTAAAAAGTAAATATAGTATTTTAATAAGTAATCGTTAAATTTTTTATTTTTTTGGTAAGAAAATGCAAAAATTGAAGAAGAAATGGGAAAAATGGCTGCTGAATTGGAGAATTTGGATACCTGGCACGAATAAGTGATAATTTTTGACTGGGTACTAACGGCACTCTGCCGAAGATAAATTTACGGTCTTACCGGTACAGTTTACTGTTTACCACCTGCTCAATAACCTGTTCGCGGTAGTTGCGGCTTATAGGTATGTTGTGGGCTTGTATAAAAAGCTCGTTGCCTTCAATGCGCTCGATCTTGTTTTTTGATACTATGTACGATTTATGTACGCGTATAAAAAGGCGGCTATCCAAATGCTGTTCCCAGTTTTTTAATTGCTGCAGGGTAATGTATTTTCCCCTGCTGGTGTAAATGGCAACATAATTTTGCATGCCTTCAATAAACAGTATATCGCCAATATCAATGCGCTCGTATTTATTGCCGCATTTTATAAAAAAGTAATCTGCTTCGGGTTGCGCTTTATCTAGCGTGGTGTTAGTGGGCCGGTTTATAAGCTGGTGATAGTCCTTAGCTTTTGATACTGCTTTAAAAAAACGCTCAAAGGTTATAGGCTTTAATAAATAATCCATCACGTTCAACTGGAAACCTTCCAGCGCATACGTGGGAAAAGCGGTGGTTATAATAACCATCGGTGGCTTCTTAAGTATCTTTAAAAAATCAATGCCATTCATCTTTGGCATTTGTATATCAAGAAAAATAAGGTCAACCGTTTGTTCATCCAGCAATGCACTCAGCTCCAGCGGGTTTTCGCATGTTTTTACAAGGTGTAAAAAATCAATTTCTCTTACATAGTTGCCTATGCCTTCTCTCGCCAGCGGCTCATCATCAATAATAACACAGTTGATCATTCAATAAATATTTTAAACTATACCGCAGCAAGTACGTTACTGTTTATTGCCTGTGTTGCGGGTGTAACAATATGGTTAATAAGCTGCAGGTTAAGCTTAACGGTAAAGCGGCCACCTGCATTTTGTATATCCAGTTGGTACATGCCTGCATACATCAGGTCAAGCCGCCTGCGTACATTTTGCAGGCCTATACCGCCATAGTGTATAACATCACTGTTGGTGCCCGGCGCAGCAGCCGTATTGCTTACAGTAAAATACAGTTGCTGTGCATTAAGCTGCAATCGAATTATTATGTTGTTGGGCTTATCAGCGTGGCGCGATACATGTTTAAAAGCATTTTCAACAAACGTCATCAATACAAATGGTGCAATATACACATGGCCTGTTTGCTTTGCGTTTATGTTAAATGTAACATCTATATTATCATTCTGCCGCAGCTTTTCAAGCTCAATAAAATTTTGCAGGTAGGTTATTTCCTTGCTAAGCGATATCTGGTTGTCGTTGCATTCATACAACTGGTGCCTTAGCAGATCAGAAAATTTTGCCAATGAGTCCGATGCCTTATCAGGGTTTTTATGAATAAGAAAAAAAATGGAATTGATACTGTTGAACAAAAAATGCGGGTTAAACTGGTATTTTAAAAACTTCAGCTCCGTTTCAAGCTTTTCTGTTTCCAGCAACTGCTGCCTTCTTTTTGATTGTATCCAGCTTTTGGTAAGCTTAATGCTCATGGCGAGTGTTGAGCTTGCAACTGTTGTAGGCAAGGGATTGCCCACAAGCATGCTAAAAAAATGAAACTTGCCGCCGTACAACGCTTCAAAAGTTTTACCATTTATTATTGCACCAAAATAATAACCGAATACTATTACAGATGCACAGCAAAATATAGTTGTAACAAGCGAAAATATGTAAATAGCATATTTACCCCTTTCTAAAAATTTGGGGATAAGATAATACAGGTTGATATAAGCAGCCGCCGCCTGGAAAACAACATAAAACCAAAACTTAACGGAGTAAGGTGAGAAGAATGCCTCGTGAATTATTTGTACCGGGTTGCCCGACTGTATTGCCCACCACGCATAATTATACACCAACCAAAATGGTATATGGTATAGCTTGTATTTTAATAACCAGTGCTGGTTTGATGTGCTGCGCGAATAAGGTGTCATGCAACCTTGTTTACCAATTTTAAAAAAAGCCTGCCGCCCAAACCGAAATTATACAAGTTTTAGTAAACGCTTTGCCAATAATATTCAAAATACACCAACCAATTGACGAGTTGCATGCCTGCGTGTATAACAGGTAATAAGGCGTGCACATTTCAATTTTGCCGGCCTGCTTCAATGCCCATTGCATGTTGTCAATTAACCCCTGCATGTTGTCATTTCAGTTTTTATAAGTTTTTGCATGCGTATTTCTTTGCTGTGCAAACTGTTATCAAAACACATTTTATACAACAATGCATTACAATGAAAGTATTATTAATAACCACTATTCTATTTTGCCTTTGCCAAATATGTTTATGCCAGGTTACGGGCAGTGTTGTAAATGTAAACGGCCAGCCAATACCGCTTGCCAATATAACACTTGTAAAACCCGGCGATACTGCCTTTGTAAAAAGCACGGTAACAAACGATAAAGGGGCCTTTGTATTTATAAACATAATACCCGGCAGCTATATGCTAAACTATAGCTGCATTGGTTACCAAAACATTCAATCGCCATTGTTAATAGTATCCGCAGGTGGTAAAGATGTTGGTACGGCTGTAATGAAGGAAGAAGCAAAACAGTTGAACGGTGTGGTGGTGCGCTCGCAAAAGCTTTTATACCGGCAGCAGCCCGAAGGCATAGTTGTAAATGTTGAAAGCAGCCTGCTTACAAAAGGCAGCAGCATACTTGAAGTACTGGAACGATCACCGGGTGTTACAATAGACCATCACAATAACAGCATTGCATTAAATGGTAAAACAGGTGTGATGGTGATGATAAATGGGAAGCTGATGCGCATGAGTATGGAGCAATTGATAAACCTGTTAAATGGAATGAGCGCAGATGATATTGCAACTATTGAATTGCTTACAACACCCGGAGCAAAATATGATGCCGAGGGTAGCGCCGGTATAATAAATATTGTTTTAAAAAAAGATAAAGCGATGGGTACTAACGGTGGTATAAATATTACAGGTGGCTATGGCTACCGCGAAAAAGCATCTGCCAACGCGCGTATCGATCATAATAATGGGAAAACGGATATATATGGATCATATTCATTTTCGCACAACAGGAGTTATGGAACGTTATATGGTAATGGCAGTGAGAACGTGCCCGCGTTGGGCGGCGAAGCCAGCTTTGATTACCACGGTACCGGCAAACCTGTAAGCAACAGCCATTTTGCCCGCGCTGGTATTGATTATAAGGCTGCACCGGGGTTAACGCTTGGCGCTGGCATTAGCTACGATAATAGTGTAACAGAAAACAATTCGCATAACCGCTGCGATTATACCTTATCTGCAGATTCAGTACTTTATTTTAATGGATATATACAAGGCATTAGCCACTGGCAAAACCTTATAGCCAGCATATATTTAGAGAAACAATGGAAACAGGCAGGGAAGATTAATGTTGATGCAGATTACATGCAATATAATATAACAAGCCCCACTACTGTACAGGGATCATTTATCGACAAGAATGGCAACAGCGCCAAAGTAAGCAGGGATAGCCTTTTTTCACCCACACAAAATGCGTATGGCAACGCCGTAATACAGGTAGGTGTGCTTAAAATAGACTACGAAAAACAGTTTGGTAAAAACTTAAAACTTGAAGCAGGGGCGAAAGGAACTTATACAAAAAGCACCAGCCTTTCAGGCATTGAAAGTTTTATAAACGGGCAGTGGGTAAGCCCTGCAGAAACCGCTAACAACATGGTAATGAAGGAAGGGATAGCAGCAGCGTATGCCTCACTCAATATGCAGGTAAATGCATCAACAAGCATTACAGCAGGTACCCGTTACGAATATTATGACACGCGCGCAAACAATAACCAAACCGGCAGCACTGCATTTAAACGCAGCCTTGGGCAGTTGTTCCCAAGCTTGTTTGCGTCAAAAAAACTTAACGATAATTCATCCCTGCAGTTTTCGTACACAAAACGTATTACCCGCCCTTCTTACAACGATCTTGCTTCTTATGTTGCTTATAACGATCCCTTATCAGTTTTTACCGGCAACCCGTTATTAAAGTCAACCATAACCAATAACATCAAAATGGGCTATAGTTATAAACGTTATATATTCTCACTTTTGCTCAGCCGGGACGATAATGCCATTGCTCAAGGGCAGGTAACGTCAAGCCCTTCGGGATATATTGTGTATATTTCGCCCCAAAACATAACCCGGCAAAATAGCATAACACTTCAAACCATTGTACCTGTAAAAATAAATACCTGGTGGGCCATCAAATATACTTTTACAGGTGGCTGGCACCAATATAAAATGGATTATACGCCGCAGCCAGTTGTGGTTAGTTATTGGGGCGCGGGTATTAATGCAACCCAAACATTTACACTGCCCAAAAATTTTTCAGCCGAGGTATCGGGCGCGTACAATTCCTCATCATACTTTGCTAACAGCAAAAGCCAGCCCAACGGTTATATCAACCTGGGTTTTAAAAAGGAGTTAAGCAACAACAGGGGCAGCTTGCAACTTTCAGTAGCAGATATGCTGAGCAGCAATATTTTTAAAAACTATATCGGTGGCTTTGCCCGGTTGGCTTTTGATACAAAGGCATATATTGAATGGCATGGGGAGGGTACAAAGTTTCCCATTATTAAACTTACCTACAGCCGCAGCTTTGGCACAAACCAGCAAAAGGAGCGAAGGAATAATTTAAGCGATGAGGAAGGCAGAGTGAAGTAGACAGAAGATTTAAAGTTTGAAGCTTAAAGCTGACGAAAGCGTCGGTCGCATTATGTGTGGTAATTGCAGTTTTGAAACTAACTTCTTTCTATGATTTTTTATCCTACGACCTGATCGCTAAACAACCGGTGACCTTTGACTGTGATAGAAGAGAAGCGCATAGTAAAACTAAAGCATTTTAGAATGTGTTGCTACTGCGGCGGGGTTATTGCCTTGTATTAGAACAACCATAGTGCTGTTTAAACTGTATATTTGGTGTTAACCTGTTATTACCGCGTTTAATGAAAAAGAAAGACATAAAAAATTATTTTAATGCTATCGTAAGTGGCAATATAAACATTGTAGCAAGCCTTATTGACACAGATAAAGAATATTTAACTGTTTGCAACGTAGCCCCGCCAAAAAAAGATGATGGGCAAAGCGGGTTGCAGGCAGCACTGCTATCAGGTAATTTTTCCGTTGCAAAACTGCTTATTGAACGCGGCGCAGATGTGAATTTTATGGATGCCTCTGATGTTAATGCGTGGCAGATGCCGGTATTGAATGATAGCATAAGGGCCGCAATTTTTTGCAGCTACACCCTGCAGAAAAACACCCGCGTTTTTGACGAAGCCTTTGAGGTAATGCAGCTTATGTTAAGCAAAGGTGCAAATGCCAATGGTATTGACTCGTATGGCAACAATGCGCTATTGCGTGGTATTTTAGATGCCCGGCAAATGATAAATAATACGCGTGCAACCCTTGAAGACGGAATTTTGCTGTCGCAATTACGAAGGATCTTTAAAGCACTTTTAGATGCAGGTGCCGCGCCCGGCAGTAAAAACAATAAGCGCGATAGCGCTAATCACTTTATAACTGCCTTTAGCCTGCAGCAATATAACCTGTGGTAATAAGCAACTCCCATTATCTCCGGCTTGCAAAAAAGTAGCAAGTACAAACTAATTTAAACTATATTTCTCCCTCAAAAATGCGACTGTATTACCAGCTTCCTGTTTAAGAGCCTGAAGTTGTTTCACGTAAATTGCCGCGATTGTTCTTATCACGTAGAGCTTGGCGTATAATATGTCAATAGTAGTAGCATCCGTTGTTTTAAGTGCAAGGCCTTTTTCGCTAAGCAATTCTTTTGGGTCTTGCCTATCAAAATCAAGTTTTGTGTACGAAAACACCTGGAAAGCCAGCTCGTGGTAACCGTCAAAATAATGCAGGTAGGTAGCAAACTGGTTTTCAAGGTCTTTTATATCGGTATAGTAAGCACTTATGGTATCAGCAGCACCTTCTTCTGTAAAAAGCCTCAGCTCACCGGCATTTTCAAGCTGCTGATAAGTTTTCTCCATCACATTAAAAGGATAATAGTAATTGCTGGGCCAAAAATAATAGTAGGCACGGTTTGTATTTGCAGTCAACCCTGGTGCCTTTAGTATTGCCAGCAGGCTGTCGTAGTTGGCCACCAGTTGTGTATTTGCAACAATAGCGTCAGAAATATTTGTGGTATCTTTTGCCAGGTCCTGCACCAGGGAAACCGCAAACTGGTGTGCACGCTTTTTATCCGAAAATTCTTCTCTTATATTCTCTGCAATAAAACCTAAAAACACCGCAAGAAAAAGCATTAAAAACTCAAACAGGTATTCTTTAAATTTCTTTTTGCCATGATGCTGGTGATAAATGTGGGGCTCATGATGAACTTCCATATCTGTTGTTGGTTGTGGTGAAGGTTGTAGTTTTTCAGTTGCAGGCGCAGGTTGCTGTTGCGAAGAATTATCGCCTGCATTATTTTCTGAAGCAGATTTAGTATCGTTGCTGTTGTTTTGTAAGGGATAGTCTTCCACCTGAACTGCTGTATTTGTTCCCAATAAAAATAATGCAAATAACTTATCTGTGAAGAAGGTTTTCAGGCTTTTGCATATAGCAATTTCTCTATAAAACAAAAACCCCTTCCGCCATGGCGAAAGGGGCCTTATAATGTTGAAGCAGGGTAGTTGAACTATTTAATTTCAACGTCAGCACCAGCTTCTTTCAGTTTTGCAACCAGGCCTTCAGCTTCAGCTTTAGAAACACCTTCTTTAACAGGTTTTGGTGCGCCGTCAACTAAATCTTTTGCCTCTTTCAAACCAAGGCCGGTAAGATCTTTAACAATCTTAACTACCTGCAGTTTGTTAGCGCCACCGCTCTTTAATATTACATCAAAAGCGGTTTTTTCTTCTGCAGCAGCGGGTGCAGCAGCAGCCGGGCCGGCAGATACAGCTACTGCGGCAGCAGCTGGTTCAATACCGTACTCGTCTTTTAAAATTTTAGCCAGTTCGTTAACTTCTTTTACTGTTAAGTTAACCAGTTGTTCAGCAAATGCTTTTAAGTCTGCCATAATTGTCAAATTTTTTCCGCCTTCAATGCCTGCGCTCCGGCGGAACGTTTAAAAAAATTTGTTTGTGTTAACCCTTCAGGCTGGGTTAATATTTTTAATTTGAAAATTTGAAGATGTATTAATTTGAAAATGCTCAAAGCAGCTTCATTTTCAAATTTTCAAATTGATTAATTTTCAAATTACTCTGCTGTTGTTCCTTCCAGCCTTGTTTCCAAAGCTTTCACCAGGCTTGCCAGTTTGCCACCAGCGTTTAAGCCGCTGATAACATTTTTCGCAGGCGATTGTAACAACCCGATGATCTCACCAATAAGGTCATGCTTGCTTTTAAGCGTGGTAAGGGCTTCAAGCTGGTCGTTGCCAACAAAAATGCTGCTGTCAATGTAAGCTGCTTTAAGCACAGGTTTTTCACCTTTCAGGTCCTTGCGGAAAGAAGTGATGATAAGTGCGGGCTCTTTTGCGTTTTCGCTAAAAAGCAGTGCAGTTACACCATTAAGGCTTTCAAACACACCTTCATAGCGTGTGCTGTCAATACTTTCCAGCGCTTTGCGAATAAGGGTATTTTTAGCAACCTTCATTTCAACATTCTTGTCAAAACAAATACGGCGCAGCTTGGTTATTTGTGCAACACTTAAGCTTTCAGTATTGGTTACATAAAAGTTGTTATATTGATTGAACTTCTCTTTAAGAACTTCAATTATTTCATTTTTTTGCTCTTTGTTCATAATGCTTGTTTTTGCATCACGCCGACGGCGTGACTAGTTCTGTACTGATTTTGTGTCAATAGAAATACCGGGGCTCATAGTGCTTGCCATGCTAACACCTTTAAGGTAAATACCTTTAGCAGTGCTTGGCTTAAGCCTTATAATAGCATTAATAAGCTCCTGGCTGTTTGCGGCAAGTTTATCGGGGTTAAATGACACCCTGCCTATTGACGCATGCACAATACCTGCTTTATCAACCTTAAAAGCTATTTTACCGCCTTTAACTTCGTTAACCGCTTCTGCCACGTTGTTGGTAACAGTGCCTGTTTTAGGGTTAGGCATAAGGTTACGCGGCCCTAATATTTTACCCAGTTTACCAATTTTAGGCATTACGCTTGGGGTGGCAACAATAACGTCAACATCAACCCAGCCGCCTTCAATTTTTTGTATAAACTCATCAAGGCCTGCAAAGTCAGCGCCTGCTGCTTTTGCTTCAGCTTCTTTATCAGGCGGGCATAATACCAGTACGCGTTTTGTTTTACCAGTACCGTGTGGTAAGGTTACAGTACCACGCACCTGCTGGTCTGCTTTTTTGGGGTCAACGCCCAAACGTATATGTAAATCAATTGAAGCGTCAAATTTGGTGGTATTTATATCTTTTACCAGTGTTGATGCTTCTTTAAGCGAGTAAGCTTTGCTTTTATCTATTTTAGCTTCTGCTGCTTTTCTCTTTTTAGTAAGGCTTGCCATTTTTGTTCAGTTTTTTCGTCACGCCATGGCGCAACGGGTAATAAATTAGTTTTGCCATGGTGCGGTGCCCTCAACGGTTAAGCCCAAACTGCGGGCTGTACCGGCAACCATTTTCATTGCGCTTTCAATAGTAAAGCAGTTAAAGTCAGGCATCTTGTCTTTAGCAATTGCTTCAACCTGTGCCCAGGTTACTTTACCCATTTTTACGCGGTTACTTTCTTTAGAACCTTTCTGAATTTTTGCGGCTTCCATTAACTGAACAGCGGCGGGAGCGGTTTTAATGATAAAATCAAACGACTTATCATTATACACTGTAATTAAAACGGGAACTACTTTGCCCATTTTGTCCTGTGTGCGGGCATTAAACTGTTTGCAGAACTCCATAATGTTAACACCCTTGCTACCAAGTGCAGGGCCTACAGGAGGTGCCGGGTTTGCCTGGCCGCCTTTAACCTGCAGTTTCACATAACCTGTGATTTCTTTTGCCATGTTTATAATTTTATTGGTTCAAGCGTCCCGACATATCGTTGGGACTCCCAAGTCCTCCGCCGGGGCAGAGAAAATTCAATTATTTCTTATAAAAAGAACTTTTTGGGGCGGCAAAGGTAAGGATAATATTCATTTCTGCAAATAAATTACTGAACTTTGTAAAGCAAACTTCACCGTCTGAAATGGCGGCAAAATTATCATTTTAACGGCTTCTCCCTAAACCATCCTGGTAAAAAGCCGCGTTCACAAGAATAATCATCTATATAACTGCCTTGTTGGTGGATACATGAGCTTTATAAACGCTGCATGTTTTGCCCTGCCGCGTGCAAGTGCTAACTTTAACCGTTCGCCAATTCAAAAAAAGAAATCATCATGAAACATATTGCCCGCGTCGCTGCCGTTGTAATCGCCATGCTGGCCATTGCCATTACAAATTGTTACGCCCAGCAGCACCGCTGGCTGCTTGCTTTATCAAAAAATAACCACACGCTGGCTATGGTTGACCCTGCAACACTAAAAGTGGTAGCCACCATGCCTGTAGGCACCGATCCACATGAAGTAATTGCCAGCGCCGATGGCAAAACCGCCTATGTTACCATTTACGGCGGGGGCAGCCTGCACGAAATAAATGTGCTGGACCTGGTGGCGCGCAAAGCTTTGCCCACTATTGATACCCGCCCGTTATTCGGCCCGCACGGCATAGATTTTCAAAATAATAAAGTGTGGTTTACCGCCGAAGGCTCAAAAGCTGTTGGCAGTTACGATCCCCCAACGGGTAAACTTGACTGGAGCATGGGCACTGGGCAAGACCGCACACACATGATTTATATAACCCCTGATGGCAAAAATATATATACAACCAACGTAAGTTCCGGCACGGTAAGCATACTGCACTTGGGGCCAGTACAGCAGCGCATGCCCCCGCCACCCAATGGCAACCAGCTACCGCCAGGCGCAAACCAGCCGCCACCAGGTGGTGGTGGGGGCCCGCGCGAAGGTTGGGAACAAACTGTTATACCTACCAGCCCGGGCAGCGAAGGCTTTGATGTATCGCCCGATGGCAAATGGTTGTGGACGGCTTCTGCCGAAGATGGAATGATAAGCATTATTGACCTGCAGGCAAAAAAACTGGCGGCAAAGGTTGATGCAAAAACGTTTGGTGCTAACCGCGTAAAGTTTACGCCCGACGGCAAGCAGGTGTTTATAACCAGCCTTAGCAACGGCACACTGTTTATTTACGATGCAGCAACACAAAAAGAGGTGAAACATATTACAGTGGGTCATGGCGCTGCCGGCATACTGATGGATGCCCCAAACAACCGCGCCTTTGTAGCCTGTTCAGCCGATAACTACATTGCAGTAGTTGATCTGAAAACTCTTGAGGTAATCACCCATTTTGATGTTGGCGGCGTACCGGACGGAATGGCCTGGGCAGAATAATAAATGCCAAAAAGTGCGAATGGCTGTCATCAGGGTTAATGGGTGATATGATTGCCTTGCAACCACCTACATTTTTACCGTATCAGCCAGGTCATCTTTGTAGTATGGTCAAAAGCGATTTTTAAAATTTCAATCTCCTTTCCATTATTCTTTGTTACCCTTATATGCCCCTCCCAAATATAAAAACCAACCCCCTGACGTTTATATTTGTTAAAATCTCCCCTGCACTAAACACTTCTGACCTATTAAAGTCCAAAAAAACAAAGCAGGCACAAGTCTTGCATATATTTTGTTAAAAGGTAAACACTTATTTATGAAACATTTATTTTACGCAGTCCTTCTCGTCTCCGCCAGCCTTATCTACAGCTGTAACGGTACGGGTACAAATAACGCAGGTAATAAAGATTCAACGGCAATAGACAGCACAAATGTTGCAGGCCAGCCGCCTGCTCCGGATCAGTCAACGGCCGCTACGCCATCGCAAAGCCAGCCTTCTGCGCCAGCTTCTGCACCTGCTGCATCACCCTCATCGTCGCAGCCATCTTCGTCTTCTTCTGCAGTTAACGAGGAGGCGCCCGCCCCATCTTCAGGCCCGGAAGTTACTTACCAGCAGTTTTACGACGAGCTTACCCCTTACGGCAAATGGGTAGATTACCCTAATGAGGGATATGTTTGGCAGCCAAACGTTCAATCTGACTTTCAGCCATATTCAACCAACGGGCATTGGGTTTACAGTAATGCCGGCTGGACATGGTCCAGCGATTATAAATGGGGATGGGCTGCATTTCACTATGGCCGTTGGTTTCACGAGGATAAATATGGCTGGATGTGGAAACCTGGCAGCGAGTGGGGGCCAGCCTGGGTAAAATGGGGGCAAAGCGAAGGTAATTACGGCTGGGCGCCTTTGGCACCAAATATAAGTGTAAGCGCAAACTGGAACCCGCCACCTGCTACGTGGAATTTTGTACCCAAACAATATATTAACCGGCCAGATGTAAACAGGTACGTAGTAAATAAATCGCAAAACACTACAATAGTTAAAAATGTAACGGTAATAAATAATATTACAAATGTTACAAACAGCAATAAAACTGTTGTGGTTAATAATAACAGCAATAACAAAACAGTTGTAAACAACAATAAAACCGTAGTTAACAACAACAAGGTTGTAAATAATAATAAAACAACCGTAAACAATAAAACTGTTGTAAATAATAATGTTAATGTAAAGGGCAATAATAATGTTGTTTATAATAAGGGGCCACAGGTAAAAGAGGTTGAAACTGTAACCAAAGCCAAAGTGCAGCAGGTAACAATTGCTAACGATAGCAGGCCGGGTGCAACAACAGTACAAAACAATAAACTGGTTGTATACCGCCCCAACGTTAATGCAAACCCGCATGGTAAACCTGTGCCAAAAAATGTTGAAAAATATAACAGGCCCAACAACGGCCAAAAACACTAAACATTAAATAACATAAATAATACGGCATTCAAAAAGAACCTTATTTTTTGAATGCCTTTTTGTAACCTAAAACATAAACAATGAAGAATTTACCTTACATGGCAGTGTGTGCATTTTTTGTAACAGCAGTGGCATGCACACCCGGTGCTGTTGTTGTACACGAAAGCACATACGCGCAAAACCCCGGCCAGCCAGCACAAACCCAGCAACAGCCGCAGTACCAGGGAGAAGAGAACTACCAGGTTTTTTACGATCAGCTTAGCCCTTACGGCAGGTGGATTAATTACCCGGAATATGGTTATGTGTGGGCGCCAAGTGTAGATGTTGACTTTCAGCCGTACTCCACAAACGGCCATTGGGTATACAGTGATGAAGGATGGACATGGGCCAGCGATTACCAGTGGGGCTGGGCAGCCTTTCACTACGGCAGATGGTTTTATGAAGATGGTTACGGATGGTTATGGATGCCGGGCCACCAGTGGAGCCCCGCATGGGTAACCTGGGGACACTCAGAAGGCTATTATGGCTGGGCGCCTTTAGGGCCAAATGTTCAGGCCGGGGATAACTGGACACCACCCACACACTCATGGACGTTTGTACCAAAGGAGCACATGACAAAAACAAACGTGCACGACTACGCTGTTAACAAAACAAATAATGTAACCATTGTAAAAAACGTTACCATTATTAATAACACAACCAATATAAATAACAATAATAGCAAAACCGTTGTAAACAATAACTCAAACAACACAACTGTTGTTAATAATAATAACCGCACACAAAACAATAATACTACAGTAAACAATAATAACCGTACTACTAACAATAATACTGTGGTTAACAACAATGTTAAGGTTAATGGTAACAACAATGTGGTTTACAATAAAGGGCCACAGGTAAGCGAGGTTGAAAATGTTACCAAAACCAAGGTACAGGCCGTAACAATAAGCGAGAATAAAAAGCCTGCAAAAACAATGGTAAGCAACAACAGCCTTGTAATGTACCGCCCTGTGTTTAAGCCAACGGCACCGGTGCAGTCAAACGCAGCGCCAAAGAGGGTTGAAACATACAACAAGGCCGCTGTAAGACCGCAACAGCCACCGCAGCAACAGGCACCACAACGCCCGAATAATAATTAAGTGAAGTATTATAGTTTAAAAACCGCTTACAATTGTGAGCGGTTTTTTATTTTGCGCAAAAGAGTAGGTGAACGTGTATGAAAAGACATTAGCCCATAAATTAAAGACAAGCCTTTGTATTTTTTATAATGGTTTAATAAAATAACTTTAATACAAATTTTGGATATGGAAGAAATTATTTTTTTGGTGGAAGAAAGTGAGGAAGGCGGCTATATTGCCAGGGGGATTGGGGTATCTATTTTTACTGACGCAGATAGCATTGAGGAGTTAAGGGAAGCTGTTAAAGATGCAGTAAGATGCCATTACGATGACGGTAAAAAAAGAATTATTCGCTTGCACATTGTAAGGGATGAGGTGATTGCATGAAAATACCACGGGATATAAGCGCCACCGAATTAATAAAGCTGGTAAAGCCGTTTGGTTACATTGTAACAAGGCAAACCGGCAGCCATAAGGTTAACTACGCAAACGCCAAAAGAACATCATATTACAATTCCTAATCACAATCCAATTAGAGTTGGCACTCTAAATGCTATCATCTCAAACTTAGCCAGCCATCTTAAAATAGAAAAAGATTTATTATTAAAGCAGCTTTTTGGTTAAATGCTTCCCAGCTTTACCGCAACTGTAGTTATCAAAAAATAAAAGCAAAACCCTAACGCCTTCCTATTCCACCTTCGGGTAAGTTATTTGTTGCTTTTGCCTGTAAATAACATTATTGCCAAATTGTATGGCCGGTATCCATTTAGGGCTGTTGCTGATGATTTTTACTGCATGCTCATCAAGTTCAGGATAGCCAGATGATATTGCCGCCGTCACTTCCTGCACCGTCCCGTCTTTATATACAAGAAAGGTTACTGTTACTACGCCGGATATTTCACCCTTCCTGTAACTTTTTGGCAAGTTTTTCTGCAGGCCGCTAACCAGGTAGTTTTGCCAGGCCGTAACACCACCGGGAAAAGTGGCCACCTTTTGTACAACATAGCCAGGTATTTCCTGCCCTTTGTCATCATATCCTTTTTGCTCGGTTATACTTCCATCAGCGGCAAAAGCTGCGTAGGCTTTTAATGAATGATTAGGATAAAAATAATAAGCAGATTTTTCTGTATTGTTATCGAAGTTTGATGAATCATCAAGCAATCCTGCTTCGGTATAATATTTTACCGGCCCCTGCATTGTTTTGGTATCGGCATCACTATAATATGCATCCATTTGCATAATGTTACCTTTTACCCAAAAGTCCTGCCTGTGCCAGGTATTACCCTGTTTAACAACCTTGCCATAAAAAACAGCTTGTTCTTTTGGCGCAGGTTTCCACGCCTTATCAAAATATAAATAGGTGGTATCGTTTTGCGCCTGCAATGTTTGCGTGAAACCAATTAGTAAAAACAATAGGGATAACTTGAACATAGTTTAGTAGTTGAATAATTTATACCCGAAAATATAAAAATTTTCTGTGGCTTGTTCTTTCTTTATTGTGTATCAAACGATAAAGCAGGAACGATACTTTAAAAAACAGGCTTTTGTGAATCAAACCTGCCATTTAAGTTGGGCAGTATTTTAGGAAAAAATATTTCCTGTTTTTCTTTATAAGCCACGCCCTTGTTAAATTGAATAGCAGGCAACCAATCAGCGCTTGCCTCAATAATACGCTCTGCCAAATTATCAAGGTCGTAATAACCCGAACTTTTTTGCAGCAGAACATCAGTTACACTGCCGGTAGGTGAGATAGTAAAAATATATGTGACCGAGCCCCATATTCTGCCTTCCCTGTAATCTAACGGCATGTGGGTTAATATCGCGTGGCTTATAAATTTCTGCCATGCATCAGGGCCATCGGGGTATTCAGGTTTTTTCTGCACTATATAACCCGGTATTTCTGCACCGCTTTCGTCAAATCCTTTCTGGTCGGTTATTTCGCCTTTTTCATCCAGCACTATGTATGCCTTTTCCATACCATCAGGGTAGTACCAGTAGCAGGATGTTTCCCGGTTATCAGTATAGTTTATTGAATCGTCAAGCACGCCTGTTGCAGTGTAATACCTTGCGGGGCCGTTCATAACCTTTGTTGCATCATCGCTAAAATACCCGTCCATCAAAAGCATATTATCCTTAACTGAAAAATCCTGCCGGTACCATACCTTACCTTTCCAGGTAACCTTTCCACAATAAACAGCGTGTTTTTTGGTGGTCTCTTTCCAGTCTTTATTAAAATACAAATAGGTGGTATCTGTTTTTGCAACAGCAGCCTGGGTTACTGCTGCAAGTAAAACAACTAAAAATAATTTAAGCATAGTTTAAAGGTTGATATTGTTACGTCAAAAATATAAAAATATTGGAAAATATAAAGTGAAGGATTTTTATATTGTTGCGGGTGTACCTTTAGGCAACACTCTAAAACACCACTACTGTATGACGAGCGAAATAATTACCGTTATAGCAAATGTTGCACTTGCCCTGTCGTTAATAGTTGCAGTAATATTTGGTATTGCACAGGTGAGGTCTGCCGCGCGCGACCGCAGGGAGCGCCTTACACTTGAAACAATGCGCCAGTTTCAAACACGCGAGTTTGCCGAGCTGATATATTTTATAAACTACCATGATATGCCGGCCAACCGCGATGAATTTTTTGCCCGCCCGCCTGCTGAACTGGCCATGTATATTCAGTTTGGGCAGGAGATGGAATCGCTGGGGCTGTTGGTGGCGGAGAAGCTGGTTGATATTGACTTAATAGATAAAACCCTCGGCTCGTTTGTTACCGCAGCGTGGGAAAAATACAAAAGCCTTTTTCTTGATATGCGGATTAATAATCCCGATCCTTTTTTGGGTGAGTATTTTCAATGGCTTGCAGAGCGCATTGATGAGCGTATGAAAACAAACCCACGCAAACCGTTTTATAAGGTGGGATAGACAGGATGATTAAAGCTTGTTATTAAAAATTATGGTTTTGCCTTTTTACAACTTCTTTATCCGGCAAGGTGTTGCATACATTGTTTGTTATGTTAGCCCTGCTTACCAAACGTCATTAACTATATGCGTTGCACTTCAGGCTGCAGGTTTAGAAATAGGTTTTTACTGCAAATTCAAATTGATTTATAAATAATTTTTTAAAAGCGCTTATATTATTTTGCTCGTAAAAAATAAGCATTGCTTTTTTGTATTCTGTTGCATCTGCTGTTCTAAACGAAATTGGGCAATAGCTGTTCGCAATTAATATGGCATTGCTTACTATGCGGGCCGTTCTTTTATTTCCGTCTTCAAAAGGTTGTGTGTATGATAGTAAAATAAGCGCCAGCAAGGCCTTTTCAAATATGTTATCTTTCCCGTTAATTAATACACACATATCAAACAGCGCTTCTTTAATTTGGTACTCATTATCGGGGGGGGTATAATTTGTTCCCGAAATGCCCACTCTCCTTTGGCGTATATTCCGGTTTATTCCAAGGTCCTTTACAAGAATGCTGTGAATGTCTTCTATTCGGGAAACGCTTAACGGCACCACATAGTCAGGATGGTTCACTACAAATTCAATGGCTTCCTTATGGTTTAACAGCATAACGGCGTCGTCTTTTGGCTTACCAATGGCCATCTCCCTTTCTTTTAGCAGCCGTTCGGTTTCTAATAAAGAATAGGTATTGCCCTCTATCTGCGACGATTTCCAGCTAAGGTCTATAGCCAGTCGCTCAAATTCCTTATCGTATATTGTTTTGCTAAGATGCGATACATTATTTGTAAACTCATCCTGCAATTGGGCAAGGTGTTGTAATTCATTGCCGGTAAACAACCCTGCTTTTGCCAATGTGCCGGTTATCAGCTCCAGGTTAAAACGCTGCTTAATTTGTCTTGCATCAATTTCGTCTTTAAAATATGCTTCAGGGTCTATTGGGTGCTGTAGTGCGTAAGCCGGGCTTATTACATACTTTGTTGCCCTGCCCCCGCCTTGTTTAGTAATGTAATCAGCCGCAAGCAATTCTGCCAGCAGGCGTTTTGTTGTGGCGTAAGCCCTGCCAGTATGTATAGCGTCGTGTATTTGCCCCGAAGACCGTAAGGGGTTTTGCCGGATAAATTCGAGTATTTCCAACTGGTCTTCTTTCTGCATAAAAACTGTTGTGGCTCAAATATAATCAAATTAAGGCTCAAATAGGGCTTGTTTTGAGCCATATTTACGAGATAAATGAGCTGCATTTTAAATAAAGCTCATTGTTATCTTAATTGTAGCTCATCTTGCTGCAATTATGAGCTTTAAAATAACAGTTTTTGAGCTTGAAGCTTGCAGCTGTGTACCAGGAATAACAAACACTCACTTAATTCAACTGTTTTTTTATTCCCTGCAATAACAAAAGCAATACCACTGTATGCAAGCGCTAAAAATGCACTGGTAGCTTCATTGCTCATATCATCAAAAGGTGCCGCAATGGCATGCCGGGCGCATTAAGGAATGTATGAAAACAAACCCCGTAAACCGTTTTAAAAGGCGGGGCAGTTAAAATGGGTAATATTATACTGCCTGGCAGTAGCTGCTAACAAGTCTGCATCAGTCGCAAATCTTTCATATATTTATCTTTTCACCCTATTTTAAAATCACCAAATGTATAATTTAAAGTTGCTGACGGTACTTCTCTCTTTTTTCACTTGTACCATCGCTTCATATTCACAAAACCCAAAAGTTGAATTGCCCGGGACCCAGGTTTTAAAATTTAAGTCTGCAATTAATAACCACGATTATGAACTGTATATTGAGCTGCCCGGCAGCTATAGCGACACAACCAAAACATACCCTGTGTTTTATTCTCTTGATGGAGAATCAGAATTTCCATTGGTATCTTCCATTAACGGGGCCTTGTGCTATGAAGGGTATGTGCCTGAAATGATCATAGTAGGCATAGGATGGCAGGATGATGCCAATAACAGCCGGAATAGAGATTTTTCTGCAATTGCTGTTGCAGGGGATACTAATACTGGAGGTGCTAAACAATTTTTGGATGTTATAAAAAAAGAAGTTATTACGCTGGTTGATGGCAGCTTTCGCAGCGACAAAAAAAATAATACTTTGTATGGCGGCTCTCTTGGAGGTTTTTTTGCTTTGTACTCGCTTTTTCATGAACCCACACTATTCAACAGGTATATTGTTTGCAGCCCCGCGTTGCAGTGGGATGGTGAAATAACTTTTAAATACGAAAAAGATTTTGCAGGCAAAAACCGTGCACTAAACGTAAAGATGTTGATCAGTTCAAGTCAGTTTGAGGAGGAGTTGTTTACTGTAAGCAATTATAAAAAGTTTATTTCGCAGATAAAAGCCAGTAAATATGACGGCCTGCAATTAGAAAGCCTTGTGGTAGCGAAAATGAGCCATGCCAGCGAAGGCGCGTATGCAATTGGCAGGGGATTGCAGTTTGTATTCAGCAAACCCGAGTTTAATGTAGATAACTTAATACTTGATAAATATGCAGGCAAATATGAGCAAGATTGGGTTATAACCCACACAGGCAATAACCTTTACATCAACATGTTTGGGGGCAAAGCAAAACTTGTTGCAGAAACAAATGAAAGTTTTTATGTAAAAGGGGCACCCGTGACATGCCAATTTCAAAAAAATGCTAACGGCAGGGTTATAGGGTATTCGCTTAGTTTCTTTTCAAATAAGGCGGTATTTTTTAAGAAGCTTAATTAATTTTTAAATGAGCTGCATTTTCAAATAAAGCGCATTCTTATCTCAATTGTAGCTCATTTTACTGCAATTATAAGCTTTAAAATAATAATTTTTGAGCTTGAAATTTGCGGGCTGTATATTAGAAATAACAAGCACTCATTTCACTCAACTGATCTTTTTATTTCCCGCAATAACAAAAGCAATACCGCTGTATGCAAGTGCCAAAAATGCACTGGTAACTTCACCGCCCATATAATCAAAAGGCGCGGCTATCGATTTAGGAATATGAAGCATAAGTACCCAAATAAATATCATAGCTCCCAAAAGAGCAGCAAACAATTGCCGTTTGATGTTTAAAACAATGGCAATACCTGAACCAAGTAATGCTGCGCCTGCAAAATAGATCCAGAACATGCGATAAGAGATCCATGATGGAATATATTCTGATGCACCTTTTGCATATAAAAAATGGTCGGTACCAAAACAGATGATCGTTATAGCGAAAAATATGGTGCCAAAGGGTATCAGTCTTGCCGAAAACCTGGTAACAGCGTTCTCGTTTTTTCCTTTGAAACAGCCGGCAACAACAAACGCGCCGCAGGCCAATGCCAGTTCTTTCTCAGCATTCTCCCAGTCCCCAAAACTCATAAAATTTTTGCTGGCTATAAATTGGTATGGTACATGGTAAAAACAAAATATCAATAAAAGCACACCACCCAGCAGCAACGCAGCAGGCCTGGGTTTTATTTTAAAAACAATACAGGCGCCGGCCAGCATAAGCCCGGCCCCGCAAATATATGCAAGCACGGCAAGCCCTGGCAACCACGCATGGTTTAGCGGTATAAGCATATAAGGAAAATCATGGTAATAAATGGACTGGAACCCTATGCCGGCCATTGCTATGCCATAGAAAATACGACCAATATTAGACAGGTGTATCATATAAACGGGAATTTTTTCCTTGCTGTAAGCGCGGTTATTATATGGCCATACGTTGGGAGGGTTCGCTGCTGCCTGTTTAGAACTACCGCTTAATAAAGATACGGAGATAAAGGTTTAGTTTCTTCAATAAAACATACACAACGTAAACAACAGTTATTGGTTCCTCAATAAAAAATTAAGCCCTGAAAGAGCGATAATATATTAGCGATGGGTGCAGCCCATCGGCAATAGAGAGCGCGAAAAATAATTAAGCCCTGAAAAAGGGCGATAATAGTTCTTGCACTTGTACCCATTGAGAACAATGCAAACACTCCCCCCATTAATATTTTAAAGCCTGTCCAATAATTCTCACCCAAATAACAGCTTTTAATTAGATTTACTGCACAATTAATGCAATATGAAAAAAGAGGCAGTAAATTGGCCGGAAGCGGTAAAGCCATTACTTAAAAAATACAAAGGTAAACCCCACCCGCTGGAGGCAAAAAATACTTACCAGTACATTGTGCTGGTGGTGCTTTCAGCACAGTCAAACGACAAATTTATAAATTCTATTGCAGCAGAACTGTTTGAGGCGTTCCCCAATATGCAGTCTATGTCGCAGGCCACGCCCGAGGCATTGTACCCATACATAAGCAAGGTTATAAATTATCGTAACAAGGCAAAATGGCTAACAACAATAGCTGCCGAAATAAAAAAAGACAGCCTTATACCACTTAGTATGGAAGGGCTTACAAAATATCCCGGTATAGGGCGCAAATCTGCTAATGTTATAATGCGTGAGGCTGGTGCACCACCCGAAGGTATTATTGTTGACCTGCACGTACTGCGCGTAGCGCCACGGTTAGGTATTGCCACCGGCGACGATGCCACAAAAATGGAAAAGCAGTTGATGGAAGCGCTGCCAAAAAGCGAGTGGGATATAGGCATGGCCATATCTTTCCTCGGCAGGGAAATATGCAGGCCAAAACCAGAGTGCGAAAAATGCCTGATGAATAAAGTGTGCGATTATTACAACAACTTTTTAGTACCCGGCGCTGCAAAAAAGTAAAAACGTAACATGGACATACAAAACATCATTTCGCCCTCATTATAAATAGTGGGGACAAATGCAATCTGCAATCGTTTCACTTTTCATATATGGCTTGTAGATGTTCCACAATAAAAAGGCTTATCCGCAACACCTTTCCCCTAAAGGGGGAAAGGCCTGGATAGGGGGCCGCTCATTCGCTCCTCAAACTCTTCACCGGGTTTGTAATTGCTGCTTTAATGGCCTGGTAGCTTATGGTTAGCATGGCAATTAATGCAGCCAGCATGCCTGCAAGCAAAAATATCCACCACGATACATTTACCCGGTAAGCAAACCCGCTTAACCAGCTATGCATGGCCCACCATGCAACTGGAAAGGCAATAAGCGCCGAAATAGAAACCAGCCGCAAAAAATCTTTTGATAAAACTATTATAATGCTACCTGTTGTTGCACCAAGCACTTTTCTTATGCCAATTTCTTTTGTTCTTTGCAGTGCTGTGTAAGTGGCAAGCCCTAACAAACCTATACAGGCAATAAAAATGGCTAATATTGAAAACACGGTAAATATTCTTTGTGCAGCTATTTCTGCTTTATATTGTTCAGCAACAGTTTTTTCAAGAAAGCTGAATTTAAAATCGTATTTCGGCACAAACTTGCCCCATGCTTTCTCTATCTCATTTATAGATGCTTTAAAATTTTCGCTCTTTATTTTTACGGCCGCCAGGCCCCAGCCAAACCTGCCCGTATTGGCTATTACCAATGGTGCAATTTTTTGGTGCAGGTTCTCAAAATGAAAATCCTTTACTACGCCAACAACGGTATACACATTTTGCTGCCCGGTTGGCTGGTTAAAAAAAGGCTCTGTGCTTGTTATACGGCTGCCAATGGGGTTTTTCAAATCAAAATCTTTTACAGCCGTTTCATTTAGTACAAGGCTTAGTGAGTCTGTACCAAACTCCTTTGCAAAAAACCTGCCTTGTGTAACGGCCAGGCCAAGCACGCCGGCATAACGTTCATCAACAAACGTGGTCCTTTGTGTGCGCTGCACCTTGGTGCCCACTACCTGCATAGCGCAGTTTGCATCACCCCTGCCATCAGGCAGGCCGCTGCATTTGCTTATATCTTCAACGCCTTTTATCTTCAGCAATTCAGTTATAAATGCACCGCTTACATTATTAAACCCGTTTGGCCCCTGTACGGAGCGTAAATGGTAAGCATTGTCAATAGAGATAACGTTGTCTTTGTTATAACCAAGCTTATCGCCAAGCATGTACTGCATTTGGTTGTTTACAACTATGGTGCAGATAATTAATATCACAGAAATGGCAAACTGAAAAACCACCAGCCCGTTACGCAAACGCATGCCGTGGGCGCCTGATTTAAGGCGGCCTTTAAGCACCGCAATGGGTTTGAATGACGATAATACAAACGCCGGGTACAAGCCTGCAATTATGCCTATAAACACTGCAAAACTCAGCATTATGGCAATATGCAGCGGTGTAATAAAGTAGCTAAACGATAATTGGCCGCCGGCAATATTATTAAGAACTGGCACGGATAAATAGGCCAGCAGCGCTGCCAGTATTATGCTTATTATGCTGAAGATTATTGACTCAGATAAAAACTGCCATATAATAGATTTTTTACCAGAGCCAAATGTTTTGCGTATGCCAACCTCTCTTGCCCGCTCAACTGAAACCGCGGTAGAAAGATTAATGAAATTGATGCAGGCAAGAAACAGTATAAAAACAGCAATGGCGCCAAATAAATAAACCGCCCCTATGTTGCCGCCGGGCTTAAACTCATCAACAAGGTTTGAGTGCAGGTGTATTTGTTGTATAGGTTGCAAAAAATACCGGTAGCCATTGCCCTCCGCTATAAATTGCTGGTAGCTTTCGCCAAAACCTTTTTGAATGGTGCTCGCCACATATTTGCTAACAATCAACGGCAGCTTTGCTTCAAGCGCTTTGGCTGACGCATTTTTATTTAGCAAAAGATAATCGTAACAGTAAAAATCATAATAGTCAGGCACGTTCATACCCTGGAAGCCCGTCATAGACACCAGCATGCTGAAGTGAAAATGTGATTTCTCTTCCCAATCTTTACAAACACCAGTAATGGTATAGTTTTTAAACTCATTTACTATTACCTTTTTGCCCATGGCATTGCCGGCGCTGCCAAAAAGCCTTTTCGCGGTGGCCTCGTTAACCACAGCCGTTCCCGGGTTTTGCAAAGCAGTCAGCCCGTTGCCATTTAAAAAATCTCCCGTAAATACGCGGAAAAAGTTTGAATCAGCCACAAAAATTTTATCATCTTCAAAAAGCTTATCGCCCACTTTTATTGAATTGCCGGCGCCCATAACCCTAACACTTTGCAGCACCTCGGGAAACTCGTGCTGCACCGCCTGCCCTATAGATGGTGGAATGTTACCCCTAAGCACCGTGCGGCTGGTATATTTTCGCTCAATGGCCAGCCTGAAAATTTGATCACCGTTTTTATGAAAACTATCCCATCCAAATTCATTTTGTATATACAGCGTTAACAGCAGGCAAACCGCCATACCGGTTGAAAGCCCAAGCAGGTTGATAAGTGTAAATACCTTTCTTTTCAAAAGGCTCCGTATCATCGTTTTAAAATAGTTGCGCAGCATATAAAAGACCCTCCTGAATTTTATTTATAAAGGGACGGTATTTTAAAACATTTATTGTAAACAGCGTATTATGTTTTAATTATATCAGCAGGTTTTGCGTTGTATGTTCAGGGTTCAGTGTTTTATGTTTAAGCGAATGGTAAACGCATAATTATTAAATCCTCATAATATTAATAAATTTATAAACCTTTCCATAATAAAAAGGCTTCTTCGCAACACCTTTCCCCTAAAGGGGGAAAGGACGGGATAGGGGGCCGCTCATTCGCTCCTCAAACTCTTCACAGGGTTGGCTAAGGCGGCTTTTACAGCCTGGTAGCTTATGGTTGCCATAGCTATAACTGCTGCCAGTATTGCAGCGGCTAAAAACACCCACCATGCCATATTTATATGGTATGCAAACCCCTGCAGCCAACCGTTCATTGCATAGGCAGCTAACGGCACTGCTATTACAGATGCTATTACCACCAGCTTTAAAAAATCAACACACAGCACGCGTACAATTTCAGGCACGCTTGCACCAAGCACTTTTCTAACACCTATTTCTTTAATGCGCCTTTGTATGGTTAATGCTGCAAGGCCAAATAAACCAAGGCAAGACACCAGTATCGACAAAACAGAAAATACATCAAACAGTTTACCCATCTGCTGTTCAGATGCGTACAGCCTCGCTATGTCTTCGTCAATAAACCCGTATGTAAATGGATAGTTATGGTATATCTCCTGGAAAATATTTTTTGTTGCTGCTACTGTTTTTGAAATGTCTTCTGCGGGCGTGCGTATAACAAGAAAACCGCCCACCTGGCTGTATTTAATAACAAGCGGGTCAATAGTATGGTGCACTGCCTTAAAGTTAAAATCTTTTACAATACCTATAAGCGTGCCGGTATCGCCATTTAATTCAAACTGCATACCAATGGCTTTAGCTGCGGGCATTTTCATCATTTTCAAAGCCGCTTCATTAACTAAAAAATTATGTTTATCTGCGGGGAATTGTTGCGAGTAGCTTCTGCCGGCTACCAGGTGCACATCAAAAGTTTTTACAAAATTTTCGTCAATGCCAATGTGTGGAAAAATAGTGCGGTCATTCTCCGGTTTTCCCGGCCAGTAAACACCTGTTGAGCCGGTGGTAAGGTCAGTAGGTAAATGGTTAATTACGGTATAGCCTGTAATTTCCGGGTGCCCATTCAATGCCGCTTTTAACGCCTTTGAATTATTGAACAGATCACCCACGCCAGGCATTTTTATATACAGCAGATTATTTTTATTGAAGCCAATATCGCGGTTGCGTATAAACTGCAACTGCATGTAAACAAAGATGGTGGCAATAATTAAAACAATTGAAATGGAGAATTGCAATACTACCAAACCATTGCGCAACGCACCATTTTTGCCCTGCATTTTTAAGCCCTTTAAAACTTTTATGGGTTGAAACGCTGACAGGAAGAATGCGGGGTAACTGCCTGCCACCAGGCCTGCAAGCAGTGCAACAAGCAGCAGCCCGGCTATCATTTTTACATTAAGAAGGTTAAGCGAAATTGATTTTGACGCCAGCGAATTAAATGCAGGCAACAGCAAATACATTAACGCAATAGCAACCACCAGCGAGATGAATGAAAGCAACAACGCCTCACCTATAAATTGAATAACAATCTGGTACTTAACAGCCCCTATTGTTTTGCGTAACCCAACTTCTTTAGCGCGTTGTGAAGAAAGCGCTGTTGAAAGGTTCATAAAATTTATACAGGCAATAACAAGTATCAAAACTGCTACCAAAGAAAAAATAGTTACATAATCGCCGTTGCCCTGCCCGGCAACATCAAGCAACAAATGGCCGGAGCGTAAATGAACATCAGCAAGGGGTTGTAGTATGTATCTGCACTTTGTAATGTTATTATCATTCTTTTGGTTTATTGCTGCAATTTTCTGCTCAAGCTGTGCCAGCGATTGTTTGGTTGCAACAAAGTTGTCATCCATTTGCACATAGGTGTACAGATCATAATTGCCCCACGATCCGTCATAATCGCGGCGTTGCTCATACACCGCCATAGGCAGTAAGATGTCAAAATGCAGGTGTGAATTATTGGGAATATTTTTTAAAACCCCGGTAACTACAAGCTGGTGGCTTTTAAGGTCATTATCAAGCCTCAATAATTTGCCCACAGCCTGTTGGTTGCCGAAATATTTTTTTGCAGCATTTTCAGTAATAAGTACGCCGTCGGGTTGATGCAGCGCGGTGCGTACATCACCCTGCACAAGCGGGTAGGTAAATACCTGCAAAAAATTTGAGTCAACAAACAGCGCATTCTTCTCCTCGTAACTTTGGCTGCCAATTGAAAATACAAGGTTAGTAGCATTAACGCGTGTAGCTGCTTTAACCGCTGGTAACTGCGCCTTAAGTGCCGCTGCCATAGGCACAGGCACAACAGCTGCGGGAACATCGTTTACATCAGACACCACGCGGTAAATATGGTTTATGCTTGTGTTAAACCTGTCGTAACCGCGCTCATCCTGTACCCATAAAAATATAAGCAGGCTGCACGCCATGCCCATGCCCAGCCCTAAGATATTAATAAGTGAGAATGTTTTATTGCGTACAAGGTTGCGCCACGCAGTTTTAAAATAGTTGGTAAGCATAAAAGCGTTTTGTATTGAACGTTTTAGAAGCAGTATTTGTTACAGGGTGCGAAGTTTGATAGTGTGCATCTCTCAAAGTTTAATTGTTGCCATTTTAATCTGCAATCAATTCACTTTTCATCATCCGCGATTGACGGTTCACCCCAAATCTTCCCATAATAAAAGGCTTCTCCGCAACACCTTTCCCCTAAAGGGGGAAAGGTCGGGATAGGGGGCCTCATTCCGTCCTCAAACTCTTCACAGGGTTGGCCAATGCCGCTTTAAAAGCCCGGTAACCAGCGGTAAACCAGGCAATGGCAACAGATGCAATAATAGTTATAGCAAATACCCCCACGCCGGGTGTAACCCGGAATGAGAAGTTTTGAAGCCAGTTATGCATAAAATAATATGCAAGCGGCGCAGCAATTACAAAGGCTATAGCTATAAGCACGGTAAATTCTTTGGAGAACAGGTACACAATATTAGCTGCAGAAGCACCCAGCACTTTGCGTATACCAATCTCCTTGGTGCGTTGTGCCGCCATGAATGATACCAGGCCATACAAACCAAGGCACGAAATAAAAATAGCAATACCCGCAAATATTGTATACAGTTGCGATAGCTGGTCTTCCTGCTTATAAAAATCAGCTATTTTTTCGTCTAAAAATTTGTATTCGTATACACTATTAGGGTAAGCTGCCGTCCATATTTTTTCTATAGCAGCAAGTGTTGGCTTTATACTTTGCGGCTGCAGCTTAACAGAAAGGTTTCCATAATTTTCTTTCCAGGTACTCATCACCACCGGCGCTATAGCTTTTACCATACTGCCGCCATTAAAGTCTTTTACAACGCCTACAATATGGCCCTTTAGCTGGCCATCCCAAAAGCTTATTTTTTTACCTATTGCATCGTTAGGACTTTTAAGGCCAAGCATTTTTACCATAGTTTCGTTTATCACAAAATCCTTTATCGTGTCACTGGGGCCATAAGGCTTGCCAGCCGCCATTTGCAGGTTGTACATAGTAAAAATATTGGCATCGGCCCATTTAAGGTCTGCGCTAAAATTCACAGGTTTGGCAGCGTTATCATAAACAAAATCACTGCCCCAGTGCGAGTCATCTGAGATGGAAAATGTGCTAAAACTTACACCAGTAACACCCGGCTGTTGCAGCAACTGCGCTTTTATAGCGTCAAATTTTGAATTGTATAGGCTGTCGCCCGGCAAGGGGATATTTACTACCGCCTCTTTATCAAAACCCATTGGTGCAGTTTTAAAATAGTTCATCTGGCTAAGCACAATTAAAGTGCCTATAATTAATGCCTGTGCTACAGTAAATTGCAATACCACCAGCGCACGCCTTAGCGAGATACCGCCCTTTGTATTGCCGGTAAGCCTGCTTTTTAAGGCAGTAATAGGGTTAAAGCCTGATAATACAATGGCCGGGTAAAGCCCGGACAGGAACGTAACCAAAAGCATTGTGCCAACAAAAAACAGGATGATTGCCGCGTCAGCATGCAGGGTTATTTTTGTTTGCAGCAACTGGTTTAGCAATGGCAATACGCTAAAAGCTATGATAAAAGCAATTAATACAGCAGCCAGTGTAATAATAAAACTCTCACTTAAAAACTGGATGATTAGCTGCCGCTTGCGGCTGCCAAGCACTTTGCGTACACCCACTTCTTTAGCGCGGTTAACCGCCTGCGCTATTGAGAGGTTGATAAAGTTAATACAGGCTATTACTAATAAAAACAACCCTATAATGCTTAAAGCTGTTATCAGTTCCCTGCCAAAAGTATTGCTATTATAGGTGCCAAATTGTTTATTAAAATGTATGTCGGTTAAGGGCTGCAGTACATAACCCTGCTTGGCAATATAGTCGGCAGGAATATGTTTTTTGCCAAATTCCACCAGCGATTTACTGAATGCATCAGCAGTTAAGCCCGGTGGCAATATTACATAGGTATTAAGGCCGCCCCTGGTACTTACCCAGTCGCGTGATGAATCATTTCGGCTGGTTTTAAATGATATGGCCACCTGTATAGGGAAGTCAGTATTATCGGGAGTGTTTTTCAATATACCTGTTATCTTACATACTCTGTCGTTGTCGTATTTTATTGTTTTGCCTATAGCAGTATGCCAGTCGCCAAAATATTTTTCAGCGGCGTGCTGTGTCATTATAGCTGTGTTGGGGCTTGATAAGGCCGTTTGCGGGTTGCCTGCAAGAAATGGGAAATTGAAGATGCTGAAAAACTTAGGCTCAATAAAAAACAGGCCTTCTTCTTTAAATTTCTTTTGTGTTGTACGCCCATTTTCATCCATAGCAGTAACCTGGTCGCCCTGTGCGCTGAATAGTGAAGCCACCTGCTCCAGCTGGGGGTAATCTAATGGTAGCTGCTTACCCAGCGGGAAACAAATGCCCCTTGTATACCTCGCCCCGCCATCCCCGTTAAAGCGCGTGGAAACCCTGTAAATGCGCTCTTTGTTTGTGTGAAAATTATCAAAGCTTGTTTCATATTGTATTACCAAAAAAATAAGCAGGCATGCGGCAATGCCCACAGCCAGCCCTGTTATGTTTACAAAAGCATAACTCTTGTTACGGCTTAAATTTCTAATGGCGGTTTTAAAATAATTCTTCAGCATATAAAAAACAGTTTAATGTTTGAAGTTTAAAGTTTTGTGTTGTATGTTTTGCGCTTTAGTGAATAATGGATACATAATTATCTGATCCATGCAATTATAGTTTACAAATCTCCCCGTAAAAAGGCTTCTTCACAACACCTTTCTCCTAAAGGGGGAAAGGCCGGGATAGGGGGCCTCCTCACTCACTCCTCAAGCTCTTCACGGGGTTCGCCCTTGCGGCTTTAATTGCCTGGTAACTTATTGTTGCAAGTGCTATTATAACCGCTGATATACCTGCTGCCAAAAATATCCACCCGCTTATTGCAATACGGTAAGCATAGTTTTGTAACCAGCCGTGCATAACATACCAGGCAACGGGCGATGCGATTACAAATGCAATTATAATAAGCTGTAAAAAATCCTTTGATATAAGCCTTACAATATTTGCTACTGAGGCACCCAGCACTTTTCTCACACCAATTTCCTTTGTTCTGTTAACGGCTGCAAGGGCTGCAAGGCCCAGCAAACCAAGGCTTGCTAAAACTATTGCAACAGCACCGGCAATACCTACAATGCTGGTCCACTTTTGTTCAGATGCGTAATAGCTGTTTACGTCATCGTCAAGAAAACTGTATTTCATCGGTATGCCGGGCAATACCGCGTTCCATGCTTTTTGTAATGATGCAATGGCAGCAGCAGGGTTGCCCGCGCGTAAGCGTGCATAAAAATGGCCATAGCCTTTATCTGTTGAAGTTTCAAACATTTGGTTCTTTATGTCCTCGCTCAATGGGCGGTAATTAAAATTTTTAACTACCCCGGCTATCACGACTGTTGCACCCTGGAAATGTTTTATTTGTTTACCAACCGCATTATCCGCGTTCCATCCAAAAGCCTTCATCATAGTTTCATTAATAATAACAGGCTTTATGCTGTCATTAAATAATGTTTGCCGCAGGTTTTGGCCTGCTATCAACTGCATGCCCATTACATTAATATACCCGGTATCAATAACATTAATGCCGGCATTAAGGCCTTTGTCAGAGTACCCTAAAAAATCCTGCCCCAGCCCCAAACCGGCCGCTGCGCTTGTAACGCCAATAACCTGCGGGTCTTTAATTGCTTCATGCTTAAATAACGGGAACACAATATTTGCATCAGTTTGTAATGCATCTATAGCCACAACATTCTCTTTATTAAAGCCGGGGTTTTTGTCCACCATATATTTTGTTTGCTGCAGGATGATGACAGTGGAAATGATAAGTGCAATAGACAACACAAACTGGAATGTTACCAACGATTTTGTAAAGAAGTTTGAACCACCCACTTTAATTTTACTTTTTAGCACTACCACAGGCTTAAACTTCGACAGCATTATTGCCGGGTAACCACCCGCTACCAAAGCTACCCCCAGCATAACAGCTGCAATTAATACATTTAATTGAGGGTATTGAAAAAATGAAAAATGTAAATTTGCTGAAGCCAGCATGTTAAACCACGGAAGCAGCAAAGCAGCCATAAACAAGCCGCATATTGTTGAAATTGCCGATAGCATTAATGCCTCAATAAGAAACTGCAAAATAACCTGGCCGCGGGCCGCGCCTATTACTTTGCGTATGCCAACTTCTTTACTCCTGGCGGCTGCACGGCCTACCGATAATGTGGTAAAATTAATACAC
>Ga0206806_1010_pt1 | contig 57908 bp, 47 predicted proteins | sample Alteio_BWOrgCont_60_FD_152911 | JGI IMG/M metagenome (GOLD analysis project Ga0206806, IMG submission 152911) | Enriched cells from forest soil in Barre Woods Harvard Forest LTER site, Petersham, Massachusetts, United States -... | ecosystem: Environmental > Terrestrial > Soil > Temperate forest >... | reverse complement strand
GAAAGTGCCAATGTGCAATTGCTATCAATTATCTTTAGCCTGTATTATTTTTCGCCACCGCATAACTGCAAAAAATGAAATTAAAGAATGTATTGCTTATTTGCCCAGCTTTACTGTTAGTGGCCGGTTTTACGGCATGCAGCAATAAAAACAATAAAAATACGCTTACTGATGATGAGAAGAAAGATGGATGGGCATTGCTGTATGATGGTAAAACACTTAATGGCTGGCATGTATACAACAAAGGTAACAAAGCCTCAAATTGGGTGGCTACCGATAGCGAACTTGTTTGCAACCCGCACCTGGTAGCTATGTCGCATGATGATTTGGTTACCGATAAAGCCTACACCAATTATGACCTGCGTTTTGAATGGAAGATAAGCAAAGGAGGCAACAGCGGTGTATTTTTTGACGTGCAGGAAGATACGGCTTATGGCACAGCCTGGATGACTGGACCGGAATACCAGTTGCTGGATAATGAAAATTCAACCGACCACAACCACAATGATACACTGCGACAAGCCGGCTGTTTATACAGCCTTGCTGCCCTGAAAAACCATGCTGCGGCAAAACCATACGGTGAATGGAATGAATCAAGGATATTGCATCAAAACGGCAAAGTTACTTTTTGGCTAAATGGTACCTTAAGCGCCGAAGAAGACATGAAGAGCGAACGGTGGCCACAATTGGTGGCCGCAAGTAACCTGCATACATTCCCCAACTTTGGCAAATTTACTAATGGCAAAATAGCCTTGCAGGACTGGAACAAAGGCGTTTCATTCAGGAATATAAAGGTGAAAGAATTACCATAATCTTATATAGCAATGGAGGAGGTATGGAGCTGAACATTTGTGATGAATGCAAAAGTGAATATTATGTACATTCCAGTGTGATGAGCGGACTATGCCCAGAGTGTGCCCACCAATTATACGGCTATCCAAATTGCAGCCACATTTTTATTGATGGCCGTTGTACACGTTGCCATTGGAATGGCCAAACTTCAACCTATATGAAGAGAGGGAAAGGTGGAAAAGAAAAGGAAAGAGTTATTGAAAATTGATCTGCTTGCAGCAAATATATTTTTCTCCGGAACGGTTTATAAATGCAACCAGCATTTAGAATAATTACAGTACGTTTACAACTATGAACATTGTTATTACAGGGGCAAGCAAGGGTATTGGGTTCGATACAGCCGTGGCTATGGCACAGGACAAGGCCAATACGATTATTGCTTTATCAAGAAATAAAGACGGCTTAAACAGGCTGTCTAATGCAACTGCGGGGTTAAATATTAACACGCATATTGCCGATTTAACAACTATTAGCAATGAAGAATTGCAAAATATTTTTGCGCCATACAATGCCATTGATATTTTAATAAATAATGCAGGGGCGCTTATTAATAAACCGTTCGCTGAAACAACGGCAAATGATTGGAGAGAGATGTTTGAAATAAATGTTTTTAGCCAGGTTAAGCTTATACAGTTTCTATTACCATGGCTAAACAAAAGCAGCACCGCACATATTGTAAATATTGGCAGTATGGGTGGTTACCAGGGCAGCAGCAAGTTTCCGGGGTTGGCTGCGTACAGCGCAAGCAAAGCGGCTTTAGCCAATATAACAGAATGCCTGGCTGAAGAATTAAAACCATTAAATATTAAAGTAAACTGCCTTGCGCTTGGCGCGGTTAATACAGAGATGCTTAACGCCGCCTTTCCGGGTTTTGAGGCACCGGTAAACAGCAAACAAATGGCTGCATTCATTGCACGGTTTGCCCTTGAAAGCCATCAATTTTTTAATGGCAAAATTCTGCCGGTGGCGGTATCAACACCATAGCAATAAACTGCTGCATCGTCAATCGTATTTTCTTTTGCGCGGCGGCTTTGGTGCATCATCTTCCAGTTCAGATAATAAGCCTTCTGGCGTGGGGTTATTAGTGATGGCTTTTGCTATCTGGTACAATACCACTACCAACACTATTGAGGCAATCAGCTCCTGCCATGTTATCCAGTAACCCCAAAACGCATATACGGCGGCTTTTTGTGGTTGTGTTGTATCATAAATAACATTGCACCCCTCATTTTCAACATAGCTTCGTAACGCATAGCGTGCATCGGTTTTTAGCTTGTCTTTTCCAATGGTATAAACAGCAAATGGTGCATCAGTGCCTGTGCTGTCTTTCATAAAACGGATAGTAGCGCCTGTTGTTTCACTCTCAAAATAATCTGGTGTACGCGTAAACAAAATATAAATGCAAAAGATTACCAGGTATATTATAATAACGGTTTTATTCATAAAGCCCCTGTGCCCCTAAAGGGGCATTTAAGTTAACTCATTTAATTTTTTTAGAAAATATGCAGCACTTGGGCAGTTAGGGTGGGCGGCTGACTGGCGTACATCAAATCCAATATTTAAAAGGTTTCTCACTAATGTAATCTTGCCTGCACTTTTTTTACCTATACCTCTGGTAGTATGCTTTATAAGCAATTGATTAATTGTTTCAAAAGGCCGCATTTCTTTCTCAGGAAATTCAAAGTAAAAATTATCATTCCCTAACATGATACTCATCGCTGGAGTATTTGCAAGAAACCATGCTTCAATTTCTTTTATAGCTACTATAACTATATCCTGAGGCCTTGCATTCATTCTTTGCTTTGTAATTGTGATGCACTTGTCTTCATCAAGGTTGGTAAGTATTATAATCTTTTGCGCCCTCAGTCTTTCCAGGGCCTGGATATAAGGTTTAATATTATAAGACAACAAATTGCCGGAGCCTTTTGCATTAAGCGCATTAATAAATTCAAGCCCAATGGAATTAAGATAGCTATTGAAATTGTTTGAGGAAACAAGTTCTGCCTCTGTTTGACCCTCACATATAAAACCTATTTTGACCATGACACGCCTCCACCTAAAGCATTTGTAAGCCATGCTTCGTCTGTTTTAATGTCGAGATCGTTCATGTTGACGACCCGTTTGGCCCGTGTTTCGCCATTTATTTTATTTACCAATACAATTTCGTCAATTTTCATGCACCGCACCAATGTTGGGGAATGAGTATTCAGCCATATATGATGGCCTTCCTGCTCACATTTCTCCCTAAAAAAATCTACCAAAAATTCAATTGCTTGCGGGTGTAAACCATTTTCGGGCTCTTCAATACAAAGAAATTGTGGTTCGCTGCTTTGATAAACGGCCGCCATTAGCGCAAGGATGTTATAGGTACCGTCTGAAATTAAATGCTTAGGGAAAGGCTTGCCAGAACTTTTTTCATAAACAAAAAACTCGTAACTCCCGTCTATGTTAGATTTCTTTATTTCAATATTTTCAAATTCAGGAATGAGAATACGTACCCATTCAAGAAAGTCTCCCCACTTAAGCTCGCTTTCAAATATTCGACCAAGAACATCAGAAAGATTAGATGCATCCGGAGCAAATCTATTTTGCGATACTGGCAACCTATTTAAATCAGATTTACCAATAAAGACTCTTAGAAAGTTGTCGACAAAAACTTCATACTCATTTTCATAAACCTTGCTTGTATTTTTTAACGAGTCAATGTATTCTTTTCTCTTAATACTATCTCTTATATCAGCGAAACTTAATCTGCTGGGGGAATAAGGCACGTTGTCATCATGTATTTCATAAATAACAGAAAAAGAATCTTTAGTAGTCGGAGAAAAAACACCAGCAAAATTAATTTCTATACCTTTTTTAAAAATTGCCGCAAACTTGATTTGATATGTGTTTTTAGGGTTTTTGTTTATGTATGAAAGCACTGCATCGCTCCCCTTAAAAAATGCCGGTGCCGTATGAGCAAATCTTACAGCATAATTCGTAAACTCCAGCGCCTCAAAAATATTACTCTTGCCGCTTGCATTGGGGCCTACAAATGCGCAAAAAGGTGGCGGGTTATCCAGCTCAAAATCCACCAGCGATTTATAATTTTGTATATGTATTTTCTTAATACGCATAGCCCAAAAATAATAAACAAAAAAGGATTAAGCGGTTTTTCCTCTTAATCCTTTAAAATCATATTGATCATGGTTCTCTAATTCAGCGACCTGAAATCCACTGGTACCAACTTACTTACTCCTGGCTCCTGCATTGTTACACCATAAATAACATCCACCGCGCTCATGGTCATTTTATTATGGGTTACAATAATGAATTGAGAGTTTTCGCTAAATTTCTGTATCATTTGGGTAAACTTGCCTACGTTAGCATCATCCAGCGGTGCATCAACTTCATCCAAAATACAAAACGGTGCGGGCTTGATCAGGTAGATGGAGAACAGCAATGCAGTAGCTGTTAATGTTTTTTCTCCACCGCTTAACTGGCTTATTGACGAAGGGCGTTTACCTTTTGGTTTGGCTATAATATCAATACTCGTTTCCGCAAGGTTCTCGGGGTTTTCCAAAATCATGTCTGCGGTATCTTCTTCCGTAAACAGGGCTTTAAAAACCTTTTGGAAATTTTCACGAACCTTATTAAATGTCTCCAAAAATTGCTGGTTGGCGGTGGCTTCAACCTCCTGTATTGTTTGTAACAAGCTGTCTTTAGCTGACACGAGATCATTTTTTTGCTCCAAAATAAACTCGTAACGTTTTTTCATTTCAGTATACGCTTCGATAGCAGTTGGGTTTATTTCACCCATGTTTTCCAGGCGCTTTTTCATCCTGTCGCTTGTTGCCTGTAGTTCTTCCAGTGTTGTTTCAGTGTTTCTTGCCTGGTCTAATATTTCATCCAGATCAACTTTAAATTCAACACTCAGGCGCTCCTTCATTCCCGCCAGTTGCAACTTTAATTCGTTCAGTTTATCTTTTATCTCAGCCAAAAGATGGTCTGATGTTTCTTTTGATTTTATTTTATGCCTAAGTTCGCTTTCTTTAACCTGCAAAGCATTGCGCAGGTTATAATAGGCCTGGTCGGCCTCATTTAATTTCTTTTCTTCAGCCTCTTTGGTTTGCAACAATCCAAAGGCAGTTTGTTCAGCTTCCTTTAAAGCATCCTCGCTGTCAATGATCTCGCCTGCGGCCTGTTGTAGTTGCCTGGTATTTACCTGTACCTGGTTATGAAGGTCATTCAGCTGGTTTTCCTTAAATGCCAACTCCTGTTTAAGGGCAGCAATTTTGCTCTGTTGCCTTGTAAACTGCAGGTTATTATTGTTGTATTCAGCGGATGCCGCGTTGTAGTCCTGTTCGGCAAGTTGGTAGTCCTGCTCAACGTTTTTTAATTCGGCCGATGTTTGCTGAAGCTTTTCATTCAGCTCAATTAATAGTTCCCTTGTGACCGCAATACTATCCTGCTCGTCCAGCAAACGCTGCTCAATATCTTCCATCCGCTGCACCGCGTTATTTTGTGCAGCCTGCAGGTTTTCTATCCTGTTTTTGGCCGCGAACACCTGGTTTGTCAGTTGGTTTATAGCTGCCTCAGTTTGTTTAATTGCGTTCTCCTTCAGTTGTTCGTTATAACCTATAACTTCATTGTGCTTTTGCTTTATTTCTGCTTTTAAGGAGTTTACAACAGCATCCTGCAGCACAATTTCATCGTTCAGCTTTTCAAGGTTTTTAGCGCGGCCTATTTTTTTACCTTCAAATAAACCCACGCTTCCACCAACAAGGGTATACTTGCCCTTAACATATTTGCCCGTTTTTTCCAGCACAACGGCACCGTTACTGTTGGTAAGCGCTTCCTCATTTTCTGCAATAAATACGTTGCCTAATAAATATTCGGCAAGCTTGCTGTATTGTTCATCTACCTCAATAACATCCAGCGCTTTGAGGGTGTTAGCAGGTTGGTGGTATTCTGTTTTTACATCATCAAATTTCTCCAGCATAAAAAAATTTGCTTTGCCTTTTTTGTGCTGGTCTAATAAATGCACAGCCTGCAACCCTTCCTGCAAATTATCTACTACATAGTAGTTAAGGTATGGCTCCAGCACATTTTCTACTGCGGCCCTGTATTCACTTTGCACGTATATAATATCGCTTAAAATGGGCACGTTACTTTTCCACGCCGGGTTATTATGCAAAAACTTTACACTTTCCGGGTACCCTTCCATCGAGTCAATTAAGCTTTTCAGCAGATCGTATTCATTTCTACGTGCATCAAGCTTACGGCCTTCATCGGCAAGTTCGTTTCGCAACCCATCTAATACTTCCTGGGTTTCTAATATCTGTTCTTTTGTACGTTCATGTTGCTCCTGCAATTGTTGCAGATCATCTCTTTTTTCGGCCAGCATTTCTTCTCTTTCCTTCAACTCACCTTCCAACTGCAGCAACTGGTGCGCGCGGTTTTGTTTCTCCTCGGCCAATTGTGCATGGCTGCGCTGCAGGTTTTGTATAGAGGTATCAGCTACCGCAACTTTTTTCTCTGCATCAAACTGGCTGCGCTGTATGTGCTGGTACCTGCCGCGAAGCGCATCAAGGCCACTTCTTTTTTCATCAAAAGTGCGCCGGGTGTTTTCAACATTCATCCTCGCAGCTTCAACATTATCGTGCATTGTTGCCAGGCGGGCGCCTTCATCATTTACCTGCAACTGCGTATATTGAATTGAGTCTTCTATATTTTTTAATTGCCCTTCTGCTTTTTGTAAAAAATCTTTCAGGTTATTTTCCCTTTCATGCAGGTAATGCAATTTTTGCGAGGCCAGGTTTTTCTCGCTCTCTTTACTGCGTAAGTTTTGCAACAAGCTGTTAAACTCATGCTGCATACTTTGCAAGGTCCTTTCTTTCTCTATAAAATCAACCTTCTCCTGTTCTATGGCAGCTTCTTCAGTTGCAATTTCTGCTTCAATTTTTATTTTCCTGTCTGTTTCAGTTTCCTGCTGTTCATGCAGGTCTTTGTAGGTTATATTAAATCCTTCAAGAGCTGCTTTCGCTAACTCTATCGAAATCTCCCTATATTCCTTTTTTATCTCAAAGTACTTTTCTGCCTTTTTAGCCTGGTTCTCTAATGTTTTTAGCTGGTTGTTTATTTCAAACAGCAGATCTTCAATACGGTTAAGGTCTAATTCAGTTGCATCAAGCTTCGACTTTGCTTCTTTTTTACGTGTTTTATAGATTGTTATGCCTGCTGCCTGCTCAAGCATCCTGCGTCGGCTGTTTTCCTTATCCTTAATAATATCATCTACCATTCCCAGCTCAATAATGGCATAGCTGTCGGTACTGATACCTGTATCCATAAACAGGTTATGGATGTCCTTTAAACGGCATGCAACGTCATTAAGGCGGTATTCGCTCTCGCCATTTTTATAAAACCTCCTGGTAATTGTTACGGTACTAAACTCAGTAGGCAATAAATTTTTGGTATTCTCAAATGTAAGACTCACTTCAGCCAGGCCACTGGCGCTCCGGGTTTTGCTTCCGTTGAACACAAGTGCCTCAAGATTTTCACTGCGTAATGCGGAAATTTTTTGTTCACCAATCACCCAACGTATACTGTCAATAATATTGCTTTTGCCACAGCCATTAGGGCCAATAATACCCGTAATACCTTCGTCAAAACTTACGGTGGTTTTATCTGCAAAGCTCTTAAAGCCTTTAATATCTAATTGTTTTAAACGCACTTTCTACCCATTTTATCAACTGCGAACATAAGCGAAAACGAGTACACGCAGCCTTTTATTTCTTTTGGCTGTTGATAAATAGTGGAAAGAAAAAGAGCGGCAGGGGATGCCGCTTATATAATCATATTAACAAATTGAATATCAATATAATATATTGCTCATTTACAAAAAATCAGCTATTAGGTTTGACTGATAAATTTAAGTAAAAAGTACTGCCTTTCCCTACTGAAGATTCCACAAAAACGCTGCTGCCGTTTAATTCAAGCAGCTCTTTACAAAGCATTAAGCCTAAACCTGTTCCTTTTTCACCGCTGGTACCACGTGTGCTGAAATAGCTTGTTGATATAAACAATTTTGCTATATCCTCAGGGCCCATACCTTGCCCTGTATCACGCACCGAAATAATTATTTTATCGCCATCCTGTTTCGCGGCTACACTTATAAAGCCGTTCTGGGGTGTAAATTTTATAGCGTTACTTACCAGGTTACGCAGAATGATAGTAAGATGGTGCTCATCAAAATATACTTTTAAAGATGGGGGTATATTATTGCTGTATGTAATATTTTTTTGCTGCAATGCAAACTCAAATACCCTGGCCATTTCTTCAACCACCGGGAACAATGACATTGTTGATTGATTTATTTTAAGGCCGGTCATTTGTTTTAGCGACCAATTTAAAAGGTTGCTTAAAGTAAGGTCGGCAGCGTCCAGTGCCGGCAGCATCTTCTTTAACAATGCAACCGTCTGCTCTTCTGTAAGGCCTTGTTTTTGAAACAAACCCATTATAGAACGCAAGCTGCTTATGGGCGTGCGAAGATCGTGGCTTATAACTGCGAATAGTTTTGTTTTCAGATCGTTTACCTGTACCAGGTGTTGCGACTGTTGTTCAATTATGCTCTTTTGATGTATTACAGCTTCATTGCGGTCTGCCAGCTGCTCAACCAACCTGTTTTTCTCCCTGTATAAAAAGTAAATGGTAATCAGCCCCGCCAGTAATATAATAACAAACATGCCCAATACTACGATAATGATGTGCTGAAAACGAATACGCTCCCTGCCAACAAGGTTTGCGTGTTCTTCTGTTTCAAGGTCGTGCAATTTGCTATTGAGGCTAAAAAACTGCTGAAATAATTGAAAGCCCTTTTTCCTGTATTCAGTATTACTGCTATCCTCCAATAAGCTATACTTAATTTGATATGCAAGTTCAAGATCATTATCTTTTTTAGCATGATAACAATTTGCAAGTATAGAAGCAGCGGCTATTTTAACAGCTATATTGCCGGTACTGTCTGCAAGCAGCGATGCGGCATTGGCTGAAGCGAGGGCACCCTCAATATTTTTTTGGGCCAGGTAGTAGTTAGCGTAATCGTTTAAAACCAACGAGCGCAGGCGGTTATTACTGGATAATTTTGACCAGCGGTAAGCGCTGTCGAGATAAGGTTTAATTAAGTTAATTTTACCGGTTTCCTGTAAGATATCTCCCAGCCTCGAATAGATAATGCCTGTTAGCAAAGTGTCGTTGTACTTATCTGCCAACTGCAACGCAACATTACCTTTATGCCATGCGCCATCATAATTTTTTTTGCGCAGGTCAATAAGGGATGACTCATTATATATTAAAGCGATCTTGCCATTATCCCTTGAAAGCGCCGCATTTGCCTCTGATTTTTTAAGGTACAATTCTGCCTGGTTAAATTGCCCCATCTCAGTATAGTTACGGGCTATTATCCTGTAAAGCATTGATAGATCGCCATAACGCCGGGTATCCTTAAGGTAACTTTCAGCACTAAATAAAAAATATAAGCTAAATGCATAGTACGACTGGGCCCAGTAGCTATACCCTATCGCAGCAAAGCTGCTGCCGATGCCGATATTATATTTAATTTGTTTTGAGAGTAAAATTGCCCGCTCAGCTATAGCCCTTGCAGAGTCAGGGTATTGCAGGTAAATGTTTACTGATTTATTAACAAGCTTATTAATTTCAGCAGTATCTGCTATTGCCGGTTGCTTCTCAGAGTCTCCTTCATTGTTTTGTGTTTGTGCATGCAAACATGTACAAAACAACAGAAGACAAAGTAGTAAGCAATAGCTTTTCATAGAGGGCTGATATGGAATTGTTGTGGAATAAAAATATCAATTTGGCGGATGTTATTTTCTGATCTTTTTATGGGTCTGCTTTTATTTATTAAAAAATATAGTTACTCACAAGCTCTATTTGCCGATTGCATACTTTATACCACCAAGTAAATGACCAAGGTATAAAGGGTCAGCATATGACTCATCTGTGTGGCCTAATTCAGTATAAAAAGCCCTTCCGCCATCATAACTATGATACCAGCTCATGGGGTGAAAGCTGCCGTTGGCACCGCCTGTATAGCTTGTTTCGTCGATGGTAATAAGTACGTGCACGTCATCCCAATGTGTGTCCTTAAAGTTATACCATTCGTCAAACCTTTTCCAAACATGCGGTAGATGTTTTGTTGCTATAAAAGTGGTATCAACAACATTTAATACAGCATTTTGTTGTGCGGGGTGGCGCAAAAAATATGCGCCTACCAGTTTATTGTACCATGGCCAGTCATACTCTGTGTCAGTTGCAGCATGTACGCCAACATAGCCTTTGCCAGCTTTAATAAAGCGCTCAAAAGCAGCCTGCTCATCATCGCTTAATACATTGCCGGTAGTGCTTAAAAAAACAACTGCTGCGTATTGTTTTAAATTATCGTCAGTAAACTTTGTTGAGTCAGTAGTTGTATCTACAAGAAAATTATTTTCCTGCCCCAGTTTTATTATTGCCGGAATACCGGCTGCGATTGAGTTATGATGAAAACCCGCGGTTTTGGCAAACACAAGTATTTTTGGCGTTTTGGCTTTAAATGCAAAGGAACCTGCAACAATTATTATTATAAACAACGAGGCAGAAGCAAGCGAAGGGAGCAACTTTTTCATGTTCGGTTGTTTTAGCTGGAAGCAAATAAAAGGTGTAAAATAAATAAATTGTTTAACAAATTAAATTTTGGCGGCAATTTTAATATCGTTTCATTTGGCTAAGTTTTATGATAGTAAAAGATTATTATAAGATACTTGAAGTAAAATCGACCGCTACAACTGGTGATATAAAAAAAAGCTACCGGAAACTGGCGATGAAATACCATCCTGATAAAAACCAGGGAGATGCCCTTTCATCTGCGGTTTTTAGCGATGTTGCTGAAGCTTATGAAATACTTTCAGACCCAGTTAAAAGGCAGCAGTACAATTATAACAATTATAATATATACAACGCTAATTATGCTAACTATACACCTGTTGGCAAAGAGTCAATAAAAGCAGCTGTTGATAAGCTAACAAAAGCTGTTGCCTCAAGTGATATTTTTCGTGTTAACAGGGATGCTGTTTACTTTTCCATTATGCAAATATTATCAGAAAATAATATCCAGTTTTTGCGGGAAGATAGTGATGCTTTATTTAAAAAGCAGGTAATTGAACAACTGCTTGTATGCAGCAAACCACTGACAATTGCATATATAAAAAAAATAAGCGATATACTGCTGAACATAGCAGCCAGTGACTTACAAATGCAAAACGACATTTATACTTTTATTAAAAAAGCTACCAGGCAGAACAATTGGAACACCTATAAAATTGTAGTTGCAGTGGCAACAGCACTTGCGTTATGTTTGCTTATATTTTTATTAAGCCGCTGACAAGGCTTTAAAAAGATTCATCCAGCCTTTTTGCCGATGAGGCCCCTTTAATACCTTTTGTGTTCCCGTTTATCCAATTTGTACTGTAACAAATGAATATCGCTATTAATTTGAATGCAAACATAGTTCTCTTATGAAATGGTTATTTTTTATTGCGGGCTTAATACGGGGTGCCAATGCGTTTGCGCAACAGCCCGGTGATTTGAAAGTGATTGCGGCACATTATTCTGCAGATACTGCTTTCATAATCCCGGAAAAAGACCTGGTTCCTGAATGCATTACATACGATGTAAAAACCGGAATTTTTTTTGTTGGCAGCATATATAAAAGAAAACTAATAGCCATTGGCCATAATGGAACGATCAATGATTTTGTAACTACTGCAACAGATGGTTTACATGCTGTATTAGGTATTAAAGCAGATGAAAAAAGAAGATGGTTGTGGGCGCTTTCATGCAATGCGCCTTTTGTGCCTACCAACGCAACAGTTAAAGACACAAGTTATACTACAGCGATATTTAAGTACAATATTGATAATGGTAAGCTTGTAAAAAAATATGTTTTAAAGGATACCGCAGTAGTTTTTAATGACTTGACTATCAACGAAGATGGTGACGCGTTTATTACGAACACTCATTCTGGCAGTATTTATACTGTTAATCACGCAAAAGACTATCCCGAAGAGTTTTTGCCCAGAAAAAGTTTTAAGGAGCCTAACGGGATTGCGGTTTGGAAGAATAGCTTATTTATTGCTCATGATGCAGGTGTTGCATTAATTGACCTGGCAACCAAAAAAATACAATTGATTGCTACAAGAGGTAAGGATTTTATAGGAGGCATTGACGGAATGTATTTTTATAAAGGATGCCTTATAGGTGTACAAAATGTGACTGATTTAAAAAAGGTTATAAAAATTCACTTGAGCGACTCTTTTAACCGGGCTGAAAAAATAGATACCCTTTATGCCAATACCGCGCCATTAGATTATTACCTGCCTACAACCGGTACAATTGTTAATGGCTATTTTTACTTTATATTCAATTCCCAGGTTGCAAATTTTGATAAAAACGGGAAAATATTCCCGATGGATAATCTATACCCTGTAATGATCATGAAGTTAAAATTGTGATGACCAATACTGCCGCCGCCGGTATTAAAAAGTGGTAACCTGGGGTGTTGCTGAAAAAAAATAAAGGGTGCCATGCTTAGCATAAACACCCCTATTTAACCCTGCTGCAAAATGTATATAAAAATGCCGTTATTCAATAATATGACTGAACAACATTATTCGGGTTTAACCGGCATTAAAAAAAGCGGCGAAAAAACACTTTTGCGCGGTGAAGGCAATAAAGCAGGCAGGATAGCTAAGTTTTCTTATACTTTTTGTTATAAGCAATAAGCCAGGCAACCACCTCATTATAAGTTTCTATACCCTTAGGCTGGTTATTGGCTTTTAAATATTCGCCATAAAAACGGCTTATAATAGGTTCTACCGGGTTTTTATGTGCCAGCAAAAACCTCCGGTAGATATGATAATCTCGTTTTACCAGTGTATCAAGGATACGATAATTATTTCTTGCGGCGGCAGTGTCCCTGGCATAAAGTTCTCCATTTGCATAGCTAAAAAGGTCGAAATAAGCGGAATAATGAAAAATCTCGTCGTTTGAGGCAGTAGCTGAAAGGTACCCCACAAAATTTGCTTCACTCTCGCTGCCGTAACCTAACTGGTGGGCCATTTCGTGGCAGGTAGTGTAAGGTATTACAAACGGTGGCACATCTGTATTTACCTGCGCCTCGCCCGTAAATGGGTTATAATACCCAAGGAAACCAAAATAATTATCCCATTTGCTGTAAATGGATCTTTTAACACTTAGCCCGGTGTGGCGTAAAAAAGGGAATGTAACCTGTACATTATCATAGGCACTGGCTGCTTTGGCAAAAATTTCCTTATAAGCCGGGTAAGCAACATTTGTGTCACCAATTGCCCGACGACTGACGTTTATTTTTTGCACTAAGTCAGCAGTCAAAGATTTTAAATCGTCAGTTGTATACTTGCCGGGGTTTAGTTTTAATTGGTAGCTTATACCGTACCGGTTGTAGTTTAACCCCCATAAAATATTGAATATCAAGTATATCCAAAGCACTTTTATGGCTGTTTTAGCTAACCCGTAAAAAAAGCCTTTCCAGCTTGCTTTGCGTTTAAAAAGCAAGGCTATTAATATTACAAGCCTTACCAACAGCCATATAACTGCAGCTGCATATAAAATATCGCCAATACTAAATGGCACCCATGCGGTGATAAGCCTTAGGGTTATTGCAATAACAGGATATATGCCGGTTGAGTAAACATGTTCAACCGCCGACCCGAACATAGAAAAAAGCTTTACAAGCAGGCAGGCAGCTGTTAAAATAATAAATGTGCGCGTTAACGGCGGCCTGGCAGCTTGCTTCATGGCAGTTTTAGTATTGTTAAGATGACGGTTTTAAAAATTTGTTATGCTTAAAATGGGACCTCAAAAATGCTCTACCTTTATTAAAAGTCATGCAATTAACAGCGTTTTTTTATAAATAGCAGTTTACTTTGGTTAAAAGCAGTTTTTTGCATACCTTTGCCAGCCCAAAAAAAATGAGTCATGAGCCACCGGAGAGCGTTTGAGATTGCATTTGTAGGGTTAAAACCGGGAGTTCATACATTTGAGTATAATATAAACAATAGTTTTTTTGCAAATTACGGGGAGCCGGATTTTACCAACTGCGCGGCAAAAATAAAGCTTCAGCTTGAGAAGAACAGTGGTTTTATGATGCTGAAGTTTGATATTGACGGGCAGGCTGAGGTAAACTGTGACAGGTGCGGGAACCCTTTACCATTACAGCTTTGGGATGAATTTAAGGTGATTGTGAAGATGGTTGAGGAGCCGGATTTGATGAATGAACAGGAAGAAGACCCGGATGTTTATTATATAAGCAGGACGGAAAGCCATTTAGATGTTGCAGACTGGATCTACGAATTTATTAGTCTTAGCATACCAATGCAAAAGATGTGCAAAGAAGACGAGATAGGCGGCCCGTTATGCAACAAGGAAGTGCTGGAAAAGCTAAGAAAAATGGAAGAAGAAGCTGGTAAGGATAACAACCCGGTATGGAAAGGGCTGGACAAATTTAAGAACTTAGAATAAAAAATTTTATTAGATAAATTAAGATTTATGCCAAATCCCAAACGCAGGCACTCACAGCAACGCAGTGCAAAGAGAAGGACACATTATATTGCTGAAGAAGTTACCCTTAGCAAAGATACTACCACAGGCGAAACACATGTACGCCACCGCGCGCATGTTAGCGAAGGTAAGTTGTTTTATAAAGGCAAAGTAGTTGCTGAAAAAGCACCTTTAAAAGCTTAAGCATACATTTAAGCCTGTGCCTTAATGCACAATTTTTTATAACAAGCAAACAGTTACTGCTGTGCGCTTGTTATTTGTGTTATTGGCCCCTAAAAACATTGCGGTGACTTACATAATTTGCTTTGTGAAATGAATATTGCAATTGACATGATGGGTGGCGATTTTGCGCCGCTTGAGCCGGTAAAAGGCCTTAAACTGTACATGCAGCATAACAGTGCTGCCGCCAATATTTTTTGTATAGGCGATGAGGCCCAGGTAAAACCACTTTTGGATGAATACGGCCTGTCCGCATCAAATGTTACTGTAATACACGCCCCCGAAGTAATTGGTTACCATGAGCACCCTACAAAAGCTTTAAAAGAAAAACAAAGATCGTCAATTGCAATTGGCTTTCATTTACTTGCAACAGGCAAGGTTGATGCTTTTATAAGCGCGGGCAATACTGGCGCGATGCTTGTAGGCACTATGTTTACCATAAAAGCAATTGAAGGTGTAACAAGGCCGACTATTGCTACGGTTGTACCCAAATTAAATGGCAGCACTGGTTTGATACTGGATGCCGGCCTTAATGTTGATTGCAAACCTGAACACCTTAGCCAGTTTGCCACCTTAGGCAGTTTATATGCTAAATATATAATTGGTATACTTAACCCCCGTGTTGGTTTGTTAAATGTGGGTGAGGAGGAGGGTAAAGGCAATGTACTTGCCCAGGCAACCTACCCGCTTTTGAAAGAAAACAGTTCAATACATTTTGTTGGTAATGTTGAGGGCAGAGATTTAATACACGACAAAGCTGATGTTGTTGTTTGCGATGGCTTTACCGGCAATGTTGTGCTGAAAATGGCTGAATCAATTTATGATATTGCCCAAACGCGCCACCTGCAAAACGACGAATACCTGCACCGCTTTCACTACGAAAATTATGGCGGTACGCCTGTGCTTGGTGTTGCCAAACCTGTAATTATCGGCCATGGCATAAGCAGCGATAAAGCCTTTATGAATATGGTACACCTTGCTGCCAAAATGGTTGAAACAGGCTTTTGCAGCGTGCTGAAAGAGGCTTTTCATGAAGAGTAAAATACGGGGAATTAGACGGGAAAGTGTTTTAAAAACTCATTCCGGCTTATATCTTTTTTTCTGAACCGCCCTGATTATGTCTTCATCGCCAGCATTTCCAAAATCAAGGTCTTTTGTAATATTCTCCCACTCTTTTTCCAAATCTTCCTGGAATAGTTTCACATAGGCATTTTTTAATTCACCCTCTTCCATTAGCCTGAGTTTGTCTATTATTAAAGCAAATGTTGATGCCTGTTGCTGAACCTCCATTATCACATTATTTAATTCAAATATACCAAAAAGAATAACAGTGTTAGTTTAGCAGGTTGCGTATATCTAAAAACCCTTAACTTGCACCCCGACATCTGGATGTGTTTTATTCTAACGCAGGTACATATTCAGCAGGCTTACTCAAATCATCCAAAACTTAATTCAGATGTCAGTTACCAAAGAAATAAAGAAGATTACTACGCATACTTTGCAGCGCATGAAGGCTGCAGGTGAAAGAATATCTATGCTTACTGCGTACGATTATTCATTCGCAAAAATATTTGACCAGGCAGGCATTGATGTTATTCTTGTTGGCGACAGCGCCAGCAACGTGATGGCCGGGCATGAAACTACCCTGCCTATTACCTTAGACCAAATGATCTATCACGCTTCATCGGTTATACGCGGCGTTAACCGGAGCCTGGTTGTGGTTGACCTTCCCTTTGGTTCTTTTCAGTCAAATTCTGAGATAGCACTTGCCTCGGCAGTTCGTATTATGAAGGAAACAGGCGCCCACGCCGTGAAACTGGAAGGTGGCGAGGAAGAAACCGAGTGTGTTAGACGGATTGTATCCGCCGGCATCCCTGTTATGGGGCACCTTGGCCTTACTCCGCAAAGCATTTACAAGTTTGGCACTTACAATGTACGCGCGAAGGAGGAAGCCGAGGCGGCGAAGCTGAAAAGAGACGCCAAATTGCTTGAAGAAGCCGGCTGCTTTGGCATTGTGCTTGAAAAAATACCAGCTTTACTTGCAAAAGAGGTAACAGAAGAAATTGGCATACCCACAATTGGGATTGGTGCCGGTGGCCATTGCAGCGGCCAGGTACTGGTAATGCACGATATGCTGGGTATAAATACCGAATTTAAGCCCCGTTTTTTGCGCCAATACCTCAATATGTTTGAACAGATAACCACCGCCGTTCAGCAGTACATTAAAGACATTAAGGACAAAGATTTCCCCAATGAAAGTGAATCGTATTAGTGCAGGCGCACATTTTAAACACTTGGTTTGACAGTTGGAGCTGTTTTAATTCGGCAAAAACCGGGCAGTCAGCCTGGTTATGGTAATGAGTTCAAAATATATGTCTTAATTACCCCAAAAAAGTATTTTGTTAATTAACAAGTGTACAGCAGTTAAAGCCGTTGTTATCACACTGTAATTCGCAATCTGCATTCTCACCGAAATATCCCCTACCCTTATCTAAAAAAGATTTCAGCAATTTTTAAATGGTTTAGGTTAGTATTTATAATATATTGCTAACACAAAACGCGTTCTTCGATTGAAAAAAACAAACAAAACGGTACAGTTTATTTTGGCTGCCGCAGCCTGGATATTATTTCTTTGGCTGCCGTTTATTTTATTTCCATTTAACAGGGAAGCTACGGTAACAAAAGCCGACTGGTTTTATTTTTTACCAGGCAGTATTGCTGCGGGCCTTAAAAGCGAGCGGTTTGTTTACTCATATATTTTTACTATAATAATACTTGTTAATTTCTATTTCATAAATATAAACTACTTTATCCCCAACATTCTTGCCCGCAAAAAAACCATTTTATATATAGCTGTTGTAACGGCTTGCTTTTTTCTTTATTTAACCATATTGTATTATATAGTATTAAACTCAAGGGAGCACAGGGAGTTTGTAACATCTGCCGAGTTTAGGAAATTTGTGAGGGATATGCTTACAAAAAATCCAAATTTTACGCCTGTAGGGCCAAGGTATTTTTCAACGGGCCCAATGGCGTTATTTCTGCTGTTGTTTGTTATAGGTCTCGGTTCTAACGTGGTAAATCAATGGTTTTCGGCTGAGGAAAAAAAGGAAGAAATAAGCAGGCAGCAGTTGCAAACCGAATTGTCATTTCTTAAATCGCAGGTAAACCCGCATTTTTTGTTTAATTCGCTGAACAGCATTTATTCATTGTCACTTGCCAATAACCGGCAAACATCCAATGCGGTAATGAAGCTGTCACGTATATTGCGGTATACACTGGAGGAGGCAAATAATAATACCGTAAGCCTTTCGCAGGAAATTGAGTTTATAAACAACTATATTGAAATGCAGAAACTGCGCCTTACTGAAAATGTATGTATTAAGTTTATTACTGAAGGCGCCACTGATAATGTTTACATAGCGCCAATGCTGCTGATGCCATTTATTGAAAATGCATTTAAGTACGGCATAAGTACCCATAATAAATCATCCATAAATTCATCTGTTGTTGTGGAAGGCAAACAAATTACATTTACCTGTTCAAACACCATCTTTCCCAACTTGCAAAAGAACAAGGGTACCGGTACAGGCATTCAAAATACGCGCAGAAGGCTCGAACTGCTGTACCCGGGCAAACATACACTGAGTATTAATGAAAACGCCGATATATATGAAGTAAAGCTGATGTTACAGTCTGCTACACCAAATATGGCGGAAAATGAAATGGCTAACCTGTTAAAATAACCTAATTATGAAATGCGTAGCAATTGATGATGAACCTCTGGCCCTGCAACTTGTAAAAAATTATGCTGAGCAAACTGGCATGCTTGAGTTATCAGCCACTTTTACCGACACAACAAAAGCAAAGGAGTTTATTGAAAATAACCCTGTTGACCTTTTGTTTGTTGATATACAGATGCCGGATGAAACGGGTTTACAGTTTGTAAATAACCTGTCAGTTAGGCCTATTGTAATTTTTACCACTGCCTTTAGCCAGTACGCTGTGGAAGGATTTAACCTTGATGCTGTAGATTACCTGGTTAAACCTTTTGAATACGAACGTTTTTTAAAGGCGGTTACCAAGGCTAAAGAACTGCATGAGTACCGGCTTAATAAAGAAATAAACGAAGGCTACCTGTTTGTAAAATATAACTACCAGTGGAACAAAATATTTTTTAAGGACATTGAACTTATAGAAGCCCTTGACGACTATATAAAAATTTACACCGGCACTAAGCCGATGCTTATACACATGAGCATGAAGATTGTGATGGAAAAACTGCCGGCACAAAAATTTATCCGCGTGCACCGCTCATATATAGCGCCGGTGAATAAAATAAGCAGCTGGAACAAAAATGCTATTACCGTTGCCGGTAAAAATATACCCGTAAGCTACACTTACCAAAAGCAGTTGCAGGATGTGCTGCAGAAGGATTTGAATATTATGTAAAAGTAAGGCGCAAAACCCGTAGTGTACCACACCTACGGCGTGGTAAAGTTTTCTTCTATGTTTTACTACAAAGCTTTTGCCCCTATGGGGCAAAGGTGCGAAAGGGCCCACCTTATCGCAGCCTCATGTTATGTAAAACTATTGTCGTTTTCAGTAACTATACTCAATCAAACAATTTACACTAAATAAAAGCCCCCGCTTAAAAAACGGGGGCCTATAGTTATTGCTTAAAGCAGTAACTTATTTACATGCCGCAAGACGGCCTGCATTCTGCTTTACCGGCAACTGTCGCACTGTCTGAACATTGCTTTTTACAATCAGTTTTGCCACAAACAGGCTGGCATTTAGATGTGCATGTTTTTTGTGTACATCCCTTGCAGTCCTTCTTTTTGCTGCCTTCTGCATAACATACTGTGCTTATGGCCATAAGGCTGACCATAGCTATTTTAACGATAGCTTTCATTCTTTTTGTTTTTGAAATTAAATAGAAATTGATATTACCTAAGAAAGAAAGCTACGGTTGGGTGGTTTCCACTGCCGTTGAATATAATCAGAAAGATTTTGTGAAATAGTTAATGAATAGTCCGGTATGTTATAAGACAATATCGAACTGAAGTTAGTTTGTGGTGTGTATATTAATACAGCGCAAAACGGGCAGTCAACACACTTTGGGGAGGATGTTTCTTTGCTATCCTTTTGCTTTGGGACCTGTTTAGCGGCACATTCACGATGCATGGCCATCATAGGGCACGTAGTACAGGCACCTTGCTTCTTAATTTCAGGGCATTGTGATGGCAGCTTTATTGTTTGCACAAAAAAGGCCATGAAAGTAATAAGTAATATGCCGGCTGAGATCTTCACATTTCAAATATAAATATTCATTTTATAAGTTTCATTAATTATTAGTGCTTTAACAGTTTTAAATTACCAATAACCATTTCGTTAATTTACAAACCATAAAACAATACTAAATATTATCCATAAAAACATGATGAGTAAAAGCACATCGCGCAGTGTGTTGATCTTTAATTTATTTTTTTGCATAAGTGGTGTTGCTATTGGTATAAAAACAGGGCCGGGTAAATCGGGTAAAATCGGGTTTATGGTATTAGCCTTGTATCTTATTCTTAATATACTTTATCAGGCTCCCAGGCGTAGTTATTTTTTCAGCGTCTTCACTTTGTATCACAATCTTAAACTCTTTCTCAAGGTCAGTAAATAATTCGTAGACGTCGAGTGAATCAGCGCCCAGGTCGTCAATAAACGAATCTCCAGGTTTAACTGCTTCTTCATCTAATCCTAATTTATCAGCTATTAATTTTCTTATAATTTGGTCTGCGTTATCCACAGCGGTTTATTTAATTATTTTCTTCATGCGAGAGCATGTAATCCTCTATTTTTCTGTATAGTGTTGACACGGAAATATTTAACAACCGGGCTGCTTCAGATTTATTCCACCTGGTTGACGTAAGCACTTTTTGAATATGCAACCTTTCAAAAACACTTAAGTCATAGGGTGAGCTATTTTTATCGCTGTTTAAGTGTACCGGGGAAAGAATTTGAGGAGGCAGAAGATCTTCAGACAAAATTGAAGCAGGTGCAAGTATCACAGCCCTTTCAATAATATTCTTCAGTTCTCTTATGTTACCCTTCCACTGGTAACCAGTTAAATGCATTTTAAACTGTTCAGTCATTCCCTGTATATTCTTTCCAAGTTTTTGAGCGAATATTTTTATAAAATACCCAGCCAGCAATACAACATCGCTGCCCCGTTCTTTTAAAGATGGTAAGGTTATAGTAAACACGTTTAGCCTGTAAAACAGGTCTTCCCTAAACCTTCCTTCCGCAATCTCAATCTGCAGGTCTTTATTGGTGGCCGATATAATCCTGATATTTATTTTATGTATAACTGTTCCACCAACCTTTAAGAACTCCTGTGTTTCCAGCACGCGTAATAATTTAGCCTGTAAATCAACATTCATCTCCCCTATCTCATCCAAAAAAAGTGTGCCTCCATCAGCTTCTTCTATCATACCCTTTTTCTCTTTATGTGCACCGGTAAATGCTCCTGCTTCATGCCCAAACAACTCGCTTTCCAACAAGTCTTTAGCCAGGGCCGAACAATTGACTGCCACAAAGGGGTTGCTTCGCCTTTCGCTGCTGTTGTGTATAGCTTTCGCAAAAAGCTCTTTACCGGTGCCAGTTTCGCCACACAACAACACGGACGCGTTTGTACCTGCAATTTTTTCCGCGAGTTCTTTGGCTTTCAGGATAGGGGTTGAGCTGCCGATTATAACGTTGAACCCTGTTGGACCGTGTGTTATTTTTTTGAGGTTTTCTATGGTGACACCCGCAATGGCGGTGGCATCAAAATCAACAGCTTCTTTTATAGCTAAAATGATCTTAGCGAAGTCATCGCCTTTTATGATGTAGTCATTCGCACCGTTTTTAATGGCCTGCACGCACCCGGCTATATCAGCCAGGCCTGTAAGTATTATAACACGCACAGCCGGAAACTGGTGCTTGATATTACCTGTAAAAATTGTTCCATTGCCATCGGGCAGCATTACGTCAAGCAGCACTGTATCAATATCATTTTTTTTCAGTAAGTCAGTCGCCGATCTCATATCAAATGCCGTAAAAACATCGTACCCTTCCAATTGCAGCATTCTGCGCAGTAAGTTGCAAAAGCCAATATCATCATCCACAATCAATATTTTTTTTGGCAAGGCATCCATATTATTACTTTAACGATTGAAGAAATAAATACTTTATTTTAAACGTACCCGAATAGCTATCATACTCCGCGAGGTTTTTGTCTGTAGCCAGGTAAGCTGAAACGGCATAACGAAAACGGGCATTTGATACGAATGTTTGTTCCAGGTTTTGATGATCAAGCAATTGAATTGGTGAAGATGCATGTTTGCTGAAGAAATATTTTTTTACAGCAAATGCGGCTTTACGGGAATTATCGGCTTCAAGTGATGAATAGAGATAAAACCCGGCGGTATCAATTATCTCATACATTTTATTATTATAAAACCTGAAATTCTTATTGTTGCATGCCTGGTAACCGAATACATTTTTTTTAAGGAGTGTGAATTTTTTGTCCCGTTGCTTTATATTGATTTGTGATGACGGAAGAAAATCGTTTAGTTTAATAAAGTCCTGCGTTGCTGAGCATGCGCAGGTATAACTAAGTTTATGATTAATATAATCGTCTTCGTTTACATAGATCCCGGTAATATTGCCTGTGTTTGATTGAGCAAAAAGTTTAGGGCCGATAAAAATTACTGCAATAATAAAAATTGCTTTTATAAAATTTGTTTTCATTTTAATTACATTAAGAGATATCAAAATTGATGTTGACTGTAAATGGCGGGGCTTATTAATATTAAGCCCGCACCATTATTAAGTTTCAGTTGCTGTTTTGCGCATTTTTATTAAAAGCGTACCAGGAAGGCCAGCACTATTCTTGACTCAGAATTTACCATGTCGGGCATCCAGCCACCCCAACTGCTTAGAGGTGGGGCAATTGAAGCGCCGCTTGATGTATAAGTATATGAACCCGTATTTGTAAAACCAGAAGGAGACGTTACTCCACCGGCACCTGCAAAATATCCTGTTAGGGCTGTTGCACCCGGTGCCGCACCTAAATGCACTACTGAACGGTGCACATATTCAAGCTTGAGGGTTACATTTTGAGAGGGCATAAAATCAAATGATGTTGAGCAGTCCCATGCATCGAAAGTTGAACCAGGCCCTGTTTGCCTTTGGAATAAAGTATCTGCATAACCTGTAGGTGCCAAAACAAGGTACTGGCCCGGGTTATGCATATAACCGCCGCCAATTGTCCAGGCAAAGTGTTCACCAAACCAAAGGCGATTATACAGCATACCACTGATAAAGTTCTGGGCCGGTAAATTGCTTGATTTTGTTTGAAAAGGTTGTACCCCATCGCCGCTTTCAAAACCAAAATCGCCTGTAAATGAAAACGCTGCTTTACTTACGAAGCTACCCTTGGGGCGGTTAAAATAACGCAACTCATAGCTGTTATCGCTGTGAAAACGAAACCTGTGCGGCGCACCTTCATCATCTTTACCGTAATAATTATTAAATACAAAAGCTACAGGTTCCTTTGGCCTGTAATAGATTGACATACCCACACCAGGCGCTTTATTAAACATGGCATACGTTTGCCAGCCGTTTATTAACCAAAATTCCAATTTCAATTTATCAGTCGGAAATGTTTGCAGCCTAAGGCCATTAAAAAACCACGGCGTGTTATCTGAGGTATATGAAGGCTGGTAGCCCCAGTTCTCAAAATTATTGTAAGAGAACAACCCTATATACGACATAAAAATACCTGCATCAAGGTTTATGCCATGCCAAACATCCCAATGGTAGCCTGCGTAAGCTTCGCTTATATACCGGTAAATTGTTTGCAGGTCATACTGTCCTTTATAGGAGCTGCCGTCATTGCGTGGCACAACTGTTGAGCGTGTGCCAAACTGCATCATCACCCTTCCCCTTACATTGCCTACATGTATGTCTCCACCAATACCCATAAATGAAAGTTGCAGTTCATTATCCCTTGCCAAAGCTGTAGAGCCAACAACGGTATTGTCAATTGGGTGGTTGAAAGAATGAGTATAATTTAAGTCGAAAGTTACATCGCCTGTAAAATATTTGGAATCAAACGCAGGCGGTGAAGTTTTGCGGCTTGTACCATTAAGCCAGCTAAAATCGCCAAACGCGAATGGGGCGCTTGCAGGTGCCGGTGCCGTATCAATTATTTTGGCATCAGTATCACTTATTTTTTCAAGAATGCTTTTTTGTGCAGCAGTATCACCACTCCATCCTGGTGAAGCAAATAGTGATTGATTATTTATAGAAATAAAAATTGCAAGTAAAAAAAGAACCATTCTTTTCTTGTTCCACGCTGAGTTAATTTCTTTCATACAAATATGTTTTTATTGAGTTTAATCAGTAATTGCCTGTTCAATAACAATTACCTGCACATATTTGCCAAACACATGCCACCCGCCTTTAAATACACCGTTGAAAGGCCTGTAACTGTGTGCCAGCAGGCATTTCACAAAATGTTCGTATCAAAAATGCCGGAGATTCAACTTGCCAAAAATCATATCAAAATGGAGCGAAGTATTCTATATTAAAAATATTTTTAATTTAACAAAATATATAATAACATATTATAAAAAAATATAATTTGTTTTCTTGAAGATTGCTATCTTTGCACTTTCTTTAGCAAATAGGTTCCCGGTGTTTTTACGCTGGGATTTTTTTATAAATAGCGAGAACACAGAGGTTTTTGAGCGATAATGTATTTGACGATCACCACGCAGGCATTAACCGTTTTATCAGGCCTATTGCCAGTTTCTAAGTTCACTCTGCGCGGTTAAAACCAGCATCGGTGCACAACATCTTTTTCATAATGAAAATATAGCCTTTCAAATCGGAAGGCTTTTTAATTTACTGGTCGCCTGGTGTTTAACGGCATAAAATCATAAGCTGTTCAAAATCAATTCATTTGCAACAAATATTTGCTTCATGCTTTTGCGGGCACAGCATTTGGCAATGTATGCCAGTATTGTAGCAGTGATGCAAGTCGCGGCAGCAGCCAACAGCCGCCAGTGCCCCCAGCAGGAATTGTTGAAGAAGTTTGGTTGCGTAAAACCATGAGTGTAGTCTCAATGATATTTCCGGGTTGCTTTTGTTATTGTACCGCTTACAATAACAGGTACGATGTTTTTAAGCATAAAAACAAAAAACATGCAGGCAAACAAAAAAGATATTAAAAACATAGTGCTGCAAATAATGGTATTAGTAACCGTTTTTGCATTATTCATTACTGCACTTGTAGAAATAAAAAAATTATCAAACAGCTAAAACTATAACAGTATGACTACAGCATTATTAGTAATAGCAGGCCTTGTTGGGTTTGCACTGTTTTTCAAATCAATTGAATGGTTCGAGAAAATTTAAAAGTTAAACGATGACAATACTATTTATTATTTCCATCCTTGTATTCATCTACCTGTGCTATGCACTGGTTAAACCTGAGAAATTTTAATCTTATTAAAAGACAAAAAACATGAACAGCGAAATTTTAGGTGTTATAGCCATGCTCGTAGTCATGATACTTCTTTCTATCCCGCTTGGCCGTTATATAGGCAAAGTTTTTGAAGGAGAGAAAACATGGTTAGACCCTATACTTAATCCCCTTGACAAACTATTTTTCAAACTGGGGGGTATAAAACCTGATAGGGAAATGAACTGGAAGCAGCACCTTGTTGCTTTACTTACCATTAACCTCGTTTGGTTTTTATACTCTATGCTTGTATTGATGAATATGAGCTGGTTGCCGCTTAACCCTGATGGTAACCCCTCAATGACGGCCGATACAGCTTTTAATACAACAATAAGTTTTGTTTCAAATACAAACCTGCAGCATTACTCCGGCGAAACCGGTGTGTCATACCTTGGCCAGTTAACACTTACACTATTTCAATTTGTAAGCGCGGGTATTGGTATAGCAGCCTGTATAGTGGTATTTAAAGCCATGAAAGAAAAAACCACCGACAAGCTTGGTAATTTCTACAGTTACTTCGTTAAATCCTGCACCAGGATATTATTGCCGTTATCCATAGTTGTTGCCTTAATACTTGTATTCAGCGGTACGCCTATGAATTTTGAAGGTAAAGCGCAATATATATCTATGCAGGGCGATACTGTAAACGTATCAAGAGGCCCGGCCGCAGCCATGATAGCAATAAAGCAATTAGGAACGAATGGCGGCGGTTATTTTGGCGCTAACTCAGCAGTGCCATTTGAGAACCCGAATTATTTTACCAATATGGTAGAAAATATTTGCATCGTTCTAATACCCATGGCTTTGATCTTTACTTTGGGCTACATGCTGAAGAAAAGAAAACTGGCATGGATGATCTTTGGGGTAATGGGGTTAGGGCTGCTGCTGTTTCTTATTCCATCAATTTACAATGAAATGCATGGCAACCCTGCTATAACAAAAATGGGCATTGCCCAGCCATTAGGCAGCATGGAAGGTAAAGAGGTGCGTTTTGGCCCTGCTGCATCAGCTTACTGGGGGGTAACTACTACAGTAACTTCCAACGGATCGGTAAATGCCATGCACGACAGCTTTACACCGCTTACAGGCATGTTTGCGTTGCTTGGTATGATGGTTAACTCGTTTTACGGCGGTGTTGGTGTAGGTTTTCTAAATTTTTATATCTATATCATTATCGCGGTATTTATATCGGGTTTAATGGTAGGGCGTACACCTGAATTTTTAGGTAAAAAAATTGAGGCAAAAGAAATGAAAATTGCAACAATAATTGCTTTGCTGCATACCTTTTTAATACTTGCTTTTACTGCTTTATCATCACACCTGTATTCGCACGATCCAAAAACATACGCAGGGTGGTTAAATAACCCGGGGTACCACGGTTTTTCTGAAATGCTGTATGAGTATACATCTTCTTCAGCCAATAATGGCAGCGGGTTTGAAGGCCTTGGAGATGGTGTGCCTTTTTGGAATATCACCTGTGGCATTGTAATGCTTTTATCGCGCTTCCTGCCTATTATAGGGCCTGTGGCCATTGCAGGTATTTTAGCCAAGAAGAAATATATACCTGAAAGTGCAGGTACACTTAAAACAGATACAGGCACATTTGGTATAATGGTATTTGCTGTAATAGCCATAGTGGTTGCGCTTAGCTTTTTTCCCGCACTAGCCCTGGGGCCATTGGCTGAATATTTTGGAATGTAACCCCTATCCCTCCAAAGGAGCCCTTTGGGCCTAAAGGAGTAGAAGAAGAAAAATGAGGATATATTAAAAATACAATTATGTCAAAACATATAAGAAAAAACAAACTGTTTGAGGCTTCACTTGTGAAGGAGGCATTAAAACAATCATTTATAAAACTCGACCCGCGCATTATGGCACGCAACCCGGTAATGTTTACCGTTGAAATTGGTACGGCCATTATGCTTGTTGTTTGTATTTGGGTACTGCGTGGCGAAACAAGCCAGGGCAGCTTTATTTACAACCTGCTGATCTTTATCATACTGCTTTTAACCGTGCTGTTCGCAAATTTTGCAGAAGCTATAGCGGAAGCGCGCGGTAAAGCCCAGGCAGACAGCCTGCGCAAAACGAGGCAGGACACACCAGCTAAAAAAGTATTTCTTGTTGGTGAGATATTTACCAACGAAGTAAAAATTGTTCCATCATCACAGTTGCAAAAAGGAGATTTTTTTCTTTGCGATGCAGGCGATATAATACCAATGGATGGTGAAATTGTTGAAGGCATTGCAACTATTGATGAAAGCGCCATTACGGGTGAATCTGCACCAGTTATCCGCGAAGCAGGTGGCGACAAATCATCTGTAACCGGGGGTACAAAAGTGCTGAGTGATCATATTAAAGTTGAAGTAACAACCTCACCCGGCGAAAGCTTTCTTGATAAAATGATCGCGCTGGTAGAAGGTGCAAGCAGGCAAAAAACACCTAATGAAATTGCCTTAACTATTTTGCTTGCAGGCTTTACCATCATTTTTATTATAGTGTGCGTTACCTTAAAACCATTTGGTGATTATGCCAATACACCTATTACAATAGCAGCATTTATTTCGCTGTTCGTGTGCCTTATACCAACAACCATTGGTGGCCTGTTAAGCGCTATTGGCATTGCCGGTATGGACAGGGCATTGCGCGCCAATGTTATTACAAAAAGCGGCAAGGCAGTAGAAACTGCAGGCGACCTTGATACATTGCTGCTTGATAAAACAGGCACCATTACCATCGGCAACCGTAAGGCTACCAATTTTTGGCCAGCAAAAGGTATTGATGAAAATGTTTTTATGGAGGCCTGCGTGCTTGCTTCTTTAGCGGATGAAACCCCTGAAGGAAAGTCGATTGTAGAACTGGCAAGTGAAAAAGGCATAAAAACACCCGTATTGCAAAAAGACACTGTAAAGTTTATAAAATTTACTGCAGAAACCAGAAGCAGTGGCATTGATATGGAAGGGTTGAAAATACGCAAAGGCGCATTTGACTCCATAAGAAACCTTGTTACAAAAGCTGGAAATATTTTTCCTGATAAAACAACTGAAAGGGTTAAAATAGTTTCTTCCAATGGTGGTACGCCGCTGGTAGTAAGTCAAAATGAAACAGTATTAGGCGTAATTGAATTGCAGGACATAATTAAACCCGGCATACAGGAGCGTTTTGAGCGCCTGCGTAAAATGGGTGTAAAAACCGTAATGGTAACAGGTGATAACCCGCTTACTGCAAAGTATATAGCCGAAAAAGCAGGCGTGGATGATTTTATTGCTGAAGCAAAGCCCGAGGATAAAATGAAATATATACGCCAGGAACAGCAGGGTGGCAAACTGGTAGCAATGATGGGCGATGGTACCAATGATGCACCTGCACTTGCACAGGCTGACGTTGGCGTGGCAATGAACAGCGGTACACAGGCTGCCAAAGAAGCCGGCAACATGGTTGACCTTGATAACGACCCAACAAAACTTATTGAGATAGTTGAAATAGGCAAGCAATTGTTGATGACGAGAGGTACACTTACAACTTTCTCAATTGCAAACGATGTGGCCAAATATTTTGCTATTGTGCCTGCATTGTTTATTGCATCAGTGCCTGCGCTGCAGGGCTTAAACATTATGAAACTTCACAGCCCGGAGAGCGCAATATTATCAGCGATCATCTTTAATGCCATCATCATTCCTCTATTAATACCATTGGCCTTAAGGGGTGTGGCGTATAAACCAATTGGTGCAAGCGCATTGTTAAGAAGGAATTTACTGATATATGGCCTTGGTGGCATATTGGTACCCTTTATTGGTATTAAACTGATTGATTTGATTGTATCGGTTTGGTTTTAAAACCTCATCCCCTGCCCTTCTCCGCGGGCGGAGAAGGGAGATGCGAAGAACGAAGCGAAGAAGTTTGGCTAAAGCCGCGGTAAAAGAAAAACAGATGCATCGTTTTAGTCAAAGCAAAAATTATTAAATCCTTTTCCCCTTTAGGGAGAGACAAATAAACTTATATGAAACAACATATTTTACCCGCAATAAGGCTAACCCTGGTGTGTATAGTTTTTTTCTGCGGGGTTTACACGCTGGCTATTTATGGCATAGCCCAGGCTGCGCCTGCAAAAGGTAAAGGTGAAGAAGTAACAGTAAACAATAAAACCGTTGGCTATAAACTTATTGGTCAAAGTTTTACACAGGACAAATATTTCTGGGGCCGCCCGTCGGCGGTAGGCTATAACGCAGCCGGTAGTGGTGGCAGCAACAAAGGCCCTTCCAATCCTGACTATTTACATGATGTACAAAGCAGGATAGATACTTTTTTGGTGCATAACCCCGGCATAAAAAAAGAGGATATTCCTTCTGACCTGGTTACAGCATCAGGCAGCGGTGAAGACCCGGACATATCTGTTGAGGCCGCAAGTATACAGGTAAAACGCATTGCAGCAGTAAGAGGCATAGATGGAACTAAAATAAACGCGCTTGTTACTGCAAATACTGAAGGGCCGTTGTTTGGCCTGTTTGGTACACAAAAAGTGAATGTACTTAAACTGAATATAGCATTAGACGAGATGAAATAAATTTATTATAAACGCTGTGGTTGAAGTTCAAAAAAGGGTGCTGCGGCCTGCGTGGGCGGGGGCAGCACTAATTTTAATTATTGCAGCATGCAACAGGAAATAATACCAATTAGACTTTAAAATTGCTTTTATTCGCCTCATCCCCTGACCCCTTCTCCTCGTGGAGAAGGGCCCGACGAGATTGTGGAAAAGAGCATGTATTTTTAAAGCCCGATTGTTATAATATGTCAACTTTGGTGAGCAGCTAACAAGGCGCTGAAGGGTGTGACACAAGAAAAGCTGACCGATGTACTGATGCCGGGGTTAAAAATATCTTTCATGCCAACAGAAAAAGAAAATAGTGTTCAGCATTTTATGGAACTTATCCGGCAATCGCGGCGGGGCAAGTTTAAAATTTATATAGGTATGAGCGCGGGTGTTGGCAAAACCTACCGTATGCTGCAGGAAGCGCAAACGCTTTTACGCAACGGCATTGATGTTAAAGTTGGTTATGTTGAAACGCATGGCCGCAAGGAAACAGATGCCATGCTGGATGGCTTGCCAGTAATACCGCGCAGGAAACTTTTTTATAAAGGCAAGGAGCTTGAAGAACTGGATGTAAGCGCCATACTGCACCTTAGACCGGAGATTGTTATTATTGATGAACTGGCGCATACCAATATTGAAGGAAGCAAGAACCCTAAAAGATGGCAGGATGTAGATGATATTTTGGAAGCGGGCATTAATGTGATAAGCGCTGTAAATATTCAGCACATTGAAAGCCTGAATGAAGATGTAAAATCAATTACAGGGATTGAAGTGGCAGAACGCGTGCCGGACAATATTCTGCGGATGGCAGACGAAGTAGTGAACATTGACTTGACCGCGGATGAATTAATTACTCGTTTGAAGGAAGGCCGCATTTATGCCCCGGATAAAATACAGTTAGCGCTAAACAATTTTTTTCAGCCGGAGAAAATATTGCAACTGAGGGAGCTTGCATTAAAAGAAGTAGCATCGCAGGTAGAACGGAAAATAGAATCGGAGATACCGCGCAATATACAAAGCAGGCAGGAGCGCCTGATGTGCTGTATTAGCAGCAATCATGAAATAGCGCGCAATGTTATACGTAAAACGGCCAGGCTTGCTACCTATTATAATGCCAAATGGTTTGTGCTGTATGTACAAACACCTAAGGAGAGTTCGGACAATATTGGTCTTGCATCGCAGCGGCACCTGATAAATAATTTTAAATTAGCAACCGAAATGGGCGCCGATGTGCTGCGTGTGAAAAATGCAAATGTTGGAAAAGGTATTTTAGAGGTAGCTGAGGAAAAACAAATAACTACATTGTGTATTGGCAAACCGCATTTGTCTTTAACCAACATAATTTTGCGTACAGCCATTTTTAATGAGCTGCTGAAAAAACTTGGAGTATCTGATATTGACCTTGTGATACTTTCATAATAAGTGAAAAGTAAAAGGAGTTGCGATGAAACTGAAAAATAAACTTACCCTCGGCCTGGTGTTCTTGTTTGTGCTTATCATGTCGTTTGGTGGTATAAGCATGTATTATATACAACGCTTAAGCAGCGATGCAAACAAAATACTAAAAAACAACCAGGAGACTTTGCTGTATTGCAGCAATATGCTAAACGCATTAGAAGATATAAGACGATTTGATACATCAGTAAGCAGCTTTGAAAAAAACCTTGTAAAGCAGGAACATAATATTACCGAGCCGGGCGAAGGTGATGCTACCCATGTACTCCGCTCCCATTTTGAGGCGCTTAAGAAAAACATGGGGGACTCCATACAATACATAGCAATACGCAAAAGTATATACGAGATTGAAAGATTAAATCAACAGGCTATTATACACAAAAACAGCGTAGCCCAAACCAATGCAGAGGATGCTACAGTTTGGCTTACTGTTATTTTTACAGTTATTGCTATTATAAGCTTTACGTTCGTTACCAATTTTCCATCTGTTATTGCCAACCCCATAAAAACATTGCTGCAGGGTATAGGTGATATTGCTAATAAAAATTATCAAAGCCGCATACATTTAAAGCAACATGATGAATTTGGTGAACTTGCAGCATCTTTCAACGCGATGGCCTCAAAGCTTGAAGAATACGAAAACAGCAACCTTGCACATATTTTGTTTGAAAAAAAGAGGATTGAAGCCATCATAAATAACATGCACGACCCTGTTATTGGCCTTGATGAGGACAAACGGGTGTTATTTGTAAATGGCGAAGCCCTGCAAATAACCGGTCTTGCAGAAAAAGACATGCTCGGCAAACCCGTACAGGACATTGCCGTAACCAACGACCTTGTACGGAGCCTGATAACTGAGCTTGTGCAAAACGGCGACATTAATACCGGGAAAAAAGAACCATTAAAAATATACGCACACAATAAAGAAAGCTTTTTTGAAAAGGATATTTTAAAAATAATATCATCGGCCGACAGGGACAAGCAGGTAATTGGGTATGTTATTATTCTAAAAAATATCACGCCTTTTAAAGAACTGGATTTTGCAAAAACAAATTTTATTGCAACGGTATCGCATGAGCTTAAAACACCTATATCATCAATAAAAATGAGCCTGCAGCTATTGGAGGATGAACGCATTGGCAATACCAATGGCGAACAAAAACAACTGGTGCAAAACATTCGCGACGAAGCAGACAGGCTGCTGAAAATTACAGGTGAATTGCTAAACATGACACAGGTTGAAGCGGGCAAGATGCAGCTAAATATTATACCGGCCAATGCAAAGGAAATTATGCAAAATGCGGTTGAGGGCGTTAAAACAGAAGCAGAGCAAAAGCACATATCAATTGATACGTTGATACCAGCTAACCTGCCTTTGGTAATGGCCGACAAGGAAAAAACAGCCTGGGTTATAACAAACCTGCTTATTAACGCGGTACACTATTCACACGAGAATAACAGGGTGCTGCTAAATGTGCAGCATTTAAACGATACTATACAATTTACCGTGCAGGATTTTGGAAAGGGTATTGATGCTGGTTATATTGATAAAATCTTCGACCGCTATTTTAAAATACCCGGCAGCAGGCAGGAAGGCACAGGCCTTGGCCTTGCTATAAGCAAGGAATTTATTGAGGCCCAGGGCGGCTTTATTACGGTAAGCAGCGAAACAGGGGTTGGCAGTATTTTTACTGTTAGTTTAAAGGTTGCTTCTTAGCTACTCCGGCAGCGAATCACAATTAAAGTTTTGATTCCCGCGCTTTTGGGTATGCCCGCAATATAGCAGTGCTTATGAATGACGGATCTATATTTTTTACAAAATCCCTGTACTCGGCGTGTTCGGAAAGGGCATCCATCACGGCCTTATAAGTTACTTCTTTTTGGGTGTCCTCCAGGCTTTTACCTTCGTCTACTTCTTTGTTCACCCTGCTGATGATCTCCCCGAACATATCGATAAGAAAACTCACATACTTATGGTCGTTAAATACCGGCCCATGGCCAGGCAGCAGGTAATTAAAGTCAAATGAATTTAGCTTCCTCAATGTTTCAAGCCATTCGCGCGAAAAATTACCCGATTCGTATGGAGATGGGTACACTACCAGGTCTCCTGATATCAATATTTTCTCTTTAGGCAAATAGACAATACCATCGCCTGATGTATTGCCAATACCGAGGTACAGCATCTTTATTTCCCTTATTCCTTTAACAAGGGTCATTTCTTTGCTAAATGTAACATTGGGAAAAACCGGGTTTAAGCCGTTCATCTCTTCCAACTCTTTTTTATTGTACGGCAGGTCGTCGGTTAATTCTTTTTTATCAGCTTTGGAAAGAGAGTCCCCGCTTCTTGACATATTGGTTGCCAGTTCTTTTTCTCTTGCTTTAATTTCTGCTTCGTAATTATCCCTGTAGTTCTTTTTCACCCAAAGCATACCAAAGCGTTTAATATTACGCAGGTTTTCTTCAGTTGTTATTATCTGTATAGATGGAAAAACTTTTTTAAATGATTCGTTACCCTGCCAATGGTCACCATGCCAGTGGGTGTTAAAGAGATAACGAACAGGCTTGTTGGTTAGCTTTTTTATGGCTGCAATGGCCATGTCGCCAACAGAAGGAAGTAAGCCACTGTCTACTACAAAAACATCATCCTCATTAATTATCACGGTTATATTGCCGGTAACCCAAAACGCAGATACATTGGCTGCTTTTAACATGTAAATATCATCCGCAACTTTTACTGTTTCCAGCGAGTAATAAGGCTGCGCTTTCAACTGAACAATGAAGAAAAAGTTCAGGGCCGCCAGCGATATAAGGGAGTAGATTTTTCTCATATAATAACATTACTTGTGTTGTGCATTTGTAAACATCTTACGAAGTTTTTAACGACGCAAACTTTTTTTATCAATTGGCAATCCGGCTGTATTGAAACCTGATAAAATATACATGAGGCACAATGATATGCAACCAATTATGCTGCAAATTCCTGCTCAGACGCCTTTTTACATTTAAAGTTCTTAAACGGGTTATATTGAATACTGTTATTAAAAACCTTAATATGTACGCATATCCTGTATTTTGCCTAACATTGCAGCCTTAACTGTAAACCATTGCATGTATCCTAATTTATATTATCTTTTTAAAGACATTTTTGGAGTAAACTGGCCTTTTCTAAAAATTATTAACACATTCGGCTTTTTTGTGGCTTTATCATTCCTGGCTGCGGCATGGGTGTTAATAAAAGAACTGAAACGCAAACAGGCGCAGGGCATTTTTACTTATACTGAAACAACCATTACCGTTGGCCAGCCCGCAAGCATAGGCGAGCTGCTAACTAATTTTATACTTGGCTTTATTTTGGGCTATAAGATCATCGGCGTGCTTTTCGTAAAACATGCACTGGACGACCCGCAGGCGTTCATTTTCTCAAGCAATGGCAGCTTTCCCGTTGGTTTGGTTTTAGGTTTGTTATTGGCTGGGTTGAAATACTGGGAGAAGAACAAAGTTAAACTTGCCAAACCCGAACAACGCAAAATTCGCATTTGGCCAAGCGACAGGGTCGGCGATGTTACTATAATTGCCGCCGTTGCAGGTTTTGCCGGTGCCAAAATTTTTGATAACCTTGAAAACTGGGACCGCTTTATAAAAGACCCTTTGGGCAACCTTATCTCGCCAATGGGGCTTACTTTTTACGGCGGGTTAATTGTGGCTACACTTGCGCTATGGTTTTATTTTAAAAAGCGCAACATAAGCTTTATAAATATTTGCGATGCTGCCGCACCTGCCCTTATATTAGCTTACGGCCTTGGCAGGATAGGTTGCCAGGTTGCAGGCGATGGCGATTGGGGCATTATTAACAGCGCTTATATAAGCGATGTTGAAGGTAATACAGTATTAGCCCACCCCGGCCAGTATGATGTAACCATTAAAACTTATTCGTATATCTACCGGGAAACCGGAAATCCCGACACCGCAATACAGCATGCTTCAGTTAAGGCTTTTGCTGGTTTGCCAAAATGGCTTGTAGCTTACAGTTACCCGCACAACGTTAACAAAACAGGTATACCCACAATGGGCTGCACTTTTGATGACTATTGTAACCACCTGCCATTACCAGTTTTCCCAACACCTCTTTATGAAATAATAATGGCCTTGGGCATAACAGCATTCCTCTGGGGCATTCGAAAAAAAATAACCATACCCGGCCGCATGTTTGCTATTTACCTTATGTTTAATGGGGTGGAACGGTTTTTAATTGAGCAGATCCGCGTCAATACACGGTACACATTCTTATCATTCTTAGGCATTTACCCCACGCAGGCCGAGATAATATCGCTATCGTTGTTTCTCGCGGGTGTAATATTGTATTGGTATGCCCCTAAAATTAAGTCAAAAGCAACTCCAAAACCGCAGGAGGCATAGATATCAAAAACAATTGCCGAATAGCCAACTGACAGTTGAAGTGTGCGACGTCCGCCCGGATGACACTATTCGGACGGGCAACTTTGCTGAGCAAACAGTGTATGTGGCATTGTACCTAACCTCTGAAAACAGAATTGTGTAACCGCAAAGGCCGCAAAGATGAAGAAGCGCAAAGTTCGCGAAGAAAACCCTGCGCAACTCTGTGTCAAACTCCGTGAAACTCTGTGTCCTGAGCCCACGGATCAATTCCCTTTTTTTGAAGTTGCCTTAACTGCTTTATCAGCCCTCTTCTCAGGAACTGCAGCAAATGGCTCGGCTTTGGTTTCCGCAGCCAGTTTTACGGCATTATAGGCATTTACAAAACCCGAAGTAGTGCACAGGTCCCCTACCGTTGCTTTGGTATCGGTACCCGGAACCATTACAACAAACGATGAATCATTGATATGCAAAGCAGACTTTTCAATAATATTTTTTACCTGCACTGCCGTCAGGTCCGGAAAGTACGAGCGTATTAACGCAGCAATACCGGTAACGATCGGCGCACTCATGCTGGTGCCCTGTTCAAACCCATACTGGTTGCCGCCGGGCAGCGTAGAGTATATTTTTACACCCGGCGCAAAAATATCAACCACCCGCTTGCCATAATTGCTAAAATCTGCTACTATTTTACCATCGCCAATATGCGGGTCACCACTGCTGCCAACCGTTATAAAGTTTGAGGCCTTCGCGTGATACGTTTTCAGATCGTAATTGGGGAAATTATCAATGGAATCAACATTGTGCGATTCATTACCCGATGCATGTACCAGCAATACGTCTTTTGACGCTGCATATTCAACCGCCTCATCCACCCACCTTTTCTCAGGGCTAAAGCTTTTGCCAAAGCTCATGTTTATCACTTTAGCGCCGTTATCAACAGCGTAGCGAATGGCAAGGGCAATATCTTTATCATATTCATCGCCATCGGGTATGGCCCTTATCATCATTATCTGCACATTATCGGCAATACCGTTTACGCCAATATTGTTGTCGCGCTGCGCCCCTATTATGCCAGATACATGCGTGCCATGCAACGGGCTTGGGCCCATTACATCGCCATTGCCATAATACCTGTCGTTAAAGTCAAGATAGTTATCGTTAATTACTTCTTTCCGGTAGTCAATTGGCTGGTTTGTTTTTTCATCAACAGTTTGTTTCTTACCGTCAATAAATTCATTCAGGTCGCTTAGTATGGCGGTATTGGTTGCGTCGCCCTGGTCCGCGCCAAATATTTTAAGGCAGGTTATATAACCTAATTTTGCCTGCTTGCCTTTGGCAGAGCTTGGCTGAAATTTCTCAACATCATCGCTGGTAAAAACATCTTTATTCATCTCCACCTTTATAACCTGCTCGTGCTTTTTAAAAGCCTTGCGGGTTATATCAAGCAGCGCAATTTCCATCTGCTCATCAGCGCTTATGTTCATCTGGCTTGATGCCTTTTGCCACTGGCTGTATATCCATTTCTCAGTATCGTTAAGGCTGTCGGCATTTATGTTTTTGCCAAAAAACAGGTTTTTATAGCGGTAATACAGGCGGCTTCTTTCGTCAATATCCTTTTTAAGGTTAATGCCATTCTTATTGCCCAAAAAATTCCAGCCATGTATATCATCCACATAGCCGTTGCCGTCGTCGTCAATACCGTTACCGGGTATTTCGCCCGTATTGGTCCATAAAATATGTTTCAGGTCTTCATGCGCGGTGTCAATACCGCTGTCAATTACGGCAACAATAACAGGCCTTGCCTTTTTACCATCCAGTAGTTGATATGCCTTTTTTAGGCTTATGCCGTACAGGCCATCATCCTGCGGATCAGCTAAATGCCAGCCCTTTAAATTTTGTGGTTGTACCTGGGCCGAAACATGTAATACGGAAAAAACAAATAACCCGGCAAACAACAGTGTTATCTTTTGTGTGACTATTTTCATACGCGCTAACTGCAAATTTCTGCTATGGTTAGGAATCAATATGTTAAGACCAGCAATTTTATGAAATTGTTAGTATTAACCCTGCATTACGCGAAAGGCAACGCTAAGTTAAATTTTTCCCGGCAATTTCAAAATATAGCACCCTTATAATTGCATTAATTGTGTTCCCGGCTATTATCCAGGTGGCATCGCCTGTTGCCACGCTCGCTTCAGCGTTCCTCTTTCAGCGTGGCTAACCTAATCACTCATTTAGGTACCGTAACAGGTTAATTGTCCCAAAAAAAGACCGCCCCCGCATCGTCATGCAGTCACGCCGGGCGTGATCAGCACCTTATCTTTTGTTGTGCATTTTTACCACAGTAGCCAGCCGTACCGGCGAAAGTGTTTTCAAATTCCCGTCAACCATTGAACATTGAGTGTTGAAAATTGATTATTGAGTGTTTCGTTTAACACCCATTTTGTCATCCTCCCCATCCCAAAAATCCTGCAAAACCTGCCTGCCGGTAGGCAAGATCCGCGTTCAGCCCCGATACACAAATGAGAGATACTCCCAAACTATGTGCAAAAAGCGAAGCTTTTGCTATGTCCCCTTTTCTATGTATTCTTATGTTCCCTGTGTACCTATGTGGTGCATCACCATCCTCCATCCCGAATCTACCCAAAGCTGCCTGCCGGTAGGCAAGGTAGTGGTTCAAATACCATCCTCAAAATCCTTTAAATCCACCCAAATCGTGGTTCAGATATTAAACTTTATCCCCTGCGCCAGCGGCAACTGCGTGCTCCAATTAATCGTGTTCGTTTGCCTGCGCATATACGCCTTCCAGGCATCACTCCCGCTTTCACGGCCACCGCCGGTTTCCTTCTCCCCGCCAAATGCCCCGCCAATTTCTGCACCGCTGGTGCCGATGTTAACATTCGCAATACCGCAATCGCTCCCCGCTGCCGACAAAAACTGTTCTGCCTCGCGCATATTCAGCGTCATAATAGACGATGATAACCCCTGCGGCACCCCGTTCTGTATAGCAATGGCCTCATCAAGCGCGCTGTACTTCATCAGGTATAAAATAGGCGCAAATGTTTCATGCTGCACAATTGCAAGCTCGTTTGTTACCTCGGCAATGCAGGGTTTTACATAACAGCCGCTTTCGTAGCCATTACCTTCCAGCACGCCGCCTTCCACCACAAAATTGCCGCCCAGTGCCCTGCATTTTTCAATCGCACCCAGGTACATATTCACCGCATCTATATCTATCAACGGGCCAACATGGTTATTCGGGTCAAGCGGGTTGCCAATTTTCAACTGTCCGTAAGCGCTAACCAGCTTTTGTTTAAAAGCATCGTAAATGCTTTCGTGAATAACCAGCCTGCGCGTGGTTGTGCAGCGCTGGCCTGCCGTGCCTACTGCGCCAAAAAGGCTGCCCACCATGGCAATATCCAAATCTGCATGCTGACTAATTATAATCGCATTATTGCCCCCAAGCTCCAATATACTGCGCCCAAGCCTTTCAGCCACTGTTTTGCTCAAAGCCTTGCCCATGCGTGTTGAACCTGTTGCCGATACCAGCGGAATACGGGTATCAGCAGCCAGCCACTCGCCCACTTCCCTGCCGCCCTGTACAAGACAGCTAACACCTTCAGGAACATTATTGGCCGCAAAAACCTCGCTAACTATATTTTGACAGGCAATGCCGCACAAAGGCGTTTTTTCGCTTGGCTTCCAAATACACACATTGCCGCAAACCCAGGCAAGCATACTGTTCCAGCTCCATACTGCTACCGGGAAGTTAAATGCCGAAATAACGCCTGTTATACCCAGCGGGTGCCATTGTTCATACATACGGTGGCCCGGGCGCTCGCTGTGCATGCTAAGGCCGTAAAGTTGGCGGCTTAGGCCAACAGCAAAATCGCATATATCAATCATTTCCTGCACCTCGCCATAGCCCTCCTGCAGGCTTTTGCCCATTTCGTAGCTCACCAGCCTGCCAAGCGGCTCCTTATATTGCCGCAAAGCATCGCCCACCTTCCTTACAATATCGCCGCGCTTTGGGGCAGGCAGCTTGCGCCACTCCGCAAACGCTTCCTGCGCTTTGGTAACAACCATATCGTAATTATGCCTGTCTGCACTGGCAACGGTGGCTATAAGGTGGCCATCAACCGGGCTAAAACTCTCCAGCGCCGGGCCTTTACTCTCAAACCACTGCGTACCTGTTGAAACCCCTTTATTATGACTGCTTATTTTTAATTTGGCAAGTATCTCCTGCATAGACTTAAATTTTTGAGGGCTGCAAAGATAAGGTTAATTGCACACCCCACCCATGAGCACTAAACGCAGCCAAAATACGCACAATCGTAGCCATTTTGTAGCCAAACGCCGCCACTTTTAAGGCGCTTTTTGAGGTGGTTAAAAGGATGTTTATATTGATATTCAGCATGTTAGTCAGTTTGTAAGTGATTTTTTGGTTGATATTATTATTTATTTTAAAGTGTGGGTATTTTGTGGCTAATTGTTGGTTTAAGAGCGAGAATTTTGCTAACGTCACGCTGATTGCTAAAGCGCAATGAAGGCGAGGCCGCCCGGATTTGTGTTTTACAAATCTTTTATAATGTGAGTAACGTGTAAAATTATATTTCATGCGAATAAAAATTTATTTTTTACATACTAAATTACTAAAAATTTTAGTACATTTGAAATTGTTTTACCACTTAAGGTTTATTCGAAAAGAAAAAGTTATGAAATGTAATTTTCAAATACTATCTTATGTAATCAATTAAACTTGATTGGCATGTCAGTCAGAAAAAAACCTACTAATCCAGCCCGCGAAAATATTTCAACTGGGACATTAGTTGCCCAAACTAAACATCCTCTAGTTTTTATAAGCCATGATACGCGGGATGCAGAATTGGCAGAAGAGTTTAGTAATCTGCTAAAAAGCGCCAGCGCGGGCGCTCTTAAATCTTTTCGTTCATCCGATAAAAAAGGAACAACAGGAATTGAGTATGGACAGGAGTGGTATCCAGCAATAATGGATAAAATTGATGAAGCATCAGATGTAGTTTGCTTATTGACGCAACATAGTGTTGACAGGCCGTGGATACTTTATGAGGCCGGAGTTGCGAAAGGTAAACTTGATAAAAAAGTAATTGGCATTGCTTTAGGCATTCCTTTTAGCACTGCTATCACCGGCCCTTTCGCTTTATTTCAAAATAATGATGGTGATTCAGAATCAATCACTAAACTGGTTTTAGAATTAGTGAGGAAAGTGCCAAGCTTAGACCCTGATCAAAATTTAGTAAAACAACTTGTTGATGCTTTTGTGAAGAAGGCTAATGAAATTACGGAAAAGCTTAAGAGTAAGAATCTAAAAGATGACAAACCCGATAATGTTGATGAAAATTCTGTACCCAAACTGTTTGAGGAAATTAAAATAATGTTCGATAGCTTACCGTCCCGCATAGAGAATCGTCTTGACCCTGATTTAAGAAAAAGGAGAAGAAAATTCCACCCGGTAATGTTTGATGAATTTATGCATTTGGGCATAGAATCGGATGATCCTTATATTGGTTTCTTGATGTTTATGGGATTATATAAAGAAGATTTTCCTTGGTTCTACGAAATTGGTCTTGAGACATATCGCGGATTAAAATCTGCAAAAAATGCATCAGAGCGAGAAAAGCTGATTAGAAATTTTGAAAGGGCTGCAGAAATGTTATCACATCCAATGTTTCGCGAATTTTATGGAAAAAATGAAGACATGTATTTTTTGCTTAAAGAAGCGCGGCACATGATGCACCGTTTTCTGGATAGGGTTTTTACAGACAAAAAATTGAAAGAATAGAATTACAGTTTTACTGTTTCAAACAATCACCAGAGTTATGATTAACGCACATCTGAATTTTCTATTAATTTGATAGAACCCATTAATCTAAATTTTCTATGGAAGAAAATAAAGATGATAATAAGGACTCATCCAAAGTAGATCAGATATCGTCAGCGATTGAAAAGTATCTTTATGAAGCCTGCCTTATTTGTATTGCTTTCATTAAAATAATTGTCAATCTATTTGTAACATGGTTCTACTATACTTTTAGGAGCAAAAAGTTCATCAGTTTTAGCTCCCCGACATCTGCAACGCCAAAAAAGATCTTGCCGCCCTTAACTTATTATTTCGGCTGGGCCTTATTTTTATTGCTTCTGAATGTAATTTTCATAAATAGATTTGATTTTCAGGCAGAAACGCCGCCCAATTCTTTTTTCTTTTTTTTCAATATTAGGTTCAACGACATCTTTGCTTCTGAATTTTTTAAACGGGTTACAGAATTTTTAAGAGCGTTCGAGTTTGAAAAGCTGATCATCGTCCTTGTACCCTTGATAATCTTTATAGTAGTTAATGCTTTGATTGTAAGAATATTTTCTAAGTCATACATAACTTTCAACGAAGGCCTGGCGCCCGCCTGTTATTTTTTGGCTACCTGGATGGCGATGTTTGCGGGGCTGGAGTTTTCCCATTTCCTGCTAAAAATGATTTTTAATTTGAATATAAACTATAAATGGGTAATGGACCTTCCACATATGCAAGGGGATTTTGATGAATTTTATGTTGTAGTATATGAAAATGTAAAAGACCACTGGATCAATGAAATAGTAAATTCGTTGTTTAATATTGTCTCAATTTTTGTTTTTTTTAAAGCGCCGGTCCTCTTTCTTAGCTCGCTGTACGGAAAAATAAAAAGGAATTTTATAATAACCGTCTTGGCGGCAGCCCTCGCGTTTGCTGTTAGCTATTATTGCTCAAAATTCACCTTTACTATTCTTAATTTGATATTCACTGGTAACAAAATGGCCTGACATAGTTTATTATAATATTCCGTCAGCTATCCTTTGATAAGTAACACAGCACCTAAGGGGTGTTTATAAAAGTCTGTCTCTGACTGGCATTCAAGGCTTCCTCAAGCTAAAAGCCCCGGGCTATCCTTTGAATTAGCGCAGCGCTCTAAGAATTGTTTATAAAAGCCATTCCAAATTTTCGGAACGAAATTTCGGGCCCCAACTTGCTGTCACGGCTTTGCAACGTCAACCGTTGCTGGAATCATTGCAAGCAATTGAATACTATATAACATTTTCTTATTATTTCTGCAATAGGCCTAAAAAACCCAGATGGGCCGGCTCTTATTAAGTAAATCCAAAGAGCGTTGCACTAATTCTTGGTTAGCAGCGAACCAAACCCACCTGCTTACTTCACATAAAACTAAAATTTGTTGCTTATCAACTGATTTGCATTTAAAACTGAATCAATGCCTGATATTTTTTGTTTTGGAGATTTTGCAAAATAGAACGCCGGCCTTCCGTTATGCCATAACGTAAGAAGAGTAAGATGCTTTTTTTGAGCCCCCAGGTTATTACCCCAATTATCAAAAGTAAAAGCTGCTATCATATTTCTCCTTTCTTGATCAATGATTATGCTGTCTACAGGATTTCTATCAGCAATTTGTAAGAAAAAAGTAACATTATTGACTGCCTTTTTTGTGTGTAAAGTATCAAGATACTCTTTTGCAATCTTATAAAAGTCTTGAATCCCAAATCTATTATTTTCAAAATTTTTGATAGCCAGATAATCGCTATACAACACGTATTGCCCATTTTTGTCATTCTCCCTGTAGGCAAAGGAAACTTCAGGTTTATATCTCTTAGTTGGTACCTTCTTAACTTGAAATCCAAAAAAATATTACACTTATTAAACAAATCACAATAAACATACAATTTCTTTTCATATTCTTCTCTTTTCTGCAGTATCGTAGCAATGCTTTTACGCGTGGCATAGCCGCCGCGGTATGTCTACCACTGCAGCTCAATAAAGATATAAAAGTTGGTGATGCCAGGCGATTTCTTATAACAACCAGCCCGCAACCCCGGGCCCTGGCTGGCATTCATTCTTCTAAAGATACTTATAGCAGGCAGCCGTTAAGGGAACTCAACCTTCACCAAATCTAATAAATTTTTATACGAAATATCGCCACGCATTACCCATAAGCATTCAGACTTAACAATTCCATACTTATCAGATATATACAGAGTTGCACCATGGTCACGGTCATGATATTCATCAACGTCACTGCAAAGCTTATTTTTTATTTTGGCCTGCCCGTAAAACCCAAAACAATCTAACCTGTTTTCATCGGTATAAGTACCGCCACTTTTCCGGATCAAAAATTTTTTAAAAGGCAGGTACATGCCCTTAAAAATAAAAAGGCCCTTAATGTCATAATTTTCATCCCCCTCGTCTATAACATGTGCTGATAAAATGGAATCGAGCTCATTTACAAAATTTTTATCTGCCATATATTTGCCCAAAAACAATTTTGGAATGGTCAATAAGAAATAATAATCCTTTACCTGGTATAAAGCACTTGCACAGATTTTTCTGTACTTTAAATTTATTTGATTATTTGTCGCCATATCTGCCAAACTTATATCATCAACATAGTTTTTATTGCCATTATTTTTAACATCAATAATTGAATAAATATTATTTAATATAAATTGGCTAAGCGGTTCTGTGAACACTGTAAGGGTCCTGTTTTCTTTTAGTTTAAGTATTGTATCAATAGTAAAAGAAAATAAATAGGTGCGTTGCGCTACAACTTGCCCGTTGCCATTTTCGTTGGCCTTTAATTTTTGGCCTTCAAATTTATAAGTAAACCTGGTCTTTACAGGCATTGTTTCAAATTGTGAACTGGCCTGAACAAAAGTTGAAGAAAAAGCTATTGAAAATATTAAATATTTCATAGTGTTTTTATTTAGTTGCTGGATGCCTACCAGAGCTTTGTTACTGGATTAGTCTCTGTTATTTTTCGCCTTTCTTATGTGTCACAAAAGGTAGGCCATCCTATCCAAGTCTTTAACCAGCATTCAAAGCCTCAAAATATAAGCGGCGTTTATCGCCATCTTTTTTTTATTAAACTGCCACCAAAGTTGTAATCGCATCCATTTCCGGCGCAGTCCCACTGGCGCAAGTGTTCCCGCCGCGGGGCCACTTGTGCCTTCTGGTGCATGGGGCCTGTGTCCCCCATAATCCCGCTATTCGTAGCGTTCCGCAGGGCTCTACGAATTGTTTAATAAGCTCCAGTTTGTGCCTTGTATTTGAAAAACTACATCCGAAGTGTGCTACGCAACTACAGCCCACAAAAGTTATACAGCTCATCTCTAAAAAATTAACTTAACCCTGCTGTTTTTTTAAACCTTATAAGTTTTACACGATTATCATAATTCCATTTAGCCTTTTATACAACATCGGCTGTAATAAAGCTGTTATAGTTTAAATTACTGCCTCAATCAAAACTTACAATATGAAACTAAAAAAACTAAGAAGGCAAATACGCCTGCTTATTACCTGCAATATTTTATTAATGGGCTTTATTGTTGTTTTTTTAATAAGCGGCTTTACAGGAAAAGACAAGGTAAAGTTTACCGAGCTTGATGCGGAGCGTATAAACATTGTGGGCGCCAACGGCAAGCCTGTTTTAGCATTGTCCAACAAAAGGCTTATACCCGGCCCGGCAATGAACGGTAAAACATACCCCAAAGAATATGCGGATGGCAGGGAATATTTTTCAGGCATCATCTTTTTTAACGAGCTGGGTGATGAGGTTGGCGGCCTTATATACAATGGCATAAAAAAAGATTCAGGGTATTACGCCATGGAGCACTTTTCATTTGACCAGTGGAAACAAAACCAGGTTGTTGCCATGCAGTATATTGATAACGGAAAATCAAGACGGGCGGGTTTGCGTGTGTGGGACAGGCCAACAAACGTTGGCATGGATGAAATATTTGACCGGTTTGCAGCTAAAAATGCAGTACCCAAAGGTTCAAGGCAGTATGACTCTATTATGCAGGAAATAAAAGCATCCGGCGCAAGGGGCGATAATGGCGTAGAACGTATGTTTATCGGCAGCCAGGATGAAGTGGCCCAGATACAGATAAGGGACAAAAAAGGCATTGTAAAAGCAAAATTATATGTTGACAGCAGCGGCAACCCAAAGCTTGATTTTTATAATAACAAGGGTGAAGTTATAAACTCATTGCCCGGCAAGGAGTAATTTAAGTTTCATAGAAATAGATATGTTCCATTTTTATTTTCTTTAAGATGGACAACCCGTGTAAAATGAGGCCAGACTTATATTAGTGCTTTTTGAGAAATACAAGATTGATGAAAGGGCAAGATTTTAGCCATATTGTTGATTTGAACTCGCAGCGGTAAGCCCTGAATAAAACACATGTTGTACCCGTCCGAACGGGTTCATCCGGGCGGGCACCAACCCAAAACCCGAAGAGCAACGCATATGCAGTATCAAGCCGCGAAACAAAAAGTAAATACATGCGCCGTTACACCCTGGGTTCCCGAAGTTTCGGGAGTGGCATGGGCGGTTCTGCGGAGCGTTTTGGGCCGCCCTTGATTTTTTTGGTTCTTTTTGTATCAAGAGGTAACTATATACGTGTTAGACCACGCTTATTTAAAAAGTATTTTTCTGTTGATAATTACAAGTATCAGCGGTAGGGCTTGCAGCGCAGCATAAAGGTATTCATGGTCATACAGGTGCAAAAAGACCGCAAAAATCATTATAATAATAAGTAGTACAATTCCAACTACTTTAATTTTACCTTTTATTGTGTTCATAGTGCTTACTTTTTAGGTTTTGGTTTGGTTTTAGGTTTTTCTTTCTTCTCCACTTTTTTAGGCGTAACACTGGCCTTCATAATGCTATGAAAGATGTTAGATGCTTCCTTAGCCCCTTTTTAACTGCTTTTGCCATATATCAAATTTACGTATAGTTTTATTAACTTTGCACAAAAGAAAACCCCCTTAACACGCCTTACGTCTAATGAGAAATTCCTAATGAGAGGGCGGCGTTAAGAGGTTCACAGCCCATATATTAATGCTGTTATTTTCTGTCGCGGCTAACGACAATATTATTAAAGGGCTTATCGCCCTTTTTAATTTTAAAAAATCACTCTAAATCAAGTCCTAATCTTAATTAGCCACCTTGTTGTGGATAAACTATATTAACCATTTCTATATATTTTCGCAAAGAGGTATTTGCTTTTGCAAGCGCAACAAGACCACCAAAAAATTCCCCACTCGCGCAAGTGTTCCCAACACGCGGCCCATTTGTGCCTGCCAGTGCTTGGGGACTGTGTCCCCCTTGCCACAACTAAAGGAGAGATTGCCACAAAAATCCCTACCCTCAAACCAACGGAGATTTTTTCGCAATGACGATAAGCCTAACGCGTTTATAGTAACTGATTAAAGCTCTCAGTAACCAGTACAAAGTATTGTTATTCTAACCGCGACTTGCTTATAAACCTTACGCATTCATAGTAACTGATTTGAGCTCTCAGCAATCAGCTAAGAATAAAACGAACGGTGTACACCAGCTAAAAATAATAAGCGTGTATGGTTATGCAGTATCACGCAACAAGACAAAAAGTAAAATTAAACGCCGTTACACAGGGGGATCCCGAAACTTCGGGAATAGCACGGTCGAATCCCGCACGTGCGGGAAGGTTCGCCCGCCCGAACGTATCGTTCGATACGGGCGGGGGTCGACCTTGACTTTTCCTTGTTACTTTCTTTGTGTCTCAGAAGGAGTCCTTTGGACAAGACAAAGAAAGTAAAAGCCAAATTAGGCTAAAGCCAAAAACAACTTAACCATTTTACCCCTGCCACAAATGGCAGGACAATTAACCCACAACTAAAGGAGAGATTGCCACAAAAATCCCCGCCCTCAAACCAACGGAGATTTTTTCGCAATGACGATAAGCCTAACGAGTTTATAGTAACTGATTAAAGCTCTCAGTAACCAGTACAAAGTATTGTTATTCTAACCGCGGCCTGCCCAAACTTTTGAAACCTTATAGGTTTTAATTAATCAACAAAAAATATACGCACTGTTTGATAAAGCAATTTATTATGAAGCAATGCCTGTTTTACGGTATTTTCACTAAAACCACGCAAACCGAAAAGGCCGGCCATATTGCCCTTGTTAATCGCAATTTCAAGATAGCCGGCGCTGTTAAACCATGCAAGCTTATCACCTGGTGCTACGGAAGCATAGTTTTCACTAAGCTTATCAATTACCTCGTCGCGCGTAAAGATTATTTTAAAATTGCGGCCACGGCGCTGTTCTTCAAATTCCTCTTTAGTAACATTTATAACAACGTTCTCAAAGCTGTCAATAAAAATTATCTGGCTGTCAATCCAGTCTGCACCAATAGTTGAGCGAAGCGGGTATTTTTCTTTAATGTTCGTTATTGGCCGCCCAACATGCTGCAGGTTTGGAGTGTGGCCAAGTTTTTTTATTGCCGTTGCAAGGGCCTGCGTACAGGCAAGCACGCCAAAGCTGTGGGGTGTTTCAACATCAATTGCTGTTACATTCAATGGGGTAACGCCGCAAACAGTAGTTAATATACCGTTATCAGGGCAGGCAATGTATTGGTTATTATGTTCAGCAATAAGCATGTGTTTTGGTAAAGCTTCAAACAGGTTTACAATAATAATATGAAATGTACCTGCGGGAAAATGCCTGAAGGCATTATTGCATAAATATGCTGTATGCTGGTAATTATGCTGCGATAGCTGGTGCGTAATATCAACTATAGTATTGCTGGCGTCGGCGCTAAGTAACTGGCCTTTAATGGCCCCCACAATGTAGTCAGTCTGGCCAATATCAGTTGAAAGGGTAACTACAGGCATGCATATTATTTATGGGCGTGATGATTATTTTACCAGTTGGCCCTTTTTGTAAAAAAAATTGTGCACCAGTTTATCAGTAAGTTTTGGAAACAATTTATTTAGCAATATAGTGCGTTTATCGTTCCACGTATATACTAAAGTACGGTTGTTACGTGCTATAGCTTTTATAGTAAGCTGCGCGCATTCTTCTGCACTCATTAAGTTGGCTTCATCAAGCGGCGTAAACTCCTGGGCTGTTCCGTCTTTGGTAAGCGCTGCATTGCGAATATTGCTTGCAGTAAAGCCGGGGCAAACCCACATAACGTTTACACCACAATCAAGCAGCTCAGTACGCAGCGATTCCAGGAAACCATGCATCGCAAATTTTGAGGCATTGTATCCTGTACGGCCGGGTAAACCTCTATAACCCGCAACTGACGAAATGCCAACAATGGTGCCTTTCTGTTTTTTTATATAGGGTAACGCATATTTAGTACAATAAACAGTTCCCCAAAAATTAATATCCATCACACGCCGCAATGTATCAAGCGTTGTATCTTCAAACAGGGCACGCATACTTATACCTGCATTATTTATCAAAATGTCAATAGTGCCAAACATTTTAACAGTTTCTGTAATAAAATTTTCGCAGTCTATTTCTTTGCTAACATCGGCTGTATGCACCATAAGTGGCTTATCGGGATAATTTGTTTTTAAGCTATAAAGCTTATCATAATTTCGCCCGCATGTTGAAACCTTTGCTCCTTGCTGTAATAATGCATCAACAAGCGCTTTTCCTATACCATCTGAACCACCCGTAACTACTACTACTTTATCAATAAAATACGACATACTAAGTATAACTTAAAATTACTGGCAACAAAAGTAATACATAGGATGTTTATATGATGTTGATAAACAATGATAGAAAAGATGACAAAAAATATTTTTTAAAGTTGGGTGCAACCCTAAATTCTCCTATTTTTGCACTCCCAAAATAAAAAGGGGATATGATTCCGTAGCTCAGTTGGTAGAGCAATACACTTTTAATGTATGGGTCTTGGGTTCGAGTCCCAACGGGATCACGGTTAACAGTTAAGCTACTTCTTAAAACCGCATGGATAGTAATATTCGTGCGGTTTTTTGTTTTTTAAAGTTTTCTCCATAATTGCCTCATATTAAGGTATACACACCATCCCAAAATCGCATTAAGCGTTAATTACAATCACATCAATCCCATTCTCAAACATTTTGTCCGGTTTCGAACAATTTTCAAAATCAATATTACCATAACATTTTAATAATCAACACTTTAGTATTGGCATTATGCTTGAAACAATTTGGGCTGTAAAATCAATTCATGGACAAGCATATTGAAGAAGAAGTTAAGGCCAAAACACGAAAAAAAACGATCATCATTGCTGCGCTCATCATTTTGGTATTGCTTGCAGCAGTTTGGTTATTGCGCAGTTCATTTGCTTCATCCATAAAAAAATCTTCCATAACAACCGCTATCGTTGAAAAAGGGGATGTGGAGAATACCATTAATGCATCAGGTGAAGTGCTGCCCGAATTTGAAGAAACAATCACAAGCCCTATTAATGCTTCTGTACAAAAAGTTATTAAAGATGCCGGCAGCAAAATAAAAGCAGGCGAGTCTGTTTTAACACTCGATAAATCTGCCTCACAGGTAGAATATACCAAGCTCAATTTTCAGCTTGAATCAAAGCGAAACGATATGAAGAAGTTAAGGCTGGACCTTGACAAAAGCTATTTTGATATAAAGTCAAACAACGATATAAAGCAATTGCGCATTGGAAGCCTTGAGGCAGATGTGGAAAATGCAAAGCGCTTATACAAAGCGGGGGGTGGCACAAGAGAAGACATAGACAAGGCAGAATTAAATTTAAAAGTAGCAAAACTGGAAAAGGAGCAATTGGAGAATGAAATAAAAAGCAAACAGCAAACAATGGAGGTTGAAATAAAAGAGGCGCAAATTGCTGCAGACATTCAGCAAAGCGATTTGCAGGCGCTTGCTTACAAATTACAATTAGCTAACATAGTCGCCAGCCGTGAAGGAGTTGTTACCTGGGTTAATAAAAATATAGGCTCTAACGTAAAAGAAGGTGATGCACTGGCTCGAATCGCCGACCTGAGCAGTTTTAAAGTAATGGGAACAGTATCGGATAATTATCTTGACCAGCTGCACCTTAATATGACTGCAATTGTACGCATTAACGATGCTCAAATAAGAGGTACAGTAATAAATATTCAGCCGTCCATACAAAATGGCATTGTTTCATTTGCTATACAACTTGATGACCGCGACAATAAATTATTAAGGCCGAATATGAAGGTGGACGTTTTCCTGGTTACTGCATCAAAAAATAATGTGTTGCGCGTAGCAAATGGCCCGGCTTTTAAAGGCACTCCTGAACAGGACATATTCGTTGTGAGTGATGGTATTGCTGAAAAAAGAAAAGTACACATTGGCATGACAAATTTTGACTACATGGAAATAACAGATAATGTCAAAGCCGGTGAAGTGATTATAACATCAGATATGACGGAATATAAAAATGCTAAAAAAATAACAATCAACAATTGAGCTTAATGAACAGGAGTATTTTATATATCGTTGTTTTTATTGCAGGTTTTTGTAACGCGCGTGGGCAGTCACCTTCCGATACAATCAGGCTTACTTTACAGCAGGTTGTTGAAATGGCAAAGAACAAATCAATCGCATCCAAACAGGCTTCAACCGTTAAGGAGACAAAATATTGGGAATGGCGCACATACACCTCAAACTATAAGCCGCAGCTATCGCTCAGCGGCACATTACCCGGTTACAGTAAAACTTTTAACCAGGTAGTACAGCCAAACGGCACAATACAGTTTCAGCCCATACACTACGACAATTCTTCGCTTAACCTGTCGTTCAGTCAAACGATTGAACAAACCGGCGGCACTGTTTACGGAACCACCCAACTACAACGGTTTACTGATTTTGACAGGAATAATGTTCTGTATAACGGCGTTCCATTTGGTATTGGACTCAGCCAACCCTTGTTTCAATATAACAGCCTAAAGTGGGACCGCAAGATAGAACCACTTAAATACAATGAAAGCAAGCAGGCTTATACAGAGAATATGGAAAATATCGCCATTACTGCTAATGGATATTTTTTCGATCTTTTGCTTGCCCAGGTAAACCTGCAGATAGCTGAAACAAATCTTGACAATACAAAGAAAATAATGCTGATTGCCGATGAGAAATTAGAGCTGGGTAAAATATCAAAGAACGAGATATTACAACTGCAGCTTGAGCAGCTTACTTCCCAAAAATCTGTTGGTATTGCGAAAAGAGATATGGAAATTGCGATGCTTAACCTAAGGGCATACACAGGTCTCGGAGATGCAGACAAAATAGCCTTATTATTACCGGGTGAAACTATAAACATGCAGGTATCTTCAGAGCAGGTGCTAAAAGAGGCTTATGCTAACAGAAGTGATGCAATTGCCTTTGTTCGCCGTATTGCTGAAGCAAAAAGAGATGTAGCACAGGCACGCAGCACCAGCCGCTTAAACGCCACGCTAACTGCCCAATTAGGCTATTCAAACTCCGCTCCCACTGTTCCTAAAGTATACCAGTCGTTACAAAACCAGCAATTGTTACAGGTAGGCTTTGCTATACCGGTGCTGGATTGGGGAAGATCAAAAGCAAAAGTAAAAACAGCAGAGGCGAATATGCAATTAACAGAATACGAAGTGGAGCAGGATAAACAGTTATTTACGCAACAAATAGTTACACAGGTTACCCTGTTTGATATGATGAGAGACCAGGTTATGCTTACAGCTAAAACCGACAGCATAGCAACTGAGAAATACGAGATTGCTAAAAGCAGGTATGTGCTTGGCAACCTTAGCGTAACCGATCTAAGTATTGCTTTCCAGGAAAAAGACCAGGCTAAAAGGGACTATATTGCCGCCCTGCGGGACTTTTGGGGAGCTTACTATCAACTGCGTTATTTATCGCTGTACGACTTTGAGAACAACACTAAAATTATATACCAATAACTTTCACTAACTAAATAAACAAATACATGATACGGTTACAGAATATAGAAAAGGTTTACAGGACCAACACAGTAGAAACAATGGCGCTAAACAGCATAAGCCTTAATGTTGCAAAAGGTGAATTCCTGTCTATTATGGGCCCATCGGGTTGTGGCAAAAGCACCCTGCTTAATATAATAGGCCTGCTTGATGCACCCAGCAAGGGCGAGATAAAGATTGATGATCAAAAAACTGATCATATGTCTGATAAGCAACTTGCAAATTTCAGGAATAAAAAGCTTGGGTTTATTTTCCAAAGTTATCACCTCATAAATGATCTTAAGGTATTGGATAATGTGGAGCTGCCTTTATTGTACCGCACAAGTTCAGGAAGTGAAAGGAAGAAATTAGCTTCTGCGGCATTAGAAAAGGTGGGCTTAAGCAATAGGGTAAAACATTTCCCCACGCAATTGTCCGGCGGCCAAAAGCAACGCGTGGCAATAGCAAGAGCGATTGTTGGTAACCCCGAAATTATTTTGGCCGATGAACCAACTGGTAACCTTGATAGCGCCATGGGCAACGAGATAATGGATATTCTTCAATACCTGAATACAACAGAAGGCGCCACTATTATAATGGTTACACATGATGAGAATATGGCGAAGCGTACGCACCGCCTGGTAAGGTTGTTTGACGGAAGCCAGGTGCAATAAAATCAGTTTTACTTACAACTATACCATCAACACAAACTATTTCACTATATGCTTAAAAATTATTTTAAAATAGCCATTGCTGTATTAAAGAGGAGAAAATTCTTCACTTTCATCAGCTTATTTGGCATCAGTTTTACCCTGGCTATTATAATACTTGTTGCCACCTTCCTAGACTATGTTTTAAGTGCCGGCTATCCTGACACCAACAGGAACAGGGAATTGTATGTAAGCCACATGCAATTAAATAGTTCTAAAAATCATTCTCAATACAACGGTGGCCCAAGTTTTTATTTTATTAACCGCTATGTTACAACGCTAAAAACACCTGAAAAAATTGCGATATTCTCAAATAGCTCTGCAACAAACAGCTATACCAACAACAAAAAAAAGGTAAATAACCTGCGTTACACTAATGACAAGTTTTGGGATGTTTTGCAATTTTCATTTACGGCAGGCAAGCCTTATGGCAAACAACAGTTGGATAATGCCGAGAAAGTAGCCGTAATTTCTGAAGAGACCAGCGAAGCTTATTTTACCGATGATGCCGCAGCAGTAGGAAAATACATTGAAACAGACAACGTACAGTACCGCATTATTGGCGTAGTTAAAAGCCTTCCATTTTCAAGCAATGTTTATGCAGATATGTGGGTGCCTTATACCCTCACGAAAGAAGATTTAAAAAACACCGGCTTAATGGGCGGGTATTCAGCCATTCTGCTTATGAGTTCAAAAGACGATCTTGACAAAACGAGGGATGAGTATGATCAAATGGTTTCGAAAGTTCCAATGCAGGATAAACAGTTCGACCAAATGTTCACATTCGCAGATTCATATTTCGAGTCGTTTATCCGGTCTATGCATTTAGCCGAAGGCACAAATTCAGGTATGGGAATCTTTCTTTCATTTGCAGGCATCATAGTTCTCCTGTTTCTTTTATTACCCACGCTAAACCTCGTTAATCTTAATATAAGCCGTATTATTGACCGTTCATCTGAAATAGGCGTACGCAAAGCCTTTGGCGCTTCATCAAAAACCCTTGTATACCAGTTTGTAATAGAAAACCTGATACTTACATTTTTAGGCGGCATCTTAGGCGTTGTTCTTTCGTTCGTTATAATACAGGTAGCCAACAGCAGTAATATAATGCCCAACATGGTGCTTTCAATCAATTTTAATGTATTGTTTGTTACCCTGCTTGCCTGTGTGGTATTTGGGCTATTGTCAGGCGTTTACCCCGCATGGCGTATGAGTAGGATGCATGTTGTAACAGCGTTAAAGGCCCAGTAATATTTATTAATTCTATAACTGATTTATATGATAAAGCATTTATTTAAACTTATCTGGAATAAAAAGAAGCAGAATTTTTTATTGATGACCGAAATGCTGGTTTCCTTTATTGTTATGTTCGCAATATTTACATTGCTCGTATATTATTATCAGAATTACAACCGTCCTATTGGGCTGGATTATGACAATGTATGGAATTTAGGCTACGGTTCACCACAGGGAATGAGCGATGCTGACAGTATCGCAAATTTCAGGGAATCTATAAAGCAAACAATTATATCCATGCCGCAGGTGGAAGGTGTAAGTTTTTCAGATGCCAACATTCCGTATGGTGATGCCAATATTGGTACGATGATAGTTTACAACAAAGTAAACTGGCCCTCTGAGATGTATACCGCCGATGATAATTATCAAAAAGTGCTAAATATTACATTAAATGAGGGGCGGTGGTTTTCAAAAATTGATGATGCCTCGCGGGAAAAGCCAATTGTAATAAATGAAACGTTTAAAGAAAGGGTATTTGGAAAAGAAAGTGCCGTTGGAAAAATAATGTCGGACGCGGCTTTTGGCAAAGGCACTATGAAAGTAATTGGTGTAATGAACGACATGAAAGATAAAGGCGATTATGCCGGGCCGCAAAATGGCTATTTCAGAAGGATGGACACCAGTAATACCGGCGGGGGCGGTATCATTCTCATAAAAGTAAAACCCACTGCAGACGCAGCATTCGAAAGCAGGTTGTATAAAACACTCTCTAACCTTATGAGAAACACCAGCATTGACATAAAGCACATGGATAAAGAGCGTACAAAAAGAAACACTCAGCTGCTTGGGCCAATAATTGTGCTGCTGATAATTGCCGGTTTTTTAATAATAAACGTGGCGCTGGGTTTATTTGGCGTATTGTGGTATAACATAAATAAAAGAAAAAATGAGATTGGTTTACGCAGGGCGGTGGGTGCAAGCGGCGCCGGTATTTCTAAACAATTGATGGGCGAAGCGTTAGTACTATCAACTATTTCATTGCTGGTGGGTACATTTTTTGCGGTGCAATTTCCACTATTAAATGTATTCAATATTGCTTCGGGTACTTACATCATCGCTATTATACTCGATATCCTGTTTATTTATTTTTTAGTACTTGTATGTTCTTTATATCCCGGCAGGCAGGCTGCGGCAATTTACCCTGCGGAGGCGTTACATGAAGATTAATGTTTGCGAAAATAATTTTGATTGCTTAAGCAAAAGTAATCCCCAGAAACGGGCACATGAGGAAATAAATGGTTTTATCATTCAAAACCAAAAAACAATATGAAAAAACTATGTATTGCGTGTGTTATCCTGGTTTCGCTGGCTTCATTCACTCCCTTTAGCCAGGAAACACCAATTCAGAAAATCACAGCCCGGTTTTTGAAAGTGATTGAAAGTAAAAATGAAACTGAAGGGAAGAAATTTGTTGAAGAAAATTATTCGGATTTTTTCCTTAACCATGTACCTATGAACATTCATTTGAAGGTAATGAATGACTTGCAAAAGGATTATTACAAAAGCACCGTTGTAAGTAAAACCTTCACAGCAACAAAAGTGGTTTTGGTTATTCGTTCCGCAATTAACAATAAGCAGAAACAGGTTAGTATGGAAACTGACCCGGCTAACCCGCAAAAGATATTTATTGTTGATGTAAAAGAAGTAAATGCTGGAAATTAACTGGTAAGCTTTATAAAAATTGCCGAATCTTTAAAAGCCTTTAAATTGCATGCGTTACTATGATCCTTATAATTGATGATGATATCGCCGTTCGGGCCGCATTGCTGTTGCTGTTTCAAAATGAAGGCTATGCTGTAACCGCCGTGGCTTCGCCGGCAGAAGCTTTGCATATCCTAAAAAAAGAAGGCATTTCATTGATAATACTGGACCTTAATTTTTCGATTGAAACATCAGGAATTGAGGGTATAGAGTTACTAAAAAAAATCAAGCTGGCAAATGCATCAGTCCCTGTAATACTCATTACGGGCTGGGGCACTATAAACCTTGCGGTGGAAGGCATGAAACTTGGCGCAAGCGATTTTATAAACAAGCCCTGGAGCAATGATTACCTGTTACAGTCTGTTAAAACAGCTTTGGAACTGCACACCTTAAAACCTGCGCATCACTCGCGAAAAAATTTAGATAGCCTTTATAATTTTCAACACATTATTGGTGAAGACCAACGCATACTGGATATACTGGATATGATTGGCCGCATTGCGGCAACAGATGCATCCATATTAATACTGGGTGAAAGCGGCACTGGTAAGGAGTTGATTGCTGAAGCGATACATGAAAATAGCGGTCGTAGTAACCGGGCATTTGTGAAGGTAAACCTTGGAGGTATCTCAACTTCTCTTTTCGAAAGTGAAATGTTTGGCCACGTACGCGGGGCTTTTACAGACGCAAGAACAGACAGGGCAGGCCGTTTTGAATTAGCAAATAAGGGCACTATTTTCCTTGATGAAATAGGTGATCTTGATACCGGCAGCCAGGTAAAATTATTACGTGTATTGCAGGACAGAACCTATGAGGTGCTCGGCAGTAGCCGTACCAAAACAGTTGATGTACGGGTGGTTTGTGCAACCAATAAAGACCTTGATGCGATGGTTGCAAAAAGCGCTTTTAGGGAAGATCTTTTGTATCGTATAAATCTGGTTACAATACGGTTGCCAGCATTAAGGGAGCGGGCAAAAGACATTCCCTTATTGGTAAATTTTTTTATAAATAACCTTAAAGAAATTTATGGCCGCCCATCGCTTTCAGTTACAAAGGAGGCTATGAAGTGGCTGCAGCAGTTGCCCTTGCCCGGAAACATAAGGCAATTAAAAAACCTTGTGGAAAGATCAGTACTGGTTAGCAGGAATGATAACCTGGGTATTGAAAATTTCCGGTCGCAGCTGGAATTATCACCGGGTAAAAAAGGAAACATTCAGTTACCCGAAGTAGGAACATTAACTTTGGATGAGGTTGAGGTGCTGATGATAAAACGCGCTTTGGAATTTCATAAAAATAAAGTGTCTAAAGCAGCAATATCATTAGGCCTTACGCGCAGTAGCTTATACAGGCGCCTTGATAAGCATAATATACCTTACGATGAAGCTTCGGACTAAATATATTTTATTTGTTTCCATTCTGCACATTGTTGCGCTGGTATTAACGTATTATATTTTCAGGGAAAACAGGGTACTTTTTATTATATCCGAAGTTTTTGTCATCATTTCCTTAATTATAGCCTGGCAGCTATACAATCAGCTGATACAACCTTTAAAAATGCTTCTGCAGGGTACAGAAGCTATCAGGGACCGGGACTTTAATATAAAATTTCTTACCACGGGCAAGTATGAACTGGATGAGCTAATACATGTATATAACCAAATGATAGACCAGCTAAGAACAGAA
>Ga0206806_1008_pt1 | contig 61168 bp, 40 predicted proteins | sample Alteio_BWOrgCont_60_FD_152911 | JGI IMG/M metagenome (GOLD analysis project Ga0206806, IMG submission 152911) | Enriched cells from forest soil in Barre Woods Harvard Forest LTER site, Petersham, Massachusetts, United States -... | ecosystem: Environmental > Terrestrial > Soil > Temperate forest >... | reverse complement strand
ATTTATTTTTAGCGAAGGGCTCTGCGGAACTTGCAGTTCCGCAGCAATATGTTGTCGCTTTTAGCGGCTTTACGTTGTTGCCGAAGGCAACAACATGAACCCACGAAACTGCAAGTTTCGTGGAGCAAAAACTAACAAGCCATTATGAAAAAAATGAACCTATACATTTCAGCAGTTGCAATTGCCGCCATTGTAACGGCTTGTAATCAGCCAGCGGACAAACAAGAAAAACTGGCAACTGATTCATCGTTCGCCAAAGGGTCTTATGGCTATGATGCCGCATTTATTAAACAGCATACATCCAAAACGCTTGAACTTACTAATGGCAATGCAAAAGTGTTGTTATCTGCTGACTATGAAGGCAGGGTAATGACAAGCAGCGCCAATGGTGACAGCGGGGCAAGCTTTGGCTGGCTTAACTATAACCTTATTTCTTCGGGCAAAAAGGTAGAACATTTTAATGCCTTTGGTGGCGAGGAACGTTTTTGGTTAGGCCCAGAAGGTGGCCAATATTAACTGTATTTTAAAAAGGGCGATTCATTTAATGTTGCGCATTGGCAGGTGCCGGCTTTGGTCGATACGGAGCCCTACGACGTTGCCAGTGCAGATTCTGCGCAGGCAACATTTACAAAAAATGCGTCTATCACCAACTATTCAGGTAAAAATTTCGCTCTTAATATCACGCGTAAAGTTCAACTGCTCGACAAATCTTCTCTCGAACAAAGATTGAAAACAAGCATCCCTGGGGATGTTCAATATGTTGCGTTCGAAACAGACAACCAGCTTAAAAACACCGGCGTGACCGCGTGGACGAAAAACAGCGGGCTTTTATCTATCTGGTTGCTCGGCCAGTTTACGCCAACAGAAGAAACAAAGGTCATTATTCCGTTCTCAGGGCAAAAAGATGCGCGTAATTTTATAACAGATAATTATTTTGGAAAGATACCTGCTGACCGGCTGTTGGTTAAGGACAGTGTGCTATATTTCAGGTGCGATGGTAAGTCGAGGGGCAAGCTTGGTCTGTCTCCTGTTGTTGCAAAGCCTATTGCGGGCAGTTATGATTTTAAGAAGAATGTGTTAACCATTTTAATACCGCAGGTTGATAAAACCGGCGACTATGTTAACAGCAAATGGGAGATACAAAAGCAGCCATACAAGGGAGATGTGATAAACAGTTATAACGATGGACCCATGGCAGATGGCACACAGCTTGGGCCTTTTTATGAAATTGAATCATCATCTGCAGCCAAAGCATTAAAGCCGGGTGAAGTGCAGGAATACAAACAAACCACCTGCCATTTCCAGGGTGATTATACAGCGTTGAGCGCATTGGCGAAACAGTTATTGGGGGTTGATTTGGATGAGGTGAAGAAATGGTAAGAAAGTGAAACGTAAAAAGTGAAAAGTGAAGCATATAGCAGGTTGCAGTTATGTGCAACGGTAAAATCATTAAGAGAAAAGTGTTTGTTTTAAATTCTCACTTTTGACTTTTCACTTTTCACAATTGATGATGACGATTCACGACAAGAACACATAGCTATGAAATTATATAAAACTACTATTGGTATTTTGCTGCAAAGCGACAAAGGAGTGCACCTGTTACATGAGGATTGGGATGTGCTGATAAACAGGAAAAACCTTTACAGCTACCTCGTGCAGCAAACAAAACATAACGAGCTTGTTAACCCGAACACATTTAATGAGCTGGTGAAGAATGACTTGTTTGCACCAATCGGGTCGCAGGAAGTGTGGGCTGCAGGTGTTACCTACCTGCGCAGCCGCGATGCACGTATGGAAGAAGCAAAAGCAGCGGGTGGCGGTGATTTTTACGACAGGGTTTACAGTGCACAACGCCCCGAGATATTTTTTAAAGCATTACCACAACGTGTTGTGGGTGATCACCAGGAGGTAAACATCCGCCGCGACTCAACATGGGACGTACCGGAGCCTGAACTTACTTTGTACATCAATTCCTTTGGTGAGATACAGGGCTATACCATCGGCAACGATATGAGCAGCAGGAGTATTGAGGGAGAAAACCCTTTGTACCTGCCGCAGGCAAAGTCGTATGAACGCAGTGCTGCTCTGGGCCCCTGTTTGTATGTGCCCCAAAAGCCCATATCAAAGGACACGACCATCAGTATTGTTATAAAGCGCGGTGACAAGGAAATGTTTAAAGATTCAATACAGCTTAGCAGGATGAAAAGAGAATTAAGTGAGTTGGCTGGTTACCTGTTTCGTGAACTTGATTTTCCTTCAGGCTGTTATTTGATGACGGGTACAGGCATGGTACCGTCAAATGATTTTACATTGCATGTAGGCGACGTGGTTGCTATTTCGATAGAGGGTATTGGGACATTGACAAACACGGTTGGGAAGAGGGAACGGTAAACTGGTATTAGAGCAATGCATTGATGGTTGTTGGTATTATAATCCAGAGCTGAAGAGTGCGACGCAAGAAAGATACCATGAAAACCGATCGCCGGGGACACAAATTATTTTCATCAACTCCAGGTATAATTTATTTCAAACACCTTTAAGCTTGCTGCATGAGAGAAAAAACAGGCCGCCGCTCATTTCTAAAAAATCTTGGCATAGGTGGCATTACCGCTACTGTTGCACCAACCGAATTACTGAAAAAAAAGAATACAGGGGTTGCCGCAGACCCTAAAGACGTATTCAACAGCGATATACAGCCTGCAAGAGCTTTTAACGGCGTGTACAAGGGCCAGTATTTAAACCGTGTGGCTTTTCCTGTTGGCGGTATTGGTGCTGGTATGTACTGCCTGGAAGGCACTGGGGCCATATCGCATTTATCGGTACACCACAAGCCCGATGTTTTTAATGAGCCCGGTGCTTTTGCAGCCATTCATGTAAAGGGCGTGCAGTACGGCTCAAAAATTTTGGAAGGCCCCGTGCCCGACTGGAAAAAATTCGGCAGGCCCGATGCCGCCAATGGTGCGGCGGGCACAATTTACGGGCTGCCTCGTTTTTCATCGGCAGAGTTTCAGACAAGATTTCCATTTGCTATTATAAACCTTGCTGATAAGGATATACCACTTAAAGTAACGGTTAAAGGCTGGAGCCCTTTTATACCGGGCGATGCTGATAACTCAAGCTTGCCATGTGGCGCGCTGGAATACAGCTTCGCCAATAACACATCCAAACCCATTGATGCCATCTTCTCCTTCAACTCAAAAAATTTTATGCAGAAGGGGGATCAAAAAGGCGCTATCAAAAAAATTGACAACGGTTTTGTGCTGTCGTGCGATGGCACAAAAGACAGGCCCGACTGGTTGGGTGATTTTGCTGTTTCAACCGATCAACCGGGAACAATAGTTGACCACTGCTGGTTTCGGGGTGGCTGGTTTGATCCGTTGACGATAACATGGGAAACTATACGCAATGGCAACACTAAAAGCGTTGACCCGGTTGACGAAGGCGCTCCTGGCGCAAGCGTTTATGTTCCATTTACCGTTGCACCAGGCGGCAAAAAAACGATACGCCTAATGACTGCCTGGTATGTGCCAATTAGTGAAGTGCGTATTGGAGAAGGGCCCACCGATGCTGACCTTGCAAATGACCAATGTTTTACTTCCGATACTCTTGGGGATGATGTTAATACAACCAAAGAATATGTAGGCGGCAAATACAAAGCATGGTATTGCAAACGCTTTAAAGATATATATGACGTTTCAGGTTATTTCAGCAATAACTACAATGATCTTTTAAAAAGGTCAACATTATTCAGCGACGCCTTTTATGCATCTACCCTGCCACCTGAAGTGATTGAAGCAGTTGCCGCAAACCTCGCTATAATTAAATCGCCCACAGTGCTGCGCCAATATGATGGCCGTTTATGGAGCTGGGAAGGTTGTGGTGATGGATGGGGTTGCTGCCACGGCAGTTGCACGCATGTATGGAACTATGCGCAGGCCATACCACACTTGTTTCCGTCGCTGGAAAGAACATTGCGGCATACTGAGTTTTGCGAGAGCCAGAATGGTGAAGGCCATCAAACTTTCAGGGCCTCTATGCCTATACGTCCTGTTAAGCATGACTTTTATGCAGCGGCCGATGGCCAGTTAGGCGGAATTATGAAAGTGCACCGCGAGTGGCGCATAAGCGGCGATAATAAATGGCTGGAAAAAATTTACCCGCTTGTAAAAACAAGCATGGACTACAGCATACACACGTGGGACCCACGGCATAAAGGCCTTATTGAAGAGCCGCACCACAATACATACGATATTGAATTTTGGGGGCCTGATGCTTTGTGCACGAGTTTTTATTTGGGCACATTAACAGCAATTACAAAAATGGGCGAGTTTTTAAAACAGGATGTTACACTGTACAAAGAACTTTATGCAAAAGGCAAAGCCTTTATGGAAACTCAATTATTCAATGGCGAATACTTCTTTCAAAAAATTGAAACAACTGGCCTTAACGCACCAAGCCCTGCTGAGCAGGCGAAAAAATCATACGGCGGCTCCTACTCAAAAGAAGCTGTTGACCTGCTGGAAAAAGAAGGGCCTAAATACCAATACGGCTCCGGCTGCTTATCTGATGGTGTTCTGGGTGCGTGGATTGCCAGTATGTGCTATTTGGGCGACCCGCTTGATGTTGCAAAAACAACCAGCCATCTTGTTGCTGTACATAAATACAACTTAAAGGACAACCTTAGTGAGCATGCTAATCCCCAAAGACCGTCTTACGCTTTTGGTGATGAAGGCGGCCTGTTGTTATGCAGCTGGCCCAAAGGTGGCAGGCTTTCACTTCCATTTGTATACAGCGACGAGGTATGGACGGGAATTGAATACCAGGTTGCCAGCCATTTAATGCTTATGGGCAAAGTAAAAGAAGGCCTCGACATTGTGCGTACCTGCCGCAAAAGATATGACGGCAAGGTGCGCAACCCTTTTAACGAGTACGAATGCGGGCACTGGTATGCGAGGGCGCTATCAAGTTATGGGTTGCTGCAGGGGCTTACTGGCGTGCAATACGATGCGGTTGATAAGGTGCTGTACATTGACAGCAAGATTGGCGACTTTACCAGTTTTATTTCCACCGAAAAAGGTTTTGGTACGGTAACGCTTGCCGGCAATAAATCGTCGGTAAAAGTGTACAGCGGCACAATAGAAATTAGCAAAACAGTTATGGGCGGCCCTAAAGCATAAATATAAAAGCCTATGCAGGTTGCAGATAAAACCATAGTGTCTCTTCGGTATTGTATGAAAAACAGTAAGGGCGATGTGCTTGAAAACAGGTTGCAATTGAGCCCCGTTGAATACCTGCACGGCGGCGGTGGCATTATGCCTGCGCTTGAACAAAGTTTGATGGGCCTGCAGCCCGGCGAAACAAAACTTGTTACCATAAACAACAGCATGGATTTTCAACTTGATGATACCTTTTATTTTGATGTGGTGATTGATGACGTGCGCGAAGCAACACACGAAGAAATACTGCGGGGCAAACCTGTTAAACCTGTTATGCAGGATGACTGCGGACCGGATTGCATTTGTTAATCTACCAGGTAACTTATTTATCATAAAATTTATTCAATGTATAAATTAAACCTCTTTATAATTTTTACAGTAGCATGCTTTGTTGCATTTATAAATACCAAAGCGCAAAACAAGCTGTATGAGTTTGATAACAACGTTCTTTCATCCCACTGGAGCAGCCCCGAAAACTTAAATGGCAAAAAAGGTGCTGGCGGTGCAGAGAACGGCACTGCCAAAGGCCACGCATTTGATGCTATTGAAGCCGGTGCAACCAAAACATTGCTGGATGTACAAGGCACTGGCATTATAAACAGGATATGGATTACCATTGACGACCGCAGCCCTGAAATGTTACGCAGCCTGATAATTGAAATGTTTTGGGACGGCGAAAGCAAACCCGCGGTATCAGTGCCGTTTGGCGATTTTTTTGCCACCGCGTTAAGCAAAACAGCTACTTTTCAAAACAGCTTATTTGCAAGCCCCGAAGGCAGAAGCTTTGTTTGCTATATATCTATGCCGTTTAAAAAAGGCGCTAAAGTGGCGGTGGTTAATGAATCATCAAAAAAATTAGGTCACATTTTTTACGATGTTGATTTTGAATATTTAAAAACATGGCAGCCCGGCTTTATGTATTTTCATGCCTACTGGCACCGCGACACTGCAACAACGCCCGGCAAAGACTTTGAACTGTTGCCCGCTGTTAACGGCAGGGGCAGGTTTTTAGGCGCCAGTATAGGTATCAACTCCAACCCCATTTACGGCGACTCATGGTGGGGTGAAGGCGAAGTAAAAATGTACACCGATGGCGACAATACTTTGCCTACTATTGTTGGCACCGGCACCGAAGATTACATAGGCACAGGCTGGGGCCAGGGTCAGTTTGCAAACAATTACACAGGTTGTTTAATTGCAGACAGCAAGGCTAAACAATGGGCATATTATCGTTACCATGTTGCAGACCCTATATTTTTTAGCAGCGGTTGTAAAGTTGCATTGCAGCAAATAGGCGGCAACGGTGTTGATAAAGTAACCGAAATGCAAAAAGCGAACCTGCCTTTAATACCCGTTAGTTTAGATAATGCCGAGGGCTTTCAAGCTTTTTACAAAAAACCGGAATCCAATAATTTGGTCGGTACAAATTTTAAAGACGGCTGGGTTAACTTTTACAGAAGTGATGATGTATCAGCCACTTCATATTTTTACTTAAGCACACCAACATCTTCTTTACCTGCCTTACAAAACCTGGCCGTAAGGGTGTATAATTTAAAAACTAAGTAACCCCTATCAACTTCCTTCCGCGATTACCCATCAAAAAATGGGCAATCAATTCCTTTTATATTAGTTCGCCCGCCGCCAAATTACTGGTGAGGTGGAAAAAGGAGGAAACCAATAACACGCAACATATTCATTTTTAGCCATTTATAACCTTTTTGCTTATAAAAACAAACTTTCTTTCGTATTTGGGTACTGTGCCCCCTGCCACTAAAAAGCGATTTCCATCCCGCCGCGGCGGGATACCACCCCAATCCCCTACAGATTTTTTCGCAATGACGATAAACCTTACACATTTATAATAACTGATTTGAACTCTCAGCAACCAGCTAAGAATTAAACACACGGTGATCACCAGCTAAAAATAATAAGCGTGTTTGAGTATGCAGTATCAAGCAACAAGACAAAAAGTAAATACATGCGCCGTTACACAGGGGGATCCCGAAACTTCGGGAGTGGCACGGTCGAATCCCGCACGTGCGGGACTTGATTTTTCTTTGTTACTTTCTTTGCATCTCCGAAGGAGTCCTTTGGACAAGGCAAAGAAAGTAAAAGCCAAATATTTAAATAAAGCCATAATAAAGAGAGATTGCCACAAAAATCCCCACCCCAAATCCCCCGCAGATTTTTTCGCAACTACAACAAATACTATTAAGACTTAAAAGCCTTCTAAAACCTCCACATCACCCTTCGTGGCCTCCCCTTCCACTCATATATATTTTCAGGTGGCAGGCACTCCTCACCCGCCCCTGCCCCATTATTGCCACTTCCATCCAAAGCAATCAATTCACCAGCCGATGGCCCAAACACCAGTTCCGTGCCTGCCACTGCAGATGGTCCTCCCCGTACCACAGCTTCAATAGCAGGGCTTTCAATTCGTCCCTCACCCCGTTCTTCGCTTTGCCCTTCACCCGGTTCTTCGCCCGGTTTTTCGCCATGCTCTTCCTCGCGTTCATCCTCACACGCCTCACCGCCTGTGGCTGGCCTAACGGCGGCAAGGGCGCATACCCGCTCCTCATGTTTTTCAGGCCGCCTGGCGGTACGCTGTTGTTCATCGTCATCAATTTTAAGCGTAATGTTCCAGTCATCCGCATCGCGCGGGCGTTTGCCATCCATGCCATGGTTTATTTTCAGGTCAAACAGCAGGCCCCGCGTGCAGCCCTCGCCGTTTATCAGCGCATCCAGCTTGCGGCACATAGCCTCAAACTTCATTTGCTTAATAACGGCCCGGTAATTTTTATTCTTTTCATATTTCCGCAAATCCTCCTCCGTAACGCCCCCAAAAAGGCAAAAACCTTCAAGACTGTAAATAATTTTTTTAGGCACCTCCACAAGCTTTCCCCTGTACAGTTTCGTGGCTACATTTCCGTCGCAATGGCTGCGGTAATCTGCCCACAGCGCGCGTAAACCCGCCGGTTGTAATTTAAAAGGCATAAAGTATAGTATATATACCTATATATACAAAGTGCTGTTTTGTCCGCTAAAAACAGGATGTTTTTTTAAAATATTTTTGCAACATGGTGGCAGGGGAAAATGCTTGCCGGCGTGGTGTTGGGGATGAGTGGGTTTGGGGAAAAGAAGAAAGCGGTTGACGGAATATATGCCGTAAGCCTATTGCAAATATGAAAATAAATGCGTATGTTAGTAATTGTGTTAAATAAAAAAAGCGACTTGCGCCGCTTAATGTTTACACAACGTAGTTATTCACAAATGTGAATAATTACGTTGTTATATTTCCTACAAAATCAACTACCTTCATTTTGGACTGCGAATCCATAGGCGAGGTAGTTTAATGGAAAGAACATGATTGAACTAAAGTCAAGGTATAGGTTCGAGTCCTATCCCCGCTACAAATTTAAAAAAAGGGCAGCAATAAAAAATTACTACTTTGTAAAATGTTGATTTTGTAGTTGTGATTTGCTTTCAATTTTATTATCTGCCCTTTATTTAAATATCTAATCAAAATATCCCCTGATCACTCTTGCAAACATGAAAAGTAATCATTATATTTATTAGTTGCTGTAAATAAAAAAGCGGCCTAAGCCGCTTTAATAATATTACACAACGGAATTAATCCTTATTGTGATTTGCTTTCAATATAAAGATAACAAACAAATGGAAACTAAAAAAATTTTAGGGCTTGATTTAGGAACAAATTCCGTTGGCTGGGCTTTGGTTGAAGCAGATGAACAGGGTAACCCATGCAAAATAGTAGATATGGGCAGCAGGATTATACCCATGGGAGCAGAGTTAAGTAAGTTTGAGCAAGGGCAGGCGCAAACAAAAAACGCCAACAGGCGCCTGGCAAAAGGCATTAGAAAGCTTAATAAGCGTTATAAACAAAGAAGGAACAAGCTTATATACATTTTGCAGCAGTTAAACATGCTCCCCTCTCAAATAAAACTATCGGGCAATTTTGATGACCCCTTTAAAATTGACAAAATATCTATTTTGCCAATAAGCAAAAAACAAAAACAATATTCAGCCATAGATTTATTGGATATAAGGGTAAAAGCATTATCTCAAAAAATACCTCTTGAAGATTTAGGCAGGATTATTTACCTATTTAACCAGCTAAGGGGGTATGCAGGCGGTGGAGAAGCCGAAGATGAAACAGAAAACAACGATGAAAACGAAAGTGATGAGAAAAAACGGAATGACAGCTATATTACTTTTGGGCAGATAATAAAATTATCGCAGCCCGAAACAATTGTTTATAAAAATAAGCCTTTAAAAAAGATAAAAGTTGTATTTGAAACAGAGGATGATATAATTGAAGGCGATACTTTTTTAGAAATACTGAAGGAAGGCGAATCGCTTGAACTAATGGTTAATATCAGGCGCTCAAAACAAGGCGAAACGGTTACATTCAAATTGCCCAACAAAACAAATTGGCGTAAAAAGATGGAAAGCCTTGAGGGCGAATTAACAGAGTTTTCCAGGGCCAAAGGAAGGGAAGTTTATTTATCAGAATACTTTCTTGAGATATTAAAAGAAAATAAATGGGTTAAAGTTCGTAACAATGTTATACTTCGGCAGCGCTACCAATCAGAGTTTGATGCAGTTTGGAAAGAACAGAGTAAGCATTATCCATTTTTAAATGATTTACCGGAAAGCAAACTTTCAGAAATACTTCATTTTATTTTTCCGGGTAAAAAGCAGGATAAATACAGGAATGAAGGGCTTGAAAAGGGGCTGATGCATGTTATTAAAAGGCAGGTTATTTATTATCAGCGTGACTTAAAAGACCAGTCAGGCCTTATCTCTGATTGCCGCTTTGAAAAAGGTGAAAAAGCAGCCCCCAAAAGCCATCCTGTTTTTCAGGAATATAAAATATGGGAGCAAGTTAATAAGCTTACTATTAACACTAAAACCGAAAATGGGATAAATAAAAAAGGAGAAAAAAAATATAAGTATACAGACAAATCAATTCCCATTCAGCTAAAAGCCTGGTTGTTTGAAGAATTGCAAACCAGGAAAGATATAAGTTTTAGCGTTGTTCTAAATAAATTAAAAAAAGAATATGGGCTACGGGATAATATTGATTTTTTAAATGGCATGCATGCAAAAGCAAAATTGAGGGGCAATGAAACGAAGATTATGCTTAAAAAGCTTTTGAGGGAAAATTGGGAAATATTGGGTATGGAAAATGAAAGCCGCCAGGTTGAGCTATGGGAAATGCTTTATTATGAAAAAGGAAATGAATATGATTTAAATAGTGAGCGCACATCAAAAATATTAGCTTTTTTAAAATCATATGCGCCACAATTATATAACCCTGAACAAACGGCGATACAAATAAGCAAGATTAAATTCAGTAGAAGTTATGCAGCTTTAAGCCTGAAGGCAATTGAAAAAATACTGCCTTTAGCAAGAGCTGGTAAATATTTTAATTATAAGCTTGCGGAAGAGGTTAAAACAAAAATTGTAAAACTATTAAATGAAAATATAGATAGCTCATTTGAAAAAGCAGCACAAGAATACCTGGAGAACAATATTGAAGTTTTGGCAGATGGAGGTATAATGAACTCTTTTGCCACAATTCTTATTTATGATAAACACACTGCTAAAGAATATGCTGGCGAGGAGCTATTTACCGATTTTAGGCAAATCAAGAGGTTGAAACAAGGCGAGCTAAGAAATCCGCTTGTAGAACAGCTTATTAATGAAGCACTGATTATTGTTGCAGATATATGGAAAAAATTTGGGGATAAGCCTGCCGAAATAAAAGTGGAGCTGGCAAGAGAGTTAAAAAATAATGCTGAAAGAAGGGCCAAAATTTATGCAACTAACCGGGAAAACCAAAAGGCAAATGAAGGTATCAGGGATTTGTTGGTGGAACTAAAGCAGGAATTAAGCCTTGCAAATATTGAGAAATATAAATTATGGGTTTCCCAGGAAAACTTTGATGATAAGTATATGCGCCAGTACAAAGACCCATCTAAATCAGAAATTGAAAAGATAAAACTTTGGAGAGAACAGGGGCACGTTTCTCCATATACTGCACAGCCAATACCTCTATCAGGGCTTTTTGATAAAGCGAGCTATGATGTTGACCATATAATACCGCAATCAAGATATTTTGACGACTCATTTACCAACAAAATTATTTGCGAAAAAGGGGTTAACCATGATAAGGGAAACAGGACTGCGATGGAATATTTTGAAATAGGTTCAATTAGGCCAGATGTATTATCAAAAGCAAACTATGTAGACCATGTAAATAAATATTTTCATGGCATGAAACGAAAAAACCTCTTAACAACCAAAGTGCCTGATGACCCTATTAACCGCCAAATGAAAGAAACTCAATATATCTCCATCAGGATAAAAGAAGAATTGAATAAAATTGTTGGAAACAATAATGTTAAAACGACAACTGGGGCAATAACAGATTATTTAAGGAACCAATGGGGATTGACAGATAAGTTTAAAAGCATTTTAAAAGGCAGGTATGAAGCTATTTTAGAGAATGAAAAGTTTTTAGAGGAAAAATATGCTTATTATTTGAAAATGGCGTATGCCATGGACAACGGCGATGAGGCACCCGAAGAAAAGCTTAGTTACGAATTATTTGCAAAATGGTATAATGATAACTTTTTCAAAAAGAAGAATAATAAATTGGTTTTTGAAGGATGGAGCAAACGTATTGACCACAGGCACCATGCCATAGACGCACTTGTGGTGGCCTGCACAAAACCAACTCATATAAAAAAGTTAAACGATCTTAATAAAGTATTGCAGACATGGTTAGACGATAGAAAAGAAGATTTGTTGCCTGGTTTTGAAGGCTCCCCATCTGAATTATTAGATGAAATATTAAATTTAGATGCTGCTAAAAGAGACGAGATATTTAAACAAATTGATGGTTTTAGAAAAATAGAAAAGCCATGGCCGGCTTTCCCTTTTGATGCGGAAGCCCGCATCCGGCAAATTATTATTTCACAAAAGCCAAAAGATAAATTATTGATTCAGGAAACCGAAAAAAGCGGCCTGCAAATAAAAATGCGCGGGCAGTTGCACGAAGGCACGTTATATGGTAAAAGCCAGGGTGTTGAAACTTATAGAATACCCCTATCAAAATTAGCAGGGAGCAATTTTGCTACTGAAAAAACTATCGAAAAAATTGTTGATGATTTTTTGAGGAACGCAATCGGTAACCACTTAAAAGATTACGATAATAAAAAAGAAGAAGCATTTTCAGCAGAAGGTATTTTAACCCTTAATAAAAAATTAGCCTCAAAAAACAATAAAGATGGATTAGCTGCGCCGCACACGCCAATATCATCAATTAAAGTATATTATAGAGACCCGGTAAAAATAAAAAAGAAAAAAGGCGCGCAAGATACAGAGGATGCTTTGCAAAGGCTGGACAGAAAAAATGCTTATAACGATAACTTGTATGTAAAAACAGGCGATAATTATCTTTTTGCAGTATTGGAGAAAAGCGGGAAACGAATATTTGATCTGATATCTTTTTTTGATGCGGTTAACTTAATTAAAGAGGAGTTTAATAAAAGTGTAAACAAAAAGGTTTTTAATAAAGATGCAGTCTTTAAAAAATACTTTGAGGAGAAACACAAGGCTTTTCTTTTATTTACATTAAAGCAGGGTGATACAGTGTATGTGCCAGGCGAAGAGGGTGAAACAATCACAAATCCTGCGAGTCCTTTATATAACAGCTTTTGGAATAATACCGCTGAAAGAAGCAAAGGCGTATACAACGTGGTTAAATTTGCCAAAAACCTGCAAATCTATTTCATTAAACATGATGTAGCAGATGTTATAGCACGAGGAATTGAATTTGGTAGCCAAAATGCAGTAGAAAAAGTGCGGGAACGTTCTATAAAAGAATGCTGTATTAAGCTGAATATTGACAGGCTTGGCAACATCAAACCTGTTGCAGGCATATTGCAATAAAAGCTGAAAAAAGCACTGAAAGATGAAGTGATTGCGATGCAACAGGCGATGCCATAAAAAACCGAAGCTGGTATTATTAAAACCCGTTTTATGATAAAGCGCACCCTTTGCATAGAAAGCCCCTGCCACCTTAAATGCCGTAATGAGCAGTTGGTGGTTAGCTATGAACATGTAAAGGGCTATGAGGACAGGGCCGAAAGAACGGTACCAATTGAAGATATCGGGATGCTTGTGCTTGAGCACCAGCAAATAACCCTGAGCCATTACCTGCTTGATAAACTGCTGGCCAACAATGCCAGCGTGGTTACCTGTAACGAAACCCGCCACCCCAGCGGTATGATGCTGCCGCTGGAAGGCAATACCCTGCAAAGCGAAAGGTTTCGTGCGCAAATTGAAGCAACAGACCCTTTAAAAAAACAACTGTGGCAGCAAACGGTAAAAGCAAAAATAACCAACCAGGCGGCCGTATTAAAAAAATGGGATATTCCGCATGGTTATTTAACCAATCTTGCGCAGCAGGTAAAAAGCGGCGACGCTGATAATTATGAGGCCCAGGCCGCCGCTTACTATTGGGCAAATCTTTTTCCACCGGCGTGGCAGTTTTTTCGCAGGCGGGATGGGCCGCCGCCCAACAACCTGCTTAACTACGGCTACGCTATTATACGCGCCACAGTTGCAAGGGCTATTACCGGCGCCGGGCTGCTGCCAACGCTGGGCATTTTTCACCGCAACAGGTATAACGCCTACTGCCTTGCCGATGATATTATGGAGCCCTACCGCCCTTTTGTTGACGTAATTGTAAGGGGCATAATTGACAATACATCAGCCGTTGACGTGCTAACAAAGGAGTTTAAGGTGCAGTTGCTAAACCTGCCAACTGCCGATGTGCTGATGGATGGGGCAAAAAGCCCGCTGATGCTGGCGGCGCAGCGCACAGCGGCGGCCCTGGCAAAGTGCTATACGGGCGAGCAGCGCAAAATGCTTTACCCGCAAATGCCATGAAAGCAGACAGACTAAACGCATACAGAATAATGTGGGTGCTTGTTTTTTTTGACCTGCCGACTGAAACCAAAAAAGAGCGGAAGATTTACGCCGATTTTAGGAAAAAACTGCTTGCCGATGGCTTTAGCATGTTTCAGTTTTCAATTTACCTGCGCCATTGCGCCAGTATGGAAAATGCTGATGTGCATATAAAACGCGTTAAAAAGAGCCTGCCCGAGAAAGGGCATGTGGGCATACTTACCATTACCGATAAGCAGTTTGGTATGATGGAGATATATTTTGGCCCCAAACTGGCCGAATTGCCCAATATTCCCCAGCAATTAGAGCTTTTTTAACCCCCATAGAAATACAAAAAGTGTCCCGAATGTTATACTCGGGACACTGTAAAGTCCATTTTTTTCTTTCTATTTTTGATTGAAACCCTTTGCTGACAAGGCTTCCAGCTTTTGCTGTTGTCATCAAATATAGCAAGAACTAAAATTGAAAGCAAATCACAACCCACACCAACCTTCTTTGTTTTTCTCAACAGTTGTCATCAAATATAGCAAGAACTAAAATTGAAAGCAAATCACAACGAAAGCTTTTTTATCCCTGCTGAGTACGCTGTTGTCATCAAATATAGCAAGAACTAAAATTGAAAGCAAATCACAACACATCGTACGTAGTGGTAATAACTTTTATTGTTGTCATCAAATATAGCAAGAACTAAAATTGAAAGCAAATCACAACGCATTGCCAAAGCTTTTACGCTTTGGTGCGTTGTCATCAAATATAGCAAGAACTAAAATTGAAAGCAAATCACAACTTACCGGCAATTGGGGTGGCGCCATAGCAGTTGTCATCAAATATAGCAAGAACTAAAATTGAAAGCAAATCACAACAATGGCGATGTTTAAGAAAAACCAAGTTAGTTGTCATCAAATATAGCAAGAACTAAAATTGAAAGCAAATCACAACACTATCTTACTACAAACCCGCTGAAAACGGTTGTCATCAAATATAGCAAGAACTAAAATTGAAAGCAAATCACAACAAGCACGATCGACGGCATTAAATATTTTGTGTTGTCATCAAATATAGCAAGAACTAAAATTGAAAGCAAATCACAACAAAACCAGTTACCGGTCGATTATGAAATGTGTTGTCATCAAATATAGCAAGAACTAAAATTGAAAGCAAATCACAACTTACCCCTGTTATTAGCGTTGTAAATGCTGTTGTCATCAAATATAGCAAGAACTAAAATTGAAAGCAAATCACAACTCCTTTAACGGCTAACATCTTTTTGAGGTGTTGTCATCAAATATAGCAAGAACTAAAATTGAAAGCAAATCACAACAAAAAGATGCTGATAACGTGTTACGTTACGGTTGTCATCAAATATAGCAAGAACTAAAATTGAAAGCAAATCACAACCAGTAGTCCGCAGCGAAGCTTTACGGGCTACGTTGTCATCAAATATAGCAAGAACTAAAATTGAAAGCAAATCACAACACAATCTTGTTTTAGTTACGTTATGCCTGGGTTGTCATCAAATATAGCAAGAACTAAAATTGAAAGCAAATCACAACAAAACTTTATGTATGTCGGAAAAGGTTGTAGTTGTCATCAAATATAGCAAGAACTAAAATTGAAAGCAAATCACAACTAAAACCTTGTATTATGCGTTTATTTGAATGTTGTCATCAAATATAGCAAGAACTAAAATTGAAAGCAAATCACAACAAACTTTAAAAAAGAAATTATGTCAAGTTGTTGTCATCAAATATAGCAAGAACTAAAATTGAAAGCAAATCACAACGTGGTTTTGCCGGGTTATAGCTTTCAATCTGTTGTCATCAAATATAGCAAGAACTAAAATTGAAAGCAAATCACAACCGGCATCTTACTAAACGTGCCATCACCATTGTTGTCATCAAATATAGCAAGAACTAAAATTGAAAGCAAATCACAACATAAGGATGAATTATGCACCCGGGCTTACCGTTGTCATCAAATATAGCAAGAACTAAAATTGAAAGCAAATCACAACGTCTATGATCCCGGTTATTAGTCATGCCCCGTTGTCATCAAATATAGCAAGAACTAAAATTGAAAGCAAATCACAACGGTACAAAGTGAATGTGCCGGAAACAGTGAGTTGTCATCAAATATAGCAAGAACTAAAATTGAAAGCAAATCACAACTTTTACGTGTATATGGTATTTATCTAAGTTGTTGTCATCAAATATAGCAAGAACTAAAATTGAAAGCAAATCACAACCATGGCGTTGTTGCCAAAAATCGGCGTTTGTTGTCATCAAATATAGCAAGAACTAAAATTGAAAGCAAATCACAACAATCTAAGGGTGATGCCCTTATGTATTTAGTTGTCATCAAATATAGCAAGAACTAAAATTGAAAGCAAATCACAACAACCCCGGCAACGCTATACAGTAAATGTATGTTGTCATCAAATATAGCAAGAACTAAAATTGAAAGCAAATCACAACTCATAAGTAGTTGCAGCCTGGCCGCAACTGTTGTCATCAAATATAGCAAGAACTAAAATTGAAAGCAAATCACAACTAGTTCTAACCTTATGCCTTACATAAAAGTTGTCATCAAATATAGCAAGAACTAAAATTGAAAGCAAATCACAACGGGTAATGACTATTACCCCCAATGCTTTGAGTTGTCATCAAATATAGCAAGAACTAAAATTGAAAGCAAATCACAACAGGCTTATGCTGTTGGCTTGTTCCTGCAAAGTTGTCATCAAATATAGCAAGAACTAAAATTGAAAGCAAATCACAACGCAGTGAAATACCAATAAATGCAAGCACAAGTTGTCATCAAATATAGCAAGAACTAAAATTGAAAGCAAATCACAACCAACCCAAATAAGTTATTTGTAATGGCGAGGTTGTCATCAAATATAGCAAGAACTAAAATTGAAAGCAAATCACAACCATTGTTATTATGCATTGATTGACCTACCAGTTGTCATCAAATATAGCAAGAACTAAAATTGAAAGCAAATCACAACTTATTGACAATGAAACCAACAAAACAAGTAGTTGTCATCAAATATAGCAAGAACTAAAATTGAAAGCAAATCACAACACCAGGGTTTTTTTATGCTTATTTTAACAGTTGTCATCAAATATAGCAAGAACTAAAATTGAAAGCAAATCACAACAACCTCGTCAATATTACTGTTGATGTCCTTGTTGTCATCAAATATAGCAAGAACTAAAATTGAAAGCAAATCACAACTCTGCCCACATTGTTTAGTGCATTTTCTAGTTGTCATCAAATATAGCAAGAACTAAAATTGAAAGCAAATCACAACTGGTGAATGATGAAAGCAGATCTGACGGAGTTGTCATCAAATATAGCAAGAACTAAAATTGAAAGCAAATCACAACTAGCAGCTATCGAATGGATCAAAACATTGGGTTGTCATCAAATATAGCAAGAACTAAAATTGAAAGCAAATCACAACTTGTAACTGCCAACGTTGGTAACCCTTTCGGTTGTCATCAAATATAGCAAGAACTAAAATTGAAAGCAAATCACAACCTGTTTGCGCTTGCACTGGCCAGCAGATCTGTTGTCATCAAATATAGCAAGAACTAAAATTGAAAGCAAATCACAACATACTTACCGTTTTGCCGCTCTGCAGTATTGTTGTCATCAAATATAGCAAGAACTAAAATTGAAAGCAAATCACAACTGCTACATCTAACGCGTCGGTTAAACTCAGTTGTCATCAAATATAGCAAGAACTAAAATTGAAAGCAAATCACAACGTGGGGCGGTACATTTCATCCAAGCAACCAGTTGTCATCAAATATAGCAAGAACTAAAATTGAAAGCAAATCACAACGCCCCTTCAATGGCACCCATGTTACTTGCGTTGTCATCAAATATAGCAAGAACTAAAATTGAAAGCAAATCACAACAAAGGTTGATTGATACGGATGAGGAAAATAGTTGTCATCAAATATAGCAAGAACTAAAATTGAAAGCAAATCACAACACTGAACGGGTTTAAAACTTCAGCCATAACGTTGTCATCAAATATAGCAAGAACTAAAATTGAAAGCAAATCACAACGTTCCTGGGTAACTGATAAAAATTGTTCATGTTGTCATCAAATATAGCAAGAACTAAAATTGAAAGCAAATCACAACATTCACTCCTGCGATCTGCGCGCAGATCATGTTGTCATCAAATATAGCAAGAACTAAAATTGAAAGCAAATCACAACAATAACTCCTAAGAAGTCATTTTTAAAACGGTTGTCATCAAATATAGCAAGAACTAAAATTGAAAGCAAATCACAACAGTTACACCAGGCCGTGGCGCATGAGGAGCGTTGTCATCAAATATAGCAAGAACTAAAATTGAAAGCAAATCACAACTCCCCCTCGATTGATATTATGGCTCCAGCGGTTGTCATCAAATATAGCAAGAACTAAAATTGAAAGCAAATCACAACCAATTCCTTACTGATATAGGCTTCAACCGTGTTGTCATCAAATATAGCAAGAACTAAAATTGAAAGCAAATCACAACCTGCGCGGGTGGTGCATCAATGGGTTATCAGTTGTCATCAAATATAGCAAGAACTAAAATTGAAAGCAAATCACAACACAAATAAGCTTATATGCTTTTATGTTATGTTGTCATCAAATATAGCAAGAACTAAAATTGAAAGCAAATCACAACGTTGTCTCTGCCATATAATAATTTAAAAAGTTGTCATCAAATATAGCAAGAACTAAAATTGAAAGCAAATCACAACTGTAAATGAAGGGAACGAGCTGATGTTCAAGTTGTCATCAAATATAGCAAGAACTAAAATTGAAAGCAAATCACAACTGCGTCCAATTTATCCCAAATTCAGCAGTAGTTGTCATCAAATATAGCAAGAACTAAAATTGAAAGCAAATCACAACTACGACACTACTTTAGGCAGTACCGAGGTAGTTGTCATCAAATATAGCAAGAACTAAAATTGAAAGCAAATCACAACTCATGTGTCCAAGGGGTAGGAGAGTGTAAGTTGTCATCAAATATAGCAAGAACTAAAATTGAAAGCAAATCACAACTCAAACGTCCACGCCTGTGAAGCGATTAAAGTTGTCATCAAATATAGCAAGAACTAAAATTGAAAGCAAATCACAACCATTGTTTAATTTTTCTTTTGCTAAATTAAGTTGTCATCAAATATAGCAAGAACTAAAATTGAAAGCAAATCACAACTAATATACAACTTTGCCTAAACCTGGCAAAGTTGTCATCAAATATAGCAAGAACTAAAATTGAAAGCAAATCACAACAATGTGTCCGTTGCATTGCCGGGATCATCAGTTGTCATCAAATATAGCAAGAACTAAAATTGAAAGCAAATCACAACAAAGATGGAACTGCAGAAACGATATAACGGTTGTCATCAAATATAGCAAGAACTAAAATTGAAAGCAAATCACAACTCACCTGGCTTAACCGTCATGTTATTCATGTTGTCATCAAATATAGCAAGAACTAAAATTGAAAGCAAATCACAACAGTCAATAGCACATCAAAACAAATTGATCGGTTGTCATCAAATATAGCAAGAACTAAAATTGAAAGCAAATCACAACAAAGATGGAACTGCAGAAACGATATAACGGTTGTCATCAAATATAGCAAGAACTAAAATTGAAAGCAAATCACAACATTGGGTAAGCAGGCCTGGGTTTAACAGTGTTGTCATCAAATATAGCAAGAACTAAAATTGAAAGCAAATCACAACAGGCGATACAAGATCATCATCCCAACAACGGTTGTCATCAAATATAGCAAGAACTAAAATTGAAAGCAAATCACAACTTTGGTAAAGCGGAATAGTGCGTGGCTTAGTTGTCATCAAATATAGCAAGAACTAAAATTGAAAGCAAATCACAACCGAGGGGAACGCAATATGATACTTCATTAGTTGTCATCAAATATAGCAAGAACTAAAATTGAAAGCAAATCACAACAAGAAATAAAGCAGATCGCAACAAAGCTGCGTTGTCATCAAATATAGCAAGAACTAAAATTGAAAGCAAATCACAACTGTTTGTAACGCTTAAACAGCCTTTTAAGGTTGTCATCAAATATAGCAAGAACTAAAATTGAAAGCAAATCACAACAACCTCGGTGATATGACCAAATTAGAAAAGTTGTCATCAAATATAGCAAGAACTAAAATTGAAAGCAAATCACAACTTACCGTATCTGTTCCCACTGGCGCAAGTGTGCCCGCCGCGGGGCTACTTGTCTCTTTTAGTGTTTGGGGACTGTGTCCCCGATGTATTACTCCCTACCAATAGTTTTACTCTCCGCCATACTGCTGTTCCTGCGGTATGCTTGCTGGTGTTGGATGATCGGTGCTAACCATGGCCGGTGGAATATATACAAGCCTTAAACTGCTTCCACCATCTTTTTGAAAATATTCAAGCCGTACAGGGTAAAAACCTTTTTTAAGGGGCACTATGTAACTCTTATAATCGTTGCCATCATGCAGCCCGTCGTTATCAATTAATAGCTTGTTGCCCAAATAAAATTTTGAACCATCATCTGATGCCAGTGCAAAAATATAATAGCCTTCTTCTTTTATCTCTAACTGGCCGCTTATCACTACACCAAAATTGGCCTGCAAGGGCAGCTTGCTCACATCAAAATCTTTGGTTACGGTGCCTTCTTTTACTGGTTTTAATGCAGCAAAATCAGGCAGTTTATCCCATGTGCCTTCGTAATAAGCATAGTGAAACCCTCCGGGTTTAAATGATGTTTCTTTTGCTACAGGCTCCGGTGCGCCTTTATCTGTAAAGGTGCCTTTTGCTGACTTATCATACATATCATGGCCTGTAAAAAATTTAGCGGTAAAGGTTCCGGGGCCGGGCATGGTTAATGCGTGCTGCATATTGGGCGATGCCGCTGTAGGCATAGTTCCATCAATAGTATAATGTATTTTAGCTGTGTCGTCCATACACCATATTTTAATCGGTTTATCCTTAAGCAATATGCCGGCCATCGGGTGAAATTCCGGTGCTTTTTGTCCATAGCCATCGTACACAAACCGCAGGCCATCATAAATACTTTTCAGTCTCACACTGCCGTGGGTTTCATCAGCATAAGCAGATAATTTCCAGCTAAGCCCCTCCGGCGAATATTTTTTAAAGAGCGTATCCATCGGCAATATGGCCATTTCCTGCAGGCCTTGGCCTTCCCTGCCGGTTATAAAAATGCTGTGGTTAGTGCCTGCTAACAATGGCAGTTTATTGGCAGCTATCCTTATCAAATAGCGGTTGTCCCACCAATAGCTGGGGTCGGCAGCTATGTACGATGTAAAAGCTCCGGGCTCATTCAGCAAAGCGTATGTAACAAGCAGCCCACCAAACGAATGGCCCCAAAGCGTATTGTGGCCGCTTGTTGGATAGTTTTTATCAATATAAGGCCTCAACTCTGTTTTCAGGAACGCAAGAAAATCAGCGCCACCGCCGGATGTGTTAAACCCTTCCCCGCGCGTGGGTGTAAGGTCTTTATTACGGTCAATATTTAATACGCCAACAACTATCACCGGCGGCATAAATCCTTCGCTGTTTATAAACTGGGCTATAGTATTTACAAGCCCTGTGTTGCCATCGCCATCCAATACATAAATAACATCATACTTGTCTGCTGCACCCGGTTTATAGTTAGCGGGTAAAACCACCTGTACAAACCGTTTTTGGTTAAGTATTGCAGAACCGACAGAATCCTTTTTACCGGGCAGCGCCTGTGCCGGTGCTGCATTACAAAAACCAGACAGAATAATAATTATCCCTGTAATTAAAATTGATAGCTTGTTATACATTTTGGTTGCTTTGCTAAAACGAATATAGTTAATACGCGCGGCTGTGCTTATAAGTTACACCGGCGGTTTTTATTATGAGCAAATGTTTACGCCTGCTTGCCCATACAACATATAAATAATTGACGATTGGGGGGAATTATTTCTATTGGCAGGTAAAACGGATTTTTGGGTTTCAGCTGATGGCTATTTCAAAACGGACAATTGCTAATATTGCATAACTTTGTATACACACAAATACATGGCGGGTGCCGTTAAAATATTGCCACATTACACCTGCGGGGATTATGAGCAGTGGGAAGGCCAATGGGAGTTAATAGAGGGCATTCCCTATACAATGAGCCCTTTGCCGGTACCAAGGCATCAAAGGATTGCGGCATCACTAAGTGCAGAGTTTACGTTTGCCCTAAAAGGCTGTAAACAGTGCAAAACATACCAGCCCGTTGATTACCGTGTAGCCGATGATACCATTTTGCAGCCGGATATGCTGGTGGTATGTGGCGATATAACCAAAAAATATCTTGATTTTCCGCCTGCGCTTGTAGCAGAAATTTTATTACCTTCTACGGCATTAAAAGACAGGCATAGCAAGTATGGTATTTACGAGCGGCAGGGCGTAGCTTACTACCTTATGATTAACCCGGAGGCTGAAGAAATAGAAGTTTATAAGCTGTTTGAGGGCGATTACAAACTTGAGCAGAAAGGCAAATATATTTCTTACACCTTTTTATTTGACGGTTGCAGCGCAAATATTGATTTTAAAGAAATTTGGTAAAATGCAAGGGGGTTGCATACGCCAAAACCCGCCTTACCCCGTCAACACCTTCCCCGTTGCTGACGGAACACTTGCCCCGGGTAAAGGCTTTGAATACCTCTCGTTCTGCTCAAAGCGGGATGGGTTTTATAAAGAGATCTGTAGTGCATGTTGCTAACGCTTGGTGGTTAGTGTTTTTCAGAAGAACCATGGGGCGACACTATTTGATTGATCAGCGTAAGCTGGGCCGCCGTTATTTTCCATTCGTTATTTTGCTTCACAAAAATGTCTGTCATCGTTTTATAATCTATGTCCCCTTTTTTATACTGGTGAAATGGTACGTCATAATCCCTGTCAGTAAATAATGTTTCTTCAATGTAAACAATAGCAATATCCGGCGTAAGAAACCTGGTATATTTAACTTCAAACGTTAATGAAGTAGGCGATAAACAGCAATCACTCAGCTGTTTAAAATGCGCAATAATGTCATTCTTGCTCTTCCAAAACTGGCCAGCAAAATTTATTAGCGTAGCATCTTCGGTAAAATGGCTGCTAAAGCTTTCCCAATCATGTTTATTCCAGGCGGTTTCCTGTTGTTTTATAACAGCTTTAATAATTGTTTCCTCTATTGCGTTGTTTTGTGCAAACAGCGTTAAAGCAGACAAGATAAATGTGCAGGTAAAAAAGCAATGTTTCATAATAATTTATTTATTACAAAACTATCTTGTGATACCACTGGTATAATAGTACAAATACGACATTTTGCGTTTATTGAAATATACCTTTTTTTAGAAGGAAAGGTTGTTTTTTAAAAGCATCAGAAATATCTGTGGGGTTGGCATTGGCAAATTCTTTAAAATCGCGGATAAAATGCATCTGGTCAAAGTAGTTGCATTCGTATGCTACTTCGGTCCATGTAAGTTGCGGGTTATTTTCTTTAAGTAGCCAGGCTTTGCTAAAACGCACAAGCCTGCTATAAAACTTTGGGGAAACGCCAATTCTGTCTTTAAAAGCCCTTTCAAATTGGCGGTTGCCCATATACGCTTGCTTTACCAGGTGATCAATCTTAGTCATACCGCCATGTTTTATTATTTCGGGTATAATACAGTCAATGGTAATTGGCTTCCTGATTTTAGAAAGCAGGCTGAACATAAAATCGTCAGCTATTTTTTTCATTGTTTCAAAGTCTGCAGCATTTGCCAGTGCATCTATAACCTGTTTTACATTATTTCCAAATACGGCTTCTCCATCATAAATTTTGTAAGGCAGCATTTTATACATTGGTTCTCCCAGCAACCTGTACAGTGCCCCTGGCTGAAATCCGATTTTTATCAAAAGAAGGTTATGCCCAAACAAAAGTGTAGTTCGTTCAGTCACCTGCCCGCTAACAGTGCAGGCATATAACGAATAAACCTTTTTTGTATTTGCATCTTCTGCAAGCGGCCTGTCGTACGGATAAAAAAGGATAGTGTGTTCGGGCAGCGGCGGAAATGGAAAGGATAGATTTGTTTGGGAATGATTAGTGATGGTATGGCTAACCATTATGTTATTTACGATATGACACAGTGCCGGATGAGGGGCAAAGAATAAGTGTTTGTGTGTCATGAAGTTTATAAAGTTGTGAGGCCATGTAGAATAGAAAGCCTGCTATAATACCATAAAGTTAGCACTGCTTTTAACGTTTTTGTTATTAGTTTGCCACATAAAAAAATACCTGGGTCCTGTTGCAACCTTATTTTGCTCCGTATGGGGGTAGTAATTATAAGCCAAAAGCCCACTCCCCCGCTACCCCTCACAACACCTTCCCCTGGTTTAATATCCCTTTTGGATCAAGCGCTTTTTTTATAACCTTCATCAATTCAATTTCTTCCACTGTGCGGCTTAAAAAAAGCCACGGCTTTTTCTCAAGGCCTATACCGTGTTCACCGGTTATTGAGCCGCCAATTTGTTGCAACGGCATATAAGCAATCTCCTCCACGTGGTGCCTTGTAGCAGCGTCGTTTTCGCCACAGCTTATAAATAAATGCAGGTTACCATCGCCCATGTGGCCAAATGCATAAAAATGCAAACCCGGCCAAACATTTTTCAGATTACCTTTTATCGTGTTGATGTATGCCTCCATATCAGAAATGGCAAGGCTGACATCAAATAAAAAAACCGGCTTGTGTACAGAAAATACAAGTTCTACATTCTCACGTATTGCCCACAGCCACCCTGCTTCCTGCCTCGTGTGCGCTAAAGAGGCATCGATTATCAAACCATCCTCAAGGCCCTTTTCAAGAAAGGCCTCAAACACATCTTTGTCTTTCTCTGCATCCTGCCCCAGCGCTTCCATCAAAACATAATACGGGTAGCTTTGTGGCAACGGTGCTGAATAAGGCGATGGCGGAGATGTCATCAACTTATAATAATCCTGCCAGATCAATTCAAAGGTGGTAAGACTGTTTTGCAGGCTTTTTTTTGCAGTTTGTAATAATTGGTTGGCTTTGTCAAAGCTATCCACAGCAACCAGCGCGGTGTTTTTGCTTTTAGGCAGGTCTTCTAATTTTAAAACAGCCTTTGTTATAATGCCCAGCGTGCCTTCACTGCCTATAAAAAGCTGTTTAAGGTCGTAGCCGGCATTATTTTTCATCATTTTGTTCATGCTTGAAATAATGGTGCCATCAGCCAGCACTACCTCAAGCCCCAGCACTAAATTACGCATCACGCCGTAACGCAATGCCTGTAGCCCACCCGCGTTTGACGCAATATTGCCGCCAATCATGCAACTGCCTTTGGCACCTAAATCCAGCGGAAAAAGCTCCCCGTTATCAGCCAGTGTTTTTTGCAGGTTTTGCAACACAACGCCGGCCTGCACCGTTACTGTTTTGTTCTGTGCATTAATTTCTTCTATCGCATTCATGCGCTCCAGGCTCACCGCAATTTCATTTGCCCTGGTTACAACGCCGCCTACCACGTTTGTTAAGCCGCCATGCGGCACAACAGGTTGGTTATATTGATTACATAACTGAAGCATTTGAGATAATTCAGCAGTAGTTTTTGGCCGCAGCAGTGCCAGGCAATCAAGGTTTTCATGCTGCCGCCAATTGCTGGCTACGCGCGTGGCTGCTTCATCGTGGTTTAGTACAGATTCTTTCCCGAATGTTTCTATAAGTACATTTACTATCATTGCCATGTTTGCCGGTTTTATCCATTATGTTGCCGATGATCGCTCCAAAGCCACTGTATGGTTAGCACTAAAGTTTCATAAATATACAACAGCAATCAACCCCGGCTTGCTTTCAAGGCAGGTTAATTGCGTAGGCTTTACGTGCCTGGCATGCACATTGCCACTTGTTTTCAGCACTAAAAAATCCGGCATGCGCAAAGAGCATGCCGCGCAGGCAATATAATGTACATTGTAAGCCTCGCAGAAAAGATATGGCAGATATTTTTTATTCCGGGTTGCCTTTACCGTTATTAATAAGGTTTACCAGGCTACCTGTTATGTGGCCCGTCCAGCCTTCCTCGCAATCATTATAACATTCTATGCCCGGCACTAAGCCTGCATGCGTGAAGTCGATTTTGTTCCGTGTATCTTCAGCTGTAATTTCAAAAATCACCCGGGTACCCTTCCATTCTTTTTTTGCGTTTATCCAATGCAGGTTACAATCAGTAACGGTCCAAACAACTTTTTGGTTTGGTATTAATTCGCTGATTTGAAAATCAACAAATGTATCCCCAAAGTGAACAGAGAATTTATCATCCAGCTTTTCTGCACTGCCTGTAAAATTCTTTGCCCACCAAAGGTTTACCTCGCTTATTCTTTTCATTGCTTCTGCCGCTGAAGCATTAACTGTAATTGCAAGGTGAAAATTTTTGTTTCCCATTTTTTATTTAGTTTAATATTTTATATGGTTTTGCCATCATTAATAAAGTTTAACAGCCTCTCCTTAATAACCATATTCCAGCCCTGCTCACATCTTGCATAACACTCCTTTTCAGGCACAAGCCCTTCATGTGTAAAATGAAGCGCGGTTTTATCGCCGTTTGCAGTTATTTCAAAGATCATTTTTGTGTTGGTCCATTCATGCTTATCATTTTCAAGCCAGTCCAGTTCACTATCTGTAACAAGCCATACAATTTTCTTGTCAATTATAACTTCAATCAGTTGCTGCTTTGTATAGTGCTGGCCCGGGTGGCAAATAACAAACTCATCATTCAGGTCAGCACTTCGGCCTTCATAGTCTTTGCTCCACCACTTTGAAACTTCTTTAAGGTGATTGAAAACCTCCTGCGGGGATTTTACAACCTCTATTTTTGCTGTATAGCTTTTCTCGCCGGTATTTACCAGTTCTTCCAATTGCCTGCAGCATGCGTTCCAGCCTCCTTCGTGGGCAACAATATCTTCCAGTGCAGTAAAGCCATTATGCACCAATTGCAGTTCAGTGCCGTTTTCTTTCTCTGCAAGTGTCCACACTATTTTTGAGTTAAAAGGCATATTGTCTTTCGCTGAATTTTTTTGCCACGAATAAACAAGCCTGGTATATGGTTTAACTTCCAGCACTTCGCAAATACAGTCATTGCCATACGGACTAAAGAAACGGAATTTATGACCGGCTACCGGCTGAAAATCTGTTTTGCCCAGCCATTGTTCCAATAGCTCAGGCTTGGTAAGATATTCCCAAACTTCCTGTGACGGCTGGTTAAGGTGCAGCGTGTGTTTAATTTCTTTTTGCATGATACGTAACTTTAAAGTTACGCAAACTTATAAGTAACTTTTGAGTTACGCAAATTTATTTAGAAAAAATTCCATTTTGTCACTACTCGTGTAGTTAAAAGGACGTCAGATGAGTTTTAATAAAGGCCATTCCGGGTATGAAACAAAGCCTCCGGGGCTCCGCCTATAATTTTTAAGGCTATCATTAGACTTTTAGAACAAAACCTGATGATAGCCTTAAAAGTCTAAAAAAATCGCTGCAACAACCGGCCTTACTCAATCTTCACCCCTTCCGTGTCATCCAGCCGGGCAACAATACCCCATCCAAAAAAATCGTTGCCCACGCCTATAAGCAGTTCGTTGGCACCAGCCTTTAAGGGCAGTTGAAAAGAGCAATTTTCAACAGATAGCCTTCCCCGTGGCGTCTTCATACTCGGCTCGTCGTAATAGTTTTTGTCAATATACAAATACTGGCCGTTTAAAAAAACCCAAACATCATTGGTAAAACCCAGGCGTATTTTGTAATTCCAGTCCTTGTCTGCAACCAGCGTTGTTTTAAGCCACACAATGCGGCGCTTAAGGTTACCTCCAAACTGGCGTGTAAGATTGATCAATCCCCTTCTTTCAGCCTGTATGGGCGACCAAATAGATTGTTTACCGGGCAGCAGGTTTTTACCAAAGTCTATACCCTGCGGAATCGTATCTGGCTGTGTCACCTGCCAATGGCGGAGATAACGGGGATCATTATCGGTGGGATCGAAGCCTTCTGTACCGGACGGCCAAACTGTACCCGTGACCGGCGTGGGTTTAACCACCAGGTTGGCTACTGTAATTTTTCCTTCAAAGGCAAATGAGCCGTGAGTAGTATTCCCTTCCAGCCGGGGTATAACCAGTGTAGGCCGGGTATCAGTATTAACATACACCAGCATCTGCCGGCCACTTATTATAAGCCTGATGTGGTTCCAGATGTTCAGCCCAAAGCTCGCATTGCCCTGGTAATGGGGCATTATATTCCAGCAGGCTATGCCTTTGATGATAGGATTATATTGAGCACCCTCCATCCTATCGGGTCGGCCCGCGCCCCACCCGGTGCGCAGGTAAAAGCATTCAGCCTCATTGGCATCCTGCCGGTGAAAATAAAAAAAGGCAAAATTCGAGTCCGTTGGTTGCATATCAAAGTCAATCAAGCCTTCGGAGAAATCGATATTCTTTGCAACAACCGCCCCAGTGTAACCGTTCGTTATCTTCATAGCGGCCCCTTGCGGTATAACCCCGCCAATGTTCGGTGCCACAGGTAGAAATTCTGCTGTCCCCGGTCGAAAAATCCAATTGGCGGGATTGAGTGGAATGGCCCTTGCTGGTCCCTGTGCCATAGATTGAAAACAAAAGGCAACACAAAATGAAATAGAACATGCACTTAAAAATGCTTTCAGCATAATGTTTACTTTAGGCCAGCAATTTGCAACCAGGCATGGCCAAAGTAAAATTCAAACCCTGTTCATGTTTTTTCATTCTACGCCAGGAGTTTAATCCGCTGAAAGTGAAGGATAATTTGGGCCTGATCCGTGTGCGGCGAAACAGGCAACTTGCAGGGGTCGGGACCTCTCTATAGTTTTCAAAAACAAAAGCTATAGCCGCTCCTGTTTTCCAAAGCTATGATGCATTAATAAGGCCCATCCGATGCTTCGAATCCTGGCGGGTATTCATCGAACTATCGTTTAAATAAAAAGAGAGCTTCCATCAATGTTTCTCTGTGGCGCCAGTGATCTTGTACATCTTTCCATCGGCCTTGGTTAAAATATATAATTCACCCTGCATATCGCGGCCAAAATGCAGGTCAACACGGTCGCTGCCGCAGGCCTCGTGTAAGGTGCTGGGATGGTTGTTTATGGTAATTTTCCATTCTTTCACAGTTGCAAGCTTACCCTGTTGCATGTCTGCAACCGTGGTGTAAAATAACCTGCCGGTTGGTATATCGCCAAACAAAAATTTACCACGCAAAGCCGGTATGGCGCTTCCCCAATATTCAAACCCGCCTGAGATGGCTTTACCTTCATCGTGGTCATATTCCACCACCGGGTAGGTTATCTTGTATATGCTGTCGTTGGCAGGCAGCGGGTAAACATTACCCACATTTCCATTAACACCGGCTGAAACAAAATGCCCTTCCCTAAGCGGCCAGCCGTAATCGTGCCCCGGCACAACAAGGTTTATGGACTCAATATTTGCCTGCCCTATATTGGGCACAAACATAGCGCCCTGCCTGCTCCAGGTAATTCGGTGCGGGTTTCTAAAGCCATAGGCATATATTTCCTTTACTGTTTGGGTGTTGCTGTTTTGCGCAAACGGGTTATCCGCAGGTATGCCGTAATGCCCGTTAGCACTGTTGCTGCCCTGTGGGTTAATGCGTAAAATTGTGCCCCATATTTTTTCTGTGCTGTGTGCCAAAAACCCATACCCTTCTTCAACACAACCACCATCACCTATGCCAATATAAAGCAGGCCATAATCCTTATCGCCTGGCTTTGCAAGCGGGTTAAATGCAATTTCCTGCATACCATGTATACCGGTAACCACGTTAACCCTTAACAACTCCCTGCCGGTGCCCGAAAAAGTATCTGCGTTTGGTTTATCAGTTCTCCATTCAGTAAGTACCCATTGCATAGCCACCTTAATCGTATCAGCATAGCCAAAGTCTGCTTTGGCCGACCCTGCCCCTTCCGTATGGGTTGTGTAGAAAATACCGTTACTTGCAAAACCGGGATGAAAAGCAAAGCTGCCCAATCCCGTTGCAAGCCCCGGCTGGTTTATAAACTTTGGTTTTAATTTGGCCATATCAAGGTACACCACCGGTTTGCCACCTGCAAGTTTATACAGTTTGCCCTGCAGGTCGTTAACAAATAAACTACCTGTAACTGGCTGGTAGCCAAGCTTGGTAATCCTGGCCAAAGGTGGTTTGTTGCTGGTGGGCGGGAACTGTGTAAACGGCTCAATATTTACAACAAGGCCCGACAGGGCAATTGGCGTGGGATATGGATTTTGCAACCCGCCCTTTTTTGCAGCCGCCTGTACGGGGCTTTTACGGGAGTGTACGTACGCAAGCACTGCCTCAAGCTGGTCATCTTTCAGCGAATCAAAAGAGGGCATTACCGCTTTTCTATAGGCCATAAACGCCTGCTTAGCCCGCTCATCGCCTGATGCAATAACCTGTTGCGAATTTTTTATAAACCGCAGTAACCACTCTTTCGGAAAAGTTTGTGTAACACCGCTTAGTTGCGGGCCTATACCATCCTGTCTGAAGTTGTGGCAGCCGCTGCAATCCTGGTGAAATATGGCGGCACCCGATGCAATAGTAACTGAATCCTCGGTATAGGCGTCAGCGGTTTTGCCAGTATGGCAACTGGTTGCGCCAAGCATAAATACAAGCGCGGCAGTCGAAATAAGCGGGTGTTGTGTATACATTGTACTATGGCAGTTTGCTAACCCAATAGTAATAAATAATGGTGAAATATCACGTCCCCGCATTGCTGTTCTTTTTGGGGTTTTGGATGTGAGACCTTTAAGAAATTCGCTAACATAAATCGACGCCGCAATGCTGTCAGCTAAATAAAAGAAGTTGGCCACCAGCTTTTCATTATAGCACTGGTAATTTTTATCAGCTTCCGTGCTACTATCTGGACGACTCCAGTTTTTAGGTTAAAAGCAGTTTACTCGTATATTTTGGCTCCGAGCAATATATCTGCGAAAACCCGCCATGGAGGGTTGCTAACATCAACGTCTATGTCAATATTGTTATTACGATACATATAACCAATATCCTTGGTGTACGCCGCCATTGCTTCTAAAAAGGCATCAAGGTTATTATTTTCCCATCCATCGGGGCGTTTATGCAAATCATCTCTGAGCAGGGTGAGAAATTCATAAAAATCATCCCGGCTTTTAATTTCCATGTAAATGTCCTTTTTCATATGCATTAAACTAAATAGCCCGTAATATCCCCATGTTATTTTTGGTAAATACTTTGCAAACCGCGGCTTATTGCCAAAGGTCAACTTAAAAAATGTTTCGCCTCGTTAAGTAAAAAACTTAATCCGTGGACTTTCCTACCAGTACCCACACATAGGCATCCCCCTGTTTAACAATGCTAAAATAGTCAAATGTGCCATTGGCCCTGTCGCCTGCCGCATCAAGTGCTTCGGCGCCAACAATGCCGCTGTGTAAATTAGCCTGTTCGACAAAATGTGTTTTTAGCGTTGCAAAGTTATCAGTACTGCCATTGTTTGATTCAACTGTGTAAGCTATCGTCCACATGGCATCATAAGCTGCTAATGCAAATGCATCCGGGTCTATGCCCGTCTTCGTTTTAATGCGGGCAGCAACGGGCTGCCATTGTGCTTGCGTGCTTGCAGGTAACCCAAACGAAGGCGCAAAAAAGCCTGTTTTAATTACAAAGCCGGCTACCGTTGCATCGCTTAAAAATGCGGTACTCAAAACAACACCATCACCGCCAAACCATTTCACACTGCTTAATACAGGGTCAGCCGCCGCCAGCTTAAAAATTTCAACGCCTTCATCAAACGATGCAAGGTATATACCAACCTTGTCCGCTCCGTATGTAGTAATCAATGTACTAAGCTGCGCTTTTATTGATGCAACCACTGCTGTATAGTCTGTAAGGCTTATTGAATACGGTGCAATGGCAACCGTTTGGCCGCCCTTTGCGGTAAAAGCTGCACCGGTTGAACTTTGCAGGCCTTTGTTGCCCGCATCATCCCTTGCAACGGTAACTAACCCTTTAAATCCATTTTTGGCTATAGTTGCCGCCATTGCCGCACCTTCAATTTTGTCAGATGGGCAAAAGCGAAAAATATTATCATCCGCAATAGCAAGGCTGCCTGCCGTACTGCTTTGGCTAACCACAATAATATGCGATGTATCGCTCAACGGCTTTATGGCCGCCAGTTCCGCGCTTGATTGCGGCCCTATAATAAAACTTATTTTATCGCTTTTTGCTAGTGTAAAAAATGTTTTTGCAAGCCCCGTATCAAGCTTGGTATCCGATACTGAAGCCGCAATCCTGAAATTCGAGTTTTTATTGGCTAAGTACGTATTAATGTCATCAGCAGCAAGGTCTAAAGCAGCCTGGGATGTAAGACCCAACGTAGACCAATTGCCCGTTAGCGAAAAAAGCCCTCTTACGTTTATCGTTGTTTGGGCAGTGGTATCTGCCTTTTTGCACGCATGTAAAGTAACCATCACAGCAACTAACACCACAACAGCACTAAATAATCTTTTCATTTTATACATTAAGTTCAGTTTTTTATAAAACAGGCAAAATACACAAATATTAATATAAAAAATATTTTAGTGTTTGACAATTTGATGATTACAGTTGTGTTCGGTATTGGTGCTGTGTTTATTTGGATTTAAATTAACTGTAAAGCGTAGCCATCTCGCCAGTTCCATTAAATGCGCTATAGAGCAGGTGATAAAATAGGATGGTAAAAAAGGAATAAAGGGCAGGTTTTTCTAAACTGTCTTTTTATATACCATTGTCTATGCTCTAATTACCGGGGCTAACCCGAGTTTTAAACTTTAGTTATCTCATTTTTCTGTTTACACTAAAGTACAGTTACAACCATATGGCCAGCGGGCCTGGCAATGAGGCATTTGCAATGATAGACGGTTTTTTTGCTTAAAACCAATCGCTTATCTTCACTTCTTTAGTCCCCTTAACTAAAAACCTTACTCATGAGAAATATTTATTCTTAAATTCTTTTAATTCCAAAAAAATGACCGCTGTCCCTAAATTTTGTACCCGCCTTTATGCAAGGTTGGTTATTACAATACCCGCAATGCTGTTATTTCCCCTCCTCGCCTGCGGCCAAAAAATAACCAGTATTTCAGGCGAAATAAAAAATACCAAAGAGATAAAAGTTTTTTTAAAAAAAGACCTGGATGTTACTTCAGCCGATATTGCCAGCGGAAAATTCTCTTTCTCATTTCCTTTACTAAAGGAGGGTTTTTTTGAATTTCAGTTTAATGATTTTGATATGGAGGTATATGTTGAACCAGGCGACAGCCTTGTTCTTAATGGCAATGATGAAGATCTTGAAAAAAACCTGGTTTTCTCTGGCAGCAGGGCAGGTGAAAACAATTATTGCCTCCAGCGCGACCTAAAGAGGTCAAATGTGTATAACCCCGTTTTGAGGGCTATAAGGCGTTATCCCGAAAAAGAATTCTTAGCTACGCTGGATTCAGTGATACACGAAATGCAGCTTGACTGGAATCAATATTTTAAAACCCATAACAACTTGAGTGAAAAATTCAACTTTTACGAACTTGCAAATTTCGATTATATAAAGGCTAACCAGCAAAGCATATACGGTAATAATTTTTCAGCCAATCACAAAAATGGCGAAGTCCTAAGCGCCGGTTATGATGGTTACCTGGCAAATTTAAAATATAATAACCCAGCATTACTTCCCGCGCCCCGCTACCAGGATTTTGTAAGGAACATACGGTATAATGAAACAGATAAATTGTTAAGCAAACATCCTGAAATGGCAGATTCGGCAAGCGGTAACATCAAAGCGATGTTTCGCGTGGCTGACAGCCTGTTTAAAAACCCTTTGGTAAAAAGTTATAGCCTCTATACAACGCTAAAATTGGAATTGCGGCAGCATGGCTTGTCAATTCCCCGGTCGGTTGTGGATGAATTTTATAAAAAATGCATCGTTAAAGAATACAATAACACCATCCGCGAAAACTATTATACCTGGACGACACTCGCGAAAGGTAATGCCGCGCCTGGTTTTACAATAGCAGACTCCAGTGAAAAGATGTTTTCTTTAAAAGATCTTAAAGGCAAATACGTTTACATTGATGTGTGGGCTACCTGGTGCGGGCCATGCCTTAAAGAAGGGCCGTCATGGGATAGCCTGGTATTAAGCAACGCAAACAATAATATTGCATTTGTAAAAATATCTATTGACCTTGACAAGAGCGCCTGGAAGAAAATGGTTGTAAACCTTACAAATAAAGAATTTAATTTAAGGGTTGAAAACGGCGCTAACTCAACCTTTGCCAAAGCTTATGCAATAAGGGATATACCGCGGTTTATGTTAATTAATAAAGATGGCACCATAATGAATGTTGACGCGCCTGCACCATCAACAGAAGAATTTAAAACATACCTGCAAAAATTGCTAAGCAAGCAAAACTGATAAGTTCAGGGCTGCTTATTAAATTATCATAACATTAATTACTGTAAATGACTGTTCAATTAGTTAATGCCCCTGCGTCACATAAACATATAGTTAAAAACCTGCTGCAATTATATATCTACGATTTTTCGGAATATGTTAACTGCGACGTTGAAGATGATGGGCTGTACGCATATCCACATTTTGAAGATTACTGGCTGAATGATAACAGGTTTGCATACCTCGTTGTGAAAGATGAAAAATATGCTGGTTTTGTTTTTGTAAAATTTGTTGCGGAGCCCAGCCGCAGTTACTTCTCCATAGCAGAGTTCTTTGTTTTAAAAAAATACCGCCGCACAGGCATAGGCAAAAATATTGCGCACCAAATATTTAATTTACACAGGGGGCAATGGGAAGTATTTGAAATGGAAAACAACAAACCCGCGCAATTATTTTGGCATAGTGTAATTAACGAATATACCAGCGGCGCATTTACAGAACGTTTTGAAAATAAAAGATTGATACAAAGTTTTGAAAATTAAAACAACCAGCTCCATTGTTCAATCATTTATTCTGTACATTTTTTTCATACTGTCACCCATCATATTTACTGCCTTCTTCTTTGAAAAAATATGCTGCATTAAAAAAGATACCAGCTTGTTGCCTGTGCCGCTTATAAAAGCAGGTTTTGTGCCTATCCTGCGTAAACATTCATCAACAACCTGCCCAGGCTGCTGCGGCTTTGGCTCAAGCGGGCTGGCCTTTCCGGGGTTGGTGTTAATATAATTTGGCGTAGCAGTGGCGCCGGCAATACATGCTATAACATCTACGCCTTTTGGCTTCCACTCATACCACAACCCTTCGGCAAGCACCCGGTTAAACGCTTTGGTTGCCGCATAAGTAGATAGATAGCCCGAACCCTGGAAACCTGCTATTGACGTCATTATCACAACCCCGCCCCTGCCCCGCTCAACCATTTTACCGCCAAAATAATGCAGTAGTGTTAAAGGTGTTACCATATTTACAACAGCAATGTTGGTATGAGTGGTCACGGGCGTTGCAAGGTATGGCCCGATAAAAGATGAAGCTGCGTTATACACCAAAAAATCAATGGTTGTATCACCGATAGCTTCCCTTATTTGGCTTAAGGCATCTGCACCAGCAAGGTCGCAGGCAACCGGTAATACTTTCACGTTATACTGTGTTGCTATTTGCTTTGCAGTTTCTTCAAGTATCTCTTTTCGCCTTGCTACAAGCACAAGGTTTAGCCCACGCGCCGCAAGCGCCCTTGCAAACGCAGCACCCATACCTTCTGATGCGCCTGCAACTAAAGCAGTACGGCCATATTTTTCTGTAAACTTCATGCTTCAGCCTTTATTTTACTGCCTGCAAACGGGTAAATTGAGCGGTACATCCTATACATTACTATCAGCGGGAAAATAACCCATGCGGCGTTTGATAAAAACACCCTGCCTAACTGCGGTGATGCGTGCTCGCCGTTTACTTCTTCAAACAAAATAATAAATACGTTCGTTAGCATTACCGATGCCCACACAATGCTTGCAAAGCGTATCCAGTTTTTGCCCTTTGTAAAAGCATAAATGGCAAACACATAATACGGCCCAAAAAAAATGGCGTCTATCCATATTGTTGCACGCCACCATGCAGGCCGGGCTATTAATACGGGGTCAAAATTGTGGCCGTACCAATGCACAAGGTCAACAAGTTTTGCAGGCGGCCATGCAGGATATTTAAAATTATCCGCATTGGCAATAACCAATTGCTCAAGGTCAACTATATAAGTAATAAAAAAAAGGTTTACAAAAAAGAATACAATTATGGCAATATCCACAGGGCGCTTGGATAGCGGCAAAGACGCAGGCAGCATGGTTGTAAATTTGAATTGAATATAGTAAAAATATCTGCATACATTCTTTTTTGACAGTTGTTGCACCTAGCAAACACATTATAATTTGTGCAAGTCTGTACGTTTATTTAATGCAATGTTTTATCTCCCGTTAGGGAGATTTTGTGGGTAGATATGAATTGGAAAGCCTGCGCGTTCCATAGGAACGCATTGTGCTTGTCCGCCTGTCTCGTTGAAAAAACCTTACAATTTATGTTGTATTTACGTTAGCCACCACATTTATAATTCAACCGTTCATAGACTAAGTTTTTCAGTTTTAAAATCTATCACTTGAGTGGGTATGTTTAGAGAAAGAATATGCTGTTAGGCTTTGTTTTATTAAAATAAGCATATAATTTAGGGAATAAATAACAGTAACTATGGGACGAAAAAGCAGTTTCACAAGCATTGTTATTGCAGCAGCAAGAGCAAGTTCCAGGGCTGCGAAACATGCGGAAGTAGCTCGACGCAGGGATTTTGCGGCAAGACAGCGGCAAGCAAAAGTTTATGCACGTGAGGCAGTTAAGTCGCAAAAAGAAGCAGAAAAAGCCGCAAAGCAGGAATATCTTGAAATGAGGGTTGAAGAAGCAGGTGAGCTTACCAAAGAGAGTGAAGAACTATATCGTTATTTAAAAAATGGTGTGTTGACAGAAACTTTTACTTTATCTCATAATATTAGATTTAATAGCCTTAAACCAACCCACTCTCCACCGGTTTATACAATTCCTAAAGATTTAACGATTAGGCCTCAGCAACCGTGCGAGGATGACTATGTAAAATCAGCGGGCAAGCAGCCCTTTCTAGGAAACCTGTTTATTTCTTTAAATAAAAAGTGGCTTGTTAAAATAGAAAATGCTAAAATTCAATTTCAAAATGATTTTAATAAATGGGAAAAGGATTGTAAAATACAAGAAGAACAAATTAAACAACACAAAAAACAATTTGAGGAATATCTGAAAGGATATGAAGCAGACTACAAATCAAAATGCAGCGATATTGATGAATTTAAAAGTCAATATTTGGATTGTAACACAGAAGCAGTAACATCATATATTAGTCTTGTCTTAGATAAATCCGATTACAATATTGAATGGGACAGAGAATTTCAATTAGCTTATTCACCTGAATCAAAAGAATTAGTTATAGAATATAAATTGCCAAATTCACAAATCGTTCCGTTAGTTAGCGAATACAGATATATAAAAACAAAAGATCAATTTGATGAAAAGCCCCGCAAAAAAACAGAAATTGAACTTTGTTATAAATCTTTTGTATCAAGTATGGCATTGAGAACAATTTATGAAATAATAAAGTCTGATCAAGGTGATACAATTTCAAACATTTGCTTTAATGGTTATGTAATATCAACTGATTTAAGTACAGGTAAAATAATCAGCCCCAAAATAATCAGTGTTTCAGCAGCAAAGCCAGAATTTGAAAAATTAGAGTTAAACAAGGTTGATCCTATTCGGTGTATTCAAGGACTATCGGCAAGTCTTTCCCCATCACCATATGAATTGATTGCAATAAAACCCATAAGAGAGTTTTCTATGGTTGATAAGAGATTCGTAGAAGAACAAGACATTCTTTCATCTATTGACATGCGACCAAACTTAATGGATTTAGACCCCTTTGAATTTGAGAACCTAGTTAGTAATCTTTTTTCAAAAATGGGCCTTGAAACTAAGCAAACAAGAACTTCTAAAGACGGTGGTGTTGATGCTATTGCTTTTGATACAAGGCCTGTTTTAGGGGGAAAATTAGTAATTCAAGCAAAGAGGTACAAAAATACAGTTGGCGTTTCCGCAGCTCGAGATTTATATGGCACAATGATAAACGAAGGGGCTAGTAAAGGAATTTTAGTCGCAACAAGTTCTTATGGGTCAGATACATTTGAATTTGCCAAAGACAAACCGATTGAATTAATTGACGGAACAGGTTTATTGTTTTTGTTAGACCAGGTTGGTATTAAGGCAAGAATAATTATCCCACCTAACTGACAGCCATCTCAATTAGTATTCGAGCTACCCAATACCTCATTCATACACTTTTCGGAACGATGGATACTTAACAGGCATTATTGAAATTTAATTCTAATATTTTGAAAAGAAGAGATTTTTTATACGTAACCGGCCTGGGTCTTGGAGCTTCAATGCTCCCTGCTGCTGATATGTTTGCACGCAATGTACCCGTTGATACACCCTGGAACAAAGGTGATGCTGGTATTAAAAAACAATTGGCAGATGTTGCACTTAACACTGTTAAAAGCAAAGGGGCCACTTACGCCGACGTGCGCATTGGCCGCTATTTGAACCAAAGCATTATTACCCGCGAGAACAAAGTACAAAACATTGCTAATACAGAAAGTTATGGCATGGGCATACGTGTTATAGCAAATGGAAGCTGGGGCTTTGCTGCTACCGATGTGCTTACAAAAGACAATATTGCCAAAACAGCTGCATTGGCGGTACAGATAGCTAAAGAAAATGCGCGGTTGCTTACATCACCCGTGCAACTGGCACCTCAAAAAGGTTATGGTGAAGTGGAATGGAATACACCCATTATAAAAAATGCATTTGATGTACCGGTAAAAGAAAAAGCTGATTTGCTGTTGAGCGTTAATGCGGCTGCATTGCAGGCCGGTGCAGACTTTATAAACTCTTCCCTGTTTGTTGTAAATGAGCAAAAATATTTTGCTTCAACTGAAGGTTCTTATATTGACCAGGATGTTCACCGCCTGTGGCCGACATTTACCGTAACAAAGCTTGACAAAGCCAGTGGCAAATTTGAAACACGCAACGCGTTAAGTGCCCCCGTGGGCATGGGTTATGAGTATTTGATGCCAGACGCAAAGGAGGAAATTAATGGTGTAACTACCATTTATAAAAAGCGTTACAACATGGCTGCTGATGCAAAGCTTGCTGCAACGCAGGCGGCTGCTAAGTTGACAGCAAAGCCCGTTGAGCCGGGCAAATATGATATTGTGCTTGACCCTACCAACCTGTTCTTAACCATTCACGAATCAGTAGGCCACCCCACTGAGCTCGACCGTGTGCTTGGCTATGAGGCCAATTTTGCCGGCACAAGCTTTTTAACACTGGACAAATGGGAAAGCAAAAAATTTAATTTCGGCAGCAGCATAGTAAATTTTATTGCGGACAAAACACAACAGGGCAGCCTGGGCGCCGTTGGGTATGATGATGAAGGTGTGCAATGCGGCCAGTGGGATATTGTTAAAAACGGTATTCTTGTAAACTACCAAACCATCCGCGACCAGGCGCATATTCTTGGCCTTAAACAATCGCAGGGTTGCTGCTTTGCAGATAGCTGGCGCAATGTGCAGTTTCAGCGCATGCCCAATGTATCGCTGCAGCCGGGTAAAAATTCACTTAGTGTGGCTGATCTAATAAGTAATGTTGAAAAAGGCCTGTATTTTTTTGGGCGCAACTCCTACTCTATCGATCAGCAGCGTTATAACTTCCAGTTTAGCGGCCAGCTTTGTTATGAAATAAAGAATGGCAAAATAACCGGGCTGGTACGCGATGCAGCATACCAGGCAAATACGCAGGAATTCTGGAACTCTTGCGCCGCCATTGCCGATGAAAAAGATTACCGCATGGGCGGCAGTTTTTTTGACGGCAAGGGCCAGCCATCACAAATAAGCGCTGTATCTCACGGCTGTTCTACCTCACGTTTTAATGGGATAAGTGTTATTAATACCGGGAGGAAGATATAACCTCACTCTCGTTCTCTCTCCGCAGGCGGAGAGAGATGCCCCATTGTATTACAGGTTTATAGTTTTAAAAAGATATGCATAAAGGCTTTTATCAAATAAGCCTGATTTTTTCATATCTGTTGCCATACTTTTATTATTTATACACTGCTATTACTTTTGGAATTTGGTACTTGAATTTGGTTCACTCTAATCCCTTAACAACTTTTGTTTACTTGCAGGCCATATTAAAAAAGCAAGAAGCGGGTTTTTAAACATAACAATGAATGCCATTTTTACGGCACTAAATACGTGTTATGCTTAACAACCAAAAAATAATAATTCAACCCTGCACCACCGCTGATATTGATGAAATATTTATGCTGTATGGCATTGCTTCCGCCTACCAGCAAACAAAAAATGTAGTTGTTTGGCCCAATTTTGAGAGAAGCTTTGTTGAAACTGAAATTAACGAAAACCGCCAGTGGAAGCTTTTAGTTGATAGCACAATCGCCTGTAATTGGGCAATAACATTCAGCGATGCAGATATTTGGGAAGAACGGGAAAACAATGCATCCATCTATATCCACCGCATTTGTGTAAACCCCGCTTATCGGGGCAATAACTTTGTGAAACTTATTGTTGAATGGGCGAAAGAATTTGCGGCGACCAATAATAAAAAATTTATCCGGCTTGATACACTTGGGTATAACATCAAATTAATTGAGCATTACACCGGTGCCGGGTTTGAGTTTTTAGGCATGTTCAGGCTGAAGAATACACAGCAACTACCATCGCATTATCAGAAACAGCCGGATTGTTGCTTGTTCGAAATTAGGCTGTAGGCATGCCCCTGCCAGTTAGTTTGTTTGTATTTGGGTCAACAAAAAATTATTTCTTTAATGCCCGTTATCCAAACGCCTTAACGGGCCTTCAGCAAACAGCAGTTGCCATTTGCCATTTTTAAATTCCCACATATCCCCAAACACATTGTCACCGTCATGGCCGCCATACATTAAGAATGAGTTTGTACCGGGGTTATATACCATAATGGCATGGTTTCGTGCAGCAGGCACTGGTTTAAGGTGCAATTTTTTCCATTTATTATTGCTGAAAATATAGGTACTGTTTATCCTTTTTTTACCTGTCCATCCTCCAAATCTTAATATAAAATTTTCAGCGGTGTTGTAAGCCATACAGGTATTAAAAATTAGCGCTGTTTTTACCGGCATCCTGCTCCATTCGTCTCCATCCCACAACCACATGGGCCCATTATAATTTTTCTCTTTGGCAATTACCGGGTTGCCCCCGAATAAAACAATTTTCTTTAAGGCTGTATCATAGGTCATAATGGCGCCGCTGCGTGCGGTTGGCCCCGGTTTTTCAATATGGCTCCAGTTATTTCCATCAAACTCCCATGTATCACCGGTCACCCATTTTTCACCAACCAGCCTGCCACCAAAAAGTACCACTTTTTTTCGCAATGGGTCGTATGCCATTGCAGCTTCGGCCCTTGCAGGTGGGTGTATGCCTGCATCTACTTTGCCCCAATGCCCGTTCTCAAATTTCCATGTATCGTCAAGGTGGCGTACCGGGTTTTTGTCGCTGCCAAACAGTACAGCATTGCCGCCAAAAAGCAGCACATAATTATCCGCCATCACCATTGCAGGAAACGTTCGTGGCGGCGGGCCGTCGCCCGCAATTTTGGTCCATATATTATTAGCAAAGCACCAGGTATCACCACATACTTTTGCTTCGGTCGCGCCCCCAAAAAGCATAACGCATTTTCCAGGGGTATAATACACCATATTATGCCCGTTGCGCACACCGGGTGATTGCGCAAAACATATAAACGGTAATACACTTATTATAAAAAAGCTTGCCAATGTTCTGGTGGTCATTTGCAATTTTAATTATGTGATCGCAGGCACTTTTTTGTACTATACCTGCATCACATTTTAAAAATATTAATTAAATGGCGGCAATTAAAGCACAACAGGATAAGCGGGTATTTAACAGGGTTGCTGGCGCAACTTTATATACCGGCATTCTTGTATTAGCAGCCAGCAGGGTTATTTTAGGTGGAGGATTGATAATCGGCACAATGCTGCATGATAGTTCTCTCGTAAGAACATTAGGTTTTCAGATGATGAATTGATTACTAAAAAAAGACATTTTTAAAAATAAATCAGCTTGCCGGTGAATAAATTGACTATACTTTACTTAACAGATCGAGCTTATTTTCAGCGATGGGGATATAAATGTCAAACTTTGCACCTATGTTTAATTCGCCTGTTGCGGTAATGCTGCCGTTATGGTTTTCAACAATTTTTTTTACGATTGCAAGCCCTATGCCGGTGCCAGTGTATTCTGCCACGCCGTGCAGTTTTTGAAATACCCCAAAAATCAGCTCACTATAGCCAGGTTCAAACCCTATCCCGTTGTCAGAAACGGTTATGTGGCAATAATTTTTTTCCGGTGAAAGATTTCCAGTCCCTTTAATGATACGGCTCTTTATAACGATATGCGGTGCGGACCCGGGCTTTGAAAATTTGAGGGCGTTACTGATAAGATTGTACATAAGCTGGTGAAACTGGAAAGGAATGATGTCCATTTCGCAGGTTTCGGTTGCTTCTATGATGGCATGCTTTTCATCAATTATTTCTTTAAGGTCAGCTTTTACTTCTTCTATAATATTGTTGAAGTCTGTTCTTTTAAACTTACGTTCCGTAACATTAGTGTGGGAGTACAAAAGGAGGTCATCGATGAGTTGCTGCATCCTGCAGGCTGCTGATTGCATTCGTTGGAGATACTCTTTGCCTTTGCCAGATAAGTTTTCATTTTCTTTTTCAAGAAGGTGTGCGCAAAAAGTTTGTATTTTCCGTAACGGTTCCTGCAGGTCGTGGCTGGCTATATAACCGAATGCCTCCAGTTCTTTATTGGCAGCAATTAATTCCGCCGCCCGCTTCTCTTTTTCTTCATTCTGAAAAGCCAGCTCGTTATTGGCAATAATGAGTTCTGCAGCCCGTTTTTCTTTCTCTTCATTCTGAAATGCGAGTTCTTTATTGGCAATGATAAGTTCAGCGGCGCGTTTCTCTTTTTCTTCGTTTTGAAAGATCAGTTCTTTATTCGCAATGATCAACTCTGCCGCTCTTTTTTCCTTTTCCTCATTTTGAAAAACCAGTTCAATGTTAGCAATAAGTAATTCGGCAGCCCGTTTTTCTTTTTCTTCGTTTTGAAAAATGAGTTCTGCGTTAGCAACGATCAATGCTGCAGCTCTTTTTTCCTTCTCGGCAAGTTGTGTCTCCTGCAACTCTGAAAAAACATGATTGCCCGCCCGCGCCGCCAGCAATTCCACGGTTAATGTTTTTATCCGCCTGTTCCTGGTACGGAGCGTTTGTTTTAACCGCCCGTTTAACGTCAGTGTTTCGGCGAATGGGGCAGCAGTCACTTCTGCCGTACTCAGCATTTCAACAGTGCCAATTTTGGGGTTAAGTGTACTCAAAATGTCCTTTTTTTTATTCATTGCAGTTTTTAATGGTGGTATATCACAGTATAAGTGTATTAATTTCCATATTCGCTGCCTTTTACTGCTATAAGCCTATCAACTTTAACACCATCAAGTTAAATGCGCGAATGATGTAACTATTTTTGTAAGTTATGCAAGATTTGCAAGTTGTTGGCCTTTATATCTTCTGTTTGCATAAATACCTACAGCTTTCCACCTCTCATTCAACCCCTTTATCAACCATTCATACAAAATACCCCCAAAGGGGGGAGCAAATTTGCAGTTTTTTAACTAAATTGGCTTTTCAGACACCACATTATTAAACTTTAATTGTAACATTTTGAAACGCAGAGATTTTCTTTACCTTACAGGGCTTGGCGCAGGCGCAGTTATGCTGCCTAAAACCGGGGCTTTTGCACGCAATGTGCCATTAGATGAACCCTGGACCCCTGCCGACAACGCATTTAAAAAGCAACTGGCCGATGCGGCGCTTACCGCCGCACGCAGCAAGGGGGCTACCTATACAGATGTACGTATTGGCCGTTACTTAAACCAGTTTGTTGTTACGCGCGAAGACAAGGTGCAAAATATTGTAAACACAGAAAGTTACGGCGTGGGCATACGCGTTATAGCTAACGGCAGTTGGGGTTTTGCTGCAACTGATGTGCTTACAAAAGACAGCATTGCTAAAACAGCAGAACTTGCCGTTGCAATTGGTAAAGAAAATGCAAGATTGCTAACACAGCCCGTGGAGCTTGCACCGCAAAAGGGTTACGGCGAAGTAAGCTGGAAAACACCTATTGAAAAAAATGCGTTTGAAGTACCGGTGAAAGATAAAGTTGATTTGCTGTTGAGCGTAAACGACGCAGCGATGAAAGCAGGCGGCAACTATGTAAACAGCATATTGTTTTTTGTAAATGAGCAGAAGTATTTTGCTTCATCTGATGGTTCGTATATCGACCAGGATATTCACCGTATTTGGCCAACTTTTGGCATAACGCTGGTTGATAAAAAAACAGGTAAGTTTGAAACGCGCCAGGCTTTAAGCGCCCCGCGTGGCATGGGTTATGAATATATTATTCCGCGCGACTCAGATAAAATAAAAACGGCGCAAAGTGTTTTGTACCGCGACAGGTATGATATGCTGGAAGATGCCAAACAAGGTGCGGTGCAGTTAGCTGAAAAAATGAAAGCCAAATCAGTTGAAGCAGGTAAGTATGATCTGATACTCGACCCGAGCAATATGTGGCTTACCATACACGAGAGCGTTGGCCACCCTACTGAGCTTGACCGTGTTCTTGGTTATGAAGCCAATTTTGCAGGAACAAGCTTTTTAACATTAGATAAATGGAAAAGCGGCACATTTAATTTTGGCAGCAAGCATGTAAATATCAAGGCCGATAAATTGCAGCCCGGCAGTCTTGGTGCGGTTGGTTTTGATGATGAAGGCGTTAAAACCGGCGAATGGGATTTAATAAAGGACGGCATACTGGTTAACTATCAAACCATACGCGACCAGGCCCATATACTTGGCCTTGGCGCATCGCAGGGTTGTTGCTTTGCTGACAACTGGAGTGATGTACAGTTTCAGCGCATGCCGAATGTATCTTTAAAACCCGGCAAGGATAAGTTAACACCGCAGGAAATGATAAAAAATGTGGAGAAAGGAATTTATATAATTGGCGACAGCTCATTCTCTATCGACCAGCAGCGCTACAATTTCCAGTTCAGCGGCCAGATGTACTATGAAATAAAAAATGGTGAAATTGTGGGCATGCTTAATGATGTTGCTTACCAAAGTAACACACAGGAATTTTGGAACAGTTGTGTTGCAATAGCCGATGAACGCGATTACAGGCTTGGCGGCAGTTTCTTTGACGGTAAAGGCCAGCCAGAACAGGTAAGCGCTGTATCGCATGGCTCATCAACAGCAAGGTTTAACGGTGTAAATATTATAAACACAGCGAGGAAGATTTAAAATAGATTGCTGATTGAGTGAAGGCGTTATTTTGTGATCTATATAAGCGCCATCCAAAACAGGCAGTTTAACTTCAATCATAAAAAAAATAATAGCTGGTAAAGGATATTGAGTTTATCAAATCACAAAATCTCAAAATCAAAAATCAGCAATAAACAAAATATTATGCCAATACTTAGTAGAGACGAAGCCCAGGCTTTATTGAAAAAAGTACTCAGCTATTCAAAGGCTGATGAATGCGAAGTAAACTTAAACGGCAACGATGGTGGCAATATCCGTTACGCGCTCAATGCGGTGTCAACAAGCGGCGGCGTTAGCCAAAGCGGCCTTGTGGTGCAATCATCATACGGTAAAAAAGTAGGTGTTGCAACTATTAATGAGTTTGACGATGCGGCACTGGAAAGGGTTGTGCGCCGTGCTGAAGAGTTAGCGCAATTAGCGCCTGAAAACCATGAGTTTATGCCAAACCTGGGGCCACAGCAGTATGACGAACCATCAAAACAATTTGAGCCCGCCACAGCTGCCATTGACCCAAAATTCAGGGCTGATGCTGTTGCGCAAAGTCTGCAGATATCCAAAGAAAACAATCTTGTAGCAGCAGGTTATATGGATAACAACGCCGGTTATGCCGCCATGATGAACAGCAGCGGCCTGTTTGCTTACAATACATCAACCAACGTAAATTTTAATGTTACACTAAGAACGCCGGATGGCAAGGGCAGCGGTTATATAACCAAAGGTTTTAACGATGTAAGCAAGCTTGATGTTGCGGCTGCTACACGTGTTGCTGCAAAAAAAGCTGCCGGGTCAGCCAACACAAAAGCTATTGAGCCTGGAAAATATACAGTGATATTGGAACCTGCCGCAGCTATAGTGTTGCTTGAAACAATGATGTTTGCCATGGATGCGCGCAGTGCCGATGAAGGCAGAAGCTTTTTAAGCAAAGCTGGTGGTGGCACTAAACTTGGTGACAAACTGGTTGACGAAAGGGTTACCATTTACAGCGACCCGCATAACCCCGAATTGCCAACCAGCGTTTGGAATGGCGACGGCAGGCCGCAGAAAAGAATGAACTGGATAAATAAGGGCGTAGTTGAAAATCTATATTACTCACGCTACTGGGCGCAAAAGCAAAATAAGCCTGCCATACCCGGACCTGACGGGTATATTATGGATGGCACCGATGCCAGCCTTGAAGATTTAATTAAAGGAACAGACAAAGGAATACTTGTAACCAAACTTTGGTACATACGCAGTGTTGACCCGCAAACAGTATTACAAACCGGCCTTACACGCGACGGGACTTTTTATATTGAAAATGGCGAAATAAAATTCCCTATAAAGAATTTCAGGTTTAATGAAAGTCCCATTATAATGCTGAATAATTTGGATGCCCTTGGTAAGCCCGAGCGTACAGTAAGCCTTGAAAGCGGTGTTAATGCATTGATACCACCCATGAGGATACGCGACTTTACATTCTCATCTTTATCTGACGCTGTTTAATACCAGTGCAAAATATTGCATAAGTCAAGCCCTTCCGGTAAATCCTGGAGGGCTTTTTTATTTTAAACAAACACTTTGGCAGCCCCATGTCATACTTTTTGCCGGTATAAATAAATAGTATACCTTAAAAGCATCAATTAACACCTGTTTAAATGGAAAACGCTGCTGCTAACAACTGGTTCTGGCCTGCAATGCTAACCGCGGCAATAGCTGCAGCGGGGTACATAGCCAAATTACTAATTGATACTATAAAAAATATACGGGCAGAAAAAAGAGAGCGGCGTACGCACCTGCTTGAGCTTTACGCTTTGCTGCGTGCAGGGAACGTAGCATTTAACGTACAAAAAGAAAACAGGACCCGGTTAATGGAACTTATTAACGTTCATCATGCTGATTTAATAAAAGGAAAAGTTGGCTTTGAGGAAATAATGGAAGCAGCTTATAATAGTTTTGGAGACAAAGAAAAAGAATTGCATACCATAATAAGGGCAATTACAGTACATACAATTTGTTCTTTGAATGCGGCTATGCTGGAATGGCTTAAAAAAGACACTTACTACAAATCCCACAAACACAATAATAACAATCTTTCCAGGCTATCTCAAAGCTTAATGGCACTGGAAGCCCATCTTTATTTATGGAATGCCAAATATGCAATTTGGATTCCGAAGCATCCTGCACATGCACTCGTATATCTTGCAGATGAGCAAAAACACGGCGTGGTATTTCCTAAAGGGATTGATATACTGATTGAAAAAGAACTTAATTTAAAAACACAATTGGAAACAGCATAATTTTTTTGTTTAACTAACTTAATAGCAGGGATAATGTTAAGTTTCTGGTCATTTTAAACAAAGTATTAAAGTTTTTTATAAAATTTTAATACTTTTACTCAAACCCTTTTCAATGAAGCACCATCATTGGCCCTCAACTACGATAACTTTAACCATCCTGTGCGTTTTGCGCACTTCTGTTATTTTTGGCCAAACACCTGTAATAACAGGCTTTACAAGTTTAACAGGCAAGCCGGGTGATGCAGTTGGTATTAACGGCAGCGGTTTTGCCACGAATAAAGATTCAAATATTGTTTATTTCGGCGCCGCAAGGGCCCAGGTCACGTCTGCATTTGCAACTTATATGTCGGTTACTATACCACAGGGCGCGGCATACCAGCCTGTGTCAGTTACGGTAAACGGCCTTACCACGTATAGTCTTCAATCATTTTTGCCTACATTTAATGGTATTGCGGGTGGCCTTACTGCCGCATCATTCGACACAAAAGTTCAATTTAAAATCGCTGGATATGCAACATCTGTAGCAACCGGCGATTTAGACAATGACGGCAAACCAGACGTTGTTACCACAAACCATGATAATAAGAGTATCTCAATTCTAAAAAACAACTCTCAATACACGCCAAACAGCCACCCCGTATTGGCCGCACCAATAAATTATACTCTTTTAGGCCAACCCGTTAATGTTACTATAAGCGATGTTGACGGAGATGGCAAGCTGGATCTGATAGTATCACAGGAGCCTGATATCGTTTCTATATTAAGAAACACCAGCACACCCGGCAATATTTCTTTCGCACCCAAAGTTGATATTACTGCACAAAACTACACGCAGGATGTAAAGGTTGCCGATATGGATGGTGATGGCAAACCCGAAATTATTGTAACCAACAGTTTAAGTACAACATTCTCAATATTTAAAAATCAATCAGTACCAGGGCATATTTCTTTCGCATCCAATACTGATTTTACCACTAATAATCTATTGCAGGGTTTAGGTGTTGGAGATTTTGACGGTGATGGCAAAATTGATATTGCCGTTACATCAACAGATGCCAACTATGTATCGGTATTTAAAAACACCAGCACGGTTGGCAGCTTTTCATTTACCGGGCGCATTGACTATTCAGTTGGCACTGAGCCTTACCAGCTTTTTATCGGCGATATTGATGGCGACGGTAAAGCGGATATAAGCGTAACAAACGATGCATCTTTCAATGTTTCCGTTCTTAAGAACACAAGCACCAACAATACTATTTCCTTTAATGATCCGGTTAATTTTACTGCAGGGCATGCACCTTATGGGTTATATTTCGCCGACCTGAACGGAGATAGCAAGCCTGATATGGTTGCAGCCGATGAAGGTGATAACGAGGTGTCGGTATACCGCAATACCAGTATCGCCGGGGCTATTAGTTTTGACGACAGGGCTACATTTAATTGCGGCCATGGCCCGCGTGGTGTGGCTGCCATTGATATGAACGGCGATGGCCAGCCCGATATTATTACAGCAAGCTTTTATGATAGTGCTGTAGTTGTTTTAACCAATCTTGTAAGCAAGCCGCCGCCTGCCCCTATTATTACATCCTTTAGCCCGGCAACAGGGCCTGTAGGCACTGTTATAACAATAAATGGTTCAAATTTTGACACAGTAGCCAGCAAAAATATTATATCGTTTGGTGCTGTAAGGGTTAAAGCAATAGCAGTATCGTCAGGCACCTTGAAAGTAAAAGTACCTTTGGGTACAACATACCAGCCGTTTACAGTAACGGCAAACCACCGTGTGGCATTTAGTTCAACGCCTTTCAATGTAACCTTCCCGGGTAGTGCTGCGGCGCTGCTTCCTTCGTTTTTCGGTACCAGTTTTTCAAGCAGCAGTTATTCCACTGTTGAAGGCCAGAGTTTAACAGATGTTGACGGTGATGGCAAAATTGATGTGCTAACTTATGATAGTGTTGCACAATACGGCATTGATGTTTTATTAAACACCAGCACGCCTCGCAAGGTTTCATTTACACCGCCTCCAGCCTTTGCAAATGTCGTGCTTTCCGCTAATGGCTATCCTTTTAAAAGCTCCGATCTCAGCGGCGATGCTTTGCCAGATTTTATTGTACCCCTGCAATATCCTAATGGCATTGCAATAATACAAAACATAAGTACGCCGGGGCATGCAGGGCTTAGCACAGATAATATGCCGGTTTTAAATGCAAAAAATTCAACTGTAACCGATGTAGCCACAGGTGACCTTGATGGCGATGGCCTGGCGGATATTGTGGCGTCAGGCTGGATAGCAACCGGGCCTTATGGCAGCCTGCAACCCAACCTTTTATTGCTATACCGCAATACCAGCAACAGCGGTACAATATTTTTTGATACTGCCCAGATATTAACATCTGCTTATAAAGGCTATCTTACTGCAGTTAAAATTGCTGATATAGATGGCGATAACAAGCCTGATATTATTACGGTAAACCAGCAGCAAAATAAAATTATGGTGTACCGTAATATAAGTACACCCGGTAACCTTCAGTTTGAGGGTGAAAAATACTTTAAGACAGCTGGCATAAGTGAAACAAATGAGATTTGCATCGGTGATTTTGATGGTGACGGCAAAACCGATATTGCAACATCAAGCCACCAGGTGCATTCTTTTTCATTATTGATTGCCGATACGCTCACTTTCTTTAAAAATACAAGCGCCCCTGGTATGTTTTCGTTCGATACCTCCGTATTAATATCTGCCGGCTATCCCTGGGAATTGGAAGTAGCAGATATTGATGGCGACGGGTTGCCTGACATTACCCGTATTGGTACTGGTGACTCCCTGTTGCATTTATATAAAAACGTAACAAGGCCAGGCGGCAAAATATCATTTCAGCAACCTGCTTTATACAAGCAAACTGTTCCCACTTTTTTCCCACTGGCGGGTGATATTGACAATGACGGCAAGCCCGATATTTTAATGGATGGAGCACTGGTAGTAATAAACAGGACGGGAGAACCTGAGGTTATGCCTTCAGGTGCACACCCGGTTACCGGTGATGTTGAAACTGAGCTTATAATTGATTCATCCATACAAACGTATAATGGCGCACCTTATGTGCAGAGGCATTATAATATTACGCCTGCTGAAAATGCAGCAACTGCCACTGCAACGGTAACATTATATTTTTCTCAAAAAGACTTTGATAATTTTAATGCGTTCCCAAACCGTGGCCCAGGCCTGCCAACAGGCCCTGCTGATACCGCTGGTATTGCCAACATACGCATATACCAATACCACGGTTTTAGCGCAACAAGCACGCCCGGTACCTATACCAGCGGTGGCATTGAAATTAACCCCGCAGACAGCAATGTTGTTTGGAACAAGGCTGCCCAGGTATGGGAGGTAACTTTTGATGTTAATGGTTTTAGCGGTTTCTTTTTAAGCAGCAAAGGCCACAGCGCGTTACCTGTTAACCTGCTTATGTTCAGCGGTTCATTGCAAAACAACAGTGTATTGCTGCAGTGGTTAACTGCCGCGCAAATAAATACATCATCTTTCCAGTTACAACGCAGCCCCGATGGCCACAGCTTTGAAGCAGTTACAAACATAGCAGCAAAAGAGGGCACAGGGCGATTAAGCTATCAATACCTTGATGATGGCGTGTTTAATAAGGTTACTATAAACAGCGCCGTTTACTACAGGCTTAAAATGATTGATAAAGATGGCAGCTTTAGCTACAGCGGAACAGTGAGGTTATCAAAAAACACTGAGAACGAAGTGATAAAGATCTATCCTAACCCCGCAAAAGATTTTATTACCATAAGTGGCGCAATAAACAGCGGTTACGTTCAATTGTTTGATATCGGTGGCCGGCTTATAAAAGCTGTACCGGTTGCAACCAATGCAAGGCAAACAGTAATAAACATAAGCCTGTTACCAGCGGGCAATTACCAGCTTGTGTGGAGCGACGGCAAAAGCAGGCATTCGCGGATTGTTTTTATACAATAAATAAACCAGGCAACGTAACATACTGCCTGTTTTATAACCGTTACAAAAAAGATCATTTAGGTGGCAGGGGATCTACATTTGGAAAAGCCACTGCTGGTTTAATTTTATACTGTTGTTCAGCTATATGGCCTATATAATTACAGGCGCTGCATCCTGAACGCTCCAAAAAATTGCGCAGCCATAAACCATTAGCTTTATCTTTTTCGTAACCGGTTTTTGCCGCGTTGGATGTATCTGCTTTTATCAGGGTGTTAAATACAAGATTGGCCATGTACAAAGCTTCATTATCAAAGCCGGTAGATGTAAATTTCAAAAATATCTGGTTGTCCTGGTCGCCTTTTTCTATGCTCATGCCGTCAAAAAAAATATTGCATAATAAGATGTTGGGCGCTTTGAAATCCCTTGACATTTCTATATAACCTGAAAAAGTATATAGGCCGTTGAAAGGTGTGCTGTCGCCGGGAAATTGTACCTGTATCCTGTATTTATTATTATCCATATAACATTTAAATGTCCCTTTATCGCTAAGCAGGCGGTTAAAATAGGCGTTGGTTTTATCGGCGCCTTCGCTAACAAAACCTATATATTGTATCAGGCTGCTTATGGGGTAGCTATAACTGGATTGTATTGAGCCAAATAATGTATCGGTGTTGCCGTCAATTTGCTTGTTGTCAATTGAAAAACGCATATACCTTGCGCAATTCTCGCTTAAACATTTCAAGCCGTTATAATAGTTTACCGAATCGCTTTTGTGCCTGGAGAGGTTTTTCTTAAAATGGGTGGATGGGTTTTTGTAATAGTTTGAATCATCCTTATAGGTATAAAGAGTTATAAGATAGTTTGAATTTATTAACCGAAAAGATTTGTTGTTGTTGTAGCTTAAAGGCGCAATTGGCGAATTAGCAATGCTGTCGTGCAACGGGTTTATCAGCACACATGGCGTTTCAATTGATTTAAACCGGTTGGTAAAAATGTGGCCCTGCAAAAAGCCTGCAACCAGCCGTATTGCCTCGCCTTTCTGTTTCAGTAAATTTGTATCCTGTACCGTTTGCGCCCTTAAAGTGGTTGTTAGCAATAAAAATGCCGCTATTATTATGTGCTTCATATATTTAGATTATGGCAGTATGAAATTTGATCTTAACCCGAGGCCTGCAAAAGAGCTCCCGAACAAATTGGACGATTCAAGGTTGCCCGGCACAAAAGTGCGGTGCATAAAATAGTGGAACCTCAAATTATTTGAATCATCATAGTGTATAAGCGAATGGATAAATTTTTGCGAGAACATTGACCATGGTGCAGAGTTGCCAACAAAAAAATCAAAACTTGGCAGGTATGCCCCTCCGTGGGCGCTAATGCCTTCATTAGCCGAGTAGGTGCCTTCAACAATAAACCATGATGAATTAAAATATTCCTGGCCCGGGTCTTCATTGGCAAAATTCTTTCTTACCCACTTCCTGAATTTTTTCTTGTACTTATATTGATAACTTATAACATCGGGGCTAAGAAAAGGGTTGGCCCTGTTTATGCCGGTGTACACCTCTGAAAAAATATGCATCGTAAATGCATTGCTAAAACGGTACCGTACAAAGCCCCCGCCGGTAAAAAACCTGTCCCAGTTATCGCCAATTTGCCCTATTTGTGTAATTTTTGAAAGGTAGTCGTCGTACATGGTAAAATTAAAGTCCTGGATGTTTAGAGACAAAAGCGCCAATTGCTGCGTCCGGTTTCTTGTAGTGGTTATATTGCTGTAAGTGCCGCGGGGCGCAAGGTTAAAAGTAGTGCCAATTGTAATGGAAGATTTATACCTGCAAAACACCGGGTTGGCGGTGCCAAAATAAAAGGGCTCAAGTTCCTGGTAATGATAATACTGGCTCCATAAATTAAAAGTAACCATCGGCGATATTAAAAAGTTTACCTGAAGCTTTGTGCGCTTATCTTCAGGATGATTAAGGTTATTATAGTTGCCTAGAAATTTCTTCCTTGCCCTTAACTGGAGGCCGCTGCTAATGGAATATTGCATTCCCTTGCTTTCCTGCCACAAGCCGTAATTTAAACTAAACGCCCAGCCCTTTTTAAACCCAACAACGAGGCTTGTTTTAAAAATACCGTGGTAATGGCCCTGCTGCACAAGCACATTATCAATGTGGTTGTTTATAACGCTGAAATTTTGCGCGGCTATATGTGTTGTTCCGTGCAATATTACCGCTGCGAATATAAATTTTCTCATAGCTTGGTTTATATATGGTTGTGGTTATCCGCCACACAAGGGCCATAATACCTTTAATGTACCAAATTCCGGTGACAGTTACAATAAATTTTTAAAACTTGTTACTTATGCACAAATAACGTTGCCAGCCTAAGCTTGCATGATTTAAAAAGTATTGCAGGCTTAGCCATGCAGCAATTTCCCCTTGCCTTATATTTACAGCACCTCAAATAAAATCTCCATGAACAGGCGGCATTTTATTAAGCTTTCCGGTACAACAGGCGCAGCGTTGCTGCTTAACAACCTAACTTTTGCGCAGGGGAATAACAGCATATTGCAATTGCCGCATGAGGTGTGGGCAGAAAGGGATGAGGGGTGGTTTAAACTACCACCTGATACCAAAGCGACATGGGCTGCTAAGGGTGTACAGGTGGCCATTGACCAGATTGGTAACGGCCTGCAGGTATATGTGCAATCCTGGAAGCGGCCGCTTAAAAATATACGCCTGCAATGGCCATACAATACCGCTACCCAGCTTTGTCTTGTTGACCATTGGGAAAGAACCTATGGCGATATTGGCTGGTTACAGCCAAAGTATGATAAAAAAATGCCATGGTATTTTATAGCGCATAATAATGAAAGTGCACATTGCTTTGGTGTAAAAACCGGCGCCAATACTATTTGCCACTGGCTTATAAACAACAGCAATATTGAGCTTGTGATGGATACCCGCTGCGGCGGCGGGGGCGTTGTGCTGGGCCACAGGCACCTGCATGCCGCAGATATTGTAACCACAAAAAATGCTGAAGGTGAAAACCTGTTTGCAACGGCGCAGCGCTTTTGCAAACTGATGTGTGATAAACCCGTATTGCCCAAACAGCCCGTATATGGTATTAACGATTGGTACTTTGCCTATGGCAATAACAGTTATGATTTAATTGTTGAGCATACAAAATTAATGGCTGACCTGGTAACCAATCATGATAACAAGCCGTTCTCCGTTATTGATGCAGGCTGGGCTGAATATTCACCTTACTTCCCTGGTGATGGAGGCTGGCAGGAGGATTTCTCCAAACCAAATGATAAGTTTAAAGACATGCACAAAATGGCTGATGCCATAAAAAACCTGGGCATGCGGCCTGGCTTGTGGACGAGGGCTTTATGCGGCAAACACGATGAGCCCCAATCGCATTGTTTACCTGCCATACCGGGCAGGGATAATCCTAAAATGCCGGTGCTTGATCCTTCTATTGAAGATAACATTGCGCGCGTAAAGCACGATATCTCATTGTATAAACAGTGGGGTTACCATTTGGTAAAACACGATTATAGTACTTATGATATTTTGGGGAAATGGGGCTTCCAGATGACGGATGACATTACTACACCAGGCTGGAATTTTAATGACAAAACAAAAACAACCGCAGAGATAACATTAAACCTTTACCAGGCCATTCGCGAAGCAGCAGGAGATATGAATATTATTGGATGCAATACTTTCAGTCATTTATCCGCGGGCTTGTTTGAGATGAACCGCATTGGTGATGATACCAGCGGCAAGGAATGGGCACGAACGCGAAAAATGGGTGTTAACACAATGGGTTTTCGCTTGCCTCAGCACAATCATTTTTATGCGGTTGATGGCGATTGTGTTGGCCTTACAAAAGATGTTGCCTGGAGTAAAAACAAACAATGGATGCAACTGTTGGCGGAAAGCAGCGCACCATTATTTATTTCAGCGCAGCCGGACGCCTTGGGTGCAGAACAGAAGGAGTTTATTAAACAGAGTTTTGCCAATGCTGCAAAACAACAGCCTGTTGGCGAACCATTGGATTGGCTTACAAACCAATTTCCCGCAAAATGGAAACTAAACGGCAGGGAAGTAAATTTTGACTGGAGTTAAGGGCCACAATTACACATCAGCACTTGCGGCTTGTTTGTACATAAACCTATATTTTTTTGGGGTGCAGTTTTTCATTTTTTTAAACTGCCTGAAAAAGAATGGAAGGCTTTCAAACCCGCTTGTAAAACATATTTGTGCAACATTCTTATCTGTTTCCTGCAAAAGCCGGCAAGCATGGTTTATCCTGTGCTCATTCAAAAAATAAAAAAAAGGTTTTCTAACAACCCTGCTAAAAAATCTTGAAAAAGATTCTTCGCCCATATTCACCTGCTTTGCAACATCAGCAAGGGCAATTTTATTAGCAAAATTCTTCTTCACATATTGGTATGCAATATTCACCCGGCCGTTATCAACATAATTAAGGTCGTAGGTAAAATCTTCTGAGCAGAACACTGTATGGTCGCTTGTCGCTGCAAGAGATTGTAAAATTTGCAGAAAGCTGATAAGTCTTTCAAACGGCGACAGGCGTGTAAGATGTATTAGATTGTTTTTAAATTCCGTTGCAGCTGCGCTCTTAAATTTTACCCCCCTTTTTGAATGATGGAACATTTTTTTAATGGCATCAAATTCTTTACATTCAACCCAGTCTCTTCCTAAAAAATTTTTATCCCAATGTATTACAATTGCCTTTGCCATGCCTTTCTGTCTAACATTATTTTTCCAGCAATGCGGCAGATCAGGCCCTAGCAAAACAAGGTCATTCTCTTTAAAAGGTTCAAAACTATTGCCAACGTAACGTGTACCACGGCTCTGTAATATATATGTTAGTTCATATTCAGGATGGTAATGCAGGGGTACATCAAATTGCCTTTTCTCCTGTATTGATGCATTGAATGAGTTGGTTTCCAGCGTCCACAAAGCCTCAAATTTCGCCTTCATTATTATCTTTTTTTGTCATTAAATGTAGTATTTTATAGCAGTACAGACAAAATAGGGTATTAATTGGTCAATATCAGTAAAATAGCGAGCTTAATGAATGTCTACATTTGGTTAACCATTATTTACTCAATACTTACTGCATGTCAAATGTTATCGCGATAAATAAACTATTGTTCCGCACCATGCTGATAGCAGCCATCGTAGTTTATTTAAAGCCTCGCGCGTTTGCCCAAAAAAGTTTAACCCCTACCAACATCCGTATAAGCTGGCAGATAATTGAGAATAGTTATCAAAAACAGCCAAAGTTTCTTGCTGCCCTAACCTTTACAAATAAAAATACTGAAGCATTACCTGCAACAGGATGGAAAATATTTTTCAATCTCCGTTATCATGGTGCAAACCTGTCACCGGTTAACAGTCCTTTGTCAATCACGCATGTAAATGGTGAGCTGTTTTATATCTCCCCGTCCCAGGCTTTCAAAGGCCTGCCTGCAAACGACAGCATTACCATGCAGTTTACCGGCACTGGCCGCATAGCCAACTACAATGATATGCCCGGTGGCATGTTTTGGGTAAACGATAAGGATAACAATAAAGCGTATGCATTAAACGGCATAACAGTAATACAAAGCGCAGCGCAGCCAATGTTAGATGCTATTGCAATATTTAACAAGAACAGAAATATTGAAGATATTCCCGAAAACAGGTTGCCAAAGGTTTTTCCAACACCGGTGCAATATCATGAAACCGCTGGTAGTTTTATATTGGATGCGACAGTGCCTGTTAACACAGAAGGGCTGTTTGTGAATGAAGCACACTATCTCTCAGAGCAGTTACAAAAATTATTAGGCAAAAGCATCCCTGTTAATACCCATGGCAACAACAAAACAATACAATTATCATTAAAGGCAGGCATGGGTGACGAAGAATACGATCTTTTGGTTACGGGTGATAATGTTCAAATAAATGCTTCAACAAGCGCAGGCGCATTTTACGGTATTCAATCGTTATTATCATTATTACCAGCGGACGCGTGGCAAAATAAAAGGCGATCATTTTCTATTCCGTGTGTAGCAGTAAATGATGCTCCATCATTCGCATACAGGGCATTTATGCTGGATGTATCAAGGCATTTTCAATCAAAAAAAGAAATACTGCGTATACTTGATCTGATGGCGCTATATAAGCTAAATGTATTTCACCTGCATTTTTGTGATGATGAGGGCTGGCGTATTGAAATACCTGGCCTGCCTGAATTAACAACCGTTGGTGCGCAACGTGGTTATCCATTTAAAGATAAGCAACGCCTGCAGCCATCGTACGGTTCAGGCCCTGATGCACAACATTCAAACGGCAGCGGTTATTATTCAGTGCAGGATTTTGTTGACATATTAAAATATGCAACAACAAGGCATATAAAAGTGATACCTGAAATTGAAAGCCCCGGCCATGCCCGCGCGGCCATAGTTGGAATGGATGCGCGCTATGCAAAGTATATGGTTAAAGGCGATACAGCGGCTGCAATGAAGTATATGCTGCATGATATACATGATACTTCAAAGTATATATCCGCGCAGCTATTTAATGATAATGTGATGAACGCAGCGTTGACATCAACATACCGGTTTGTTGAAAAGGTGTTTGATGAATTACAGGCTATGTATAAAACAGCCGGTGCGCCGCTAACCATGATGCACATGGGTGGCGACGAAGTACCGGAAGGCGTATGGGCAGGCTCACCGGCGGTGCAGGCCTTTATGCAAAGCAACCCCTCTGTTAAAGATGCAGGCGACTTGTGGAAAACATTCTTTATTAAAATAAGTGCCTTATTAAAATCAAAAGGGTTGTCGTTATATGGTTGGGAAGAACTGGTTACAGGCAAGCCTGATGAACGCGATATTCGCACAGTAAACGCAAACACTGCTTTTGCAAAAGATGGGCTGCAGGTTGATGCATGGGCAAATGTTATTGGTGGTGGAAATGAAGCCATCCCTTACCAATTGGCAAATGCAGGCTACAAAGTTGTTTTATCAAGCTTCGATTATTTTTATTTTGACTTGGCTTACACAAGATCATTCAACGAGCCGGGAGATGGCTGGATAGGTTTTTTAGATATTGACAAATTATACGGTTTTATACCTTACAATTATTATAAAAATGCACACGAGGATATTGCAGGCAAGCCTCTACCACCCAATCTTCTTGCGGGCAAAGAACAACTCACCGCTGCCGGAAAGAACAATATCGTTGGCCTGCAAGGCGCAATGTGGGAAGAAAATATAGGCACTCCAGCATTGCTGGAATATTTGCTTGTTCCCCGAATACTGGCATTGGCTGAACGTGCGTGGGCAAAACAACCCGCGTGGGCAGAAACGGCCGATACTGCCCAGATGCGCAGCTTATTTCAACACGATTTTTCAGTTTTTGCGAATGTGCTGAGCAAGCGGGAATTAAGCAAATTAAGTTTTTATAATAATGGCTACAATTACCGTATACCACCACCCGGCATCGCTTTAATAAATGGAAATGTGGCTGCAAATATTCAGTTACCCGGTTTTACTTTGCGCTATACAACTGATGGAGGACTGCCCACAACAACCAGCAGCGTTTACTCTGCTCCCATCGCAACAAAAGGTTTAATACGGATTGCTGCGTTTGACGCAGCAGGCAGAAGCAGCGCCGTAGTAGCGGTTGACAACAAATAGCTACCTTAGCGTAAAACAAGCCGCTAATGTTTAGCTACAAACAATACCATCCATCACCACAGCTTGCTGAGCTGATTGAATGTTATTGGACATTACAAGCCGGCGGCGGCGACAAACACATACACGACCGCCTTATACCCGGTGGCAGGGTTGAGCTGATGTTTAATTTCGCAACTCCTTTGCAATGGTTGGTAAACCAGGATTTCTCCGGTGGCAATTATATGAGCAATGCATTTATAATGGGGCAGCGGAGCAAAGTTTTTTATGCGAAAAGTATTGGTGATGAAAAAATGATTGGGGTACGTTTTAAGCCAGGTGGCTTGTCTGCATTTACAAATGTTCCTGCACACGAACTACTCAATAATGTTATACCGGCCGAAAATATTTTAGGCAACAGAGTGCATGAATGGGTTACGTTGCTTGAGGAGCAGGAAAACTGGGTTACTAAAATTGCTTTGCTTGATAAATTGTTACGGCAGGCGATTATGAAAATACCTGCAGACCATACCATCATGCAATATGCAGTAACAACTATTAAAAACGGTGAAACATCAATTCAAACAATTTGCAATGAAACCGGTTGGTATTATAAAAAATTAGAGCGGTTATTTTTAAGGTCGGCGGGGTATACCCCAAAACAATATGCTAAGATCACACGTTTCAACAAGGCCCTGAGGCTTATGCATGGTCCAGAATCGCTAACCAGGGTTTGTTATGAATGCAACTACTTTGATCAATCCCACTTTATTAAAGACTTTCACGAATTGGCTGGCACATCTCCAAAACAATTTAGAAAAGAAGACAACGAGATTGCTTCGTTGCTTATTAAACACCAACCTGTCTAAAAATTACAATTTCATACAACCCGGCTTTGATAGCTTCGTTTAAATTATACGCCTTTATATGCCCAAAGTATCAGTTCCATCTAAAATTATTATTGTTGTATCCATTCTTTTTTCGGGCGTATGCTGGTATTTTTCATCAGGCCTCACTGGAAATTTTTGGTACTTGCAGTGGATTGCACCAGTGCCAATATTATACATTGCACTTCGCACAAGGGGCTGGCAGGCATTTGTATTTTCGTTTATTGCCTATTTAATCGGCAGGCTTAGCTGGCTGCCTTACCTGTTAAGCGTAGTACCCGCATTTCTTGCGATAATGTTTACACTTTTGCTGCCGCTTGTATTTGTGCTTGTTGTTGCAGCCGCAAGAAAGGTTGTGGTCAACTCTTCACGATGGCTGACGGTATTTTCTTTTCCTGTTTTGTTTACTTCTTTTGAATACCTGATGTTCATGTTTTCAAAAGACGGCACTATAGCAAGCATCGCATATACACAGGGTAATTTTCTGC